>Ga0075472_10000953_pt1 | contig 11948 bp, 30 predicted proteins | sample DEB19_08_DNA_3_FD_77014 | JGI IMG/M metagenome (GOLD analysis project Ga0075472, IMG submission 77014) | Aqueous microbial communities from the Delaware River and Bay under freshwater to marine salinity gradient to study organic matter... | ecosystem: Environmental > Aquatic > Marine > Coastal ...
CCACAAAGTTAGCACTGGTTCGTACTAGTTTAGGTAAAAAAAACGGATCGTATCTGCCAAATGTATTACTCGCTAATTGTCAGCGATTTGTGATAATTGGTTGTAGGAGAACTTGGGTGTGGATATCCCCAACTCCTTGCAGACCTGCTTGATGTAGCCTTTATTGTCGGTATACCGGTGGACCACTTCAATGTACTCTTCCCCATCAGGATTAATCTTCCTGGCAACCACCGGTTGGCAAGTGCATTGGTGTACGTTGTGGTTGGTTTGGATGTCATCCGCAGGAATCATGTGAACTTTCTTCATGATTTTTGGTTAATTTAGCGCTATGGAACAAGATACAAGCTACGGCAGAATAAATGTGAGTTATGACCACAAACCCGACTTTTCGGTGGAGGAGAGTGTCATATTGGAAATCAAAGACAGAGCTAAGAAGGGATATGCCAAGTACGGCACCACCATGACAAGGCAGGACCTGTCTACAAGGGACTGGCTGCAGCATGCTTTGGAAGAAGCCTTGGACCTAGCAATATACCTTAAACGCGTCATAAGAGACCTAGATGCCCAGAATAAGCCTTGAACTGTGTAAGAAAGCCAATTACCCACTCCTGACCATAGAGCACTACATCGAGGTCTACAAGGAGAAATACAAGGCTTGGATGGGGTATGAGCAGGTCTACCGGTTGATTACCGCAGACAGAATAGACCACGTTAAGCATGAGAATCGCATCTACGTGGTCATTAATCACCGCTCTATGGATGGTTTAAGGACACCAAAGAAAGCCAAGGTCTTGGTAAAGAAGTCCCGGCATGATCGAGCTAAGTGGAGGTAGGAGGGTTTATCAACCCGGATAACCTCCATATCCCAAGGTGCAGGAAGTACACCACCAAAGTACACCGGCAAGGTGTACGTTACAAGGGGTAACCTGACTTTGAAGGTGGTGGACATGTCGTTGATCCACACCGAGCAGTTATTCCCTTGATTGGAAATCAAGCATCTTATCCTATCCCCAGGTCTAGCAGAGGCTAGTTCTCTAATCTCTCTATGCCCATTGACGTACGCTGTAGCGTACAAAACAAAGTAGGTACCGGATTCATGAGGCATCCAACATACACGCACTGAATTGCGCTTGTGGTAAGGGAATCCAGATATACCCCAAAGCTTGTTAATACCGTAACCCCCTTCTATGGGGTGTAGGCAGTCATCTGTGAGCACGTAGGTCCTGCTCCATATTGTCCCCACGGTGGGAAGCATAAAGTCGTTCTCAGCCCAGTTCTTGCCCTCCTTGATGTAGATTGTCTTCATAGGTTTGTTTGGTTAAATAACAAAAGTATTCCAAAGTTGTATCCAAAAAAAAGGGGAGCCTAAGCTCCCCTCTTATCACTATCAGTAATGCTGATTAGAATGGCAAATCAGCATCCTCCGTCTGATAGCTTGGAGCATTGGCAGGCTTGGTGTTAGGCTTGTAGGTATTCAGTGATGCGCTGTGCGTATCGCCAAACTTACCAGGTTGGTCCTTCTCCCACGAATCAACGTTGACGTAGCCTTTCTCGTTAGCATGCTTACGAAGAAATGCACAGAACTTCTCTACGTTGTAGGAGGTTGTGATGAGTGACTTGCCGTTACGCAAGGAGGCTTTAACGGTCATGCCGTCAGCCCAGATTTTTGGAGTTTTTTCCATTTGGAAAGGGTTTAAATTGTGATGGTAAAGGTAAGCATGAAATTCTAATTATCCAAGGGTTGCTCTGCTAAATGATGCATAATTCTCATAAGAGATTGGCTGGTCACATTCTTCTCTCGCATAATCTCCTGCACGGTCTTTCCCTCGTTGCACATTCTCTCTACATCAGGGATGATCTCTGCATTCAGCCTGACATTGGATTCCAGTTCTCTACCGAAAGACCGGAATGCGCTCGCCATAGAGTGAAAAGGAAGGGAAGTATTCATCCTCATCCTGTTCTTTCTAAACACGCATTTCCATACGTCAGTTTCTTTAGCATCAGGGGTCTTGGTCAGATCTACAAACTCCTTCTCGCATTCAAGAAGAAGTTCTCCACGCCGGTATATTCGGCGTACAATCATTGCCTTTCTATCCCTGAAGTGGGATACAAGGTATGGGTACAGGGTAGGGTCGCAGTCGTACTGCACACGACCCATTACTTCACTTGGCATTTCTTTCTCCTTTCATTTGCTTCTTTCTGTTTCTAAGAACCTGATCAGAAACCTCCATCTTGTATTTCATCTGAAGGTATCTCTTCACCACACGAATGGACTTTCCACTCAGCAGTGCTGTAAAGATAATGTCAAGCTGTTTCATTGTTTATGTTTTTATGGATTTGATCGGCAATGTCAAAGGGCAATTGATGTAGGTTAACACCAATAAGAACACCGCTATCCCCGACAATAGACACGAACTTTACTTGGTATCCGCAGGGTTGCAGTCCGTAGATTGTCATGCTCTCTGATGTTGAGGTGACAACCTGGAACTTCATGCCGTCAATGACAAACTGGTGTGTTGTTTCGTCTTGTTTCATTTCTTGAAGAATTTAGTTTTGTTGAGGTGTTTAAGTATCCGGTACCAATCGTCCTTGTTCAAGCAAACGACAGTTCCAAGCCGGTTCCTTTTGTGGAACACGGCCCGGACCTGATCGCTCGGCATACCAGCAAGAATCTTGTGCATGCTTGGAGAGAGCTTCTCTACGGCCTTGCATTGGATGTGGTAGGGTAGACCTACCAGGTCAACGCCTTTGTCGTCCATACGCTTGGATTCATTGCGAGAGGTGAACACCTCTCCGAAACCCATCTCAATGTGCTCGTTCTTGATTGCTAGTTCGTAGCTATTGCCCTTGGCTCTAGCTGACCTTCCACGTGTAGCCATTACTGAAGCAGTAGGTCTAAGATGGTTCTGCGTAGGCTAACCGCATGCAGTTGCCATGTGGACACGTTCAGGTAGCGCTTGTTCTTAGTGGACTTGGCATACTTACAAGCATCTTCCCCGAAAGCGAAATACCGGCAGACGCGAATGCACTTTGACGCTCGGCATATCACAATGTACTCGTCCTCGTCAAGCTTACCTTGGTGGGTGATCATTGCGTTTTGAATGGCTTTAGCCATTTGTCCATATTCAAACCGTGACTTGGTGTCACGCTTCGAAACAAGGTATCCAGAGCTAAGCCTAACGGTTTTCATCTGATGGTTTATGTAGTCGTACATGGTTCTTGGCTTTCTATTGGTTCAAAGAATTGTTCACAAAAGGCGTATACTGCATGCTGACTACGCTGGGTGAATCGAGTGCTGTCACCGCTGTCAAAGGCGAAGGTGCCGACGTCAAGTATCTCTTCGAGGGTTAACTTCATTACATCATTCTTGGTTCTGAGTATTTCGATGACCCTTGATGCCCCGTTGGGGTATGAGTCAAGGCTGTCAATAATCGATTTGCGATAAGGCTCTTTGATCCGGTCGTAGAGAGTTTGTTTCTTGGGCATAGTTTGTTGGGTTTAATTGTTGGTTGACGATTTTCCTAAGCATTTCGTTCTCTTGCTTAACAAGAGCTAGTTCACGCTCCATCGTGTGGATGCGATCAACGTGGTACTCAATCAAGGATTGAGCAAGTTGTCCTGTTGGGTAGTTGTTCATGGTTGTTTGGGTTTAGAATGGATAGATAAGTACAGTACCCGGATCGTACCACTCGCAGTACCATCCCTGGTTGGCTAGTTCTTCAGCGAAGGCTTTGAGCACACCGCCCTCATAAAGATTTGAGTCGTTGTAGTAGTCAAAGATTCTCTTGCGTCGGTAGGTATCTCCGTGTTCACCGGATACCCACAACCCCTTCACATAGTCAGGTGGAAGGGAGTTCGGATCGTCACCGAAGAACTCTTCGGAGTGACGCACAAAGTCAATGTGCCTTTGAAGGTAGGCCATAACGCCTACCCTGCATTTGGAAATGGTTTGTGTTTGCATGTGGTTTTGTTTAGAATGTAAATGTAAAAATTAAAGTTGACATTTCAAAATATTAGTCAGTGAAATATTCCTTCCGCTTAGACATCTCTGAGAAGTCATCGGGGAGATCGTAACTACCGGATGGATGTCTGAATACAAACACCTCGGTAATCGTGCTGTAATCGCACGCAGGAGCTTGACTGACCTTTACTGGGCCAACGGTGTTGACCCATGCGGAATCGTAGTTGTCGTAAGACTCAGACTCAAATAGCCTGGGCGTACCGGTTGCAGGGTCTACCTTGTAGTGTTCTAAAAGGTAGTAGACAGAGTCGCATACATCGTGCAAACTCTTCTCATAATAAGGACTACTCATAATTATGGAATTTAACTTCGGTTTGAACTACTCTAACAATGACCATCTGCGATTCTTCTTCAATCATTTGGATGATTCTGTTACGAAACTCTTCAATTGTTTCGTCTTCGTATGTAGGTTCTACGGGCAGGTACATGCCATTCGGTAGACCAAGCTTTGCAAGAGAGAACTTAGTGCCGTAGGATGAATGACCGTCGTACAAGATATGCTTGATAGATCCGTCAACCAGGTTGGTCAGCAGCGTGTAGTCACCACCACCTACGTCGGTGAGTTGAAGGTGCAATACTTTGGATTTGATTAATGGTTTGCTCATGGGTTTAGGGTTTAGTGATGTTGATGGGAGAAAAGGTTTCGATAACTACTCTAGCACCGCAGGACATAAGGGCCTTGGTGTCGCATCCGGATCCTGAGTAGATGATTTTGCTAGGACCAAGGATTTCCACCTCGTTGCAGTAGGTGTTCTTCCTGCCCTGCTTGATGGTGATAACCGGTAGGTCCGTGCCGTTTGTTTTGTTGGATCGGATGTGGTGTTGGTTGACGTGGATTCTGGTAGGTGATTTCATACATTAAGGGTTTAGTTGTTGAACTAGGCGGATGCCCCAATTGACTCGCGAAAATGAATCAAGCTTTTGTCCTTGTAACATCTGTAACTGACCATGTTTTCTAGTTCGTCATATTTGTCGTAGTACCCCTTCAGTCTATTTAGCATGTCTTCAAGGTCAAGCACATCGTTTGCTATAAACCAAAACCCTAGACTAGACTGGTGAAGTCTTTTATTTAATACAGGGAGCAAGTAGTTAAATTCACCCTCCGTTAGCGGAAATGATCTTGATGAGTACATGTATATGCTGTGTGGATTTAATTGTTAACCGAACATAACTTCGCCCATGAACACGGTCTGAAGGATTACGTCTGCATCTTCGGCATCATCCTCTTGTTCAATGAAGTTCAAGATGTTTCTAATAGGTGCATTGCAGACCTTGTCGTGTACGTCTTGCAAGTTGATAGGCCATGGCTCCTCTCCTACGCCTCCTTCTATGTCGAAGTAGGTGAGATGACCACCGCCACGCAGTATCTCAAGGAGGATGTCCTCTTGGCATGGCGACTCGCCTCTTTCTTTGAGGCGTTGCTTGGCTTGTTCATACGACTTGTCGTGCCATTTCAATTCCAATCCATAGCCATCCATGTATCCGGTGCCATGCGCATTGCATAGCGCTGAGAAGAAGATTTCTTCTGATTCTTGTGGTGTTAAAACGATTTTCATAGGTTGTTGGGTTAAAGGTTAAAGGATTAGGATAGTTTCTTGGTTGGGATTAGCACCATCACGGGGCGACCGTCTTCTGTCCCGTCTTGTACGAGTTCCCAGTTGTAATCGCTGTCAAGGTAGAACGAGCGATGATGCGTCTTTGGGTTGTGTCTATTTTTCCTAACTCGAATGAAGCCTTGAATAAGCCCCAGGGATTCACAAATATCTGCTGAAACAATCCTGTTATCATCTCGGTTAGCAAGCTCGGAGAAGTCAAAGTACTTGCTATCCTCGGGGAAGCAGTCGGGGTGGTTCTTCTTGATCTTGGGTTTCCAGGTTGAACATGCTAATTCGTGCAGTCCACGGATGGCTTCGTCGGTAGTCCTCCCATCTAACTTGAAGTGTTCCGATAGGTATGCCCTCTGCGGGGAGGTTGCTGCTTCGTAGTACTCGTTGAGCAGTTGTCGGGAGATTTGAATTGTTTTTGGCATAGGGATTGGGGTTGAGTTTGTGATTTGACGGAATTGTTCGAGGGTGATTTCTTGGTAGTCGGGGAATCGTACGCTAAATCCCGTTGGCGAAGACCAATAATGACTATCGTCTGATGGGTGCTCGGACAATACGAGTCCATCGCGAGGCGGGGTTCTTTCTCCCCCCCACCAGCTTTTTTCAACTTGCTTTAGCCACCACGACTTTACTTCATTGTAGTTTTCTTCGGTTAATGGGATGTACCATTTTTCGGGGTGTGTGTTCATAGGTTTGGGTTTAGAATTTGATGTTTAGTTGTGCTAAGATAGATACGGATTTGTCTGGATACTCATCTTCAATCTCTTGTTTGAGGTCTCCGAGTTGGTCAATGTCAAGGTCATCGATCTTGACGGGGTTGTGGTACTGTTCTCCCCATAGGGGGCTTGGCTTGGCATCCTTGTCCTTCTCAAACAAGGTGCGTTCCTTGATGTGAATGACGCATCCGTCTAGGAATACCAAGTCCCAGTCGTGTAGGCATATTTGCCGGATGCCATTGCCGTAATTGAGGGTTGTGTTGTTCATAATTTATGGGGTTAAGGGTTAAATAATTAATATCTTCCTGATACGGTTGCAATCGTGTAGCCACCATACGAGGTATTGGAGGCAACCACTTTACCACCACGGACGATTTGAACGGTTACGCTTCCAGATGCGTTCTTGTTCTGGGCAGAGATGTAAAGCCATCTTGTTCCGGTCTGCGTCCACTTGTACCACCAACCGTTGCCCACAGGATCCCATTGTTGGGTGTTGTCATAGGCGTTTTGGAGAGTAACGGAATAGTTACCTGATGAACCGCTCACCCGGTATTCGTAAGAGATTGCTTGTTCTTCTGCGGTGCAGGAGGTGAGGAGGAGGAGGAGGAATAAAAGCTTTTTCATTGGTTTGGGGGTTAAGGGTTTATGAAATGATTTTGTTTTTTAGATATAAGAGAATCGTAGGGAATCTTGATTTGGAAAACAAGTCGGGGAAGATAGAGTCGTCTCTGACCCACTGACCAAAGGGTATCGTTGGTTGAAGGAACGAGAGGATGTCGAGTAAGATGTCGTACTCCTGCATCTCTGCCTCTACTTGGGTGTCTTTCTCGTAGTCTTGACACCATTGCTGACCAGCTTCAAGCATAGGCCAAGGGTTCAGCGTGTCTACTCCTTCGTCGGTTACCCTAGTGCCGAAGTGGTCCACGATGGCGTGCCTACCTTCGCCTGCTTCGTCGGGTCTGCGATGTGCTACCTGACCATCCTCGGTTATGACGAGGTAGTCTGCGTTTGGTCCATGCGTTTGCTTGGACACAAAGATCATTCTGTATTTCATAGGGTTGGAGTTTAGATGTTTGCTTCTACAAAGGATGTGATTTCTTCTTGTTGTTCGTCGGTTAGTCCTTTTTGGTCTGGAGGCCATATACTAGCGTGGATTTCAAGTTCCCATTCGCCGGATCGTACCATCACGGATCCCGATATGGTCTTACCATTGTACTCGAGTTCCCATTCGTAGTCCTTCTTTATCTCTTCGGATGTTAGGTCTAATTTAAGGTTTTGTGGTTTCATTTGATAAGGGTTTAAGGGTTAGTGTACATTGATGCTGACTGCTTTCTTGCCCTTGCCTAGGATGCCCGAGCATAGGCCACATTTCTCACAGGTGGACTTGTATCCTGCCTCCTTGGATGCAGGGCACTGCACTCCCACAACGGGATCGTCCTTGCCCTTGGCTAGGAAGGAGCGGTAATCAATCTCCCCGGCTAACTCGACCTCGGATTCGGTATGCACCGAAGCCATGAACCAGGATGCGTAAGGCTTCGCCCAATCCTTGGCCCACTGATGGGTGTACCCAGTCCATGTGGATGCGATACGAGCCATTTGGGAGACCAAGGTTGCATCCATTAGGCTTGGCTCACCATAGGTACCAAAGCGGACGTAGCGTCCCTTAGAGAGGCTGAGAATGCGTCTACGCTTGTCCTCGTCAAAGGGAGTGAGATGCTCTCGCTTGATGCTACGCAGTTGGGATAGGAAGCCGGAGTATTGTCGTGGCTTGTGGGTGTAGCAGTCTCCCGAGCCTGAGTTAGCGGAGTATGGGCAGTCCATGCAGTTGGATGCATCGAGTGCGAAGAACTGCTGCATCGTAATCTTCCTCCCGCAGTTGGCTATCTCCCACTGCTCAAGGGAGTAGGTGTTGGTTTGGATGATGGATGCGTTGGACTCGGTGATTTTCTCATTGGAGGATGGAGCCAGGGCGATGACGAACAGGTTGGGTCCGTCAACATAGACGACCTTCTCCTTGTGTCGTCGTGGGATTTTGCGTGGTTTCATACATAAGGGTTTAGAGGGTTTGTTTATTCGTTGTATGCTTCGATGACTTCTATCCTATGCTCCTCGGATAGGAATGGGAATCGGTCCGCGAATTCTTCGGCACTTAGCCCCTCCCCTTGGGCATTGTCTATTTGCCACTCCAATTCGTTCGTCATCCATTGGTCTGGGTCCATGGTGTACACGCCTTCGTGGTAGTCCCATTCTTCTTCATGCGTGGATAATTCTTCGCCATCCCATTCGAGGGTGACTCTGCCTGAGAAATCATTCCCGCATTCGTTGTACTCCAATACTGCGTCCACTTTGTACTTCTCGCACATGGTCTTCACGAATGCTACGCAAGGAGACCAAGCCGTGTCGAAGCTTAGAATCAATTCGATTTCTCCATCCTCGTAGAATGTATCTATCGGCCCAACATCCCACTTCGTCCCGTATCGGGACCAGTTGTGGTTGTACCAATCCTTCTCGTCAAAGGTTGGGTCTTTGCCGATGAGAGATTCGAATGAGTTTTCCTTTTGAAAACCTGCGTTGATTTGACGGATTGCATCCGCACTACCTGTAACGACGAGGTAGTTTGAGCACCAGTTTGGCATGATAGATGGGGTTTAGAGGGTTTTGAGTTGTGAGTTGAGTTCTGCTTTGATTCGTTTTGCGTCTTCGCCTCTCCATGTTCCTGCGTTGGACAGGAAATAGCGAACGACGCTCTCTGCCGTGTCGTAGTAGTAACGGTCATGGATGGAGTCAATGGTTTGCATGGCCTCAATGTAGGGCACTGCACCGAAGTAGGGCTTGGGCCAAGATAGACGGATGTCTACGGCAATTTGGTGGAGGGGACGGTGTTGTGGTTTCATGGTTTTGGGTTTATTGGTTTTGATTTAGGATAGGTCTTTGTCATCGATGCTATCCATGACGATGTATCCCTTTGCCTCCACTTCTACGAGAATGTGCAGCAAAGAATTGATGGGGATGTATTTCATTTCCTCCCACTCGTGCTCTCCGTATGAATTGACGATAAGGCATTCGCCCGTTAGTTTTAACTCTGTAACTTCGCTGTATACGTTTTTATTAATGGAATGTACTGGCACGTATCCTTTTATTGCAACTTGGTGGGCGTTAGCCTCTTCAAGGAGGGCACGGATGCCGTCAATAGCTTGGGTTCTCAGCTGTTCTAGGCTGATTTGTAGGCTGTATGCAAGGTTTTTTTTCATGATATAAGGGTTTATTGGTTGAGGTATTGGTTGTATTCTTCTACTTCTGCTTCGAGGATGCGTGTTGCCTTTTCTACAAGGGATGCAGTTACACGCTTCACTCCGTATTCCTTGCGGAGTTTTTCCTTGGATACGAAGATGAAGCCGATGCGTCCGCTGTCCCAAGGGCAGGAGAACGGTTTGGTGCTTACAGCGATGCCGGAATGGTCGTACATGTAGATAGGTAGGCAGACCGCTAGGTCGTGCACCTTCTCAAAGTATTCCCGCATCTCACCCCACCCACCAAAGTTGCCTGAGTTGGGTTTGTAGTGGCCAGGTAGGTATTCATCTTTGTCGCCTAGGTTGTACCTACGATGGTAGCAGACCATCGAGCCTAGGTTGTCGTTCTCCCTTGGATTGTAAAGGGTTTCTTGGATTTCGTCTTGGATGTCGTACATAATATAAGGGTTTAGAGGGTTAATTAAAGAGGGATTTCGGATTGTTTGTTAGGGTATACCAAAAGTGTTTCTTGGCTTCGCTTAGGGGATAGTACAGGTATCTACTTTTGAGCAGTACGCCACCTATCCAAATGGATAGGAGGAGATACCCGTCGGGAGTGCGTTCGTGCTGAATGTCGGATTTCTTGGGAGCGCTCATACATTAAGGGTTTAGAGGGTTAAAGTAGTCCTTCCTCCCTGAATGAGAGGAATGAGTCTTCGGTTAGGATGATGTGGTCGATTACGTCAATGTCCAAGTACGAGAGTGCTTTGGATATTTTCTTGGTTAGGTCTTTGTCCGGTTGGGATGCGTCTTTGTTTCCGCTTGGATGGTTGTGCACCAAGATTACCCCACTGCAAAGGGAGTCCACTGCTAGTTTGCAGACGATTTTGGGGTCTACAACGGTCGAGGATACGCCTCCTTGGGATATTTTGGCGTATGCAATGGTTTTGTTTGCTCGGCTCAGCATGATGATAAAGAAGGATTCGTACAGGACTAGGTCTTCGTGGTAGAACTGCCGAGCGTAGTCCGCTGATGCGGTCGGATTTTGGATTTTAACTTGCTCGAATGTGGATGCCTCGGCTACCGAGGTAATCCTGCGGAGGGATGCGTACTTCATTACATTAAGGTTTTAGAGGTGGATTAGGTTAGGGAAATAAGCCAACGAACGATGAACCAGTAAAAGGATACCGCTACGAGGATTTTGGTGTACAAGGATACGGTTCTACCTTGGTGCTTGGGTGGTGGTGGTGGGGAATTGTAGTACATGATATTAAAGGGTTAAAGGGTGAATGCACCGAATTTGAAGGCACCGGTGCGGGGATGCCGAATGAATGAAGCCGTGCGGGGATGCCGCACGACTGATAGTGAACGATAGTGATAGTGAAAACAAAAAAAAGAGGGCCGAAGCCCTCTCTTTGTTATCCCATCATTGCCTCCCTTAATGAATCAGCCAATGCTAATTTTGAGGCCTGTTCGTCTTGTAAGGCCTTTATTTTTTTATTAATAACGGCCTTTTTACCTTTTGCCTCAAATTCCTTTTCAGTATCTATTACTTTTCCGCTAATTTCGTCAACGGCTTTATTTTCGGCCTTTTGCACTAAATTAATAATAATATCGAAGGCCTTTTGCAATTCAGACGAACGAACGGAGGACAAAATTACGGGTTTATCGTTATTTGTCGCATGAATTTTGACCTGAATATCTTCCTTAATTAGGCCGTTCATGCTTACCATGCTGATATTCAAAACTGAATTTCTTAATTCGTTCACCTTTTCGGCCTCCTTTATTTTCTTTTCTTCCTCCTTTTCGGCCTCCTTTTCGGCCTTTTCGGCCTCCTTTTCGGCCTTTCTTTGGGCCTTTTCGGCCTCCTTTGCTATGGAGGAACGATAGATATCTAAGCCGTTAAGATAGTCCGTAAAGGCCTGAATTCCATAAATAGGCCTTTTGCCGTTCGCAATTACTGACCTATTCAAGGCCTTAAATGTTTCTATCGTCCGGCCTTCCTTTTCGGCCTTTTCATAGGCCTTAATAAGGTCTAGATATTTTCTCACCATGCCGAACGAATAACCTATTAGTTCGCCAAACTTTTCAAGGTTCGGCCTTCGAACCTTTTCTAACTTTTCGGTTAATTGCTTGGCCTTCGCAATTAGTTTACCTTGCTTCAAAGTGCCCTCTAAAATAGTTTCGGCACTATTTTGAGCCGTTTCGGTTTCGGCCTTTTTAAGGCCTTGTAATTCATTAACAATTGCGTCGAAGGTTTCATTGTCGGCAATTGTTGAAAGTGTTAACGCGTTAACAACTTCGGGGGTGGTGGTGGTGTTCATACTATAAAGGGTTTAAGGGTTAAATTCGGGCTCATTCCCGAACAACACAAAAG
>Ga0075472_10000954_pt1 | contig 11941 bp, 11 predicted proteins | sample DEB19_08_DNA_3_FD_77014 | JGI IMG/M metagenome (GOLD analysis project Ga0075472, IMG submission 77014) | Aqueous microbial communities from the Delaware River and Bay under freshwater to marine salinity gradient to study organic matter... | ecosystem: Environmental > Aquatic > Marine > Coastal ...
CGCTCCTTGATGGATGGAGTTGCCTCGATCGCTTCCGTTGTCTCGACCGGCTCGGCGACCTGGGCAGGTTCGACTTCCACGGAGTTCGATTGCGTGGTGGGTTCGGCGTGGTCCGTCGAGGTGGTGGAACGTTCGACCACAGGGAGAGTGACACCATCCTCGGGAGGAGCTACAGCCGAACCCATGTCAGGCGGTATCGACTCAACGGGATCCTTGTCGGCAGAGCCGCGACGGCGGACGGCAACGAACGCGACGAGCGCCAGGAGGACGGCGGGGACGACGATGAGCGCCGGGTTCAGCGATGACGAGGCAAGCATGGTCAGCCCGTGACGGCGCTGGAGCGTTCGGTGACGACCTTGGAGGACCCGCCCGGCTGCATGCTGACACCGAGCAGGCAGTCAGCAGCTTCCATGGTGCGCTTCTGGTGGCTCACGATGATCAGCTGCGCATCGCGGCGGAACTCGGCAACGAGACCGAGGAACCGGTGCAGGTTCACGTCGTCGAGAGCGGCCTCGACCTCGTCCATCACGTAGAACGGGGAGGGACGGCTGCGGAACACGGCGAACAGGAACGCGACAGCCGTGAGGGACCGCTCACCACCGGAGAGCAACGACAACTTCTTGAACGTCTTGCCCGGGGGTGTCGCCTCAATCTCGATTCCCGTGTTGAGCAGGTCGTCGGGGTTCGTGAGCGCGAGCTTGCCCTTGCCCCCCGGGAACAGCAACTGGAACAACTCGACGAAGTTGGTGCTGACGTCCGCGAAGGCGGCAGCGAACACCGACTGGATCTCCTGGTCGATGGCGGCGATCACCTGTGCGAGCTCGCGCCGCGTGTTGCGCACGTCGGTGAGCTGTTCCTCGAGGAACTCGTGACGCTGCTGGAGCTCGGTGAACTCCTGCAGCGCGAGCGGGTTGATGGGGCCCATCAGCCGGATGTCGCGCTCGAGTGCGCGCGCACGGTCTGCATGCGTGGTGCCCTCCGGGACGTCGGGCATCGGTGCGGCCTCGGCGACCTCGGGCTCGACCTCCAGTTCGCGGCGGACCTGTTCGACCGCCGCCTCGAGGCGCATGCGCACCTCCGCGTCCTCGACGTCCACGCGACGCGAACGCTCGCGCGCGATTTCCAGTTCCTGCTCTGCGGCGTGCCGGTCGCGGCGTGCCTGGTCAAGACGCGCTGCGACAGCGCGCACCTCGTCGCTCTGGCGCTGGCGGATGGCATGCAGCTCGGCAAGACGGGACTCGGTGGACGTGCGGTGCTGGTCGACCAGTGCGGACAGACGACCGATTGCCTCGATGGTGCGCTCGATGCGCTGGCGCCGTGACGCTGCCTCCAGTCGCGCCTCCGAGTTGGCACCGAGCTTCGACTCGCCCTCCTCGATGCGCTGGCGCAGGTACTGCTCACGTTCGCGGAGACCTGCCAGACGAACCTCTAGGTCGGTGCGGCGCATCGACAGGTGGGCAAGCTGCGAATCGAACGCCGCCCGCGCCTCGTTGAACGCGGCGACCGCAGCGAGTTCGGCGGCTTCGTTCTCCTCGAGAGCCGGCAGGATGCCCTCGAGTTCCGACACGCGCGACGTGTACTGGGCCATGCGGCCGCGGATCTCATCGATCGCGTCACGCGACATCTGCTGCTCCGTGGAACCGGCGCGTCGGTCGTTGATGGCCGCGGTGAGGGTGTCGGCAGCCATCTCGGCCGCCTCGGTCTGGCGCTGCAGTCGCTGCTGCGTGTCCGCGATCAGGCGGCGCACGTTGGTGATCTCCTGGCGCGCGGAGTCCTGCTCGGTCTTCAGTCGCGAGACGTCGGCGAGCGCCTCCGTCTCCTCGCGGCGGGCATCATCCACCACTTCCTGCGAACCGAGGTCGTCGGCGGCTCCGAGGCGCCACGCACTGCGTCCGAGGCGGTCACCGCGGCGCGTGACGACGACAACTGACGGGCTCGCACTGACCACGGGCACGGCGGCCTCGATGTCCTCGGCGAAACCGATGCCCTCGAGCAACGCATCAAGGAGTTCGCCGAGCATCGCGGGGGCGCCGGCAACGGGCGAAACATGCGGACGAAGGGCCTGCGTGCCGATCGGCAGGTTTGCCCCGGCCCCGCGGACCGCGCCGAGGGCGAGCACCGCGCCACTGTTCCCGTTCCTGCGCAGTGCGGACAGCGCATCGCGGGCCACCTGTGTGTCACCGACGAGCACCGCGCCGACCGCCTCACCGAGAGCGGCACGGACGGCGGCATCCCAGCCGGATTCGATCGAGACGAGGTCGATGAGCGCACCGACCACACCGGGCACGTTCGCCAGTTGCTGCGACCCGGCGCGCGCTCGCGATGCGGCGTCTGCCGACATCAAGGACTCGACCCGCGCCGCTCGCTGTGCGTGGCGACGCTCCGCAGCGATGACGGCCTCCTGCGTGCGGTCGATGTTCAGTTCCGCCGTGTCACGACGGCGCTCGAGGTCGGCGAGTTCCTCGCGCAGTGCAATCACCGCGTTCTCGGCGTCCTCGAGATCGCGCTGCTGGCCGTCGATCTCCGAGTTGGCCTGGTTGTCGCGCTGCGCGATGTGCTCGATGCGTGCCTGCAGACGCGTGATCTCCCCTGCGTTCTGTTCCACCGTGTTGCGCAGCGTGCGCAACTCGCCGCGCACCTCGGCGGCGGCACTGCTCGCCTGCGACGAGGGGACGCTGGCGAACATGCCGTTCTCCTCGCGCTCGCGCTCGAAAGCGCCCTCCTCGGCCGCGAGCTTGTCCGCCTCCTCGCCGGCGATCGCGAGCCCGCGTTCCACCTCGGCGAGTTCCTGTCGAGACGAGGAGACATCGGCCTCGAGTGTCGCGACGACATCGTCGGCCATCATCTGGCCCTGGTCCCGCTCGAGACCCCGGCGACGCTCCGCGATCAGTGCCGACAGGCCACGCGCGCGCTCACGGAGTTGTTCCACTCGCACGAGTTCGTCACTCACGCCGCTGTCGCCGCGAGCGGACAGCTCCGCCTCGGCAGCGAGCACCTCGGTGTCGAGCGCGGCAAGGCGCTTGCGGATCTCGCCGTCGAGCCCGCCGACCTCTGCCTTCTCGCCGGCGAGAGCCTCGAGACGCGTCCGCAGGCTCTTCACTTCCTGACCGGACAGGAACAGGCGAAGTGCGCGCAGTTCGGCCTGCACCTCCTCGTGACGTCGCGCGGCCTCGGCCTGGCGCTCGAGCGGCCGCAACTGGCGGCGGACCTCGCGGATGAGGTCCTGCACTCGCAGCAGGTTCGCCTCCGTCGACTCGAGCCGGCGTTCGGCCTTCTCCTTGCGCTTGCGGTACTTCAGGACTCCTGCGGCCTCCTCGATGATCGCGCGTCGGTCCTCGGCTCGCGCGGTGAGCACCGCATCGATCTGGCCCTGGCTGATGATCACGTGCTGCTGGCGGCCGACACCGGCGTCCGACAGGAGCTCCTGCACGTCCAAGAGTCGGCACTCCACGCCGTTGATCGCGTACTCGCTGTCGCCGTTGCGGAAGAGGGTCCTGCTGACGGTGACCTCGCTGAAATCGAGGGGCAGGAGCCCGGCGGAGTTGTCGAGTGTCAGCATGACCTCTGCGCGGCCGAGGGCGGAACGCTTCGACGTTCCGTTGAAGATGACGTCCTCCATCTTCTGCGAACGAACCGACGACGGGGCCTGCGCACCGAGAACCCAGGCGATCGCGTCGACGACGTTCGACTTGCCCGAACCGTTCGGCCCGACGACGACCGTGACACCGGGCTCCATCTCGAGCACGGTCGCATCGGCGAAGGATTTGAATCCCTTGAGCGTCAAAGATTTGAGGAACACGGCGGTCCCAACAGTAATTCAGCCGTTGTGATTTGGAGGGATGTTGGTTGCCTGTGGAAAACCCTCGTTCACCACTCTCGCGTGTTCGTCAGCGTTGGCAACGTGGGCAATAACTGGTCGATCGACCTGCCGCCGTCACACGCTTGATGACACCTTTTCCACAGGACACGCATCCCTCACCCTCGCGTCCGTAGACCATGTGGTGCACCTGGAACCACCCGGTGTTGCCCTCGACATCGACGTACTGGGTGTCATCGAGGGTCGACCCGCCTGCTGCGATCGCGTCGGTGAGCACCGAGACGATGTTCGCCGCGAGCATGTCCACCTGCTTCTTCGTCAGTGAATCGACCGGCCTGTCCCACCGCATGCGGCAGCGGTGGAGGATCTCGTCGGCGTAGATGTTGCCGATGCCGGCCACGACATGCTGGCCGAGCAGGACCGGCTTCAAAGCTCCGCGCCGGCCCCGCAGTGCCGCACGGAGGACGTCGGCGTCGAACGGTTCGCAGATGGGATCGACCCCGAGCCGTGCCAGTTCGGGAAGGACCGCGTCCTCCTCCGCGGGGTCGTACACCACCACCTCGCCGAACGTGCGTGGGTCCACGAACCACATCTCTTCCCGGGCACCGTCGCGCTCCTGCAGCGGCAACACAACATGCGTGTGGGGAGGACGTTCGGTCCCGGACTCGGCAATCAGCACGCGGCCGCTCATGCGAAGGTGGATCATGACCCGGTCACCGGTGTCGAGGTCGCTCAGCAGGTACTTGCCGCGGCGGCGCGCGTTCACGAATGTTGCCCCCGACAGACCGGCGACCACGGCCTCCCTGCCGACACGTCGCACCGATCGTTCGCGTCCGACCGTGACGTCACCGATGGGACGCCCGACGACACGTGACTCGATGCCCCTTCGCACCGTCTCCACCTCGGGCAGCTCGGGCATGTCAGTGCGTGAGCCGGGCGATTGCCTCGCGCGCGGCAACCTGTTCGGCTGCCTTCTTGGTGCGACCGCGCCCGGTGCCGAGCGTGCGGCCGCCGATGACCACGTTCGCCGTGAAGACGCGGTCGTGGTCGGGACCCTCACCGAGAGTCTCGTAGTGCGGCGCGTGGTGGCCCTGCTGCGCGCACAGTTCCTGCAGCGCCGTCTTCGCATCGACGGTGTCGAGCACGGGGATCATCTCCTCGACCGACTCGGCAAGGTGGCGGTGCACGAAGTCGCGGGCCGCAGCATCACCGCCGTCGATGTAGATGGCACCGATCACGGCCTCGAATGCGTCGGCGAGGATCGAGTCCTTGTCGCGGCCACCGCCCGTTGCCTCGCCGTGGCCGAGCATGACGAAGCCCCCGAGACCGATCTCTCGCGCGCGGTCCGCCAGTGCGTGCGTGTTCACGACGGCCTGGCGGAGGTCACTGAGTCTTCCCTCGGGATCATCGGGAAGTCGGTGGTACGCAACGTCCGCGATCACCCACCCGAGCACGGCGTCACCGAGGAACTCGAGACGCTCATTGGATCCGGGCTCGTCGAATTCCGCCTGGTACGAGCGGTGCAACAGGGCGAGTCGCAGGTGGGTCTCGTCGAGGAACCGGTAGCCGAGACGACCCATCAGGTCGTTCAGGTCGGGTTCGACCGGGCGTTCCATGGCGGTCAGGCGCCGTGGGCGCGCATCACGTAGTCGACCGCGTCGCGCACGGTCTTCAGTTCCGACAGTTCGTCGTCGTCGAACGCGAAACCATCGAGCGTCGCGGAGAACTCGACCTCGAGTGCGTCCACGAGCTCGATAAGTGCGATGGAGTCGGCGCCGAGGTCGTCCACGAAGGTCTTGTCCTCGGCGACGAGAGCGGGATCGATCTCGAGGATCTCGCCGAGATGACGGGCGACGGTTGAGACGACGGAGCTGCGTTCGATGGATGCCATGGTGATGTCCTGATTCTTCAGTCGTTGGTGGTTGCCGAGATGGCCTCGCGGATGGCGCCGACCATGTCGGTCTGGACCATCTCCTGTGCGACCTTGATGCCGTTGACCATCGCGCGCGAGGTGCTGGAGCCGTGCGAGATGATGCACACGCCGTCGATGCCGAGAAGGATCGCACCACCGGTGTTCTCCGGGTCGAACGTTGCGTACATGGGAAGCAGCGCCGGCATGAGTGCATCGGCGTGCTCCTTGTACTCGGGCTGGGTGATGGCCTCGAACAGCGCCTTGATGACGCCACGGAGCGTGCCCTCGAGCGTCTTCAGCACCACGTTGCCGGTGAACCCGTCGGTGACGACCACATCGACAGTGTCGGTCATGATGTCGCGGCCCTCGACGTTGCCGATGAAATTGATCCCCTGCGCCGCCGCAAGCAGGTCGTAGGCCTCCTTGCGGAGGGTGTCGCCCTTCCCCGGCTCCTCGCCGATGGAGAGAAGGCCGACTTTCGGGTTCTGGATGCCGTAGCGCTTGCGTGCGTACACCGAACCCATGACGGCGAACTGGACCAGCCAGTCGGCCTGCACCTCTGCGTTCGCACCCGCGTCGAGGAGAACCGTGGGCGTGGACCCGGGCACCGGGACGGGCGTCGCGATGGCGGGACGGTGGACGCCCTTGATTCGGCCCATGCGCAGAAGAGCGCTCGCCATGGTGGCGCCGGTGTTGCCGGCCGAGATCATTGCGCTCGCCTTGCCGTCGCGCACGGCCTCGGCGGCACGCACGAGAGTGGAGTCCCGCTTCTTGCGGACCGACGACGCGGGGTCATCGTCCATCTCGATGACCTCGCTCGCGACGATCAACGGGAGGTCGCCCGCGCCCTCGAGACCTTCGGGCCCGATGAGGACAACGGGGAAGCCGGCGTCTGCGGCTTGGTGGGCGCCAGCGACGATTTCGCCGGGGGCGCGGTCGCCGCCCATCGCATCAACGGCGATCGGCAACATGAACTGTGAGGCTTACTGCTCGACCTGAACGGCCACGCGACCCTTGTACCAACCGCAGGTGCCGCACACGGTGTGGGGCAGCTTTGCGGCCTGGCAGCGCGGGCAGGTGCTGCGCGACGGGGCGCCGAGACGCCAGTTCGAGGCGCGACGCATGCGAGTCTTCGACTTCGACTTCTTCTTCTTGGGAACGGCCACCGTGGTCTCCCTTAACTAGAGGCACAAACGCCCTTGTGGGGGCTCGAAAAGGATAGCCCGAAACGCCGAAAACCTACTCGGAGGTCTCGGGAAGCCTGCCCTTCAGCGCCTCGAGGGCCGCCCAACGGTCGTCGACGGCGGGCGCCGAGCACGTGCAGGAGCCGGTTTTCAGGTCCGTGCCGCAATGGGGGCAGAACCCCGGGCAGTCCTCCCGGCACAGCGGCCCCAGGGGGATCGCAACGAGCAGGTTCTCGCGCACCATGGGCAACAGGTTGATCTGGTCGTTCTCGATGGCGTACGCGTCGGGGCTGTCGGCCACCACCTGGTACAGCTCGTCGACGTCGATCTGCATGCGTTCGCGCAGTGGTGCGAGACAGCGGCGGCACTCCCCCGTCCACGTCGCTGACGCGTGTCCGTGCACGGATATCCCGTTCGACAGGGCCTCGAGATGCACGTCGACATCGATCGGGTCGTCGGTCATGCGCGCATCATCGAAGGTGAGGTCGGCCGACGCGACGGAGACGATGACATCCTTCGTGTTGCCCGGCCGGCGGAGCAACTCGACGACGTTGACGATGAGGGGCGTCGCCACGGGAGTGGGGCCTAGAAGCGGTCCTGGTCGAAGAAGGCGTTGCCCTGCTCGCCGGGCTCCTGCGGTGCGGCCTCCGGCTCTGGCTGCTCGTGCATGCCGATGGACAGGCGGGTGCGCCCGGTGTGCACCGTCTTCTGCAGCCGGTCGAGGAGGATCTCGAAGCTGGCGAGTCGCTGGTCGAGGAAGTCCTCGGTCTCGTTGCGCTGGCGACGGCTTTCTTCCTCGGCGGCTTCCACCACCTGGCGGGCACGCGACTCGGCGGCACGCACGACCTCGGTCTTCTGCACCATGCGCTCTGCCTGCTGACGGGCGGCGGCGATGATCTCATCGGCCTCGCGCTTCGTCTTGTCGAGGAACTCCTGGCGCTCCTTCAGCATCCAGCGCGCCTGGCGGATCTCCTCCGGCAGGCGCTCGAGCGCGTCCTCCAGCAGCTCGATGACCTCGTCGCGGTCGATGCGTGGTGTGCTGCTGAGCGGCACGCTCGGGGCGGTGGCAATGATGTCGACCGTGCGGCGCAGGAGGATCTCGGTGTCACCGAGACGGGCCTGCACGGGCGCGGGTTGCGGGTACGTGTCGTCGATCAGGTCGTCGTCGAGGTCGTCGAAATTGTCGCGGGGCATCACTTTCTCCGGTTCAGGATGGACGTGAGGTCTTTCACGATGGAGGGGTGGACCATCGACGAGACGTCACCGCCGTTCGCGGCGATGTCGCGGATGTAGCGGCTGCTGATGAACGAGAAAGCCGGGGTGCAGGGCACGTACACCGTGCGGACCCCCGACACGGCGAAGTTGGTGTGGGCCATCTGCTGCTCCACCTCGAAGTCACCCGACGTGCGCAGGCCCTTCACGATGCAGAGTGCCTTCACGGCCCGCGCCGCGTCGACGGCGAGCCCCGGGAACGCATCCACCGAGACTCCCTTCACATGGGAGACGGAGGACTTCACCATTGCGATGCGCTGGTCCATGGAGAGCGCACCGGAGGGCTTGTCGGGGTTGTGCATGACGGCGACGACGACCGAGCCGAACAACTCGGCTGCCTGCTCGACGACGTCGAGGTGGCCGACATGGAAGGGGTCGAAACTGCCCGGGTACAACACGGTGCTCATGACGATCCCACCGTACCTTCTTCTTGCTCCCGGCGAGTGAGAAATGTGACCACCGAACGTCCGTAACGCTTCTCCCGCTGGGACTCCCATCCGTCGGGCACGACGATCGGCGAGCCGGACTCGATGACGACGAAAGCCCCCGGGGACAGGTTCCTCACCACGGCCGGCCAGGCATCGAATCCGTACGGCGGGTCGGCAATCACGAGACTGGCGGCGTGCGCCGAGACCATGGACGACGTCGCGTCGCCGGAGACCACCGTCGATCGTTGCTCGAGACCGAGAACGCGCAGGTTCGTGCGCAGGACCTCGAGCGCCTTGCGGTCCGATTCGACGAAGGTGCAGTGCGCCGCCCCGCGGGAGAGTGCCTCGATGCCCATGGCACCGGTCCCGGCGAAGAGATCGAGCACACGCGCGCCGTCGACGAGGTCGAGGCTGCCGAGTGCGTTGAACACGGCCTCGCGCACCTTGTCGGTGGTGGGCCTGGTCGCATCGCCCACGGGTGATTCGATCCGCCTGCCGCGCAGGTCACCCGCCACTACTCGCACAACGGACAGACTACGGAGGTGATCACCCCGAGCGAGTCCATTGTCTGTGTCGACTGCGGCGGGCCGTGCCATCTCATCACGATGCCCCGCGAGGACAACACGTGGGAGATCGGCGACATCGTGACCTACCGGTGCCGCGACTGCCGCGACAGGTGGGACCTCATCCTCACGGAGGACGACTCGGACGAACAGCCGGACTGACCGACGCTGCGGCGTCAGTTGTGCCGGGTGCCCCGGTCGAGGGGATCGAACTTCACGCCCACGAGGCATGCGTTCGCGATCTTCGTGGGGAGCATGTTGAACCAGAAGTTCGTGCTGAGGCGTTTCGGGTCGCGCACGAACTGCTTGTTCGACTCGACGGCCGACACCGTTCGGCGGGCGATGTCACCCGGGTCAGCCTTCGGGATGAGATGCAGCGTGTTGAAGCGGTTGACCACCTTCAGCACGGTGGGCACCGAGCCTTCGATGGTGTCCCACATCTGCGTGTCCACCGGCCCCGGCGACAATGTGGTGAGGTTGACAGGGGTGTTCTTCAGCTCGCGCTGCAGCGAAGAGTGGAAGTTGAAGATTCCGGCCTTCGTGCCGCAGTACACGGACATGCCCGGGAAACCGGCGGTGCCGGCGAGCGACGACACAAACACGACGTGACCGCGTCCCCGTTCCAGCATCCCGGGGAGGACGTGCCGCGTGAGGAGCATCGGGGTCTCGAGGTTGAGACGCGCGACCGTCCTGATCTCGCGGGAATCCTCCACCGCGAACGGCGTGTTCGTCTCGAGCCCGGCGTTGTTCACGAGCACGTCGATCGGGCCGTGCTTCGACTCGATGTCGGCAATGAGGGTGTCGACCACCCGGTCGTCACTGAGGTCGGCGACGACCGCATTCCCCCCGATGGAAGCAGCCACCTTGTTCAGTGAATCAACGCTGCGCGCCACGACCGTGACCCTCGCACCGCGGCGTGCGAACTCGCGGGCCATGGCTTCGCCGATGCCGCGCGAGCCTCCCGTCACCACGACGTGCATGTCCTTGACTTTCACGCATTCCCCCGTTCGACGCGCCCGACGGCGTCACCGTAGCCCAGGCTCTCAACCCTTCAGCAGGTTGTCCTCCTGCTCGGCGGTGAAGTACAGATCGATCTCGTCGCGGAGGTCGGGATGGGCCGACAGACCCGGGTCATCGCCCACGATGCGCACGGCCACCTCGCGGGCAGTCTGGATGAGGTCGAAGTCGGTCTGCAGGGACGCAAGGCGCAGGTCGCTGCGACCCTTCTGGATGGTTCCCATGACCGTGCCCTCACCCCGCAGCTTCAGGTCCTCCTCGGCGAGGACGAAACCGTCCGTCGACGACACGAGCGCCTCGACGCGCGGCGACGGGTCGTCGGTCTTCGTGCAGAGATGGCACGTGGAAGCGATGGCGCCGCGACCGACACGGCCGCGCAACTGGTGCAACTGCGCGATGCCGAACCGGTCGGCGTCGAGAATGACCATCTGCGTTGCGTTCGGGACATCCACTCCGACCTCGATCACCGTCGTTGCGACGAGGACGTCAAGTTCGCCCGCACGGAACTGTTCCATCGTCGATTCCTTCTCCGCGGGCGGCATGCGGCCGTGGAGAAGCCCGATCGAGTGACCACTCAGTTCGCCCGCCGACAGTTCGTCGAACACGGTCTGCGCGGACGCAACCTCGAGCTTCTCGCTCTCCTCGATCAGCGGGCACACGACGTATGCCTGCTCCCCGCGGCCGATTGCGTCGCGCACCGCCTGCCACATGGCGGACTCGGCCACGGGCGTGTTGACCCACTCCGTGACGATCGGGGTCCGACCCGGCGGCAGTTCGTCGAGCGTGCTCACGTCGAGGTCTCCGTAGACCGTCATGGCGGCGGTGCGAGGGATGGGCGTGGCGGTCATGACAAGAACGTCGGGCGTGAGGCCGTCGCCGGTGCCGGCCGCTTTCTCGCGCAGTTTCGAGCGTTGGTCGACCCCGAACCTGTGCTGCTCGTCCACGACGACGAGACCGAGGCTGCGGAACTCCACCTTCTCCTGGATGAGGGCCTGCGTGCCGACCACGATGTCGACGGAGCCGTCGACAAGGCCCGCGAGGACACGCCTGCGCTGTTCGCCGGTCACCTTGTTGGTGAGCAGTTCGACCCTCACCTCCCTGCCGCCGAAGAGGTTGCCGTCATCCGGGATGACGAGTCCGTTCAACAACCGACGGATGCCGATTGCGTGCTGGTCCGCCAGTACCTCCGTCGGCGCCATCAATGCGGACTGGTGACCGCCCTGCACCGCGCGCATCATCGCCGAGACGGCGACGACCGTCTTTCCCGAGCCCACGTCGCCCTGCAGAAGCCGGTGCATCGGTGAGGCATCTGAGATGTCGGCGACGATCTCGTCGATCACACGCTTCTGCGCACCGGTCAGGGGGAACGGCAGCGACGCATTGAACGCACCGACCAGCGGACCCTTGGTGCGGTGGGTGAACCCGCGGGATTCCTGCGCGGCCAGCAGTTTGCGCGCCACCAGCATCACCTGCACGCGCAGCACCTCGTCGAACGCGAGCCGGCGCCGCGCCGCGTGACGCACGTCCATCGATTCGGGAAGGTGGATGTCGTGGAGTGCCTGACCACGGCTGACCAAACCGACCTGTTCGATGACCTCCGCGGGGACCGGGTCGGCGATGCCGCGCTGCTCGCACCTCTTCAGCGTGCTCTCGATCCACTTGGCGAGGTCCCAGGTGCTGATGCGCGACTTCTCGCTCTGCGGGTAGATGGACACGATCCGCCCGGTGCGGTCGCCGATGAGATCGAC
>Ga0075472_10000956_pt1 | contig 11930 bp, 7 predicted proteins | sample DEB19_08_DNA_3_FD_77014 | JGI IMG/M metagenome (GOLD analysis project Ga0075472, IMG submission 77014) | Aqueous microbial communities from the Delaware River and Bay under freshwater to marine salinity gradient to study organic matter... | ecosystem: Environmental > Aquatic > Marine > Coastal ...
CATGAATTCGGACTTCGCCAAGCGGAGCCCGGTGACTGTAGCGGAGAGGCCATACCCGTTCCCATCCCGAACACGGAAGTCAAGCTCTCCAGCGCCGAAAATACTGAGGGGGCAGCTCCTCGGCAAGATAGGTCGTCGCCGGGCTCTTTGGCATCTTGGGACTTTTCTCGCTGTCGGCTATTCTCGGCACGTGGAACGAACACCGCTCAGCCCGTGCCCATGGTTGCTTGAAGCAGCGGGAACCATTGAGACACGCCGTCCTACTCAGCCGAGTCGGTGTGGTGCCGATCCGGCCCAGCCAGAACTTCGCGCTGCTGAGCGTCTCGACCGCTGTCTCGTTGGTGGCCCGTGTCAGGTGCGGGAGTTTCGTGAGCGCATGCTCGGCCCGCTCGCGGAGAGCATGGCACCGCGCCAGCCAGTCGGCAGTCCGGCCGCCCTCTCTTCTGCCGCAACCCCACGTCAACCAACGCGCTGGCGCCTCGTGTTCGGCGTAATTCTGGTTGCCGGTCTCGTCGTCTTCGCCTCCGGCCCACTCTTGAGCGGACTCACAGGCATGGTGAGCCCCGCCCCCTCTGAGGCGGCAAGCCCAGAGTTGAGCCCACCACCGAGCGCTGCCAGCCCCACGCCGACCCCATCCGCTCAGCCGAGCATCGCACCAAGCCCCACCCCGACGCCAAGCGCGAGCAGCAGCGGCGCCACCTATACCGTGAAGTCGGGCGACACCCTCTCGATCATCGGCACGAAGACCTCGCGCAATTGGAAGGAGATCGCCAAGCTGAACGGGATTGAAGCCCCCTATAAGATTCGCGTCGGGCAGGTCCTACTCCTTCCGTAAGGTTCAGCGAGGGATTCCGCAGCCTGTGCTAGGCTCCCCGAACGCGATCCTGAGATCGTTCCCATGCCCTGCATGAGTGCGATCCCGCGAGCGCGAATACTGATTAAGGAGAACCAAAACGAGTGATCGATAATCAAGAACACGTTGACGGCGTCGTAGATGCCGAAGACGCCGCAATGAGCGCTGATGCAGCACCTGCCCGCAAGGCAAAAGCACCAGCCAAGCCAAAGAGCGTGAAGGTCCAGGCCCCAGACGGGTCGAGCGACGAGAGCGCTGCTCCACTAGCCCCCGCGCCAGTCGTTGCGCGCGCGTGGACCGGCCCAGAGCCGACAACCATGGAAGAGCTCCTTGCCGGAGCCGCCATGCCGATTAAGAATTTGAAGTCGGGCGATGTGCTCGACGGCATCGTCGTTCGCGTTGACGACGATGAGGTGCTCGTCGATATCGGCGGGAAGAGCGAAGGCGTTGTCTCCAGTCGTGAGATGCACGGTCGCAATGGTGAAGAGGGCCCAGCCGTCGCCGTAGGCGACACCGTGCTCGTCTACGTCATGCAGCCAGAATCCGAAGATGGACACGTCGTGCTCTCCTTGCGACGCGCCGGCCTCGAGCGCAAGTGGCGCACGATGCAGGAGCAGCTCGACGCAGGCACGATCATTGAGGCCGCTGTCATCGACCACAACAAGGGCGGCTTGATCGTCGATTGTGGCATTCGCGGCTTCGTGCCGATCAGCCAGATTGTCGACTTCCCACGCCGTCCCGCTGGCGACGCGCCGCGCGACGCCATGCAAGAGATCGCCGAGAAGCTCCAGCCATATGTTGGGCGCAAGATGCGCATGAAGATCCTCGAAGTGAACCGCAAGGGGAACCGCCTCATCCTGTCGGAGAAGGCGGCACATTACGAGGAGCGCCGTGAGAAGCGCGAGGAGCTCTTCAGCACCCTCTCGCTTGGACAGAAGGTTTCCGGCACGGTGCGTTCGATTGCGCCGTTCGGCCTCTTCATTGATCTTGGTGGCATTGACGGGCTCATTCATAAGAGCGAGATCAGTTGGGCCAAGGTCGCGAACCCAGAGGCAGGATACGCCGTGGGCGACACGATCGAAGCAGAGGTCATCGATATCAATACCGAGCGCGGTCGCATCAGCCTCTCCATCCGCAAGCTGCAGCCAGATCCGTGGAATGCGGCAATCGCCGATATCAAGATTGGCGACATCGTGGACGGAACGATCACGAAGTTGGTGAATTTCGGCGCATTCGTTCGTGTGCGTGACGGCCTTGAGGGCCTCATCCACATCAGTGAGTTGTCGCACAACCGCGTTGTCCATCCGGGCGATGTGGTGAAGGACGAGCAGACACTGAAGTTGAAGGTGATCAGCCTCGACTCCGAGCGTCACCGACTCGGTCTCAGCTTGAAGCAGGCCGAAGAGACGCCAGTTCGCGCCACGCCAGACGAGGCACCGAAGCGTGAGACGCGTCGTGCTCGCCCAGAGCGCGGCTTCTCGATGGCCGATGCGGTGCAGGAGCCAGAGGGCGGGATCGACATGAGCCTCGCCGCTGCCTTCGCAGGCATTCGCGAGAAGATGGTCGAGAGCGGCGACGCCGAAGAGGCTGAGGAGTCAGCTGCGACGGACGGCGCTGCAAAGAAGGCAAAGCGCCCACCGAAGCAGGCCGAGGCGGAGCCTCTTGAGGCCGCCATTGAAGAGGCACTCGGCGACGAATCCTAGGCTGGCGGCATCAGCTGGGCACCCCTCGCTTGAGGCTCCTCCCCGAGTGGTAGACTGCACCTCCGCGACGGACCCGTGCGCTTTGAGCGCTGGCGCGGAGACCGGAGGTGCGCATGGCGACCGCTGATCGTTTCGACCGCTTTACCGACCGTGCCCGGAAGGTGCTGACGCTCGCCCAAGACGAGGCGCAGCGCTTCAACCACAACTACATTGGCACCGAGCACCTCCTTCTCGGGCTTGTCCGCGAGGGGGAGGGGGTCGCAGCCAAGGTCCTCGAGAACCTCAACGTTGAGCTCGCCAAGGTGCGGCAGGCGGTGGAGTTCATCATCGGTCGCGGCGAGCGTCCGGTCATCGGTGAGATCGGCCTTACGCCTCGCGCGAAGAAGGTGATTGAGCTCGCGATTGACGAGGCGCGTCGCCTTGGGCACAACTACATCGGCACCGAGCATCTCCTCCTTGGGCTCGTCCGCGAAGAGGGCGGGATCGCCTCAGGCGTCCTTGAGTCGCTCGGCGTCAGCCTTGAGAAGGTGCGCCATGAGGTGGTGCGCGTGCTCAGCCAGTCGGCGACCCCAACCCAGGCAACGCCGGAGCGTCGTGGCACGAGCAACTCGAAGACGCCGACGCTCGACCAGCTCGGCATCGACCTCACCGCGGCCGCACGTGCCGGGAGCCTCGACCCGGTCATCGGGCGCGAAGCAGAGATCGAGCGTGTCATTCAGATTCTCGCGCGTCGGACAAAGAATAATCCTGCCCTAATTGGCGAGCCAGGCGTCGGCAAGACCGCCATCGCTGAAGGGCTCGCGCAGCGCATCGTTAAGGGCGACGTTCCGTCGCCGCTGCTCGACAAGCGCGTCGTCACACTTGACATGGGCTCGCTCGTCGCTGGAACGAAGTACCGCGGTGAATTTGAAGAGCGACTCAAGAAGGTGCTCGAAGAGTTGCGCGCGACACGCGATACGATCTTGTTCGTTGACGAGCTCCACACGCTTGTTGGCGCAGGAGCTGCGGAGGGCGCGATCGACGCTGCCAATATCCTGAAGCCACCACTCGCCCGGGGCGAGATTCAGTGCATCGGTGCGACAACGCTCGATGAGTACCGCAAGCACATTGAAAAAGATCCAGCACTCGAGCGCCGTTTTGCGCAAGTGCTCGTTGCAGAACCAACGCACGAAGAGACACTCGAGATCCTCAAGGGCCTGCGCCCCCGCTATGAGGCGCACCATCGTGTGCAGATTACCGATGCGGCACTTGCTGCAGCCATCGAACTCTCCGTGCGCTACATCAATGATCGACAGCTCCCCGATAAGGCGATCGATGTGATGGACGAGGCGGCGAGTCGTGTCATGCTTCGACACGCCTCGCCACCAGCGGAACTTCGTGCCGCACGCCGACAGCTCGATGGCCTCCAGCGAGATCAGGCACGCGCGGTCGGGGCACAGGATGCCCGTGGCGAGACGGCGCTTGGTGCGCAGGCCAGCATTATTGAAGAGCAGATCAAGGTGCTCGATGCCGCATGGCGCGCAACTCTTCGTGTTGCTGCCAAGCCAGATCCTGCCTCGGAGACCGTTCCAGCAGAGGGCGGAGAGCGCATCATCACTCTCGCTGCGTCGAGCGCACCAGCAGCCCCGCAAGAGGATGTACGACCAGTCGTTACCGACGAAGAGGTCGCAACCGTGGTCTCCATGTGGACAGGCGTGCCCGTTATGCGCATCGCCGAGGCAGAGACGGCCCGCCTCCTGACGATGGAGCGCGTGCTCGGAGAGCGCGTTGTTGGCCAAGAGCAGGCGATCTCGATGTTGAGCAAGGCGGTTCGCCGTGCACGTGCCGGTCTCAAGGACCCGAAGCGCCCAATTGGGAGCTTCCTCTTCCTTGGGCCAACCGGTGTCGGCAAGACAGAACTTGCCAAGGCACTCGCCGAGTTCATGTTCGGCAGTGAAGATGCGCTGATCAAGATCGATATGAGCGAGTTCATGGAGCGACATAACACGAGCCGGCTCGTCGGCGCGCCTCCAGGCTACGTCGGCTTTGACGATGGCGGGCAGTTGACGGAGGCGATTCGCCGCCGCCCCTATGCGGTTGTGCTGCTTGACGAGATTGAAAAAGCACACGCAGAGGTCTTCAACATCTTGTTGCAGATCCTCGAAGATGGACAACTCACCGATGCAAAGGGTCGGCGTGTTGATTTTCGTAACGTGATCCTGATCATGACGTCGAACCTTGGCGCTCGCCAGATCCAGTCGCCATCGTCGCTCGGCTTCCGCGCGCGCAACGAAGGGACAGAGGGGCGCGCCGCAGATGACTACGGCCTGATTAGCGCCAAGGTCGACGAAGAGTTGAAGAAGACATTCCGTCCAGAATTCCTCAACCGCGTCGACTCAAGCATCGTCTTCCGCCCGCTCTCGCAAGAAGAGATGCGGCGCATCGTCGACCTGCTCGTGAAGCGCGTCGTGGCGCAGCTCCGCGTCCAGGGGCACGAACTGAAGATCACCGATGCGGCGAAAGACCACCTCATCAAGGTTGGGTCGGATGCTGCGTATGGTGCGCGACCGCTGCGCCGAGCGATTCAGACCTTTGTCGAGGATCCACTCGCTGAGCGGCTCCTCCGCGCAGAAGATCCGATCGGCGCCGCCTACACGGTTGACCTTGTTGGCGATCGCGTAGAGATCATGCTGCAAGAGCCAGCCGGTTCCGCGAGCCTGGCTGCCCCGGCCGAGCCGGTCGGCGCAGCGGACTGAGTCGGGGCGCGGCCCCGATGGCGAAGAGACAACGAAACGTCTGGCTCTGCCAGAGCTGCGCTTTCGAGTTCCCAGCGTTTGAGCAGCCCTGCCGCAACTGCGGTAAGTGGGAGACGCTCGTTGAGACGATCAAGGAGCCAGCGCGAAGCCCAGGCGCCGGTCTCACAGTGGGCGGCGCACGTCGACAACTCCCACCACGCCCCTTGCGCACCGCCGCTGGCGAGCGGGCGCCACGCGTCCCACTCGGCATTGCCGAGCTTGACCGAGTCCTTGGTGGCGGCGTTGTCCCTGGATCAATTGTGCTTCTCGGCGGTGAGCCAGGAATCGGTAAGAGCACACTCCTCCTGCAGGCAGCCGCAGGGATCGCCGTTGGTGGTGGTCGCATCCTCTACGCCTCGGGCGAGGAGTCTGCTGCGCAAATTGCCGATCGTGCCGCACGCCTCGGGCTCATGGACGGCCCGACAGCCGATGCGATGGAACTCTTCTCCGAGCATGATGCCGAACTGATCGGTGAGGCGGCCCGCGCTAGTCGCCCCACACTGCTCATTGTCGACTCCATTCAAACAGCAACCGTCGAGTCACTCGATGGCGTTGCGGGGAGTGTTGGCCAGGTGCGTGAGAGTGCGGCGGTGCTGGCGCGCGTCGCGCGAGATACCGGCGCCGCGACGATCCTTGTTGGCCATGTCACCAAAGAGGGGAGTATCGCTGGGCCGAAGACCCTTGAGCACCTCGTTGATGCGGTCATCATGCTCGACGGCGACCGACACGGCTCACTCCGCACCTTGCGTGCCGCAAAGAATCGCTTCGGCTCCACCGATGAGCTCGGCCTCCTCGAGATGAGCGAGCGCGGGCTCATCGCCATTGAGGATCCAGGCCGTGCATTCATCGACGACCGAGAGGTGCGAGCACCAGGCGCGGTCGTCGCCCCGCTACTCGAGGGGAGCCGCCCGATGCTCGTTGAGGTGCAGGCGCTCGTTGCTGGCACCGCATTCGGTGCTCCGCGACGCACCGGTCGAGGGCTTGATACGGCACGCCTCGCACTCCTTGCCGCCGTGCTCGTACGTCGTGCCGGCATCCAACTTGGTTACCGTGATATCTACGCCAACCTTGTCGGTGGGATTGAACTCGACGAGCCTGCACTCGACCTGCCGCTCGCCCTCGCCCTCGCATCTGCACATGGCGATATGCCAATCAATCGCCTCACTGTTGCGATCGGCGAGGTTGGCCTCCTTGGTGAACTGCGTCCGGTCTCTGGCCTTGCACGTCGACTGCGTGAGGCCGCACGTCACGGATTCACCCGTGCAATCGTTCCTGCTCCGCGACGCGGCTCGCAGGCAGAGCCGAGTCCAGAGGGGATGAAGGTTATTGCCGTCGCCACGTTGAGCGAGGCAATTCGCGAGGCACTCGATGGCCGATAGCGCCAGTTTCGATCTCGTCATCGTTGCCGCCGGGAGCGGCGTGCGCATGGGCGGCGCTGAGAAGGGGCTGATCACCGTTGCCGGCACACCTGCGCTGCAGCGTGTGCTCACCGCAGCGAGCGAGGCGTCGGGTCACGCTCGCATCGTGCTCGTTGTCCCAGCAGAGCGTGTCGGTGCATACGCCGAGCTCCCGTGGCTTCCTGTAGCGGTGATCAGCGTTGTTGCCGGCGGCCCAACGCGTGCCGCATCGGTTGCCGCGGGAATCGAGGCACTTGAGCGGGCGCCTGGTGAACCTGCCGCTGCACTTCTGATTCACGACGTTGCGCGTCCAGGTGTCACAGCAGAGATGTTCGAACAGGTCGCTGCAGTTGCGGCCCGCGTAGGTGCGGCGATACCTGCGCTGCCGATCCACGACACCGTGAAGCGGATCCAGAACGAAGCGGACGGGAGCGCGCAGAGCGCTGGAACGATTGATCGCACCACGCTTCGTGCCGCGCAAACACCGCAAGGTATTGCGCGGCGGCATGTGGCAGCGTTCCTTACCGCACTCCTGGAGCGTGGCAACACGGCGAGCGATGATGCCTCGATCCTAGAGTCGTGCGACATCCCCGTCGCACTCGTTGACGGTGCAGAGAGACTGCGAAAACTCACGACACCAGCAGATGCCGCGATTCTTGCCGCACTCATTGCCACACCACCTCCGCCCGAACTTGCCGGCCTGCAGGCTGGTGCCGTGCGGATCGGCTGGGGCGACGACGCCCATCCGGTCGGCGCAAGCGGGGAGTTGGTCCTTGGCGGTCGCGCATTCGTCGGAAGCCCAGCACTTACCGGACACTCAGACGGCGATGTGGTGCTCCACGCGGTGGCGGATGCCCTCCTCGGCGCCGCTGGCCTCGGCGACCTCGGGCGCATCTTTCCTGCGGATGCACGCACGCCGAAGGGTGTCGCGAGCAGCGCCCTCCTCTCCGACATCGTGAGCCGATGCCGCACGGCGGGGACGACGCCGCTCCGTGTCGACCTCCTCATTACCGCGAAAGAGCCACAGCTGGCACCGCACCTCGACGAGATCGCCGCCAATGTTGCGCGACTGCTCGGTCTTCCGACGAGCTCGGTGAACGCGAAGGCGTCAACAGGTAATCTGGTTGGTGACGAGGGAGTTGGTCGAGCGATCCGCTGTACCGCCCTCGTGCTCGCGCAAGGGGAGGGATGATGGCGCTCCAGTTTCGCGACACACTCTCCGGCGAGACGCGAGCCTTCGTTCCACTCAACAGGGAGCAGACAACGATCTACTCCTGCGGACCGACGATCTATGGGCCGGCGCATATTGGTAATTTCCGCAGTTTCCTCTTCGCCGACCTTCTCGTGCGCTGGCTCCGCGCTCGGGGCCAGGTGGTTCGCTGGGTGGTGAACCTCACCGACATCGACGACAAGATCATTCGGGCGGCTGCAGCTGAGGGGGTGGAGATCCGCGCGATGACGGATCGCTGGGAGGCGGTCTTCCGCGCCGACATGGCCGCGCTGCGCATGAGCACCCCCGACGTCATGCCACGAGCCACCGAACATATTCCTGAGCAGGTAGCCCTCGTTGAGCAGCTCCTCGCGAACGGCCATGCCTATCGTGCCGATGACGGATCAGTCTTCTTCCGTATCGCCTCGTGGCCGGCCTACGGCGCACTTGCTCGGCTTGATCCGGAGGCGATGCGGGTCGGGGAGCGCGTTGAGTCTGATGAGTACAGCAAGGATGACGTGCGCGACTTTGTCTTGTGGAAGGCGGCAAAAGCGGGTGAGCCATCGTGGGAGACCGCGATCGGAACGGGCCGCCCCGGCTGGCACTTGGAGTGCTCTGCAATGAGCATGCGCCACCTTGGCGAGCAGATCGATATTCACACCGGCGCGATCGACTTGATCTTCCCCCACCATGAGGATGAGATCGCGCAATCTGAGGCAGCGACGGGGAAGACGTTCGTCGGCACCTGGATGCACTGCGCCCACCTCCAGGTGAGTGGTGACAAGATGTCGAAATCGCTCGGCAATATCGCCCGCGTGAGTGAACTTCTTGCTGCGGGCGCCGATCCGCGAGCCCTCCGATTCGCGCTGATCTCTGCGCACTATCGGACGAGCCTCAACTACACGCCCGACTCGCTTGCAGCTGCTGGTGCAGCGATCAGCCGACTCGATGCATTCCAGACCGCGCTTCGCGCCCGTGTCGCCGGCGGGATCGCAGGGAGTGGTGATGCTGATGCGTCGGCGCAGACGATTGCGGCGAGCAGTTGGGAGCGCTTCGCTCGCTCAATGGATGACGACCTCGCCGTCCCAGAGGCACTCGCTGCACTCTTCGACCTCGTTCGCGACGGCAACCGCGCGCTCGATGCCGGCTGCAGTGGAGCTGCTGCTGCGGCGATGCTCGCAACCCTTGAGCAGATTGACGCAACGCTTGCGCTCCTCCCCGCTGCAGCAGAACTCCCTCACGGCGCCGCAGAGCTGCTTGAGGCCCGTCGTGCCGCGCGCGCCGCAAAGTCCTGGAGCGACGCCGACCGCTTGCGCGACGAGCTCGCAGCACTCGGTGTTGTCGTTGAGGATGGACGCGATGGTCAACGTTGGCGCATTGGCGGAGTTGGCGAGTGAGCGACGAGCAGCGCCCACAACGTCCGCCGCGACAGCCTGGGCCATGGCGCCCTGGCGTAAAACGCCCCGGACCGTACGGTCGCCCGGCATACCCGGGTGGTGGCCCGCGCCCGTGGGCCTCGCGCCGCACGATTCCAACCCGCGGGATCGGACTCATCGCGGAAGGTGAAGAGATCATCGCCGGACGTCGCCCCGTCGAAGAGGCGTTCGTCGCACGACGCGACCTGGTGAAGCTCCTTGTCGTGCCGCAGCGGCGCGACGCCCTCCAGCAGATCGTCTTGCATGCAACTGCCGTCCGGATCCCGATCATCGAGGTCGAGGGTGCCGTCATCGGCCAGCTGGCTGGGTTCGACGGACATCAGGGGGTGGCGTTGGTCGTGCGTCGCCGTCCCGACGCCGCGCCAGAAGAGATCCTTGCGCGCGCGGTTGCTCGTGGCGAGGCCCCCTTCATCGTCGCCCTCGATGGCGTCGAAGACCCGCAGAACTTCGGGAGCATGATCCGTAGCGCTGAGGCGGTCGGCGTGCACGGGATCATGATCGGCAGCACGGGGGCTGCGCCCCTCTCCCCCGCAGCAATCAAGGCGAGCGCCGGGGCGGTTGAGCACCTCCTCGTTGCGCGCGTCGACAACCTTGCCGACGAGCTCACCGCGCTGCGCCTCCGGGGGATTCGGGTGGTGGGCGCTGAGGCCGAAGCGGCCCAGACCTATCGCGAGGCCGACCTCCGTGGCCCGATCTGTCTCGTCATTGGCGCTGAAGGGAAGGGGCTCTCGCCCGCAGTGCGCCGGAGGATCGACCTCTTCGTTCGCATCCCCATGGCAGGTCGCGTTGCGAGCCTCAACGCGGCGGTCGCTGGGTCGGTTCTCCTCTTCGAGATCCTTGGGCAGCGCCCCGCACCAGTGAATGTGGCACGATCTGTGCCATCTCCAGAACTTGCGATGAGTGCGGCCGAACCTGTCGATGCAGCGCCTGAAGTTGTCGCGGATGCGGGCGATGAGCCCCTTCCGGGCCTCGGCGGTTGACCACCCCGCACGAGGGGTCTATGCTCACCTCTCACCGACGGGCCGCAAGGTATCCCGACGTGCGCCGATGTAGCTCAATGGTAGAGCAACGGTTTTGTAAACCGTAGGTTCCGGGTTCAAGTCCCGGTGTCGGCTCCAGCAACAGGCACGGGTAGGTTGAGCAGGTGGTGAGCTCCGCTGACTGTAGATCAGCCGTCTTTGACTGTGGGGGTTCGATTCCCTTCCTGCCCACCAACGCTAAGAGAGAACAGAGGTAAACCGGAAGAACAGGACTGGCCCACGTAGCTCAGCTGGTAGAGCACGTCATTGGTAATGACGAGGTCACCGGTTCAAGTCCGGTCGTGGGCTCCACCGCCAGGTGGAAAAGCGAGAACCGTCGGCGCTCAACAAGCGACGGTAGTGAGAATCGGAGAGACATTCGAGATGGCAAAGCAGAAGTTTGAGCGGTCGAAGCCGCACGTGAACATCGGGACGATCGGACACATCGACCACGGCAAGACGAGCTTGACCGCCGCGATCTCGAAGTACCTCGCCCTCAAGGGCAAGGCGGAGTATCGCGCCTTCGACACGATCGACAACGCCCCAGAAGAGCGCGAGCGCGGCATCACCATCTCGATCTCGCACGTCGAGTACGAGACGGACGCCCGCCACTACGCGCACGTCGACTGCCCCGGGCACGCCGACTACATCAAGAACATGATCACCGGCGCAGCGCAGATGGACGGAGCAATCCTCGTCGTCGCCGCGACCGACGGCCCGATGCCGCAGACGAAGGAGCACGTCCTCCTCGCCAAGCAGGTTGAGGTGCCGTACATCGTCGTCTTCTTGAACAAGTGCGACATGGTCGATGACCCCGAGCTCCTCGACCTCGTCGAACTCGAGGTGCGCGAGCTCCTCAGCAAGTACGACTTCCCTGGCGACAAGATCCCCGTGGTACGCGGTTCAGCGCTGAAGGCCCTCGAGGCCCCAGACGACGCGACGAACGAGGCCTATGCGCCAATCCAGAAGTTGATGGATGAGATCGACGCCTACATCCCAACGCCTGCACGCGCGATCGACAAGCCGTTCCTCATGCCGGTGGAAGACGTCTTCGGCATCAAGGGCCGCGGCACCGTCGCCACGGGCCGCATCGAGCGCGGCATCGTCAAGGTTGGCGATGAGGTCGAGATCGTCGGCATCAAGGACACCCGCAAGGTGGTCGTGACCGGGATCGAGATGTTCAAGAAGCTCCTCGACGAGGGGCAGGCCGGCGATAACACCGGACTCCTGCTCCGCGGCATCGAGCGCGAGGAGATCGAGCGCGGCCAGGTGCTGGCCAAGAGCGGCTCGGTCACCCCGCACACGAAGTTCAACGCCGAGGTCTACGTCCTCACGAAGGACGAGGGCGGCCGTCACACGCCGTTCTACAACGGCTACCGTCCGCAGTTCTATCTGCGCACGACCGATGTCACCGGGTCGATCGGCCTCCCAGCGGGCGCCGAGATGATCATGCCGGGCGACAACGTCGAGATGACGGTCGAGCTGATCACCCCGATCGCGATCGAGGTTGGTCAGCGCTTCGCCATCCGCGAGGGCGG
>Ga0075472_10000957_pt1 | contig 11925 bp, 12 predicted proteins | sample DEB19_08_DNA_3_FD_77014 | JGI IMG/M metagenome (GOLD analysis project Ga0075472, IMG submission 77014) | Aqueous microbial communities from the Delaware River and Bay under freshwater to marine salinity gradient to study organic matter... | ecosystem: Environmental > Aquatic > Marine > Coastal ...
CACGGCTGCTTCACCCATTGCATCCTCCACACCAGCGGGAAGCGCAGGTGCCGGTGCCTCCTCGATCAGTTTCTGGTGTCGGCGTTGTGCCGAACAGTCGCGGGTGGAGACCCACACGACGTTGCCGTGCTTGTCGCCGACCAACTGCACTTCGACGTGACGTGGCCAGGTGAGGTAACGCTCGACGTAGATCTCGTCGCGGCCGAAGAATGCCTTGGACTCGCGCTTGGTGGAGTCCATCGCTTCCTGTACCGAGGCGGCATCCTTCACCACCTTCATGCCGCGACCACCGCCACCGAACGCGGCCTTGATTGCCACCGGCCAGCCGTGGTCGGCTCCGAAGGCGATGATTTCGTCCGCCGTGTGGACGAATTCGGTGGTACCGGGCACGATTGGTGCGCCGCCGCGCAGCGCAGCCTTGCGTGACGACACCTTGTCGCCCATCTCCACGATCGCCGCCGGGGGAGGCCCGATGAACGCCACTCCCATGTCGGTGATTGCTTGTGCGAAGTCGGCGTTCTCGGAGAAGAATCCGTACCCGTGGTGCACCGCATCGGCACCGCTCTTGCGAATGATGTCCAGGATCGCGTCGGTATTGAGGTAACTCTGGGCGGCGGTCTCCCCGCCGAGGGCGTATGCCTCGTCGGCAAGGCGCACGTGGAGGGCGTTGCGGTCGAGCTCGGAGTACACGGCAACCGTGGCGATACCCATTTCGCGCGCGGTACGGATGACGCGCACCGCGATTTCACCACGATTGGCTATCAGGATTTTCTTGGGCACGAAGACCTATCTTCTTTGGGCAATGACTTCGTCAAATCCTAGTTCGCAGGCGAATTGGCCGATCGGGTGGACGGTCACGTGGGTGAGCGAGACTGGATCCACCAACGACGATTTGTTCGCCGCGGCGCGATCCGGAGCCGCGGACCGCAGTGTGCTCGTTGCCGACTACCAAACCGCGGGGAAGGGTCGACTCGATCGAACGTGGGAAGCAACCCGCGGCGAGAACCTCCTGTGTTCCTTGCTGTTTCGCTGCACGATTCAGGATGCGCCTCGGTATCCACGTGCGGTGTCGCTGGCCGCACGGGCGGCCTGCGCATCAATCTCGGGGCGAACGCCACGACTGAAATGGCCCAACGACATGGTGATTGGTGAGGCAAAATTGGGTGGTCTGTTGTCGGTGGCTTCGCCCAGCGAGGGTTTCGTAGTGGTGGGAATCGGAATAAACGTCGGTTGGGCCCCCGACGGTGCGGCAAAGCTTCGATCCGACGACTCGGTTGCAACAAACGCATCGAGCATCACACCGCTGCATTTGTTGGCGGCAATGCTGCGCGAAGTCGACCACTGCTTGTCGCTTTCCGACGACCAGCTCCATTCCATGCATCGCGCGGCCCTCTCCACGATCGGACTGCGCGTGCGGGTGGAAAAAACGAACGGTGAGGTCCTCATCGGTTCCGCCGTTGACGTCGACTCGTCGTCGCGCCTTCTCGTGCGTGACGACCACGAGGTGATGCATGTGATCGATGTTGGTGACGTCATACACCTGCGCGCCGGATAATCCCAGTACCTTCGTGGAGGAATGAACTCGGACGATGCTCGACCGCCGCGACGTGTTCGTGAGCGTCGACAGAACTGGCTGGTGGCCATCGTCATCGTCATGACGCTCGCCATCGCGGGCTTCGTGGGAGTGGGTAGGGAGCTCGATCGAGGACTGGTCGATGTTCGTCGTGAACTCTCCCTCACCTCGGTGCTCAGTCCGGCGGATGATCGTTTCGTCAACTATCTGGTGGTGGGTTCCGACTCTCGCGCCGGTGCGGACCCCAACGACCCTGATTTCGCCAACGTCGGCGGCGAGGCCGACGTGCAGGGTCGGCGAAGCGACACGTTGATCGTGGTGAACGTGGAGAAATCCACGGGCGTCATCTCACTGTTGTCGATTCCGCGAGATCTCTGGGTAACCATCGGCGACTCGGACAACACCGAGCGTGTCAACGTTGCGTATCGCGAGGGTGCTGCGGTGGTGGTGCGTACCTTGAATCGCGCCCTCGGTATTCCCATCCACCATTATCTGGAGATCGACTTCCAGGGCTTCAAGCAACTGGTGGATGCCGTCGGTGGAGTGACGGTATGCGTGGAATACCCCACGCGCGACCGGAACACCGGTTTGTACATCAAGCCCGGCTGCAAGAACCTCGACGGAGTGGAGTCACTCGCATACGCACGCAGCAGGTACTTCGAGGAAAAGAGAGATGGTCAATGGAAGGTGGACGGAACTTCCGACATCGGTCGCGGTAAACGTCAACGCTTGTTCATGGCGCTGCTCATGCAAACCGCGGTCAACCGGACCCTGAGCGATCCATTCCGTGCCGGCACCGTAATGCGTGGAGCCACCTCCGCCCTCCTCGTCGACGAACGACTCGACCTGCTCGAGTTTGCGCGCACCATGCGACCGGCAGCCGCCGGCCAGTTGCGCAGGTTTTCGCTGGATACCTACGGCGACACGGTTCGCGGAAACTCGGTGTTGCGCCTGGCGGACTCGGCGGGACCCGTGCTGGCGTTCTACTCGGGCAACGGTCCGGCGCCGGTACCACCCGAGTGACGAGCCCGTTGGATGCCGTCGCTTGCGATGGCATCGACGAACTCACGGATACCCGCTGGCGTGGTGGGCTCGCACACGTAATTTCCTTGGGCGTGATCACAACCGAGCAGTCGGAGTCGCTGCAGTTGTTCGGCCGACTGTACCCATTCGGCAACCACCGACATGTCGAGGGAGTGTGCGAGTTGGACGATGGACCGCACCACGGGGTCGTCGGTGCTCTCGCGGCCGATGTTGCGAATGAACGTACCGTCCAACTTGAGTTGAGCGGCACGAAAGTCGCGTAAGTGCGCGAGGGACGAGTAGCCGGTACCGAAGTCGTCGATCGAGAGTCTGGCGTCAAGGCGCGCCAGCGCATTGAGGCTTCGGGTAATGGCGGCATTGCCGGCGAGTGCCGTCGACTCCGGGAACTCCAACACCAGGTGACGCAGGCCGAGATCGGCGGCATCCAGCGTGTGGGTCGTGCGTTCGACGAAACCCGCGTCGCTCAACTGGCGAGGCGAAACGTTGATGTGCACGGTCGTGGTTCGTTCGAGGGTGCCGTCGGCCAGCAGATCGCGGAAGGTTTCAGCCGACTGCGCGATCACCCAGTCGCCGATGGGGCCGATGGCCCCGGTTTCTTCCGCCACCTCGAGAAACTCCGGCGGCGTCAGCAGTCCGCGCTGCGGATGATTCCAGCGCAACAACGCCTCGATTGCCACGACACGACCCGTGTGCAGGGAGACGATCGGCTGGTACGCCACCGTCAGTTCGTTCCCTGCCAGGGCGCGCTCGAGTTGTGACGCCAATGCGAGGCGATCGCGAGCCTCGGTACGCATGGCTTCGCTGTAGATTTCGCACCGCCCCTTACCGCGTTGTTTGGCCCGGTACATGGCGGTATCGGAGTTCACCAGAAGTGTGAGGGCCGCGTCACTCGGCGATTGCTCGTCGAGTAGTGCGGCCGACGCGATGGCGACACCAACGCTCGCGCCGGATGTTACTTCGACACCATGGATCACGTGCTGACCCGTAACGCTGGCGCGCAAGCGTTCGGCGATCTCCAGCGCCAGCGATTCGTCACCGACACCCTCGGCCAGAACGGCGAATTCGTCGCCGCTCAAACGTGCGACGACGTCGGACGGACGAGTCGCATTCACCAGCCGTTTTCCGACGCTCACGATGAGTTGATCGCCGAAGCGATGGCCGATGGTGTCGTTCACGTGCTTGAGGCCATCGAAGTCGAGGAACATCACCGTGACGCCCCTGCGCAAGGTGCGACTTCGATCGAGCGCCTCGGCAACTCGTCGCAAGAAGAGCGTTCGATTGGGGAGTCCCGTTAGTTCATCGTGGGTGGCTTGTCGCTGCAGTTCGGTTTGCAGTTGCTTGTGTTCGGTGACGTCTCTTGCGATCACCGAGTAGTGATCGACCGTGGAGTCGACACCTCGAACCACGTGCAGGGTGAGGAGCAACGTACGCATGAAACCGTCCGGGCTCCGATGTCCGAGTTCACCGGTCCAGGAGTTGTGGGTGGTGCCGGTCAACAGGTCGCGGGGTACCTGGTTGCGCACCGCATCGAAGAACGTGGTTGCTGCTTCATTGTCGTGGTTCGGAGTATCGGCGATCCCCAGCACCTCGGTGGCCCCGCGATTGGCGAACACCAGCCGCATGCTGGCGTCGTAGACGACGATGGCATCCCTCGCTGCATCGAGTGCGCCGACGAGTTGCTCGTTCAGGCGATCCTGGCTCGCCACGGTGGTGATGTCCTGGGCCGTTCCCACGTATCGTCGTGCTCCTCCCGAGGTTTCGCGAACCGGTGCGACGGAGAGTGCGATGACCGTTTCGCTTCCGTCCAGCGAACTCACCGTGAACGTCGCGGTGAACGTGGCATTCTGAGAACGGGCCGCGAGCCAACGCGCCTCCATCTCGGTGCGAATCGCGGGCACTGCGTGCGACCATGGGGCAACACCGTGCGTGAGCGGAGCACCACCCAACGCGAGTGCACGAAAGGCGTCGTTTGCGGAGGTCAGACGGCCATCGGCATCCACTTCGCACAGGGCGATGGGTAGCTGGGCGAGTGCGCGATCGATACGCCAAGTATCTCAGGTTTCGGCGCGCAGATGCGGGAACGTGCGTGGTATCCGCTCAGGGGGCCTGCACGTAAAACGTGCTCTCGGCAAGATCGAATGTACCCATCTCTATCTCGGTGAGGAGCGCCTCGGCATCGATGGTGCCATCGGTATTGATCAGCGCAGCCGTCTCCACCAGATTGTCGAGCGCAAAGACGGTGAGTAGGTACTGGCGTCGTTCGCCGCTCGCAGGACATGGGGCGGCGTAGCCGGCATTGCCGTCACTGTTCGTGGCAATAACCACGTCGGGTGGCGTCGCACCTTCTCCGATGGCGACGGTGCCACTCGAAAGATTGGCCATCGTCCAGAGCAGTCGTTCGGGTGTTTCGACGTCGTGCAACAGCACGGCGAGTGAGACCGTTCCAGCAGGTTGTCCCGTGATCTGCAGGGGAGGTGAGACACTTCGGCCGTAGCACGTGTAGGCGAGGTCGATATCGGCGCCCTCCGTCCACGGTCCGCTCACGGCGAAGTTCTCGCTCGGTTCCAATGAAGCTGCCGTATCGACTGGCGCAATCGCTATGGATTCCGTCTGCTCTGGGAGCGCCGGGGCGAGCGTACGACCATCACGAGAACAACCCGTGAGCGCCGCGAGCGACAGCATTGCCGTGGATGCGAACACCGTCGAACGCCATGGGCGTCGTACCGACGTCGTGCGAACACGTTTCACCCACATCGCCTACGAGAGTAGGAGGTGGAGACCACTAGGGTGCGACAGCGGATGAACGAACCATTGAGCCTGTTGACGGTCCATGCGCACCCCGACGATGAGGCATCCAAGGGTGCGCCGACGCTGGCGAAGTACTCACGCGAGGGTGTGCACACCGTTCTGGTGTGCTGCACCGGCGGGGAGGAGGGGGATCTCAACAATCCGGCCTTGAAGGAATCGGGCCAACCGTTCCACGGATTGGACGAGGCTGCCACCAAGAAGCTGCTCGCAGCCATGCGTCCGCACGAATTGGCGGCGTCCGCGGAGGTGATCGGTTTTTCGCGAGTGGAGATGCTCGGATACCGCGACTCCGGAATGGCCGACTCACCCACGAACTCGAACCCGGAGTGCTTCCACATGGCCGACATCGATGAAGCCACCGGACGGCTGGTGAAACTCATTCGTGACCATCGTCCACAGGTGATCATCACCTACGGTGACGACCAGCGTGGATACCCACATCCCGACCACCTGAAGGTGCACGACATCAGCGTTCTGGCGTTCGACCGCGCTGGCGACGAGGAGTGGTATCCGCAGGCGGGCACACCGTGGCAACCCCTGAAGATGTACTACTCGGTGTGGTCGCGTGCGCGGCTCACGGCAGTGCACGAAGCTCTCTTGCGACTGCGCGGCTCGTCGCCGTTCGACGAGAAATGGTTCGAGCGACCGGATCTGGACGACCGCATCACCACCCGGCTACGAATCGGCGATTTTCTCTGGGCTCGCTCGGGCGCACTTCGTGCGCACAAGACCCAGGTGGACGAATCCGAACCGTTCTGGTTCGGTCTGAGTGACGACGAACTGGCCGAGGTGTACCCCTACGAGGACTGGGTGCTGGCGCGAACCTTGATACCGACGTCTCGTTCGGCCGGCGAACTCGAGGACGATCTGTTTGCGGGAATTCGCAGTACGGCCCGGCAATCATGAACCCCCTGCGGCACTCGGCATTATGACCGGCGTTCAGTACCGCGTGGTGTTCGGCAAGAAGGATGAGGTCATCGAGGGTTCGAACGACGCGGCCCTGGTGATCGCCGTCGGGGCTGCCAATGCCTTGGGTGACCCGACATCGTTGTACATGCAGGGCAAGTTGAAGGCGACCGGGAGTTCGGGATCGCTCTTTGAACTGTTGCGCTCGGGTGAAGTCAGCGCCGTGTTGAAGCGGCTCGCATCGCGTCCCTGATTCGGCGGTAGCCGATCAGCGTTGCACCCGCCGCGCGAAGTGCGTCGCGGAGTTCGTTGCCGGTGACGAACGCGAGGTCGTCGATCCATCCCTGGCTTGCGTCACCGATGGCACGAATCTCGGGCGAATCCACCACGGGCTGAACGTGAATCTCGGTGACTCCGCTCTGGAGGGCATCGATCGCGTTGAGTACCCGAGTTCGGCTTCCAGACGACCAGTCGTGGTCGAAGTGGTCGGGGAAGTACACCCCGGCGTCCCGGGCGAGTCGTCGAAAATCGAAGCCAGCGTCGTTCGCGGAGATGGATGAGGGCAATCGAATCGGAAGTCGGTACTCGACTGCGACATCGAGATACACACCGAAGAACTCGGGTCGGAGCGTTATCGCAGTGAGATGCGGTGCAAGGTGCGTCACGTCGACACCCCACTGCATCGCGCGCTCCACCTGGGCGCGACACTCACGACGCACTTCCTCAGGGTCGGCATGCTCCCACAAGTCGTCCAGCGTGGAAGGAAATCCGCCGTCGCCCGATTGCAATGACGGGGCGTAGGTCAGCGGGCCCCATCGGTATGCGGCATGCTCCGACACCAGGGTGATGTGCACACCGATGTCGTCTTCGGCACGCAGGTGCTGCACGGCGTGGCGAGCCCAGGGTGCCGGCACCATTAGCGATGCGCACGTTGCGGAACCCTCGTGCAGTGCGCTGAGGACACCCTGATTGGATGCGTGAAACGCCCCCAGGTCGTCGCAGCTCAGCACGACCAACTTTGCATCACTGGGATAACCGATCGCCTCGTTGAGCGAACCGTGAGTGGAGGAGACCACGCTGTGACGCTACTTGCAGTACTTCCACAGCCCTCGCGCATGCCGTCGTGCATCGAACGCCGCTGTCACCATCAGATGGCGATATCGCGAGTTGGGTTCGATGTTCAGCGGGCGAGCGAAACCACGTAGCACCAGCTCCCGATTGATGAATACCTCGCCGTGTCTGGTCCGGAGGAACACGTACAACAGCAGACGTCCGTACACGTCGCGGGCTTCGGTGTCACATTCGATTCGCACGGTGGGGCTCGATGCGAGAAGGTCGGCGAGAAACGCACTGGCTTGCGGACCGAAACACTCCACCTTCTTCGTCGGGTGCTTGGTCTCGGGCGTATCGATGGCAAGCAAACGCACCGTCTCGGTAATCGGACCGATCCTGAGACGGATCGTGTCACCGTCGATTACTTCATCGACCACGGCGGTGGTGATGATGCTCGTCTGAGTCGGCCCGGTCATCTCCGTGGTCGTGCATCCGGCAACCACGAGCGCCGCGAGGCACCATCGAAGAAGGTTCATCGGTCTCCTGTGTGCACCGATGGAACTACGGTGGTGCCATGGCTTCTACGTCACACAATCATCACGGTCTCGGTCGCGTCGGCGTCTGGACGTTTGCCTTGGATCTTCAGCCGATGAGCAGAGCCCAGGAGGCTGCACACGAGCTGGAGGAACTCGGGTACGGCTGTATCTGGGTGCCCGAGGCCGTGGGTCGTGAGCCGTTCGCATCCTGTGCGCTCTTGTTGTCGGGAACCGAACGGATCGGTGTCGCAACGGGAATCGCATCCATGTATGCGCGATCGGCCATCACCATGCAGGCAGGATGGCGAACGCTCGCAGAGGCATTCGGTGATCGCTTCACCCTGGGTATCGGCGCGAGCCACGAGCACATGGCAACGAAGTTGCACAAGAGCACCTACGAGAAACCGTATTCCTCGATGGTGGAGTATCTCGACCAGATGGACAACGGCCTGTTCGCCGCCGCCGCACCTTCAACCACGCCGCGCCGAGTGCTGGCCGCACTGGGGCCACGAATGTTGGCATTGTCCGCCGAACGTGGACTCGGAGCGCATCCGTACTTCGTTCCACCGGAACACACCAAGGTTGCACGCGACATCCTGGGTGACGGACCACTTCTCGCGCCTGAACAAGCGGTGCTCCTGGAAACCGATCCGATCAAGGCACGTGATGTAGCGCGCAAACACATGGCCACCTACATACGCCTGCCGAACTACGCGAACAATCTGCGTCGACTCGGCTACACCGACGCCGATATCGGTGACAAGAACAACCCTCCCAGCGATCGGATGGTGGACGCCATCGTGGCGTGGGGAACGATCGACGATGCCGTGACACGGGTGAAGGCGCACTTCGATGCCGGCGCTTCGCATGTGAGCATCCAGGTGTTGGACGCGGATGCTGCGGCACTACCGATGCAGCAATGGCGGGAGCTCGCCGAAGCAACCAAGCATCTCTAGGGGAATTGTCGGGGCTCAGATTCCAAAGACACGCTTCTGCAGTTTGCGCATCCCACCCAACCAGCGCTCGTGTTCGTTGGCCTTCACCTTCACGTAATCGGCTACCTCCGAGTGGGGATAGATGAAGAACCGCTCCGCAACCATCGCGTCGTGCACGATGTCGGCTACCTCGGACGGTTCGAGCACCACGCCGGCGGCCCGCACCACGTTTCCCGCGTTGGAGTCGATTCCGGGTCGGTCACCCCCTCGCAACATCGCGGTGTTCACACCCTGCGGGCATAGGCAACTCACCGTGATGCCACGCGAGCCATAGGTGATCGACAACCACTCGGCGAATGCAACTGCTGCATGTTTGGTGACCGAATAGGGCGCCGAACCGATCTGCGCGAGCACTCCCGCCGCACTCGCCGTGCTGGCGAAGTATCCGCGCCCGGCGGCCAGCCATTCGGGCAGTAGGTACTTGGCGGCCCAACGGTGGGCATGCACGTTGACATCGAATGATGTGGTCCAATCGACTTCGCTCGACGAGAGGTCGGTTCCCATTCCCACGCCGGCGTTGGCAAAGAACACGTCGATCGTGCCTGCACGCTGGCGTGCCTCATGCACCAGGCGCTCGTTCTCTTCTTCCAGCGACACGTCGGCAACCACGACGTACGCGGAGTTCGCGCGCCTGCCGTTCAATCGGTCCGCGACGGCCTGCACGCTGGACTCCGATCGGTCACTGAGCACCACCGTGGCACCGGCGTCGTGAAATCGTTCACCAAGTGCCGAACCGATTCCACCTCCAGCGCCCGTGACAACGGCGACGGCACCGGCGAAATTCACAGCACGATGTTACGTCGGTCGTGCGTATCCATCATCATGGGGAAAGTCAGAGATAGCCTCTCGCACAAGACCCACGGAAGGAAACTGCACCGATGACCGAGACCATTCAGCGCACCGCGTCACACGATTTGGTCGTCCTCGCCGAGGCGATCGAAGTGATCGACAAAGCGCTGTCAGAAATCGGTCAGCGCCAGTTGGTGACCACCACGGAAGTTGCGGATCTTCTGCTGGACGTCCGTCAGTTGCTCAGCGAAAAAGCCGAGCCCACCACTTCGGTCGCGAAGTAGCACCACTCGCAGCACCGGCCGACGCGGCCCGTGCTGCCGCCTGAACCCGAGGTGCCGCTGCATGGATCAGCCTGTTCAGCGCACGCTCGATGTGATCGCGCAACAACTCGGGTCGTTCCACGGCTTCGGTGTCGACATGAATGCCGATGTCGAGCGAGTGGTTGTACGACAGGAGCGTCGCGTTGAATGCGACGCCACCGAGTGGTCCGACCGGGTAGTTCTCCAGGATGAGGCCGCCGGCGATGTACAGCGGCACGCCTCCGCTGCGCACGTTCGACGTGGCGAAGTCGATGGATTGACTCTGCGTGCGCGCAATCCGAGTGAGAACGGATGTTGGCAGGGTGGTGGCGAGCGATGCGAGCGTATCGAGACTCGCACTCTTGGCGCCTTCGCGTGCCTGAGTGAGTGCCTCATGAACAGCCGCAAACCGTTCAGTAATTGGCATGTCGCCGGTGGGAACGAGCAGTTTGGCGAGGGAAAAGGCATTGCTGCCTGAAGCTTCGGTTCGTGTGCTCACCGCGATGGACGTTCGCAACGATTCCACCGGCGCGCCGAGTTCACGGTGGTAGGCGCCGGCGCCATCGGCGACCGCGGTGACGAATGCGGTGTTGAGCTTGCCCCCGAGCGCACGGCTTGCTTCGAGCAACTCCCGGTAGGGGACTCGTACGGTTTCCAGTCGACGCTGCAGCGAGCGCTTCTTCCACAGCGGTGACCGAGCGGAATCGACCTCGCCCATCTGCGCGACGAGTCCGCGCAACGAATCGTTGGCCTGCGTGGCCAGCGACGGTAGGCGGGTCGGATCGGCAAGCACGTCTCGCACCTGTTTCAACAAGCCGATCGGCACGCGCAGTGCATCGCTCACCGACGAGCGCAGCAGGTCGGCGGGTTCGTCATCGTCGGTCATCGACGGCTCTGGTTGTGCCGGCACCGGTAGTGGTGGTGGCAACGGAACATTGCGTGCCAGATCGATGAACTGAAGCGACAGCATGACGCTGCCCTCGCCATCGGCCACGGTGTGATGCAGTTTGACGATGAGCGCGCCCCGCCCACCCGCGAGGCCGTCCACGACGGTGAATTGCCAGAGTGGCCTGGTTCGCTCGAATGGATCGTTGACGATCAACGTGGCGAGATCGAGCAACTGGCGGACAGAACCCGGTTCGGGGAGCGAGACCCGGCGCACGTGGTAGTCGATGTTGAAATCCGCATCGTCGATCCACCGAGGAGCGCCGAGTGCCGCGGGGCTCGGGCGCACCTTCTGACGAAGTCTCGGCACGGCAACGGTCGCCCGCACGAGTCGCTCACGGAACAACGAGAAGTTGAGCGGGCGATCGAGGATGGTGACGTTGCCGAACGTGGAGGCAAGATACGGGTCCTTCTCCAAGCGCCACATGAGCCCTTCCGCGTCGGACATGCGCGAGTCGAAGCGCGGGAGCGAGGCGTCGGGAGCGGGGCTGGTAGTCACGTGATGGTTGCGGTGAACTGCACGGCGATGGTGCCGAGCAGAGCGCCGACGACCGAGCCTACGAGGATGTCGCTCACGTGGTGAATTCGAACCACCACTCGGCTCAATGCGATGATGACTGCAACGACGAAGATGACGAAAGTCAGGGTTGCGCCCACCCAGCCGCTGAGAACCACCGCAGCAAAGAAGGCGGATGACGCATGACCGCTGGGGAAACTGCTGGTGAGTGGTCGGCGTACGGTGAATCGGTCGTCGCCCGCCGCGGTCGGACGTTCGCGCCGGAACAGTCGCTTGATGCCCTGGTTGAGCAACAGACTCTCGGCACCCATGAGGAGGGCGAGTGCGACGGCCTGGGGCCATGTGAGGATGCCATTGAGCGCGCCGACGATGCCAATGACGTGCCAGATGGCGCCGAAGTCACCCACGGCACTCGCGGTATTGAACACATAGACCAGAAGCCGTGAGTTGCGGACGG
>Ga0075472_10000959_pt1 | contig 11919 bp, 10 predicted proteins | sample DEB19_08_DNA_3_FD_77014 | JGI IMG/M metagenome (GOLD analysis project Ga0075472, IMG submission 77014) | Aqueous microbial communities from the Delaware River and Bay under freshwater to marine salinity gradient to study organic matter... | ecosystem: Environmental > Aquatic > Marine > Coastal ...
CATTTATATCAATAGCCCTGGTGGAGACATCACTGCACTATTTGCTATTTACGACACAATGCAGTTCATTAAGAACGACATTGCCACCATTTGTTTGGGCCAAGCAGCATCTGCGGCAGCAGTGTTGCTTGCTGCCGGAACAAAAGGCAAGCGCTTGGCTTTGCCGCACGCTCGCGTTTTGCTGCACCAGCCGTACGGTCAAGTTGGCTACTCGCAAGTGACTGATCTCGAGCTCGCGGCGCGCGAGATTTTGCGCATGCGCGAACTGCTCGAACAAATTTTGTCAAAGCACACCGGACAAACGATTGACCGCATTCATGTTGATACTGATCGCGACTTCACGCTTGAAGCTCAAGCAGCTCTTGACTACGGCGTTATTGATGAAATCATTACGACCCGCTCACTGACCGACCGTTCTGGTCCGATTCGCTGAAGTACGGAAATAACTCATGGCAAAATTTGGTGACACCGCAGAATTGGTGAAGTGCTCGTTCTGCGCAAAGTCACAAAAGCAGGTTAAGAAACTCATCGCTGGTCCTGGTGTGTACATCTGCGACGAGTGCATTGACCTGTGCAACGAAATTATTGACGAAGAATTTACGCAGACTCCAACAGTTGGCGTAGAGGAATTGCCAATTCCACGTGACATTCGTGCGTTTCTAGACGAATATGTAGTTGGTCAGGATCAAGCAAAGAAAGTGCTTGCGGTTGCGGTGTTCAATCACTACCGACGCGTGATGCATAAAGCGACCAGCACTCGCAAAGATGAAGTTGAATTGCAAAAGAGCAATATTTTGTTGCTGGGTCCAACCGGTTGCGGTAAAACGCACATGGCGCAGACACTGGCAAAACTGCTTAACGTTCCTTTCGCCATCGCTGATGCGACGGCCCTCACTGAGGCTGGTTACGTTGGCGAAGACGTTGAAAACATTTTGTTGAAATTGTTGCAAGCTGCAGACTTTGATGTGGCACGAGCCGAAAAGGGAATCGTGTACATCGATGAAATCGACAAGGTTGCCCGAAAGAGTGAAAACCCTTCAATCACGCGAGATGTTTCTGGCGAAGGAGTACAGCAGGCACTGCTAAAAATCCTTGAAGGTACGGTTGCCGCAGTGCCGCCTCAAGGTGGCCGAAAGCATCCACATCAAGAGTTCATTCAAATAGACACCACCAATGTGCTCTTCATTGTTGGTGGAGCTTTTGCCGGCCTCGACACCATTATTGAGCAGAGAATCGGCCACAAGGGTGTTGGATTCCACGCAAATGTTCGCTCAAAAGCCGAAAAAGACCCTGGCGAATTGTTCGCGCAGGTATTGCCAGAAGATTTGCAAAAGTTTGGAATGATCCCTGAGTTCATTGGACGACTACCAATGATTGGTGCTGTTCACAGTTTGGACAAGAACGCGCTTATTCAAATACTTACTGAGCCAAAGAACGCACTAATAAAGCAATATCAAAAGTTCTTTGAATTCGAAGACATTGAATTGGAAATCACGCCTGATGCCATGGTCGCAATTGCTGATCAGGCTCTTGCCCGCGGTACTGGTGCTCGAGGGTTGCGTGCAATTCTTGAAGAAGTACTACTCAACACCATGTATGAACTTCCAGGTCGTACTGATGTTGCAAAGGTAATTGTTGAGGTGGATTCAGTGGTGAGCAAAGCCAATCCAACCATCGTTCCTCGCACGGCACGTGTTGCCCGTCAGCGTCGCGCTGCTTCTTAACCCATAGTCTCGCCGTTATGAATTACGCGGAGGCTCTCGTTTATTTAGACGAGCATGCAAGCTACGAAAAAACTGGTCGTGTTGAATCGCCTTCACTAAACAACATTTCGGCATTCATGGACGTCATGGCGCATCCAGAACTCAGTTACCCAGTTATTCACGTAACAGGCACAAACGGCAAAGGTTCAACCACTCAAATCATCACCAAGTTGCTAATGGCGCACGGTTTGCATGTTGGCACTTACACAAGCCCACATCTTGAGCACCTCACAGAACGTATTTCGCGCAATGGTGTTCCAATTACAGAGGAAGCGTTTGCGGAATGTGTTGCTGCAATTGCTGATGCAGAAGCAATTTGCGGAGTGAGGCCAACGTATTTCGAAATTGTTACTGCTGCGGCATTTCGTCATTTCGCAGACGAAGCCGTGGACGTGGCAGTAATTGAAGTGGGCATGCTCGGCAGGTGGGATGCAACAAATGTGGTGCGTTCTGAAGTTGCCGTCATTACGAACATTGCTCTTGACCACATGGAGTTTGCTGGGCCAACACTTGCTCATATTGCACAAGAGAAAATGGGAATTTCGAAAGAACACAGTTCGCTTGTGATCGGTGAAATCAATCCAGAACTTGATGCAGTGTGGGGAAGTGCAGTTTCTGCAAAAACACTGAAACGAAATGAAGACTTTGAATGTGTAGATAATGAGTTGGCAGTTGGCGGAAGATTGCTCGATGTGCGCACTCCGCGTGCGTTGTATCAAGAACTCATGGTTCCACTTCATGGAATGCATCAAGGAGACAATGCGTCAATTGCCTTAGTTGCAGTTGAAGAGTTTTTTGATGCTCAACTCAACATCGATGTCGTTCGTGAAGGTCTTGCAATGGTGGAGATGCCAGGCAGGTTTGAAGTGCTTGGGCGTCAACCGATGGTCGTTGTTGATGGCGCGCACAACCCAGCTGGAGCCGATGTGTGTGCGCAAGTCTTCTTTGATGATTTTTCTCCAGAGGGTCGACGAATTGCAGTAGTAGGGCAACTGATGGGGCGCGACCCAGAGCAGTTGTTGTCAGCATTGCGAATTGATGAATTTGATTTAGTGGTCTGTTGCACTGCTCCTTCACCACGTGGAATGAGCGGGGAACAAATTGCGGAGCAGGCGCGCAAGATGGGTTGTGATGACGTGGTGGTCTGTGAGACAGTTGAAATGGCGTGTTCACGAGCGCTCAAGGACGCACGTGCAGAAGATGCCGTATTAATTGCGGGATCTTTATATGTAGTGGGTAGTGCGCGCACCTATTTGCGCCGTAACCTGTAGTCCGTGAGCAACAGAACCCTCGTCCTCCTTAAGCCAGATGCAGTCGAACGCCAATTGGTGGGCAGCATCGTTTCCCGTTTTGAGACCAAAGGCCTCAAAATTGTCGCAATGGAACTGCGCACACTTGATGCCGCAATTCTCGAGCGCCACTATGAAGAACACAAGGGCAAGGGTTTCTACCCAGAGCTGGTTTCCTTCATGTCGCGTGGTCCGGTGGTAGCCATGGTTGTGGAAGGACCAGAAGATACGTGGGAAATTTTGCGCAACATGATGGGTGCAACAAACCCACGAAACGCTGCTCCTGGAACCATTCGTGGTGATTACGGCACATTGTTTACCGAAAACCTCATTCACGGAAGTGACTCTGCAGCATCTGCAGCCCGTGAAATTGGTATCTTTTTTCCAAACCTGTAGGCGAAAGGCGCGCGTCGCCTGCTGAGGAGACCTAATACATGGCTGGTGGAGGCTCACTTTCGTTGGGGCGAGATATCGCCATCGACTTGGGTACTGCGAACACGCTGGTCTATGTCAAAGGCGAAGGTGTAGTTCTTAACGAACCAAGTACGGCAGCAGTAGATAGCCGTACCGGCCAATTGGTTGCGGTTGGGTTTGAAGCAAAACGGATGTGGGGGCGTGCTCCACAAAACATTCGACTCGTTCGACCTCTTAAAGACGGTGTGATCGCCGACTTTGACGTGTGCGAAAAGATGTTGCGATTCTTCATTCAAAAAGTGCACACCAGTAAATGGAACAAGCCGCGAATGATCATTTGCGTTCCTTCGGAAATTACAGGTGTTGAAAAGCGTGCCGTTCAAGACGCGGCGGAATTTGCTGGCGCTCGTCGTCCGGTCTACATCATTGAAGAGCCGATGGCTGCTGCGATCGGTGCCGGCTTGCCCGTGCATTTGCCAAGTGCAAATCTCATTGTCGACATTGGCGGCGGCACAACCGAGGTTGCTGTCATTTCAATGGGTGGCATCGTTACCGCCCACTCTGCTCGGGTTGCTGGCGACGAATTGAATGACGCAATCGTTGCGATGTTCCGCAGAGAGTTTTCATTGGAAATTGGTGAGAACACTGCAGAAGAAGTGAAGTTGCAATTGGGCTCTGCTTGGCCACTTGCAGAGGAACTCACTGCTGATGTTGGTGGTCGAGATGTTGCTACTGGACTTCCTCGCACTCAAGTGATCACAAGCGAAGACGTTCGTGCTGCACTTGACGAACCTGTTGGCACCATTGTTGCTGCAATTAAGACGACTCTCGAACGGACACCACCCGAATTAGCCGCAGACATCATTGGTCATGGCCTGGTGCTGTCGGGTGGAGGTGCGCTGCTTGCTGGTTTGTGTGAGAGAGTCACCTATGAAACAGGTATCCATGCGTACCTTGCTCCAGAGCCGCTGTACTCAGTGGTTCTTGGCTGTGGACTTACTTTGGACAACATTGAAGCGATGAAGGGTCTGACCACGCAGACCTCATTCGACTAGGTCGAATTGGTACACGATTGTGTCTGCAATTTCGGCAAAACGAAAACGAGCAATCGCACTACTGTCGCTGACCTCAATCATTTTGATCACGCTCGACCTGCAGGGAAGTACTTCGACATCTGTATTGCGTGGAACATTTGGCGTGTTCTTTCGGCCAATTGAAGGCGTAACTCGAGTAATCACTCGTCCAATTGGCAATGCATGGCATGGCATCACTCATTACAACGCAGTAACCAGAGAAAACGATTTGCTTCGTGAAAAGATTGCTCAACAAGAAGGCGCTGCCGTAGCCGCTGCCGCTTCTGTGCGCCTCTCGCAAGAGTTGTTAGCACTAAACGGATTGCCAACACTTGCGGGAATCAATTCAGTGAGCGCTCAAGTGATCGGTGACTCTCCGTCGAACTATTCGCAGAGTGTGGAAATCAATCAGGGCAGCGATAGCGGCGTAAAAGTGGGCATGCCTGTGATGAACGCTGCAGGACTTGTTGGGAAAATCACAAAGGTATTTCCTCGACGTTCAATCGTGATGTTGATTACTGATCCCGAATATGCGTTGTCGGTAAAGGTGATTAATAACCCTGAAGCAGCTACACCTATTAATGATCCAGAAGCTTCGGCAACGACAACCACGACAACTACGACGACAACGACGATCCCAACCACTCAAGCAACGTCAAACATTCCTGGATTTACTCCTGGCACAACCACGATGCCGTTGACCACGGTTAATGTCACCGTCAACGTTCCGCAACTCACGCCTGCATTGACCATTCCAGCAAGTGGCAACTTGCCAATTCGCGAGACCGGAATTTTGGAAGGCCGCGGTCCTTCTCGCGTTCCGATTGTGCGATTTATCGATAGCGCTCAGCGATTTGGCACCATTCTTCCTGGCGCACCAATTGTTACTTCGGGTGGATCGCTAAGTCTGGCTCCGCCAGACATTGTGGTGGGAACTGTGTCAAAGGTGAATGACAGAATTGGCACGTCTGGACCTGTGCTTGAAATCAACTTGGTTGCAGACTTGGCAAACCTTTCATTTGTTCGAATCTTGTTGTACCAACCAATTACTGAGCAGGTGAAGCCTTGAGTGCACGACTGTTGCGCGTGTTGGCTTCGCGCTGGACACGTTTGGTGTTGGTTGCGTCGGTATTGCTTGGCTTGCAAACAACCTTGCTCAACGACATGCGACCATTTGGCGTGATGACGCAGGTCATGGTTTTGTTCGCAGCATGTGCTGGTGTGGTGTATGGAGCAGAAATTGGAGCAATTGCAGGTCTAGTCATCGGATTGATGTACGACTGTGTCTTGACAACGCCGCTTGGGTTGGCTTCTTTAGTGCTGGGCGCCACAGCACTTGTTGCCGGGGTGTTTCCTTATTTCGTTCGCGAATCAAGTTGGTGGAATAAAGCGATTGCCGTTGGTGTGGCAAGTGCTGTTGGCGAGATTTTGTTTCCTGTTTCGCAAGCGATGGTCGGCCTTGGTGGGTGGGTGCAGTGGCGCGTGCTGCTCGTTGCACTGATTGTCGGAATCATGAATTTGTTTCTCGCTCCTTTGCTTTTGCCGGTAACACGCTGGACGCTTAAAGAAACTTTGGTTGGGTAGTTAGGAAAATGCCGCCAAATAATCAATCGCGACGATTGCTCTCACTTGGTGTAGTAGCTCTTGTACTGCTTGGAACTCTCTCGGTGCGAATGTGGTTCTTGCAGGCCGTAAAGGCTGAATCTAACGAACAAATTGTGTTGTCAGTGCGAACCCGAACCATTCGCTTGTACCCAGAACGCGGCAGAATTTTGGATGTCAAAGGGCGAGTTGTTGCCGATAACAAGCGAGTACTGACGGCAACTATTGATCGCGAAGTTATTCGAGATCCCGAAGACCGTCTGTTGATGTTTCAGCGACTTTCTGGACCTCTGCAAATTTCAGTTGAAGGCCTTTTTAAGCGATACGAAGATAAACGATTTGGGCCGCTTGAAGCTTTGCCGTTAAAAGAAGATATTTCAGAAGAGACTGCTCAGTTTCTCATGGAAAGATCAGAGGACTATCCGGGTATCTATGTTCGTGAAGATTGGAAACGCAATTATCCATACGGCGCAATAGGAAGCCATGTCATTGGCTACATGGGCGCGATTTTGGAGAAAAATCTTGCGTACTACAAATCCATTGGCTACGACCCAAACGAACGTGTTGGCGGTTACGGGGTAGAGCAGTCATATGAAACCGTTCTCCGTGGCACGCCTGGGTATGTCCGTTACGAAGTGAACGCTCAAGGAAAGTTGCTTCGTCTGGAAGAGCGTGTTGAGCCAATAGTTGGCAATGACATTGTGTTGTCAGTTGATATGGAAATGCAGCAATTTGCGGAGCAAGCACTTGAAACGCAATTGGCGATGCGTCGACGTGTTGAAGCTGGCATCATCAAACTTGAAGACGGAACTCCAGACCCTGCATTTCCGGACCCCGTGTATTACAAAGCACCAGCAGGTTCAGTAGTGATGTTGCATCAAGACACGGGTCAGGTGTTGGCGATGGCTTCGTATCCGCGCTTTGACTCTCGTTGGTTTACTGCTGGAGTTACAACTGAAAAATTTGCTCAAGTGTTTCCAAAGACCGATGACCCTGACTTGTCAATTTTGGTAAATCGCGCAGTGTCGGGAAGGTACAACCTTGGATCTTCGTTCAAACCATTTGTTGCCTATGCGGCACTGAACACTGGGCAGCTTCCAGGTGGCGCTGACTACAAATATCGCGACTTAGGTTCTTACAAACTTGAAAGTATTCCTAACGGTCGCTGCCAAGACGGTGTGAAGTGCGTATTCCGAAATGCAATTTGTGCATCAACTGGTGCCCCATGTCGATATGGGGAAGTGAATGTTGAAAGTGCACTCGCAGTTTCGAGTGACGCATTCTTTTACAAAATTGGTGAACAAATTTTGACAGAGCGCGGATATCAACCAATTTTGGAAAATGAAGTTCGAAGATTTGGATTTGGTTCTCCAACCAATATTGACTTGCCATACGAATACGCGGGCACGATTCCAAGCAAAGCGTTGAAGAAACGAATGGCAGATATCGGCGCAATTTCTCAAGAGTCTGGCAAGGCATATTACGTGGGAGACCAAATTCTGTTTTCCATTGGTCAAGGATTGCTGTCAGCAACACCGATACAAGTTGCAGCTGCATATGGGGTACTTGGTAATGGTGGAAACCTCATGCAACCGCATGTGGTGAAAGCAATTTTGCAACCAGGTACGCAAGACATCAAGCCAGGAATTGCAAATATCAGTTTTGTTGATATTCCGGGTTCATCTCAAGTAGTCGAGCGTTTTGATGACGAGCAGCCCGTGAACACAGTTGATATGTCTGGAGATCGTCGAGACCCAATCGTGCGCGGACTGCAGCGAGTGATTCGTGGTCCAGGTGTGAATTTTGATTCGTATCACAAGACCACTGGGGAGTTGCTGTTCCGTGGCTATCCATATGCAGAGTTGCCCATTGCGGGTAAAACGGGAACTGCTCAAGGTTTTGGAAACCTTCCGTGGAATGACTCTTCGGCCTTTGGCGCTTTTAGCTTGAGCCCGAGAGGCGAATACAAATATGCGGCCTTTGCTTATTTAGAAAAGTCTGGTTACGGATCTCAAGCGGCTGCTCCTGTTGTGAAGTGCTTATATGTTGCGCTTGCAGGGAAGTATCGCTTTGACCCAGTTAATGCAGCTGATCCGTTAAATACCAACGCCAGCCTTGCTGCAACGCCAACGTATTTGCGCAACCCTTCATGTTTGGTTGGTGGGCGATCGGATAGTCGCGACTAATGGATTTTTCATTTCTATCGCGGGTGCTACCGCGTAAGCCGTCATCAAACCCGCTTGGTCTTCGCGGAAGTTATGCCGACCCAATTCGCAACATTGACTGGATTTTGTTGAGTGCAGTGATTGCTCAAGTCATCATTGGGCTATTTACTGTTTTCAGTGCGACCAGACAGCGTCTTATTGATCAGAACCTTGACGTTTTTGTCTATGTTCAGCGACAAGTGCTATTCATCATTATTGCTTCGGCGGTGATTGCTGTAGTGATGTCACTTGGGCACGATTGGTTTAGAGCGCAAAGCGGTTTTCTGTACGGCGGGGTATTGCTGTTGCTGGTTATGGTGCTTGGCGCTGGAGCGGTAACCGGTGGTGCTCGTTTGGCATTTGACTTTGGGCCGTTTTCTGTGCAGCCAGCAGAATTAGCAAAGCCAGTCTTGCTTGTTCTGGTAGCAAGTTACTTAAGTGAATCAGTTCCTGATCGCATTGATTGGCACCACTTTGTGATGACGCTGTACATCGTTCTCATACCGTGCGGATTTATTTTGATGCAACCAGACTTGGGCTCTGCGTCGGTGATTCTGGCCGGTACTGCAGGAGTGTTGTATATCGGTAATGCACGCCGCCGATACCTTGCCCTAATCGGTGGACTATTCGTTGCCACAGCGTTGGGATTAATGGCAGCAGTTCCAAGTTTGCGCTATCAAGGCGATCGATTCGTTGCTTGGTTCTTGCAAAACTCCAACAACAAAGACTTGGAAAACATTGTGTTGCAGGTGCGCTATGCAAAGCGTGCAGTATCAACAGGTGGATTTTTTGGCAAGGGCTATTTGCAGGGCCCATTGACGAACGGAAAATACGTACCTGTTCAGTTCACCGACTTTCCGTTCTCAGCAATCGGGGAGCAATTTGGCATGTTGGGTGGTGCAGTAGTGCTCGGACTGTTCGGCGTCATTTTGTGGCGCATTTGGCGAACAGCACAAATGGCTCGAGATCGGTTCAGTTTCTTTTTGGCAAGTGGTGCATTCACCATGGTGATGTTCCAGATTTTCCAAAACATCGGAATGACCCTTGGTGTAGTTCCTGTGAGTGGATTGCCACTGCCGTTCATTTCGTACGGTGGTTCGCACCTCATTTCCTCGGCAATTTTGATTGGTTTGGTGCAAAGTATCCACATGCGCAGGCTGTAGGAAGGCCTACCCATATGGGGTAGCCTGAGGGGACGGACGGGCGCTTTGCCCTTCCCAAGGTCGATCACGCGATAGCGATTCGAAACCTGCTGGCGACACTCACTGTCGCTGCTGGAAGAAGCGCTGGACCGCGACGATATTGCACGGCGTGGGCAGCGTTGCCGCACTGGTGCAATATCCAATACAGGAAACGAGCTAGCAATATGAGTGAAATGAGCGCAGGGGCGCCAACCCCCGAGCAGCCGCAGTCAAACGCGCCACAGTCAGGTCAACCACGTACTCCGGGTGCGCCAGGTGGGGTAAAAAAGCGTCGTCGCGGAAAGCGCGGAGGTCGCAACCGCAATAAGACTCGCGTTGAAGGTGCTACTGGCACAAGTGGCGTAGCAGGGCAGACAACTCAGCCGAGTCAGGCCCGTCCGCCGCGTCCACCGCGTGAGGCTGCTGCTAATCAAGATGTTGAACTGCCGGATCCACCACGCGAGGGAAAGATGGCAAGTCCAGAAGCAGCAGATGCCGCATTGGTTCGTAGGCCACAAATTGGGGACACGCGCCCCGCTCCTGCTGGAGCGAACGCGACAAAGCCTGCTGCAGCAACTGCCGACTCTGAACCAAAGCCGAAGAGTCGCAACCGTCGTGGTGGAAAGCGCGGAGGGCGAAATCGACGAAAGAGCACTGGTCGCAGCGAAGATAATTCAGTTGTTGGTACTGACGCGGAGTTGATTGAGCGCCGCCGTGGCAAGGAGCGCAACGGCAAAGCAGTTGGCCGCTACATGATGTGTGTACAGGTTCGCGAAGAGTTCACTCAAGTTGCCATGCTGGAAGGCCGCAGCTTGATTGAGCATTACGTTTCGCGCCCTGCAGATGACGAAACGCAAATTCACGGAAACATCTATCTGGGTCGTGTGCAAAACGTGCTTCCAGGTATGGAAGCGGCGTTCGTCGACATTGGAACACAAAAAAATGCAGTGCTGTATCGCGGCGACGTGCAGTTTGATAAAGACGACGTTGTCGAGCAAGGACCAGATCCGCGAATTGAGCAGGTGTTGAAGTCGCGTCAAATGATTTTGTGTCAAGTGACGAAGAACCCAATCGCTGCAAAGGGTGGTCGATTAACGCAAGAAGTTTCGTTGCCTGGTCGCTTCGTAGTGTTGATACCTGATTCACGCACTTATGGAATTTCAAAGCGCCTTCCAGAAGGTGAGCGTCGTCGTTTGCGTGGAATTCTTGATCGCATCAAGCCAGAGCAGCACGGAATCATCGTGCGTACTGCAGCTGAAAACGCAACAGAGCATGAACTGACAACAGACCTCACACGTTTGATTGAGCAGTGGAATGAAATTCGCGCCAAAGCAGAAAAAGCAACTTCGCCTACTTTGCTATATCGCGAACCACCTCTTGCAGTGCGCGTAATTCGTGAAGAGTTCAGCAGCGACTATCGCGGAATTGTTATTGATGACGCATCGCTGTACGAAGAAGTGCGCGAATACATTCAGGCGTTTAATCCTGAGTTTGCCGATCGTGTTGAGTATTACGATGCTGAAAAAGAAGGCTTGCCGCTGTTTGAGCAACATCGAGTGCACGAACAATTGCGAAAGGCTCTTGATCGAAAAGTGTGGTTGCCATCGGGTGGCTCGCTCATTATCGAGCACACTGAAGCACTCACCGTGATCGACGTCAACACAGGAAAAAATGTTGGCAAGTCAAACCTTGAAGAAACCGTGTTTCATAACAACCTTGAAGCAGCAGATGAAATCGCACGTCAATTGCGTCTGCGAGATATTGGCGGCATCATCGTGATCGACTTCATCGACATGGAGATTCGCGAAAATCGCCGAAAGGTGCTTGAGGCGTTTAAAGATGCTTTGTCTCGCGATAAGACACGCACGCAGGTATTTGAGATTTCCGAGCTTGGCTTGGTGGAAATGACCCGAAAGCGCATTGGGGAAGGGTTGTTGACCAACTTTGCCGACCCGTGCGTCACCTGCGAGGGCCGCGGGGTCATGATCGACCTGTCGATGTTGGATTAATCAAGGCATAAAAGCCGGAGTTGGGAAGCCCGTTAGTTCAGGGGTAGAGTAGGAGACCGTTATGTACGCAGTAATCGCAACCGGAGGAAAGCAGGAGAAAGTCGCACAGGGCCAGCAGGTCCATGTGGAACTTCTCAATGCAGCAGATGGCTCTGAGGTGAAATTCACCCCAGTGCTTCTTGTCGACGGCGCGACAGTGTTGTCAACACCTGGCGAATTGGCCAAGGCAACCGTTACCGCAAAGATCGTCGGAAAAGCAGCCGGTCCAAAGATCGATGGCTTTACCTACAAGCGCCGCACCAACCAGCGCCGTCGCTTCGGACATCGTCAAAAGTATTCGGTGATTGAAATCACCAGCATCGCGAAAGGCTGAAACATGTCAAA
>Ga0075472_10000960_pt1 | contig 11910 bp, 9 predicted proteins | sample DEB19_08_DNA_3_FD_77014 | JGI IMG/M metagenome (GOLD analysis project Ga0075472, IMG submission 77014) | Aqueous microbial communities from the Delaware River and Bay under freshwater to marine salinity gradient to study organic matter... | ecosystem: Environmental > Aquatic > Marine > Coastal ...
GCAGAACGCCGAGCCGCGCGTACTCATCGGCGGCGTTCGGGGGAACCTGCGCGTCGGCGCCGCAGGCGATCGCCAGCGTGACCGCGGAGGACGAGATGATGCGCCGGAGCAACATGGGTCCCATCATCTCCGCGTCCGCGGGCGGGGACAGTACGAAACGCTGGAGAAATGGAGGATTCCCATTCGGGCAGGGTGCGTTCGCGGGGTACATTCCGTCGGTCTCGCGTTGTTTCTTCAGGGGCCCCGCTGGAGAGTTGTCGTGCCGAAGTTCCAGAAGTCCAATAAGCCCGCGGCGCTCGCCGTCACGGCCGTGCTCGCAGCCTCGGCGCAGGCGCAGCAGTTCGTCGACCAGACCGCGACGCGGTTCCCCGTCCAGGCCGAGTACACCAACCAGTGCACGCTCGTCGACATCGACGGCGACGGCGACAAGGACATCGTGTGGGCCAACGGCCAGGGCTACTCGACGCTGGGCGTGCTGCTGAAGCCGCGCATCTATGTGAACAACGGCACGGGCGTGTTCGCCGACGAGACCGACATCCGCGCGGCGGGCATCACGGGCTGCTTCCGCGGCGTCGAGGCGGGCGACATCGATGGCGACGGCGACTGGGACCTCGTGCTCGCGCAGGACTACAACCGCCGGCCGCTGCTGCTCCTGAACAACGGCGCGGGCGTGTTCATCGACGACACCATCGCGCGCTTGCCGAACATCCCGATGAGCTCGTCGCGCGCGCAGTTCGGCGACATCGACAACGACGGCGATCTCGACATCCTGCTGTGCAACTCGGGCACGACGCGGTTCGGGACCACGGGCCGGCCGCGGCTGTTCATCAACGGCGGCACGGGGTTCTTCACCGATGCGTCGTTGACGCAGTTCCCGTCGTCGACGCTTTCCGAGCAGATGGACTGCGTGTTCGGTGATGTCGACAACGACCTCGACCTCGACTTCCATGTCGCGACCCGCGCGAGCGCGACGAACTCGAGCCAGCTGTGGATCAACAACGGCTCGGGCACCTTCGCAAAGCTCGCGACCTTCGTGACCGACGCGACGGCATACTCGTACGACTTCGGCGACATCGAGGGCGACGGCGACCTCGACCTGATCGGCGTGAACGCGGGCGCGACGAACACCGAGCTCCTGCTGCGCAACAACGGCGCGGGCACCTCGTGGACCGCGGTGAGCGCGCAGATCTCGCCGAACCCGACGGTCGACGACAACGACTCGCGCTTCATCGACTTCGACAACGACGGCGACCTCGACCTGCTGATCGCTGCGCTCGGTGGCGCGGACCGCATCTACCGAAACAACGGCACGGGCACCTTCACGCAGGTGACGACGGGCGTGCTGCCCGCGATCGTCGACAGCTCGCTCGACGTGAAGGTCGGCGATGTGACGGGCGACGGCAAGCCAGACATCATCACGGCGCAGGGCGAATCGGGCGCGTTCCAGAACCGGATCTACATCAACACAGGACCCGCCGACACGGTGAAGCCGACCGTCAAGCTCGTCGAGCAGGTGCCGTCGCGCACAGCGGGCCCGTGGGTCGTGCGCACCGAGGTCTTCGACGGCATCACCAGCGACCGCGGCTACGACGACGACGGCGTGTTCCTCGTCTACACCGTGAACGGCGGCAAGCAGCAGGTCGTCGAGATGCGCTGGTCGGGCAACAGTCTGTGGCGCGGCGTGATTCCCGCATCGGTGCCGGCGTGCGCGACCGTGGCGTACTTCGTGCGCGCGCATGATGTGTCGGGGAACATCGTCGAGAGCCCCGTGAAGACCTTCGCGGTGCCCGGTTCCTGCGGCATTCCTGGCGATTTCGACGGGAATGGCACGATCGACGGCGCGGATCTCGCGACGCTCCTGAACAACTGGGGCACGGGCGGCGTGACCGATCTCAACGGCGACGGCACCACCGACGCCGCCGACATGGCGATCCTGCTGAATAACTTCGGTTGAGCGCGCGCGCTATCCTGCGCCGCGTGAACAGCAATCCATTCTCCCTTGAAGGCAAGACCGCCGTCGTCTGCGGCGCGACGCAGGGCATTGGCCGCGCTGCGGCGCTCGAGTTCGCGCGGGCAGGCGCGCGCGTCGCGATCGTCGGGCGAAACGAGGACGGGCTCGCGAAGGTGCTCGACGAGCTCAAGGCGATCTCGCCGCTCGCGCATGAGTCGTTCAAGGCGGATTTCGCGGATCTCGACGCGACCGAGCGCGTGGCGCAGGACGCCGCCGCGAGGCTGGGCGCCGTGCACATCCTCGTGAACAACACGGGTGGGCCGGCGGCAGGCAGCGCGATCGAGGCGAAGCCGCGCGACTATGTGAACGCGCTCGCGATGCACCTCGGGTGCGCGCAGGCATGGACGCAGGCGTGCGCGCCGCTCATGCGGCAGGCGGGCTACGGGCGCGTGATCAACGTGACGAGCACCTCGGTGTCGACGCCGATCAAGGGACTCGGCGTGTCGAACTCGGTGCGCGCGGCGATGGCGAACTGGACGCGCACGCTCGCGAGCGAGCTCGGGAAGTTCGGGATCACCGTGAACAATGTGATGCCCGGCTTCACCAAGACCGCGCGGCTCGAGGCGCTGTTCAAGGGCAAGGCGTCGCGTGGCGGAACGACCATCGACGAGGTCGAGCGCGATGCGATCAACACGATCCCCGCTGGGCGGCTTGCGGATCCGCGCGAGCTTGCGCTGGCGATGCTGTTCCTCGCGAGCCCCGCGGCGAGCTATGTGAACGGCGTGAACTTTCCCGTCGATGGCGGCCGGCTGGCCGCGCAGTGAGGACGCGCGATGCGTGAGGTCGATCACTTCATCAACGGCGGCTACGCGGCGGCCCAGTCGGGCGCGCGGATCGCACGCGAGAATCCGGCCACGGGCGAGCCGCTGCGTGCGATCGCGCGGGGCGACGCGGCCGATGTCGCTCGGGCGGCCGAAGCGGCGACGCGCGCCTTCGCGACCTGGGGCAAGACGCCCGCTGCGGAGCGCTCGCGCATCATGCTCGCGATCGCGGCAGGGATCGATGCGCGGCTCGAGGAGCTCGCCAAGATCGAGTGCGAGGACACGGGGAAGCCGATCGCGCTCGCGCGGAGCCTCGACATCCCGCGCGCGGCTGCGAACTTCCGCTTCTTCGCGACGGCGATCCTGCACGAGGCGAGCGAGAGCTTCGCGACCGAGCGTCCCGCGCGGGCCATCAACTATGTCCTTCGGAAGCCGCTCGGCGTCGTCGGCTGCATTTCGCCGTGGAATCTGCCGCTCTACCTGTTCACCTGGAAGATCGCGCCGGCGATCGCCGCGGGAAACTGCGTGATCGCGAAGCCGAGCGAGCTGACGCCGACGACGGCGGCGGTGCTCGGCGAGATCGCGCGCGAGGCCGGATTGCCTGCGGGCGTCCTGAATGTCGTGCATGGGCTGGGCGCGGAGGCCGGGCAGGCGATCGTCGATTGCCCAGCGGTGCGCGCGGTGAGCTTCACGGGTGGCACGGTGACCGGGCGTCGGCTCGCGGCGCGCTGCGGCGAGCGGCTGATTCCCGCGTCGCTCGAGCTCGGCGGCAAGAACGCTGCGATCGTGTGCGAGGACGCGGACCTTGCCATCGCAATCCCCGAGATTCTGCGGAGCTCGTTCCTGAACCAGGGCGAGATCTGCCTGTGCTCGTCGCGGATCCTCGTGCATCGCGCGCGGATGAAGGAGTTCACCGAGCGTTTCACCGAGGCGGCGCGCTCGATGAATGTGGGTGATCCGATGGCGGCCGAGACGGATCTTGGTTCTCTGATCTCGAAGGCGCACCGCGAGAAGGTGATGGCGGCGATCGAGCGCGGCGTGCAGGACGGCGGCGTGGTCGCGTGCGGCGGCGAGATTCCCCGCAGCCTGCCTTCGCGCGTCGCGAACGGCGCGTTCCTGCAGCCGACGGTGCTGCTCGGCGTGCCGCAGGAGAGCTCGTGCGTGCAGGAGGAGACGTTCGGGCCCGTCGTGACCGTGCATGGCTTCGATCGGCATCGCGATGCGGTGGCGATGGCGAACGCGACGCGGTACGGGCTTGCGGCGAGCGTGTGGACGCGCGACCTGTCGCGTGCGCATCGGATCGCTGCGCGGCTCGACGCGGGCACCGTGTGGGTGAACTGCTGGATGCTGCGTGACCTGCGCGTTCCGTTTGGCGGCGTGAAGGATTCAGGCATCGGACGCGAAGGCGGGCACGAGGCGCTGCGGTTCTTCAGCGATGTGTCGAATGTGTGCATTGCGACGGGAGAGCCGGCATGAGCGGGTCGTTGCGAATCCGTGCCGCGACCGAGGCGGATTGCGAGGTGATCTGCGCGATCTACAACGAGTCGATCCCAAGGCGGATCGCGACGGCGGACCTTGAGCCGCAGTCGCTTGAGGCCCGGAGGGCGTGGTTCGTGAACCGCGATCACGCGGCGCGTCCTGTGCTGGTCGCCGAGGACGCGCAGGGCGTGTGCGCGTGGGGGAGCTTCACGAACTTCAAGGATCGCGCGGCCTACGCGCCGACGGCCGAGATCTCGGTGTATGTCGCAGATCGGGCTGCGGGGCGTGGAGTCGGGCGCGCGATGCTCGATGCGCTGCTCGAGCGTGCGCCGGCGTGCGGGATCGACCGCATCCTTGCGATCTGCTTCGCGCACAACGAGGCGAGCCTGCGGCTGTTCAGGTCGCGCGGTTTCGTGGATTGGGGCGCGTTTCCGGATGCGTGCGTCATGGACGGCGTGCGGCGAAGCGTCGTGATCCTGGGCTGGAAGCGCTAGTCCCCGCTCGATCGAGCAAGTTGCGAACGGGCTGGCCTACGCGCAGCGCGTCCCCTCCAAAGCGAGCAAGTTGCGAAGCAGGTTGCGAGCGCTCAACCCACGATCGCGATCGCCTTGACCTCGACCGCGATCGGCGTCGGAAGCGCCGTGATCGCAAGCGTCGTGCGCGTGGGATTCGGATTCCCCGGCCCCGCGAAGTACTCGGCATAGACCCTGTTGTAAATCGGGAAGTCGTTCTTCATGTCGGTCAGGAACACCGTCACATCGACGAGGTTCTGCCACGGCACGCCCGCGTCCTCCATCACGGCCTTCACATTGTCGAAGCACGAGCGGCACTGCGCCTCGATGTCCTTCGCAAGAAGCCGGCCGTCGGGGCCGAGCGTGACGCCCGGGATCTCCTTCGAGCCGCGCTTGCGCGGGCCGACGCCGGAGAGGAACAGCAGGTTGCCCGCGCGCTTGGCGTGCGGGTAGGCGCCGACGGGCTCAGGCGCGCGGCTGGAGACGACATCGCTGGTCATGCGAGGGAGCGTAGCACGGCGCGCACGGGGCTTGCGTCGAAGCCGACGAGCGGAAGGGGCAGCGCGATGAGCTCGTATTCGGTGGGCGCGACATGCGCGAGGCGCAGGCCCTCGAGGATCGAGACATCGCGGGCGAGGAAGCGCGCGTGCGCGGGGAGGTCCTTCGACTCCTGCACGTCGACGCTCGGCGTGTCGATGCCGATGAGCGTGACACCGCGGTCGGCGAGGAGGTCGACGAGCGCGGGGTCGAGCCCGGCGAAGTCGCTGTTCCAGCGGGTGAAGTCAGGGAAGGTGCCGGTGCGGAGCAGGACGCGTGGGTGGCGGATCGCGGCGAGATCGAAGCGGAGATCGCTCGCACGCACACGGGTTCCGCCTGTGGCACGCGCGACGGTCGCTTCGATGACATGGCACGGGCCGAGGTAGCGCGCGAGCGGCATGGCGTCGATCGATGCGGCGCGCGCGCCGTAGTGGTTCGCGCCGTCCGCGTGGGCGCCGAGGTGGACGGTCGCGCGCAGCGTCGAGAGCGTGATGGTCGCGCCCTTCTCGAGTTCGCAGAGGACCTCGCGGGAGACAGGCGTGTCGCCCGGCCAGACGGCGATGTCGGGCGTGATCGCGGGAGTGATGTCGATGAGCGCGCGCGTGGTCATCGGCGGAGTTCCTCTGCGATCGGGTCGCGCTTCGCCCGCGCGAGGACGAGCGGCGCCAGCGCGAGCAGGATCACGAGCACCGCGATCGCGACAGTCCAGATCGCGTTGTAATGGATCTGCGGCATCGCGCCGGGCGGACCGACGAGCCACGCGTACTGGTCGAAGAGCGCCTGCGTCGCCGCATCGGGTGCAGGCGCGCCGCGCCCTCCTGCGCTCCACGTGTGCATGCCCTTCGCCTGCGCGCCGCGAGCGAGCCAGCCGATCGCGAGTCCGCCCTGCGCAACGAGCCCGATCGCGCCTCCGCCGCCCGCAAGGATTCCCGCAGCAAAACCGCCGATCGCGCTGCCGAGCCACGCGATCGCGAGTCCGCCGAACGCGGCGAATGTCCCAAGCGAAAGGCCGCCGAAGGTCACGCCGCCGAATGATGCTCCGCCGAAGGCGACGACTCCGCGTGCGAGTCCGCCGAACGCGAAGACGCCGGTCGCGATGTCGCCGAAGGCGAAGAAGCCCTTCGCGTGGCCTGGCTTGCCGTCCTCGCCGATGCCGGTCGCGATGGCGACGAGCGGCATGCCGAGCACGCGTCGCTCGGACTGGTAGCGCCGCGCGAGCATTCTTCGTCCTCCGAGGAACATGGGCATCATCCCAGGGCGCACCAGGACTTCGACGAGCGGACGACCGCACTCAGGGCAGTTCGCGCTGTTCACGGCGCCCGAGAGGTCATGACCGCAGGCCGCGCAGACGGGCTTCGGGAGCTGGGTACCGGTCCGAAGCCCGCTCATGGAACCGCCCTGGTCACGAGCAGGATGGCGACGGCGGCTGCCGCAATGGCAAGCGACGCGGCCACGCGCACGGCGTTGCGAATCGCGCGGTCGTTGGCAGCGCCGCGCGCCTTCGCTTCGGAGTACGGGACGGTCGAGAAGCTCACGAGGTCGTAGAGCGGCACGAAGGTCGCCGGCATCACGCGGTTGAGCGCGTGCTCGATCTTCTTCTTCCACTTGAAGCTCGCGCGGCCGGTGAGGTCGCGCATCTCGATGAAGTTCCGAAGCGCCATGTCGGCGATCGCGTTCGAGTTAGCGACGCGCGCGGACTCGTAAGCGCGAAGGGCGTCGTCGATCGTCGGGTTGCCTGCAAGTGCGTCGACGAGCGCCTCGCAGTCCTCGAAGCTCGCGTTCGCGCCTTGTCCGTAGAACGGCACGATCGCGTGGGCAGCGTCGCCGATGAGGGTGACGCGTCCGCGCGTCCACTGGCCGCAGCGGACGGTGATCATCACGCCGACGGGATTCCGCGCGAAGTCGTCGGCGAGCGTGGGCATGAGCGGCACGGCGTCGGGATAGACGGTGCGGAAGTGGGCGAGCGCGTCGGCGCCCGACTTGATCGCGGCGAAGCTCGAGCCCGCGCCGTCGTGGCGCCAGAACAGCGTGCAGGTGAATGAGCCGTCCGGGTTCGGCAGCGCGATCATCATGCTCTCGCCGCGCGGCCAGATGTGCAGGGCGTTTGGCTCCATCGCGAAGGGCGCGTGCGCGCCGCTCGCGACAGGCGGAATGTGCAGTTCCTTGTAGCCGTGGCCGAGGAATTCCTGCGAGTAGTCGAAGCGCTCGGTCTTCTGGAGCGCGCCGCGGACGGCGGAGTACGCGCCGTCGGCACCGACGACGAGGTCGGCCGTTGCGGTGCGCGTGGCGCCGGTCGAATCGTTGACGAAGGTGACGGCGCCCGCCGCGAAATCGACATTCGCGCAGCGCTCGTCGAAGGCGAGGCTCACATTCGGCTCCGCAGCGGCGGCGTCGAGGAGCGCGAGATTGAGCGCGCTGCGCGAGACCGAGTTGATCGCGCGGGTCGGATCCGCGGAGTAGGGCTGGTAGCCGGGCGGGCCTTCGACGGGGTGCACCATGCGGCCGCCCATGCGGATCGCGTCCTTCATGACCGCGTCCTCGAGGCCAGCGCGGCGAAGCGCCTTGATCCCGCGGGCGCTGATGGCGAGGTTGATCGAGCGGCCGGCCGCGAAGCGGCGGATGCGTGGGTCGGCGCGGCGCTCGACGATCTCGACCTTCCACCCAGCGCGCGCGAGGTAGACGGCGAGCAGGCTGCCTGCGAGTCCTGCTCCGACGATGAGGACGCTGCCCGGCTTCATGCTCCCTTCGTGGACCATGGGTGCATCCTACTAGCGGGACTTGGACTGACGCGTACCCGCCGACTACCGCGTCCAGGCGGGTACACGCGGGTACTTGGCGGGTACAAGGTGTCCCCGAGCAGTTGTGTCGAGATTCATCGGTGATTTCGCGATGTTGCGGGAGCAAGCTGGTAGGTACCGGGTACAGGCGGGTACGACGCGGTAGTCGGCGGGTGCGTGGCGGGGGGGTTCGGCGCGGGGTAGGCTCCGCGCATGCCCGCGCTCACCGCCGCCGACCTCTCCCACGACCGTGACTTCGCCCGCGCCCTCGACGCGCAGGATGAACTCGCCCCGCTGCGCGGCCGCTTCGACCTCCCCCTCAAGCGCCCCGACGACATCTACTTCGTCGGCAATTCCCTCGGCCCCATGCCGCACGCCGCGCGCACCCTCGTCAACGAGGAGCTCGACGACTGGTCCCGCCTCGGCGTCGCCGGCCACATGGGCGCCCGCCGCCCGTGGTTCAGCTACCACGAGCAGCTCCGCGCGCCGCTCGCCCGCCTCGTCGGCGCGCGCGAGCACGAGGTCGTGGCGATGAACTCGCTTACCGCGAACCTTCACCTCCTCATGACGACCTTCTACCGGCCCGATGCGGCCGGCACGGGGCGCCGCACCAAGCTCCTCATCGAGAAGGGCGCATTTCCAAGCGACACCTATGCCGTCATGAGCCATGTCGCCGCGCGCGGCCTCGACCCGAACCAGCATGTCGTGGAGATCGCGCCTCGTGCAGGCGAGTGGACCATCCGAGAGGACGACCTCGACGCGCGCATTGCAGAGCTCGGCGACACGCTCGCCCTCGCCATGCTTCCCGGCGTCCAGTACCGCACCGGCCAGGCCTTCGACATCGCGCGCCACACCCGCGCCGCGCACGCCGTCGGCGCGCGCTGCGGCTGGGACCTCGCGCATGCCGCGGGCAACCTCGCGCTCTCGCTCCACGATTCGAACGCCGACTTCGCGGTCTGGTGCAGCTACAAGTACCTGAACTCCGGCCCCGGCGCCGTCGCGGGCGCGTTCATCCACGAGCGCCATGTGCGCGACACGGGGCTGCCGCGCCACGCTGGCTGGTGGGGCAACGATCCGAAGACGCGCTTCCGGATGGAGGAGCGCTTCGTCCCGACGCAGCATGCCGACGCGTGGAGCCTCTCGAATCCGCCGATCCTCGCCGTCGCGCCGCTCATCGCGAGCCTGGCCGAGTTCGACGCGGCGACCATCGCCGCGCTGCGCGCCAAGAGCCTACGGCTCACCGCGTACCTCGAGTTCCGTCTGCGCGGAATCGACGGCGTCGAGATCATCACGCCCGCCGCGAGCCACGCGCGCGGCGCGCAGCTGTCGCTCTACTTCACCAAAAACGCACGAGCCCGATTCGAGAGGTTGCTCGAATCGGGGCTCGTATGCGACTACAGGGAACCTGGCATTGTCCGCCTTGCGCCCGCTCCGTTGTTCAACACCTTTGATGAGGCGTGGAGGTCCGCGGAGATCGTGCGCGCTGCGACGCGCGGGGCGTAAGATCAGTTTCTGGGGGATCAATATCTCGGGGATCAGAATCTCGGGGATCAGAAGTTTGGGGATCAGAAGTTCGGCACCGGGCCCCATCCGCCGAGGACCGCGGCGAGGTCGAGTGCGTCGACGATTCCGTCGCGGTTGATGTCGCTGCTGACATTGCCCGAGACGGGACCCCAGCTGGTGAGGATCGACGCGAGGTCGACCGCGTTGACGACACCATCAAGGTTGATGTCACCGTGCGAGATCTCGCACTGGTCGAGGCGGCCGTCGTTGTCGGCGTCCGCTGCGCCCGTGGCGATTTCGCACGAGTCGATGATGCCGTTCGAGTTGCAGTCACGCACGGTTCCAGCCGCGAGCTCGCAGGAGTCGAGCTGGCCGTTGTGGTTGCAGTCGAGGCCGGTGTTCGCCGCGATGTCGCACGAGTCGGGGATGCCGTTCGTGTTGCAGTCGGGGGTCGCGCCGGTCGCGATCTCGTACGCGTCGGGGATGTCGTTGTTGTTGCAGTCAGGCTTGCACTCGTCGGGGATGCCGTTCGCATCGACGTCGCCCGAGGTGCCCGAGGCGATGTCGCACGAGTCGGGGATGCCGTTCGTGTTGCAGTCCGCGGCGCCGCCGGCGATGTCGCACGAGTCGGGGATGCCGTTCGCGTTGCAGTCACCCACGCTGCCCGACGCGATCTCGTCGGCGTCGCACAGGCCGTTCGCATTGCAGTCGCCCGACAGGATGTTCTCGCCGACGCCCGTGTAGGCGCCGTTGATGTTGTCGGGGATGTTCATGCAGAAGCGGCTGGTGAACACCGTCGTGTCGCCGGTCTCGAGCTGGCGGACGCCGCCGCCGAGCGAACCCGCGGTGTTCCGTTCGAGCGTGCACTCGAGGAGGAACAGGCGAGCCGAGTTCACGATCGCGCCGCCATCGGTCGCGGCCGTGTTCTGGAGGAACTGGCTGCTCGAGATATGGAGCGCGCCGTTGTCGGGCGCCGCGCCGCTGTTCGCGATCGCGCCACCCGAGGCGGCCGAGTTGCCGTTGAAGACGACCAGGGCGAAGTCAGCCGCGCTGTTGGTCGCGCGCACCGCACCACCCGGGCCAGACGCCACATTGCCCGTGAACACGCAGTTCTCGACGAGCGGATCGGAATCGATGATGAGCATGCCTGCGCCCTCGGCGGCACGACCGTTGCGGATCGTGAAGCCGCGGAGCGTGAAGCGGGTCGACGCGCGGCCGATCACCTCGACGACGCGGTTGGCAGCGCCGCCGTCGACGATCGTCACCTCTCGGGTACCGATCGCCTGCACGGTCAGGCCGCGCTTGTTCACCACGAACGGCGCCCAGGTGCCCGGGGCGACCTTCACGACCGAGCCGTTCGGCGCGAAGTCGATCGCGGCCTGGATCGAGCCGTAGCCCGAGCCACCCACGACGAACTCGCAGTCGTCCGGCTTGCCCGACGCGTCGAGGTCGGTCGACACGCCCGAGGCGATGTCGCACGAGTCGATGCGGCCGTTGCTGTTGCAGTCCTGCGCGGTGCCGGCTGCGATCTCGCAGACGTCGCCCGTGCCGTTCGAGTTGCAGTCAAGCTGATCGGGGTTCGCGATCGACGGGCAGTTGTCGACGCAATCCGCGCGACCGTCGGCGTCGGTGTCGGTGTCCGCCACGCCGCAGCCGCAGGTACCCGGCGAGGTCTTCGCAGGATCGTTCGGGCAGCCGTCGGTGCAGTTCGGAGTGCCGTCGCCGTCGGTGTCGGTGTCGGCGATGCCGCAGCCGCAGGTGCCGGGCGAGGTCTTCGCCGGGTCCGTCGGGCAGCCGTCGCCGGCCGTCGCCGTGTAGCCGGCGGGGGCCGCCGACTCACAGCTCTGGATCGAATCGAGCGGATCGCCCGCGCCGTCGTTGTCGGCGTCGCGGTAGTAGGTCAGCGGCGAAAGGAGCGCGCCGTTGGCCGGGCAGTTGTCGCCAGCGACGGTCACGAAGCCCACCGGCAGCGCGCACGCCGAGGTGGTGTCGTTCGCGTCACCCGCGCCGTCGTTGTCGGCGTCGCGGTAGAAGGTGGCGGGAGCGAGGAGCTGCGCGTTGTCCGGGCAGCCGTCGTCGTTGGTCGTGACGCCGCAGGCGACCGGGGCGCCGGCACCGTGGCCGTCGCCGTCGGCGTCTGCGTACAGCAGGGCCTGGTCGTTGCAGTCGGAGCTATCCGAGACATGTCCGGCCGGAGCGGTGGTCTCGCAGACCGAGACGCTCGACTGGGCGTTGCCGAAGCCGTCGCCGTCGACATCCGCGTAGTAGGTCACGGGGCTGGTGAGCGCCGCGTTGCTGACGCAGAGGTCGTTCGAGTTCGCCGAGAATCC
>Ga0075472_10000961_pt1 | contig 11910 bp, 8 predicted proteins | sample DEB19_08_DNA_3_FD_77014 | JGI IMG/M metagenome (GOLD analysis project Ga0075472, IMG submission 77014) | Aqueous microbial communities from the Delaware River and Bay under freshwater to marine salinity gradient to study organic matter... | ecosystem: Environmental > Aquatic > Marine > Coastal ...
ATCTCCGACAGCACTGACTCGCGGTACTTCGGGTCCGCGGTAAGCCTCACCATCTGCCCCGCCGCCTTGGCGGCGTTCTTCCACCCGCCGATGGCGGGGGTCTTGGCGATAGGCTCCGTCAGGTTGGGGATGAAGGATCGCGTAAGCAGCATGGAGTTGCCGATTGTCCTGGCCGTGTCGGCAACCCGCATCCCCTCATAGGCCGCAGTACCGGGGCGGAACGTCGGACTCGGTGCGTCAACCGGCATCGCCTGTAGCGCACGCATCACGTTGTCTACGTCAGTCTGCTCCCCGCCGCTGCGGACGAAGGCTTCTCGTAGCATCTCTCCGCGGCTCTTGCCGTCGTTGTTCTGGCCGAACTGCGTGATGTAGCCGACGCGCTGCGACAGGTTACGGACGATGCTGTCAGCCGCCTGCATAGGGTCTGTCTGTAGCAGGGGGACTTCTGCGCCGTCCCGCAGCCTCATGTACGTCGGGAACTTCTTGAACTGCCGTGCGACCTCGACAGCAGACTTACGCTCCACGACCTGTTGGCGGATTCCATTCAGCGCGTCGAGCGCAATTGCTTTGTCCAGCCCGTTGGCTTCGGCAAGGGCCTGACCAAGAGCGCGGTACGCTGGGGACTGGTCCCCCGCCTGCATGATCTCCCACAACTCGGGGGTCCACTGGCGAACCAGCCTCTTGCCACCATCGGCTCCGGTAAAGGGCAGAAGCCCCTCCTCGGTCTGCATCAGGATAGGCCCGCCATCGGGGGTAGTAACCGAAGCGATGTCCTCGGCGGAACGCTCCATGAACTTGCGGAACGACCTTACCGCTCGCTGCGCCCGCGGCGACAGCGCAGCCAAAGCCTCGTCATTTTCCACCGCATCCTGGAACCGCGAGTAGCCGTAGCTGGCAAGCGGCCCGCTCGTGTCGGCGGCAACGACCTCGCTGCGCTCGTTGAGTTCGTTGCGAGTCTTGCGCTGGGCGGGGGTGATGCCGCGAAGCGACTGTTTGATGGGCTTGGTGAGGACTTGCCACCGCCCACGCAGTCTGCCTGCTTCGTCGGAGGCGAGTCTAGCGCCCGTGGCAATCTCAACCCCGACCGGCCCACCCTGTCGCTCCACGCGGTCAATGAGCGGTGTTGACCAACCGCCGCCACGGCGCAGGCGACCGCGCTTGGGGGTGGCTACTACAGGCGGAGCGGTGGCCCGTGGCGCTACAACCTCAACATCGCCGGGATCAAATACGGCAACCTGGGGACCGCCGAATTTTGACAACCTCTCCACATCTGGCGATTTCGACTGTGCATCGTAGTCAATATCTACCCCGGCATAACCCAAGTCGCGGATCTTGGAGATGACAGCCTCGGCTCTGTCGTAGTCCTCTCCAACCGATGTATCGAAATCAACGAAGATGGAATCAGCTAGGTTCTGTCCATCGGGGAGCCCGATATCCCGTTCCAGTTCCTCAAGGTCGGTGTCGTTCCGGAGTTTAACCAGCCTCCTGCCGTCCCTTAACTTGGCTTCGACTCTATCCTCGTAAGGTATGCGTCTATCCCTGCTCGCAGTATCAGCGTCTCCCCAAAGGGCGCTGCTTCCTTTGTCGCGGTAGAAGTAAACAGAATCCGGTCCAAGCGTAGAGTAGGAGTAGTTCCTTTCTTCGGGGTCGGTAGGAACCTTGAACCGCCCCTCGGAGCGGATGGACGAAGCCTTCTCGCTCGAAGTCCCGTGCAGTAGGATATCTTCGCTGATCCGTCCCGCCGCCTCCCGCAGCCCCGTGGCAGGCGCTACGGCAGACGCAACGCCGCCAGTCCCGCCACCGACCAGCGCGCCGATGCCGGCAGCGCGGGGAGCGCCTTCCAGCAGGCCGCTGGCGTCACCTTGGTACGCAGCGGGTACGGCGTTCTGGAGAACCGTTTGCGCCGCCTCTGTCCCGCCCTCTACGGCAGAGGACTTGAGCGCATTGATCGCAGCAGCCTTCAGCCCCGTGCTCCCGCGCCTGAGAACCCTCCCCAGCCCCATCGGCAGCGCCATCTCCAGCGCGCCGCTAGCCAGACCAACGCCAGTACCGACAGCGAGCGCCTGCCCAGGCGAAGCCCCGTTCTTCTCTGCGGCCTGCGCTGCCTGCTCGCCTTCCGACAGGAAAGCCAGAGGGGCAACGGGAAGCGAGGCAACCCCGCGGGCTACGTCTGCCGCAATGCCAGTCTCGGGGGTGCCCTCGATGTCAACAGCGGCTTGCCCTAGCGTGTCTGCAATCCCCTGCGTCGGTGCCCCGAAGCGGTAAGCAAAGCGTGCAGCGTCAGATCCGATACGCGCAACCGTTCCCAGCATGGTCCGCGAGAACATGGGGTTGCCGAAGTCCTGGCCCTGCTGGGCGAGGGCGGCTGCTCGTAGACCGGTAGCCATTACTCAGGCAGTTCCTCGGGGCGGAAGCCGCGGCGCAGCAGTTCAGCCGCAGCCTTCTCGGGCGGGAACCCTGCGGCAAGCAGTTGCTTGCCAAGTTCCTCGGCGGCAGCAATCCTCTCGGCGGGGTCAGTCGGAAGCGCAGCCTCGTTGATGATCGGAGAATCGGCCCCGACATCCTGCGGCATCTGTGCCGCTCCGATGGCCTCCTTTGCCGCCTTGCGCGTAGCGATAGCCTTGCGGGACAGCGGACGCACATTCTCGTCAATCGCCCGCAGCGCCCGCTTCTTGCCCTTTGCGAAAGCCTTCTTGCGGGCCTTCATGTAGTCCTCGGCTGCGCGCTGTCCCTCCTCGGCAGCGAAAGCCGGAAGCCCTTCCTGAAGCTGCGCCCTGAGCGTCGGGTCTTGTACGGTGTCGATGAGCATTGGCGACCCGCTCTCGATGCGGTCAGCGGTCTTGTCGAAGATTCTTGTAGCGGCCCTCTCGTCCCTGCGGCGAGTCGCCGTATCTTCAGGCGTCTCCTTTTCTGCCGCAGCCGACTTCGGCCTGTTGCGGATCAGATCCTCGCGCAGTCGGATATTGTCTGCCGACAGCCCTGAGCCATGCGTATACACGCCCTTCTGCTGCGTGGCGCTATGCGTCGTCTGCACCGCATCCCGCGCCGCATCCACGTCCGCGATGTTGACGCCCGCAGCGGACACGCCGGCTTCGCGAGCGGCGGAGCGGGCGGCGCCGCGGTCGGTGTGGGCGGCGATGTTGAATGGGTCCAGCGCCTCGCGATCAGCGCCAAGCCCCGTGAAGCCTCTGACTAGCGCGTCCTGCGACTCTGGGGTAGCAGCCTTGCTGATGGTATCCCAGATATCCGCGTACTGCTTGATGCGGTCAGCGGCCTGCACCGAAGCGCGGTCAACTTCGTTCTGCTTGCGCCGGTTGGGCGAAAACAGCGTCCCTACGTCGAACTTGCCAGCGGCGTTGGTGAACTGCCCGGGGTTGGCCAGGATGTCCAACGGCAACGTAGCAATCGTCGCAGGCATGGCAGCAAGGGTCTTCCCCAGGTTCTTCTCGTCGGGCTGGAAGCCCAGCATCTCGATGACACTAGGCATACTTCACCCCGTCTGGCCGCTCATGCTGATCGACTTCGCACGCGAGCGCGACTTCTGGCCAGCGGGCTGCATGAACTGGAACAGTGACTCAAGCCAGTTATCACCAGCCATCTGCGTGGTCTGCCGCAGATAATCGTCCTGCGCCCGCGTCCCCAGCGGAGTATTGAGAAGCCCCTGCGCGGCCTGCTGCCGCTGGAGTTGCTGGAGGCCGATGTTCTGCTGCCGCTCAAACCCAGCGTTAGGCTTGCCGGAAAGGAACTGGTCGAAGATACCGCCGGGGGCAAAGATGCCGCCAAGGGCCTCTTGCTGGCCGTCGTAGAACTGAACCCCGCTGTCGCTGCGCGACTTCGACTTGCTGAAACTTCCGCCCATTCCACTCATCGCGGACCTCCGAACACCTGATCTAGAATCTGCTGCGCTGACGGAGCAGCGCGATACGAGGCCCGGGGCCTCGTCGGGAATACCATCCCCGGGTCAGCCTGGAACGCCTGATACGCCCCAAGCCCACTCGCCTTGTGGTCACCACCCCCACCACCGCTTCCACCGCTGCTACCGCCGCCGCCGGCAGCCGGCGTGACTTTGCCGGCGGCATCCCCGAACTCAACGCCACCGCCGCTGCCGATCTGTGCAAACCCGCCTACGGGTGCCTGCTTGGCGGCAGAGGCCAGTGCGGCACCTTGCGCTGCTGTCATACCGCCACCGGCAGCGCCGCTCATCGCCCCTGTAAGCGCACCACCCAAAGCCGCGAGCCATGCCATATCAGAACTCCCGCTCCAAGACCGTAGCGACGGGCTTGTAGCCATACTTCTCGTGGAAGCGTTGCATAAACTTCCCCGTGTCGTCTAGGAGCGTAATGATGCGCCCCTTCTTGACCCCGATGAACTGAACCCCGTAGAAGAACGCTTCGGCCAGGGCCACGGTCGTTCCGCCGCGACGGTACTCGGGGGACACATAGGTCCGCTCCGCATACGCAGCGACCTCGCGGGTAACCGGGTCGTAACTCAGGACACACTCAGCCACCCCCACCGGTCTGTCCCCATCTCTGGCAATGGCAAAGCACAGACTCCCGCCCGCAATACGCCCGCGCTGCTGCTCAGCCCACGCCGCGGCGTCGAAATCCGCGCCCTGCTCCGCAGCCCACTCCCGCTCAAGTTCGTAGGCAGCAGCCACGTTGTCTGGGTCGATCCCGACCGTCACTTCGATCTTGCGCTGGGCGATGTTTACAGCCGTACTCATCCCCCCAGCAGCCTCCCAAGCTGCGTAGCCACCGACAGGTGGTACTCGGCCAGTTCCGTGTGCTTCGCCCGCAGGGCCTGTAGCGCTCCCACAGCGGCCTCCAGCGGCGATGGCTGCTTTGCCTCGTCCCCCGCCGTAGCGTCCGTCTGCGGCCTCTGTGGCGCGTTCTTGGGGCCTTTTCTCACAGCGTCCTCCACTGACCGTCGACGCGGGCTACCCGGGCACCGTTCCAGGGCATGACGCAGAAGAACGTGTCGCTCTCCGTCCAGATCCCCCGGAACCCCCGCCCGTCAGGCAGCGTGCCGTAGTACGTCGCCCCAACCGTCAGGTTGCTCCCATCCCCCGCCGGCAGCGGGTTGCTGCGCGTGGCGAAGATCTGCTCTGCCGTCAGCGCCGTGTTAACAGGCTGCGGCGCGGGTTGCGGTGCGGGTTCCACCCAGCCATCTGGCACCGGCATATTCGTGTTAACGGCCCCGGTGGTCTTGCCCTTGATGCGCTCGCCCGTCAGGCGGTGCGCCTTGAGTTCCTTCATTCGTCGTCCTCCGAGTCGAATGTTACACCCGATATGGCTATGGCGGCAACCGCCAGTATGAAGACCATGGCGGCGACACTGAGCAGCCCCGGCAGCATGGCTACTTCTCGACCCCCGCCCCGCGCATCACGACCGCGCCGCTGACGTTGCCGTAGCCCTCCAGCCGCAGTTCCTGGCCCTGCGACCAGTTGAGGCCCGTCGCGATGTCGCCGCGCCACTGGCCGCGGCCCTGGGTGGTGCCGGTGTCGTACTCCAGCGTGACCAGCCAGCGCCCGCCCGTGCTGCCGACGCGCTGAATCTCGGCCACGATGCGCGCCTGCGGCGGCACGGCCTCCAGCGTCCAGAACACGACGCCACGCAGGGAGAGGCGCACCTTGGCGACGGTGGCGCTGCTCGCTGCCTGCACGTCCGCGACGAGGCGGAAGGCGTTGTCGGCGTTGACGCTGCCCGCGCCGAGCGTTTCGGCGTAGACGGCCTGCCACTGGTTCGTGGAGGTGGTCGAGACGGGGCCGGATGTGAGGTCATAGAGCGCCATTGAGTTCTCCTTATGCCATGTAGACTTCAGCTTCCCTAGCCTGCACGACGCACTTGCTGGCGTTGGCACTGGCAACGGTGGCAAGGATGCTCGGGTTGCCACCAGTGTAGTTCTGAGCAACGACGCCCCGCTGTGAACCAGCAGGAAGGATGCCGTTAGTGTCTACCGCGTGGTAGTAGCCGTATACGAGTGAGCCGCTGAAGATCAGCGTCACTTCCACGCAAGTAAAGCCAGTTCCAAAATCCAGAGCCGTCGAGTCCCATACGGTGACGGTGGACGTACCGGCAACCTTGACCTTCATTCTGTGCGTATTTACGCCGTCGTCTGTCGTGGCAAAAACGAACCTACCGACAAAACACGAATTGGCCGGCAAATCATTAGCTGCCCCAAGGAGGGTAACGCTATTCGTATCCGCGCCGCCTGCCGCGTTAGCCGTGCCAGCCGTTGTGTTGGTAGTGACGAGTGCCGGGATGCGTCCAGTGGTCGTGGATGACGTGCCGACACGAGCAACGACGGTGTTGGTTAGGTTTTTGTTGGAGAACGTCTCCGTCCCATCCAGAGTCGCCAGCGTCCCCGTCGCGGCGGGCGTGGTCAGCGTGATGTCGCCGCCGAGGGCGGGCGCAACGATGCCCGCCGTATTGCCGCTGCCGCCGCTGATGTAGAGGCCGTTAAAGCCCAGGGCCGTCGTGCCGAGCGCAATCGCCGCGTCCGTTGCCGGTGCGAGCGCAGTGTTGCCCATCAGCATCCCGCCCGCATTCGCGATGCGGAAGCGGATGTTCCTGCCGCTTGGCGCGTTGATGTAGAGGTCCGGGTCCGCCACCGACGAAATCAGGTTGTAGTTGGTCGATGAGACGCTGTTGGCCAGACCGAGCGCGACGTAGCTCGTAGAGCCGCCCCACACGCGCGCGAGCAACTGCGCGTTCGCCCCGGCGTTCACGTTGAGGTCGGTCGTGATGCCCTTCGTGAAACTCAGCGTGTCCGTCGCGAACGTCAGGTCAGCGTCGTCGGTCAGCAGCCCCGCCGTCGTAGCGTAGGGCACCCGCCCGCTGGTCAGCGAGGAGAGCGTCAGGCTCGTGCCGGTCGCTGCGCCGATGTTCGGCGTGGTCAGCGTCGGGCTGGTCGCGAACACCAGAGCGCCGCTGCCAGTCTCGTCGCTGATAACCCCCGCAAGCTGCGCGCTCGTCGTAGCCGCGAACTGCGACAGCGGGCTGGCTACCAAGCCGTACTGCGGATGGTCGTTGTCCGTCAGGCCGGTCAGGAGGCCGTGGTCCGTGACGCCGCCGCCGCCAGCCGTCAGGCTCCCGCGGCTGCGGTACGTGAACGCTACGGCTTCAAGTGCAGTCTTATCGGTGTTGGTGGAGTAGGCAGTCTTGGTTCCCCAAGTGAACTGAGCAACAGCGACAAACTCCGTGGGCGGGGAGCCGAACAGCAACGACGCGGGGCCTTCTGCCTGCGCCGACGCCAGACTCGAATGCTCTGCCTGACCGGGAACGATGAAGTAGCCGTTCGCAGCCGTGATGTCGGTCGTCGCGAAAAGGTAGGTGTTGACGTACTTCAGCGTGCCGGTGGGGGTTACCGGGGTCTTCTGCCACACGCCACCCGTGAACTGATTCCAGCAGAGGTTAGTCCCATCAGTCAGAAACGGGCACGAGTCCGCGCCGCCTGCGCCGAACAGCGTCGTCTGGAGCGTCCAGATACCGTTCGCTCCGACACGGTGCAGGACACGATACGGCCCGCCTGCGGAGAGTGCTCCAGTAGCCTTCTCAATGTCCTCATCCAGTACCGTGCAGGTTGTGACCGCAAAGTCCACGCCTGCAACGGTGTCCGTTGCCAGCGTGTAGCCCGAGATCGTCGGCAGGCCGGGAGAGTTGTTCAGGACGCTGCCGTCACCGAAGTGCAGGCGGTAGTGGAGTTCCGGGTTCCGGTCAGCGGTATGCCGCTCCTCCAGTACCCAGATGCCCTCGTTCGTCGTCGCGTTGTAGTAGACGTACAGGATCGGGCACTCGGGACCGAGAATATCCCACGGGGTCTGGCTCCACTGGAACGCCCCCGCTGAGGACATCGTGAGGAACCACCCCCCATCAAGGTCCGTGTGGGCGCTCGTGGTCTGCGCGCCAGTGAACGTGTATTTCGTCCCCAAGGACCAGATATCAAACGAAGCGCCGCTAGGCGTGAGTGTGGCGGTACGCGCAGAGGCATCGTAGGTGAGGGTAAATGCGTATCCCGTGTCGGCGTCATAGGGGACACCGTGCCGTACCCGGTACTGTGGGTGGTCGTTGTCAGCCAGACCAGACAGCGCGCCGTGGTCGATGTCCGCAGCAAGCTGCGTCATCGTGCGGTTCGTCCATGCGCCGGACTTGCGCTGGATGATGTCGTCATTTGTCGGCGACAGCGCGGCAATCGCCGCGAGGTCCGCGTCGTAAGCCTGGACATCCGTCCCGATCACGACGCCCAGCGTGGTGCGCGCAGCACTCGCATTGGCGTCGTCAACCAGCGAGCGGCCAAAGGACGTGAAGTCAGCAAGCGCGGCGGTCCCGCTCCCCGTGAAATACGGGAGCTTGTCTGCCGCACTGGTCAGACCGGCGATAGCCCCAAGTTCCGCATCCGCCAGCGAGAACGCATCGTCCGTCAGAAGCGCGGCAAGGTTGGCGCTCGAAGGCGTGGCGGCGAACGTGTCGAAGCCGGCGGCGCGGGTGACACCGGCCCAGGACGTAAGGTCAGCATCAAGCGGTTGGTACGTCGAGGCGGCGTCTGCCGTCGTCAGGTAGGTGCTGGTATCCACCGACAGCGTTCCGTCGCCGCTGCCTGTCTTGACAAACCCGTTGGTCGTCAGGTTCCCCAGCTTCGCAATCAGCGGACTGCCAAGCGTCGGTCCCGTCCCAAAGACAAGCGCCCCGCTGCCAGTCTCGTCGCTGATAACCCCCGCAAGCTGCGCGCTCGTCGTAGCCGCGAACTGCGACAGCGGGCTGGCGACCAGACCAAACGCCGCGCTGCTGAGTCCGTCCAGCAAGTCCGCGTTCAGGTTGCTCACCAGCGTCGTGCTGGCCACCACCAGCGGAGCAGTCCCCGTCGCGAGCGTGCTGGTGATCTGTCCACTTGTAGCAACGCTCGTAAGCCCGCCTAGAGCACCTGCCGCAGTTAGCGTGGCAACGCCGCTACTCAGCGTCCCAATGGTGTCGCTGAAGAACGCAACGCCGTTGGCCGTGCTGCTGCTGGGAACGCTCCCGCCACCGCTACCGCCACCGCTGCTCTCCTCAGTTGCGGTAGTAGCCGCCTCCTCCGCTTCCTGCTGGGTTGCAGCGTCACCGAAGTCCTGCGGGTTGCCGACATTCAGGATGCGGAAGCCCCGCATATCCAGGTCCTTCGCAACCAGCAGCCCGCCGCGACTGACGCGCAGCACCTCGCGCTCCATGTCGCGTAGCGCCCGCGTCAGGTCGTCAACGGACGGGTTGGTGGGGACCTTCTTCAAGGCTCACCCATGGGGATGTACGTAAAGCCGATGTTGTACGCCTCCCGCTGGCTCGTGCTCGTACTCGTGACGGCAACGTAAACCGCCTCGCCCTTCATGTACGTTGGAACCTTCAGCCGGATGCGCTGCCTGCCCGTGGGCGTAACCGTGTGCGTGGCGGTCTTGGTCTGCCCGCGCTGCATCATCGTCACCACAACCGTCGTGGAAGCCCCAGCAAGCGAGGCGTCCAAATGCACCTCGTCCAGCATGAACGAAACGCCGTCAGCAAGCTCGTAATGCTTCGTCGTCCACTCCCACGGAATCCCGCTGGTGTTATCCGCATAGCCGTAGTCCATCTGGTAGACGAAGCCGCTAGCATCCCCAGCCAGCAGCGTGTTGTCAGTGCGCTCCCGCGCCAGTGCCGTCAGCGACCACAGGTACACGGTGAACTTCGGGTCCGCCATGTCCTGGAAGTCTACCACCAACAGCCGGTCGTTCGCCGCATCGCAGCCGTAGCTCATGTAGAGCCTGTCGCGGCTGGTCACCATCACGGCGCTGCTCATGTACGACGGGTTGATGTAGTCGTCGTGGCTGCTGTCAGTAAACAGTTCCTCTATGGGAAAGCTGATCTCGCTGACCCTGGCCCCGTCGAACAGGTACAGCCCGTTGGTCGCAAGGAATACGTGACCCTGCTGCCCATCGAGTGCGGCGATAGCCCTTCTGCCGGCAAGGCCAACCGGAGACTCGATCTCCTCGAAACGCGCATCGGTAAAGTCCGTGCCTATCTGCGAGAAGCGGTACAGCCCGACGTTGCTGTAGATGATGCAGTCGCGATCAAACGGCCTCCACGTCTGCACCGTCTCGCTCGTATCCCTGCCCGGCTTCAGCCTGTTGCCAAGCGGCCAATGCTCCGGGTTGCCAACCTCGCTGAACAGCACCTCGTTGTTGTAGACGCCGAAGGCTGTCTCGTTGAGAATGCCAACCTCCTGAATCCCAAGCGGCGGCGGATCGTGGTCGGTCCAGTCCGCCAGCAGGCCGAGGTTCGTCGCGGTGCGCGCCCTGCGCTGCTCTGCGATGGAGGCGTCGATCAGCGCCCGCTTCTGCGCCTTCTCCTTGCCGGTCAGGCGGTTCACTACGCTGTCCACGAACTCCTCGTCCACCACCTCGTCCCCCAGCGTGCCAAACGGGTCTGCGCCGATAGGCCGCTGGTTGTAGTCAATGAACGTCGTTGTCGTGTTGTCCCCGACCTTGCCGATGTAGTAAAGCTGACGCTGGTTGACGTCGGTGCGGTAGATGCGCCGCTCCGTCGTCCCCGCAGGACCGGGGAGCACCTGGGATAGCGTGACGTAGGAACCCTGCACGGAAATCTCTGCCGGGATCAGCGCGCTGAAGTTGCTCTCCGCCACGCCGTTGTAGAACGTGTAGGCGTAGAAGTACCTCCCCTCCTCCAGATCCCCGCCGGTCGTGGTAACCGCCGCAATCGGCCCCTGCCGCATGAACGCCACGCTGCCGCCGCCACTGCCCGCCGTGGGCGAAGTGCTGACAGTCAGTGTGTACGTCGTGGTGCTGGCGATGTTGGCGGCGGTGCTGGTAGCCGTCGCCCCGCTGATGTTTGGCAGGGCAATTAGCGCCGACTGGATGTCCGCTACGCTAGCGTTGTAGGCAATGGCATCGGTCCACTCCCCCTCGTGCTTGAGGCGGAAGGTTCCCCCCGTAGCCCCGGTAATCGTGAAGGACTGCCACTCGTTAGTCGGCGGTGACGTGCTGCCGGCTTGCTCGCGCTCCCACACGACCGTCTCGCTGCCGGTAAGCTCGTCACGGTCGATCTCGATCTTCGTGAACGACGTAGCCGCGAGGAACCGCTGGAACTTGATGGTGAACTTGGCGGTAGCGTCCGTCCCGGTAACCGTAACGTCGCCCGTAGTGCTGCTGAAGGCGTGGTGCAGTTTGTTGATGTCGCTGCCCAGCAGCCCGTTGAACGGCTCGATGCCGACAATCTCGATGCTCTGGTCCTGCGACAGGTTGCTGGTCATCCCCGTGAACATCGGAGATGGCGTGGTCACCGTTACCGTCGTGCTCCCAGCCGTGGTGATGGGCGAAGCCCCCAGCAGCATATACCCTGGCGACGTAAGCCCCCACGACTCCATCGCTGCGCCGCTGTTGTTCCAGCGCGCAACGGTCGTGCCGTCAGCCATGTATGTGTAGCCGTTGTAAACGAACCCCGTCAGGTATCCCGTGCTGCTGAAGTCCGTGGCGGTCTTGCCCGGCCACTCCGCTGCCGGCGTGCCGATGTCCGTCGTGAAGTTCTTGTAGACATCAGCCCCGCGCTTGGTGAAGCGCACCTTGGTTCCGCTGACCAGCCCGTCGAAGTGGCCCAGGATGCTCCCGCTGCTACCCACCGCCGCGCTGCTGTTGAGTCGCGTGCGGCCACGGGCGCTGCCGAGCGCGCCAACGGTGTCGAACGAGCAATAGCGGCACTCCGTCAGCGCATTGTCGGGAATGGCGCGAGGCTCTGCCTTGGTGTTCAGCCCGCCGCCCAGCCTGAAGACCTTGTACGCCATCAGAAGTCGTTCCCAGCCACCGGGATGTAGAAGATGGTGACCATCACCTGTCCATCAGTGAACGTCCCGCCGACCGCCCCGGTAGACAACTTGCCGGTCAGGATGAGTTCG
>Ga0075472_10000963_pt1 | contig 11893 bp, 6 predicted proteins | sample DEB19_08_DNA_3_FD_77014 | JGI IMG/M metagenome (GOLD analysis project Ga0075472, IMG submission 77014) | Aqueous microbial communities from the Delaware River and Bay under freshwater to marine salinity gradient to study organic matter... | ecosystem: Environmental > Aquatic > Marine > Coastal ...
TCCCCTATAGCTCAATCGGTAGAGCGGGCGGCTGTTAACCGCCAGGTTGCTGGTTCGAGTCCAGCTGGGGGAGCTTGCGAAGACCCCGCCGCGTTCGCGGCGGGGTCTTTCGCTGCGCTCCCCGCGGTCGGGCGTCGCGTCGCGTCGCCGCGCCCGCCGCGGCCTGCGGGCGGTCGCCTCGGTCGGAAGCCTGCGGCTTCCGCCTCGGCTCGCGCCCGCATCCCGCCCAGCTTCCTCGGCGCCACCGGCCCGTGGGGCGGGCCGGTGGAGTCGAGTCCAGCTGGGGGAGCTTCGACCGGTCGGCCTCAAACGAGGCCGACCGGTTTGTTTACAGGCACGCCACGCGAAAACCCCACCGGAAGGCCCCGAGGCGGGGGTCGGTGCGCTCTCGCTTCGCAGAGAGCGCCGTGCAGCCCGAGCCGAACGGGTGCGAAACGGCCGTGCGCGGGCCGCGCTCTCGGGCGCTCTCGGTTCTGGTTCACGCCGTTCTGAGATCGAACCCCGATCGGAACGGGGTGGAAACTAGGGCGAGGAGGGGTGATCGTCGCGTTCTTCCCATCAGGGGGTGGACGATGAGAGCGACCCGGTCCGTGGATTGATGCTCGCTCGCTCAGTCCGTGCGGATTCAGCGGCGGAGCACCTTCTGGAAGGTGAACTTGCCGTCGATCACGGCCTGGCCGCTGATGATCTGCATCGAGGTGTCCCCGTTCCCGTCAAAGCTCCAGGTGCCCTTTGCGCCGTCGAACTCACGGGTCGCGGCGACCGCGGCAAGGATCGACGCGCGGTCCTTGGTCTCGGCCCGGTCGATCGCAGCAAGCAGCACGTGGGCGGCCTCGTGGCCGTAGATGGCGTACGCCTCGGGCGCGACGCCATGACGCGCCTCGTATCGTCGGGAGAAATCGGCGAGCCTCCCGGTCAGCCTGTCGGCCGGCAGGCCCCCGAATGTCAGGTAGGTCTTCCCGTTCAGGTTCGCGGCGCCGGCGGTCCGGATGAACGCCTCCTCGAAGCAACCGTCGGGCACCATCAACGGCGCTTCCACCCCTCCCGAGCGGAGGTCCTTCGCGAGCTGGCCGGCGTTGGTCCGCAGGGTCCCGCCGAAGTAGATGAAATCGGCGCCGCTCGACCGGATCTCGGGGACGAGCGAGCGGTAGTCCGCCGCCTTCGGGTCGATGCCCTCGACCTTCAGGATCTCGAGGCCGATTTCCCTCGCCCGCTTCTCGAAGACGGCGGCGATGACCTCGCCATACCGCTCGCGGTCGTGGAGCACGAAGACCTTCGTCGCACCCAGCTCCTTGGCCCATTCGGCGCCGGCGGCGCCCTGCAGATCGTCCGTGGGAACCACGCGGAAGAAGTTGACGGTGCCGCTCGGTCGGTAGATCCCCGGCTCGTTCACGCCGAAACCAGGCTTGGTCAGGCCGGGGTAGGTGCTTGAGGGGCTCACCATCACGCAGCCGGCCCGGTTGAGGATCGGCATCGCGATCTGCGCGGCGCCCGTGTTGAACGACCCGAGGTACCCGACGACGAGCCGATCCGCCGCGGCCTCGTGCGCGTTCCGGCTCTCGACGGCGGGGTCCCAGCCGTCGTGCTGCGGGCCCGTGTCGTCCAGGTCCTCATACACGATCTCGTAGCCGTCGATCTTCCCACCGACTTCTTCGATCGCCATCCGGATGCCGTTCACCATCGCCGTGGTGTGGTTGTGCTCGTCGCTCGTCCGGGGAAGGCTCGACATGATCTTGAGCACCGTGCCCGAGGGGGCGCCTGATTCCAGTGCGGGCTTCACCGCCGACGAGCAACCCGCCACCGACAGGGCCGAGGCGGAAAGGACTACGGCGGCCATCACGCCGGATCTGCCGGGGAGAGCAAGAGCGAATTGCATGGACGGGGACTCCACAAGCGACTCGGAAACTTCCCAACTGCAGCGTAATCGACTTGTCCTGCTCGGTCAAAGGGCGATGGGGGGGTGATGGGGGGTGATGGGAGTCGGGTGGTGGCAGCGATCTCGCGCTGAATGACCGTCACCGAATCGAGGGCGTAGCCGGGCATTCGCCTTCTCGAGATGCTTCAGCCGGCGATATGTGGTGCGATCGACCGCCCCGTACTCAGCCCGCCAGCGATGCACCAGTGACATGACTTGACCTCGGACACCCCCGGCGAGCGGGCGACTTCCGCGATCGTGACGCCCTTGGCTAGGGCCTCGTCAATATGCCTCGGCTTCGCTGACGATCTCCCCCGGACGGTGACGCTTCCTGTTGGGACGCATCAATCAGAGACTTCTCCTGGCCCTTCGGGCCGGTCGAGTCTCTCAAAAGGCGTGGACCTGTTCAGCGAACCCGGTCACCCGGCGCAGGGATTCCAGATTCGCCCCGGCTCGATCGACGAGTTCGAAAACGAAAGAAGGCCCGCCTCGACGTCGAGGCGGGCCCTTTCGTTGACTGGAGCCCCCACGGCGCGAAGGCAAGGGACGATTTCTCCATGGGTTGACTAAGAAGCGATCATTTCCTAGCATGACACCCAGAGAAAGGAACGTTTCCAATGCCGCGCACCACCGGGAACTACCGCAACTCCACCGTCGCCGGCGAGACCGTGCGCGCGTTCGTCCCGGCCACCCTGCCCCCCGCCGGACCGCCGCTCCGCGTGGAGGGGCCCGTCGACGCCGCCTGCGCGCGCGCCATGGCGGCCGTCGGCCGCCTCGAGGTTGCCGCCAGCCTGGTGCCCAGCACCGGGTGGTTCCTCTACGGCTTCGTTCGGAAGGAGGCGGTGCTGACCTCGCAGATCGAGGGCACCGAGGCCACACTGCGCGACGTGCTGGAGTTCGAGGCGACCGACCGCACCACGCATGAGGGCGACGTGGCGGAGGTCTGCAACTACGTCGAGGCGCTGACCTACGCGCGCCGCGAGCTTGCGAAGCCGAAGGGGCTCCCGCTGAGCGCGCGCCTGCTCTGCGAGGCGCACAGGCGCCTCATGCGGGATGCCGGCACCCGTCGCGGCGGCGACAAGAAGCCTGGCACGATCCGAACGAGCCAGAACTGGATCGGAGGCACGCGGCCCGGAAACGCGCGCTTCGTGCCACCTCCTGCCGATGCGGTACCGGGGCTGCTCGCCGACCTCGACCGATGGATCCATCACCGAAGGATCGATGGGCGCGACCCACTGCAGCCACTCGTCAAGGCCGGGCTGGCGCACGTGCAGTTCGAGACGATCCACCCGTTCCTGGACGGCAACGGCCGGATCGGGCGCCTGCTCATCACCCTGCTCCTCGAGCACTGGGGCGTGATGCGGTCGCCGATCCTGTACCTGAGCCACTCGTTCAAGCGCCACCAGCGCGAGTACTACGACCGGCTCTCGGCCGTGCGCACCGACGGCGACTGGGAGGGCTGGACGCAGTTCTACCTGGCGTGCGTCGAGGAGGCCGCCGAGGACGGCGTCGCCGTCGCCCAGCGCATCTTCGCGCTCACGGCCAAGGACCGCGGCCGGCTCATGTCGCACACGGGCGCCACCGTGGCGGCGATCCACCTGCTGGACCTGCTGCCGTCGAACCCGATCGTGACGGTACCGAGGGCCGCGGCGCTGCTGGGCTACACGGCACCAACCGCGCGCAAGGCGGTCGAGGTGCTGGAAGGGATCGGCGTCCTGCACGAGACCAGCGGCAGGCAGCGCGACCGCGTCTACGCGTACCAGGCGTACCTGCAGGCGCTCACGGCGGATGAGTATTGAGTGGAGGGGCGCGGGTAGCGGGACTGGGGCTTGAAGCCGGTTCGACCGGGGAGCTTCAACCGGTCGGCCTCTCGCGAGGTCGACCGGTTTGTTTACAGGCTGATGCGGGTGGAACCCCCTCCTGCCGCGCCGTGGCGGGGGTTGGGCGCTCTCGCCTTTGTGGAGAGAGCCTCAGTTGGTGAGGTCGACCACCGATCCGAATGGTGGCGAAACGGGAGAAACCCCGCCTTCATCTCACGCGCTCTCCGAACTGGTTCACAGCCTTCCGAGATCAGGGGGCCGATCGGAACGCACACCGCAAACTCGCAGACCCGTCTGATTCTCATACTCCTCAAGCCCCGGACCCGATCCCACGGAGACCATGTCCAGCGAGGAACCCCGGCATTCCGATCGAGCCTTTTTCAAGATGTACTGCCGGACCTGCAGCTACGACCTCAAGTCCCTCGTCACCGCTGCCTGCCCAGAGTGCGGACGCGCCTTCGATCGCGACGACCCGTCAACCTTTGACTCACGGACTCGGATTCAGCGGCTCCTGATCCAGCTTGCTGCAAGCCTGGCGATCTCGGCACTCTGCTTCGGGACGATGACCGCAGGCGCATGGATGATGGCCGGGCTCGAGTTCCGCTCGTTCCACACCGCGGTTCTCTCCCATGTCTTGCTCGGCGCGACATGCGCCTTGATCACCGCGATCGCTGCGGCGTGCATGCCCTCACGCATCGCACGGGCCATCCTGCTCGTCGGCGGCGTGCTCAGCATGTGGCCTACGCTCCTGCTCGGTTTCGATCGCGGCTATCGCGTCTGGCAGGCGCAGCCCGACCCGTCTGACGAGGCGTTCGCCGACGGCGGCCCCACGATGGGTGCCATCTTCGTTGGTTGGATCCCGTCGGGGATGTGGTGGCTCGCGAGTTTCGGTCTCTCGCTGCTGGTGGTTCGACTGCTTCGTCGTCGATCGAACGCTCGGCGAGCGGCCCAGGCTGGTGCGTGATGACCGACGCGCTCCCGGTCGTTGCAGCCGCGCCTGCACACCCATCGCCGCTCGGAAGCCTGTAGGTGGAGCCGTCTCGGCCACGCTCCCTGGTGCAAGGGAACAGGCTTGGTCGCCCTCCCCGTCCCACCCCGTTTCGATCGGCACCCCGCTCGCAGGGTGCGAAGGAATCGGTCTTCACCCCCTCTGGCGCGCTCAGAACGCCATCGCAAGCTGGGAACCATTTCGCCCGTGGAACTTCAATCGGTCGGCCTCTCGAGAGACCGACCGGTGTGTTGACGGGCCGATGCGGCAGAGAGCCCCCCGCTCGACCGCGTGCGGCGCGTTCGGGCACGAGGCTCTGCCTGACACCAGACAGATGCCGGCCTTCACCCCGGGATTCGGCGGTTTTGCGCGCGATAGACTCCGCCCATGACAACGACCTCCCTGACGATCGCGGTGATCGCGATGCTCGCTTGTGCCGCTCTTCCGCCCTCGGACGAGACGCCGGCCGATCCACACCGGTGGCATGAGGCTGGGACCGCGATTGCGGGCGGCCACGTCCTGCCGCACTTCGCGGTGGTCGCCGAGGGGACGGGCAACCGCAGCGAGGCCGGCATCGGCGCGCTGATGCCGTGGGCCGACCGCCTTTGGGCGATCGGGTATGTGGCGCATATCCGGGGCTCCGGGCTCGGCCTCTACGAGATCCGAAGCGACCTCTCCTGGCGACTCCATCCCGCCAGCGTCACGGGCACCTATGCAAACCGCCTCGTCCACTGGTCGACGGACCAGGTCTTCATCGGCCCCCATGCGATCGACGCGCGCGGCACCGTGCGGACCATCGACGCGCTGAAGGGACAGCGTCTGACCGCGACCACGAATCACCTGACCGACCCAGGCAAACTGTACTTCCTCACGATGGAGGGGCTGCTGTGGGAGGTCGACGCACGCACGCTCGACGCGCAACAACTGTTCGACCTGACGAAGGAGCTCGACTGGTCCGAGGGCGCCTACCGACACTTCAAGGCCGCGCACGTCGCACAGGGTCGGCTGGTGGTTGCCAACAACACCTTCGAGGAGCCCGAGCACCTCGGGACGCGGCAAGCGGGCCGGCTTGCAGAGTGGGACGGCAAGGGCAAGTGGACGATCCTCGAGCGAAATCCCTTCATCGAGGTTGCAGGCAAGCAGAACCAGGGCGCCGGCGCCTACTACGGCAACACGATGTACGCCGTCGGGTGGGACCGTGCGTCGGTCATCCTCCGTGTCCTGCACGGCGGTACATGGCGGCGCTACCGGCTTCCGTTCGGCTCTGCCTCGTGGAGCCACACCTGGAACACCGAGTGGATGCGCATCCGGGAAGTGCAGACCGAGCGGTACCTCATGGACGCGTTCGGTCTCTTCTACGACCTTCCCGCGCTGGTGTACGGTGGCCAGTTGCAACCCGTCCGGCCGATCGCGACGCACCTGCGCATCTGCCCCGACTTCGTGTTCTGGCGCGGCGCCCTCGTGCTCGCCGGCGACCAGACCGACAATGCCACTGGACAACCGCAGAGCGGGCTGTGGCTCGGATCGATCGATGACCTCGTGGCATGGGGGAAACCAACGGGATGGGGCGCCGTATGGCGCCACGACGACGTCAAGGCCGGGACCGTGAGCGATCCGTTCCTGATGACGGGCTTCGACAAGAAGTCGCTGCATCTGCTGCGCGAAGACGGTCGCGCCGACCCGGTCGACATCACGGTCGAGATCGACTTCCTCGGCGACGGGACCTGGGTCGAGTACGGCACATACCGCTTGGAGGGCGCGGGCGCGTATGTCCACCGCGAATTCGAAGAAGCGTTCAGCGCGCACTGGGTGCGCGTGCGGACATCGGGTGATGCGAAGCTGACGGCGCAGTTCATGTACCGCTGAGTGCGGCGTGCTTCGGCTCTTGGGAGCGACCCCGTGCAGGGCACAGCGCCGCGGTGCGTGAGCCGAGGCGTCAACCAAAGGCGTTGGTGTCGTGGGAAGACGAGTCTCGATTTGCGCCGCTTCGCCGAGGCACGCGATACACCTGCGCACCCCGAGCGGGTACGGTCGGGGTTATGAATCTCAGGGCACTCCCCCTCGTCGCGCGCGGTCTTTCCATCCTCGCGGTGCTCGCCTGTGCCGCGCCCGCCACGGCGCAGGTCCACTACCACGACAGCGGCCACCCGTGGAAGCAGCGCGCGCGTTCCGGTCCCGACGCGGAGGTGCCCGGCTGGTACTACAACCTCGGCATCACCGGCATGCGCGCGGAGCTCGTAGTCGACGAGCCGAAGTCGCTCGTGATCCAGCATGTGTTCGCGAACTCCCCTGCCGCTGGCATCGTGCGCGCGGGCGACCGAGTCATCGGCGCCGGCGGGCAGCCGTTCAAGGAGGCGCACCAGAACGGCTACGGCGAGGAGGTCTTCGGCGCGACGGGACCGATCGGCGAGTTCGCGGCCGCGCTCGAGGCTGCGCAAGACACACGCGCGCAGAGCCCGGGGAAGCTCGCACTGACGATCCTGCGCGATGGGACGGAACTCGCGGTCACCCTCGACATCGGCACGACGTACGGCAGCTTCGGCAAGGACTATCCCGCGAACTGCGCCAAGTCGGAGCGGATCGCGGCGGAACTACTCGCGTACCTCGTGCAGCATCAGGACGCCAACGGATCCTTCGGCAACCCGGTGCACGACACCTTCGCACCGCTCGCCCTGCTTTCGAGCGGCGATCCGCGGTACCTGCCTGCCGTCGAGCGGTGCGTGCGCCACCTCTCTACCGAGACGAAGGCGTCGGACCCGGACGCGAAGGCGTCGCTTCCGAACTGGAGATACATGGGCGCTGCGCTGGTGCTCAGCGAGTACTACCTCGCCACCCGCGCGGCGTGGGTGCTTCCCGAACTCCAGGAAGTGCATGACTTCATCGCTGCCGGTCAGTATCTCGACATGTCGCAGATCAATCCGCGCGCGAAGGAGTCGCACCCGCACAGCTTCCCGAAGGGTCCGCGCGACTCGCACGGCGGCTGGGGGCACAACCCCGGGTTCGAGGGCTACGGACCGATCGCCATGATCACAGCGCAGGGCGCGCTCGCCTACGCCATGATGTCGCGGTGCGGGATCGAGATCGACCGCGCGAACCACGACGCCGCGTACGACTTCCTGCGGCGCGGCAGCGGCAAGAACGGATACGTCTGGTACGGCGACGGCGTCGGCGGGCGCGACGACGGCTGGGCCGACATGGGGCGCACGGGAGCGGCAGCGATCGCGAACTTCCTGAGTCCGCATCCGGATGCATCGTATCGCGACCGGGCGAAGCTGCACGCGACGGTCATCGGCAGGCATCCGCAGAGCTTTCCCGACACGCACGGGTCGCCTGCGATGGGCATGGGCTACACGGCGCTTGGCGCGAGCATCGACCCCGCGAGCTTTCGCGCATTGATGGACGCGAACCGATGGTGGTTCGCGCTCGCGCAGTGCACGGACGGAACCTACTACTACCAGCCGAACCGGGACAATGCTGGCTACGGCGACGATTCGCGCATGACGGCGTCGTCGGTGACGGCGTTCATGCTGCTGATCCCGAAGCGCGGACTCGTGGTGACTGGCAAGGGTGCGAAGCCCGCGACGGTTCCGCCTGCCGGTGCTGCCAACCCGTCACGGCCGCTCAAGGTGTTCATCCTCGCCGGGCAGTCGAACATGCAAGGTCACGCCGCCATCTCGACCTTCGACGCGATGGCCGATGACCCGAAGACCGCACCGCTTCTCAAGGAGATGCGTGGTCCCGATGGCGCGCCGCGCGTGTGCGAGCGGACCTGGATCTCGTCGGTGGGTTGCCTCGGCGACGCCTACACCGATCTCACCGAGGCGAAGGGACGGTTGACGGCTGGATTCGGCGCGCCGGAGAACAAGATCGGTCCTGAGTTCACCTTCGGCATCACCATGGAGAAGCGGCTGGGCGAGGACGTGCTCCTCATCAAGACCTCGTGGGGCGGACGAAGCCTGCACACCGACTTCCGTCCGCCGAGCGCGGGGCCGTTCAAATGGCGCGCGGGCGAGCTCGCCGAGCGAGCGATGCGCGGCGAAGACACGGAGAAGCTCGCTGCGGAGAAGGTGGCTGCGACCGGCGTCTACTACCGCGAGATGGTCGCGCACGTGCGGAAGGTGCTTGCCGACATCCCGCGGGTCGTGCCTGGCTTCGACACCGCACACGGTTACGAACTGGCCGGGTTCGTCTGGTTCCAGGGCTTCAACGACTATGTCGACGGCGGCGTGTATCCCGAGCAGGACAAGCCGGGCGGATACGAACTGTACGCGGAGTTGCTCGGCCACTTCATCCGCGACGTGCGCGCGGAGCTCACTGCGCCGAAGATGCCGTTCGTGATCGGCGTCATGGGAATCGATGGGATGAGGGGCGACACCGCAGCACCGATGCGGAACTTCCGCGAGGCGCAGCGGAAGGTGGCGAAGCTCGAGGAGTTCAAGGCGAACGTGATCGCCGTCGAGACAGCGCCGTTCTGGGATGACGAGCTCGAGCGGCTGGTGGAGCGGAGCGAGCGGTCGAAGAATCCCGAGGCAGACTTCACGCCCGAAGAGCGCAAGCGCCTCGCGGGCGCGTCGAATGGCGGCTACCACTACCTCGGCGCCGCAAAGATTCTCGCGCCGATCGGACAGGCGTTTGCGGACGCGCTGGTCGGAGCCAAGGAGATCGAAACGAAGACCCTCGAAACCGGGGCGGGCAAGGCGCACTGACCGCAGCCGCAAGTATCGACCGCACTGGAGTAGGCTGCGAGCAAGGATGCCGAAGGAACCCAACAACTTCGATTGCCGCAGCGTCCGCCAAGTGCTGAACCTGCGGTTTCGCGACTGGATGTGGCCCACCGCGGTCGCGATCGCAATCCTGATCCCCTGGGTCGCGAACGCGCAGAACGACGCGGAGTTGCATGCAGCCTTCGCGAACGCGCAGTCCGATCTTCCGGGAGCCTACAGGATCGGATCGCTGAGCTACTACCTGAACGCCTACGGGCCGCTCATCATGCTGGCGGCGATCGGCTTCGGCGGGGTGCGCTGGTGCTGGCTCGGGCATCTGCGCCCGCGCGAGGATGGGCGATGCGCGGAATGCGGCTATCCGACTGGTGGATTCGCCGACTCGCCGCCCAACGCGCGGTGCTCCGAATGCGGCGCGGACGCGACCGTGCAACGGACGCCCACGGTGCGGAGCTGGCTACGGGAGTCGTTCCGTGGCGTCACGGTCGCGCGAGTTGCGATCGATCTGCCTGGGCTGCTGATTCTCGGGTTTCTCGCGCTCGTGCTCGTGCTGATCACGCTGGTCGAGTTCGGCGTGATTCCGAGCGACTGAGCGACGGCGGGCGATCGCCTCTATCGCGCATCGCCGAGTGGGACAAGCGGCTCGCCGACCGGCTCCGACTCGATGAAGGCCACGAGCTCGGCGATCTTGAGATCGGCGAGCTTCTTGTCCTTCCAGCCGCGCTTGACGAGCTCGCCTTCCAGCGCGCGCAGGCGCGGAAGCTCGGACTTCGCGGCCCCGCCGTAGACCTTGAGCGCGGCGAGACAGCGGTCGATGCGGCCATCGAGCCCCCAGCGCGACGGCTCGATGAGGTCGATGCAGATCGGGAGGCCTTCGGCGACGCGGTGCTGCGCGAGGATCTCGAGGCCGCTCGTACGGATTCCGTCGGCGAACATGATCCCGCTCGGGGCGGGCTCGACGACGGCCGCGTGGATCGGGGGCAGGAGCGGCGCGATCTGGTCGTGCGTGAGATTGCGGTACACGGAACCGATGGTGCCGCGCGCGCGGCCGTCTTGGTTGCCAAGCCCTGCGCGGACGGCCGCGTACAGCGCCTCGAGATCAACCCCCTTGAGGGAGCGGCCGATGAGCCCCTCGCGGCGCTCGAAGAGCGCGAAGCAGAGATAGCGCTGCTGCATGCCGCGCGGGTCGCCCGCGACATCGCGCTCGGCGAGCATGGCGAGCATGTCGGGAAGCGCGGGCATCGCGGCGTCGCCGATGGCGGCCAACGCATCGGCGGACTTGATGCGCAGCCAGAGGTCGTCGGCGCGGAGCGTCTTGCGGAGCGCAGGGACCGCCGCGGCCCCGCGCTTGCCCAACTGCGCGAGCGCCTGGCATGCGCCGATCCGCGCTTCGAGATCACGGCCCTTGCCCTCGCCGCCTTCGAGCATGCGGACGAGCTTCGCCGTCGGATCGTCCTTGCGGCGCGCGAGCTCGGTCGCGGCGCGCTCGCGCACCACGGGCGACCAGCTGCCGAGCGCCGCGAGAAGCTTCGGCTCGCTCATCTTCTCGTAGCCGACCAGACCGAGCCGCGCGCTCCAGCCACGGCCGTCGTCGACGAGCGTGCGTGCCGTCGCCGCGTCGATGGGCGCGGCGGTGCTTCCCTTGCGCGCGATGCGAAGGTTCGCAAGCGCCTGTTCGAAGCCGAGGAGATAGGCGCCCGACGCATCCCACATCCCGTAGCTGTCATTCTTCGGCTGGGGCGGCCCCTGGTGGATGAACCCGCCGTCCCATCGGCGCGCGAGGTCGTAGTACCAGCCGAACTCGCGCATCCAGGCACCGGTCGCCTGCGGACCCGAGCGTGCGACGCCGGGCAGCGCCCAGAGCATGTTGAAGAAGTTGCCCGTGTGCCCCTGGTCGCGTTCGCCGCCGTGCGAGGCGACGCTCATGCGCGAGAAGTACGAGGCTGCGTCGGTCTCGCCGAGAAGATCGAAGAGGACGGCCGCCGCACCGTTCTTGCCGTTGTCGTCGTGGGTCTGGATCCACGGATGATGGTCGCCGTAGGGCACGCTGCCCTTTCCGACATAGAAGCGGATGAGCCGCGCGCTGCGGTCGATCGCGGCGTCGAGCGCCGGATCGGCGACGCCTGCCTCGCGGGCGAGGACCATCGAGATGATGAGTGGAAGACCCGGCGCATTCATCATGCCATAGCCGGCGAGGCGGCCGTTCTCCTGCACGAATCGATGCCCCCACGAGCCGACCACGCTCTGGCCCTCGACGATCTCCATCGTGATCCGCCGAAGCTCGGCCGCGAAGGTCTGGTCGCCGGTCGCGAGCGTGTACTCGGCGAGCAGCATGTTGATGGGCCCGTAGTACCACGAGTGGTAGTCGCGCCGGTCGGGGTCGGAGTAGCGCGAGGCCCACTCGACCTGCCTGCGGACGATGGGCAGGTACTCGGGGTTTCCGCTGGCA
>Ga0075472_10000967_pt1 | contig 11877 bp, 2 predicted proteins | sample DEB19_08_DNA_3_FD_77014 | JGI IMG/M metagenome (GOLD analysis project Ga0075472, IMG submission 77014) | Aqueous microbial communities from the Delaware River and Bay under freshwater to marine salinity gradient to study organic matter... | ecosystem: Environmental > Aquatic > Marine > Coastal ...
AAAAGGATACGTTCAATTGTTTTAGTAGATTCTTCATGGATTGTTCTTTGTTCTGAAACTAGTTTTTTCTTTTGGACATTCAAGCTGTCTACTCTAGTCTGGATCTGGGTAATGGACTTTTGGATAGAGTCAAGCTTAGACCTATCTATATAAGTAGTGTAGTCGTCTTGACACTTTTGCATCCACATTCCAAACCCAAGAAAGAAAAATACAAGACAGATTGTGTTCCAAATAATAAGACCAGGTTTCATTCTATACAAAAATAAACTTTTAAAAAATTAAGTCAAGAAGATTAGTCTTCCTCTTCCTCTCTTGATTCAATCATTTCTACATCGCCTTCTTTGTTAGCGTATCTTGTTTTTGTTTGCTGTTTGTAGTTAAACCACTTTGGAGAGAAGTAACTTTTCTGTCGTGATTTAAATTCGGTACGTCTAGGCCCACTCTTAGTAAGAGGATAAGGCAATACATCTAATTCATGCAATCCTGTAAACTTAAGAACTAAAACAGCTGCTTTGGGTAAACCGGCTAAAGTTGGATCCATGAGATTCCAGTTAGGTTCTCCGTTAGACTTGAGTTTATAATAAGGTTCAAACGGATCAAATAACACATCCCAAGTTTCAGATAAAAGATCCCACATTTTTAAAGCAGGAGCCGCAAAAGAATACATGGTTTTTTCAAGAGCACTTACTTGTGTTTTTTGATAAACGAATCCATAAACAAAGTTAGGACCATAAAGAATAGGATTCAAAGCTTCAATTTCATCTCCTACACCTTTTACATAAAAGTTTAAATAATCACAAGCATCTTGATCTCCATCATCATCACACTTCTTGAGTAGGAGTTGGAGGATAATAGAACTAGCCACAGCTATAGCAGTCCTCATTATATTTTGGAAAGCTTTTCTTTCAGCAGCATTCATATATCGCCAAGCTCCAGATATATTTTTAGCTCTTATAGTGTCTCTTATCATTTGCCAAACTGCATTATAGGCTCCTTGAGTTCTTACTCCTGACATATGGTCCATCCTATCACTACCAAACATCCTATCATATTTGGGCATAATCCATTTACCCATGTAAAAAGCTAGTCGGTATTGAACATACTTTGAACCTTCTGGCTGATAAATTTGATCATAAATACCTTGACCGTGTTGATTGTATTGTTTTATCTTAGCTCTTAAAGTACGAACAGTGTTTTCACTTACTTCATAGCCAGGTTTAATAATTAAACGACCATTCACTATGTCAAATGCTTCTAAAAGTTTTACCCTTGTTCCGTTAGGTCCATCTACATATTCTTTGTTTAGAATAGCAAAAGCAACTGTTGCTTGAATTTCATATTCAGTAGCTTCTCTAAACCTATGTACCATTTTAAAAAGGTTTCCGTATTTTCTAATTAAGGTATTTTTTAAGTAACGACCTTCGGCAAATTCTCTTCCTTGTATAACTCCAAAGAAATCTAAGATTCTAAGATCAAGAGATCTATTACCTACAGTAGGATTTGCTATAAAAGAAAACGTTGCGCCCAATGCTTGTCTTTGAGCCATAGCTAAATCTTTAACAGTCACATCGTAGTTACCTGCTAAAATGTAGTTTTGAGTTAAACCAGCAAATAAGTTTTTAACTGTAGAATGTACATTTTGTCCTAAACTCATTGCACCGGTTCTACGTAAAGACCAGTTTAAAAGAGCAGCAGCTCCATTAATATGGGGATCAGTACCTACCTTAATATTTTCTCCATAAAATAAACGGTTAATTAAACCTTGAGTTACTCGAACAGCATTAGCCCTTTTTAGTTCTTTTTCTCTTGCTTTTATTTCATTTTTTGTTTGCTCATCTCCCAATTTTTTACCTACAACATTTTTTACTTTACCTACAGCTTTAGCATAAGCACTAGTGCTTTCTACTTGAGCAGTTTCTACAGCTTTCTCAAATACAGACTGCATAGCAAGTATTTCAGATTGATGATTTCGTAAAGCTCTGAATTTTGCTGATTCTCCCATATAAAGACCTATAGACTTCATAATGTCAAAAGACATTAAGTTTTCATCCAAAGGTCTAACATATCTCATGTAGATTGCTTTAGATGTTTTTCCTACAGGATTACCAAAAGCATCAAATTGAGAAACTTCACCAAAAGTATCATCTACTTCATGACCTTGTAAATCTTGTCTGTTGAAAGTACGTCTAAGATCGTCTTTAAGGGAGTACCCTAATCCTTTTCTTTTAAACTTAGCAGTGTCAAAAAGAAGTTCTCCGGCTTCTTTTCTTACGTAAGGAACTAAAGTTCTTAAACGATTTCTTTTGTATCCCCCCTCCTGTGACTTTTGATATACTTTTAAAAGTCTTTCGGCAATTTCTTGTTTCTTAGGAGATAGTTTATCCCACTCTTGGTTATAGTAAGCTCCCTTTACTACTTTAAATTTTAGTTCAGGACTGTAGTTAGGGTTTTCATACTTAGGGTTAACTCGATAAGAATACCAAATCTTAGAGGGAGCCCCGCTTCTCATTACTTTAAATCTTTCTAGTCTTTGAATTTCGTCTTTCAAAGCAGGATCATTTAATTTTTTAAGCTCTTCAGCTTGAGCTTTAGCTCTTGCTGTGAGTATATCAGCAGCAGTTTGAGAAGGAACTGTTTGTTTCCAAACATATAAAGGTTCGTACTCTTGAACTCTTTCTCCTTCAAAGTATCTAGTAACTAATATATGGTTAGCCAAGAACCAATCAGATCTTTCAAAAGCTTTATCTACAGCTTCATTTAACTTTTCTTCGCTTTCCCAGGTTCCTTTAGCAACAAGCATAGAACGTATGTTGTTTTTTCTATTCTCAACTTCATCCTTATAGTAGTTGGTAGTTACTGTTACCTGGTAGCTTTTAAGTTTCTCAAAAAGAGCCTTTAATTTTTTCTTATCTTCTTGAGATATGTTTTTATTTTGATCACTTTGTTTTAAGTTCTCAATCATCTCTTCGATTTCTCTAGTCTTTTCAACTAACTTAGGACTAACAGTATTAGCAATATATACACCACTTTCATCTTTGTAGCCAGCCAAAATAGAAAACAACTCTTTATAAAGAGTACCAATGCTACTAGGGCCATATTTTTCAAAAATCTCATCTAATTGTACAGTTACTTCATTTCTTAACTCATAGAAAGCCGGATCTATTACTGTGCGAGTAAATATAGCTGACCAGTTAGTAAACTCTTCTTGAGCTGCATCTTTTTCTTCTTGGGAAACTTCAGGGTTATCAAGAATCTCCTTAAGTTTAGTTTGTTTTTGATTTAAGGTAATTTCAAAGTTACGTCTAGAGGGAGTAGTCAATTCAAAGTCGTGTATCTTTAATCTAGCAGCTTCCTCGTTGTATTCTTTGATTATTCTTGCAACCTTTAAACTTTCTTCGTCTTTTAAATTACCAAAGTCATCATACTCTCTTTGAAGATCAGCAATGCTTTTTTCTATATTTTGAAGTTTCTCTAAATCTTCAGAAGTAACTCCAAGTTTATCCATACTTTTAATTAGTTCGTTTCTTTCAGCACGGAGTAGTCGTAATTCATATCTAATGTCTGGAGGAAGAAGTTTAAGATATCGGTAGTATTCAGGAAGATATTTTCTTTCTACGTATAGTTCTTCAAACTCATCTAGCTTTTCTTCAGCTATAAGTCTTTCTTGTTCGCTTTGTGCTTCTTGAACGTTCTTAAGTAACCGATCTCTTTCGTTAAGAAGTTCCTGTTCAAGCATTGGAGTCTGTAAAGCCAAAGCAAAGTTTCCATTTCTGTCTACAGTTTTTCTGTAGTAGTCTTTATATACATCTTGAATATCTAAACGAAGATCTACTCCTAGATTAGCCTCTTTCTCCATGTCTATTTGTATCTGTTGGAGATCGTTAATTTCGTTAAGATATTCTTTTTTAGCTTCTTCTAGTGCATCTGTTATATAACGACCAATCAAAGAGGTACCTGCATCTTGTTGATAAATACTAGAACGAAACATAAGACCAGTCCAACTAACTGAAGGATCAGCTAACCACTTAGCTATATTTTGTTTAGTTATTACATTGGCTTTTTTTTGTTCTTTTTCATACTCAATCTGGCGTTTGAGGTATCGTATATCTCCAGGACGAGTAGCTTTGCTTAATAGTTTTTCAAATCTTGAAATTTCTTTATCATATTGTTCTTCTACAGCCGGTGCATTATGTTTAATTAAGTTGTAAAGAGTCTCGACTACTTCATTTTTTAATTGATTATCATAAGCATCTTTTATATTCTCAATATGTCTCTCCATTTTACCTTTAATAGCTAGCAAAGGTTCATAACTAGGATCTAGATAGAAGTCAGCTATATCTGCATAAGTTGTTCCTTTTTTAGGAAAGATTGCATCAAGTTGTCTTTTGTAGTTTAAGGCTGTTTCGTGGGTATGAAAGATTGCAGAAATCTTTTGTTTAGGAGTAGCTTCTTCTGACTTTAAAAAGTCGTTTAGACCACTAACCATACCTCTTAAATAAATCTCAGAGGTAGTAAGATAACCGTTTAATGCGTTTACAGCAGCAGCTAAACTTTGAGGAGTAATTACACCACCTTCTCCAAGAGTTGCGCCTTCACCTACTTCAACGACTCTCAACAAGTGACGGAGTGCATCTTCAGGTAGAACTACTTCAGAGTCTCCAGATTTATCAGAAATAGAACGTTTAAATCTTTTAAGCAACCCTGATACACTTTCTCCTCCTTTAACTCCTGTCCAGTTATCTAACAAAGCATCAGCAATAAATCGGAAATAAGGATCATACATATCAGAGAATCCTTTTCCTTGTATTTGTGCTTTATATTCTTGGAATTGTTCTAATGTAGGAAAGGTATCTACCATATTATTTTTCTGCCAAAGAGAAATAATAGCGGTTACGGTTGTAACTTCTAAGCCTGTATCTTCTACAAGTTTTACAACGTCTTTATGTGATCTGTTTATACAAGTACTCATTTGCAATGTTTTTGTTGGAATTCTGCTTCTACAGCAATATCAGGAATATTTAATAATTTCTTTTCTTCGGTCTCTACTGTTGGTAACAAAGGTACACTTAGATCTCTACCTTGTTTAGAAATAATACGGTCTAATTGTAAGTTAGAGATTTTTGATAAAATTATTTCTCCTGTTTTATCTTCTCTATAATTCTCCGTATCTCCTCTATATCCCTCTTCGGAAGTTTGTCTTGTTGATACATCATCAACATTCCTTTGAATATCCCTAAAAGTACTCCCTTTGATTTCGTCTCCTGAGAAGCTTTTTGATAAATTTCTTGTAGTGGATTTGTCATATTCATTTTTTAATTGTTTAAAAGTATCAAAATGTTTTTTATATACAGATCTAAACAGACCTTCATAAAAACCGTATTTACCTGTAGCATAAATTTTGCCCCACAAAACAGCAAGAGCTGTTGTAAAGTTTGCTCCTTCTCCTGAAACTGTTGTATGGTTTATTTCGTGTATAGTAACATGTAATGCAACCCCAACAGCCTCTTCAAGAGAGGAAACATTAAATGCTAAAGGATTTACAAATATAGCGTTTATTATCTTTCTTACGTGAACTCCTCCATAATCTTTATCAATAGAAACTCCCGCAAAAAACTTTTCATCTTCTGATCTTAACTTTCTATATTCATAACCCAGTTCTTGTCCAGCAAATCTAACCATATCTAAAACTACAGATCCAAAATCTGAAAAGAACTCTGCAGCTCCAGGTATTTTTAAATAGTCAAAGTTAGTATTATTATGGTATTGAGGTAAAGCGGGATTGAAGTTACTTGTTTCAATAGCTTCAACCTCTTCTATCTCTTTTTCAGCTTTAAAAGAACTTCGATATTCTTTTTCTTTAGAAAGTTCTAGCTGTCCAGTTTCTTTATTTGTAACTCCTTCACTAGTTATTATTATACTATAAACTTTTCTTTCTTTTTGAGAACTTTCTAAATCTTCTGATATTTTTTGTTTATTTTCTTTTACTCTTTTTTCTATATCACCATATAATTTTTCTCTTTCTTCTGGAGTAAGAACTTGACTTGGATCTACTTTAGGTAAACCTGTTATATTACTAAATACTGCTTTTGCATCTTTCTCGGCTTCACCACTTGCATATTTTCTTAAATAAGCATTTAAAGAAGTTATATCTTGTCTTACTGTGTTTTTAAATCCTTCTCTTTGGTTATTAAAAGGATATTGTTCAGAAGTAGAAGAAACAGAAGGTTTTATGTTTACTACAATATCATAAGGAATATTTTCATAATCTTTAAAACTAAAAGAATTAGTGAATTGAAAAATTCCAGAAGATAATATTTTATGACTAGGACGTTCCTTCTTTTCAATTGACATATATAAATCAGCAGTTCCCCATGAAAAATCTATTTTAGAAAATAAAGGAGGTAACATTTCTTCATTTATATTTTTGCCTATGGGTAATACTTTTGTATTTTCTTCCTTATTTTTTGTGTAGGAAAAATTAACATTTACATCCCCAATTAAAGGTTTAGTTAAAATATCAAATCTTTCATAAGGCCGACTGTTATATTCACCTGGAAAGTCTATATCTCTTTTTACACCCTCTACAGTAGTGTAGTATTCTGGAATTTTTACTTCTACATAGCTTCCATTAGGTTCATTAGTTTGTTCTGTATTTATAAAAAAGTCATCATTATACAGTTGAACAGCAGTTGCTTCTATAGAGGTTTTTATCCCATCTCTTACTGTAATTACTTTGACATACTCTGAACCTAATAAAAATTGTACTTTAGCTAGTCCAAAACCTCCACTTCTTTCTGAAACATCTAATCCTTCTTTATTTGTACCTCCTATAGATAAGAAAGCATTTTTAACAATATCCGGAGTCATTCCTATGCCATCATCTTTTATAGAAATAGTCCTATTATCGTAATTTACATTAATATCTATATTACCAGTGGTAGTGTCTCCTGTAATATTCATTCTTGCTTTAATAGCATCAAAACTATTTTGAAGAAGCTCTTTTACAGCTACTTGAGCAAGAGGTTTATTATACATTGTTGGACCAAGCAACATCAACAACTGTTGTTTATTAACACCTATTTGTCCTCTTTCTGACTCCATAAATTCACCTTCTAACGGGCCTATAGAAGATATATCAGACACTGTTGGTTGTGGAGCTGAGGGTATTTTTTGAAAAGGTATATCCAAGTCCTCAAATCCCAGCATTGGAATAGATGATGTTTGATTAATAGGCCGTACTTCACTTCTTATTAAACTTCTTGGATATTTTTTAGCTACTTCTTTTAGTTTTGCAATTTTACTATTAATTAATGCTTGAGAAGTATATTCTTTATTTAGCCTATCTTGTTTTTTTTGAGAAATATTTTCTATAATTTCATAAGGTTTATTAATATCAAAAAAATCATCATTTTTTGCTAAACTTAATGCTTCTTCTTTAGTATCAGCATAACGATAAAAAGAATTTCCTTGTTTAACAATATATTCTTTTTTAGAACTATCAAATAATGTTCTATGTTCAACACTAGTAATACTTTCTTTTAAAGTCTCATTAGTTTGAGTTGGTTGAATACTTTCAGATTTGTAATAATAAATGGGATCTATAATATTATCCTGTAAAACATATTTAATACCTTTGTACTCTACCTCTTCTGTTTTACCATATCCTTCTTTTTCTCTTGAAGGTTTTATTATTTTACCTTTAGATTTAGCATTTTCAAACTCTTCTTTTGTAATTTCTTTAAATGCTTTTTCTTTATTAATTTCAGGTTTAACTAACTTACCATATTTTTGATCAAGAATAGAGTTAATGCCATCAATAATCTTTTTAGTAGTGTAAGGAATGTCTTCATCATATTCTAATCTGAAGTTATTACCTGTCAGTGTAATACCAAGTTCATTGTGATGATGTGCTAAATTATCTATTATTGAAGCGAGATTAGGTTGTACATTATCTACGTTACTTAAAGAAGGGTATTTGAGAAAAGATACTCCAACTAATTCAGATGATTTATCAGACACTGCTTTACTTGCAGACATACCATTAATAGTAGTAGACCCACTATATACATCAATATTAGCAGCCCACTTAATATCTTGAGGTTTAGGATAAATTTTAAATTTAATTTTACCCCCACCCCCCTCTAAGTGGTATATCTCTTTGTCTATAGGTTTAGTAAATGCGGAAATAATAAACTCTCCTCCGGCTTTTTCATTATCTTCTATATGCTGAAGAAGGTTTTGCATCATAAGTTTACCATCAAACTCAGAATAGGCACCAAAAACAGACGTAAACTCTTGCCCTCTAGAATAAACTTCTTCAGGGTTATATTGAATGTTATTTACTTTCTTCCATTCTTCTATAATTTCTTTAGCTTGTTCGTATTCTTTGTTTTTTTCTATGAAGTTTTGAATTGTATTTTGTCCAGCTCTTATATTTTTAATTTGTTGTTCTATAAAACTTATTTCATATTTTATTTTACTGTCTTCTTGTAAATATGTAATACTGTCTTCTGTTCTAAAAATTTCTTGTCTATCACCTACTTCATATTTAGAACTTTCATCTTTTTGCCAAATTTCAATGGCTTGTTCTTTAGTAATAGGTAAAATTTTCTTTTTAGGTTTTCCAGTAGAAGTATTATAACCATGTATATAATACCCCTCATAATTTTCTCCTAAAATATCTTTATGATATTCATTACCTCTACCATAAGTACTCTCTACTCGTATATAATCAAAATCTTGAAACCCATATTTATCCTTATCTTCTACTGTTAAATAGGGTTCTTGAGAATATAAAACTACTTTTTTATTTTTTAATTCTTCTAATTTTTTATTTAACTCTTTAAGTTTAGATCTTTTATCTTTTTGATATTGCTCACTCTTTAGATAATTTTCTTTTTCTTGTTTTTCTTTTTCTAACTTATTAATTTCTTCTAACTGTTCTTTAGATAAATCTCTTTTTAAAGTTACAGTGCTTAGATCTATTTCTTCAACACTTCTAGCTAAATCAGAAATATGTTTACTTGCTTCTGCGTAGGTTTTAAACTGTTGGTTATCAGGAGTAGTGTAGATTACTTCATTACCAGGAAGAATAAGTTTGTTGTTAGAATAAGCAAGCAAGTCAGCTATATCACCTATAGTCATATTGTCTGGTAGCTTATCTATTTCTACTTCTTTTTGGAAAAGAAGATCTCTAACAAAAGCTTTTATCCGTCCTAAAAGTTGTTTAAGAAGAGAAACAAGTTTTAAATTTTTAGAAGCATCTATTCTTCCTGCAGTGTATAACCCAAGTAATTCTACTAGAGCTTCTTCTTGTTGTTCTTCTAGAGTGTAATCTGAATAACCTTGTTCACCATACCATTTTATAGCTTCTTCCTTTGTTTTAAATCTTGGAGAACTGTATAATGCTTTAGAACGACCCATAACAGGAGTAAAAGAGTAAACAGAAGGTGTAGAATGTCCAGTTGTAAATTCTTCTAATTTGTTGTTTACTCCCTCTTTAAAAATATAATCTCTCTTAATCCTATCTAATACTTCTTTACCTTTACCGTATTCAAGTTCTTTAAGAAGGTTTTGGTATAAATTTGGTATAGTTGATTGTTCTAATCTTAAACTTTGTACTATCTTATTTAATTCTTTTTTATATTCTTCAAGATTATTTGTATTTATTTCATAGCCTAAATCATAAAAAGAATACCCATCCTCTCTTTTTAGAGGATAATCAATCATGTTTTGAATTTCTTGTATTTTCTTATCATTTATCTGTTTTCTATTTTTAATAGCTCTAATAATAGGATGTGCTAATATTTCATGTATAGGAGTATCTAATGTAGAATAGGCTAAGTTAATTACAGCAGTATTGTTTTCAATCTTTCCTTTAAACTTTTGTGTTCTGTCTGAGATTATTTGAGAAGGAATACCTATTCGATCAGACATCCTTGCTGCTAAATCTCTAATAGTTTTTTCTGCAGCAAGTAAACCCTCATCTGAAACATTTTGAAACATTCTATATTGACCTTTTTCGTCTATAGTAATTTTTTTAAGAGCTTCTTCTCTTGCTTTTCTTTCGGCTTCTTCTTTAAGTCTGGCTTTTTCTTGAGCTTCGTAAACTTCGTAAGGAATCATCTTTAGTGGAGAGTCTTCCATTAGCTCTTGTTGGTAGAGAGCCGGATCAAAAGTAAAAGCTAAGTCTGTTAGAAACTCAGTTCTTTTTTCAGGAGTAACCTGAGCGTAAACTGTTTCTATGTACTCAGGCAAAGGCTCAATAGTCATTTCAACAGGAAACCCTATATAGTAAGGGACTTCTATGTTTACGTCTATATTGTTTCCGTACTTAGCATAGATTCTGCTTTTAATCTCATTAGCTATTAGGGTAGCTTGTCTAAGATGTTCTGCTCTTGATTTTCCTTTGGTTGATTGTTGATTTGCAATTCTAAAGGTATTGTCGTTTATTCTTACGATAGTATAACGATTCTTTGCGAATTCGTTATAGATATCGTCATAGATAAGTTTTTTTACGTCTGCTCTACAAGTCATGCTTTAATTTTTTATTCTCCTGTTGAACACTTTGAGTCTTCTTCTGGTTGTTGGTTAAGTTGATTAACAAGTTTATCAGTTATTGATACTTTAGTTGGAGTAGTGTTTACTGCGTCTACGTTCTGTTGGTTAATAAGTATATCTGCGTTTTCTCTTAGTTCGGCAGGTTTAACCCTTTGGCCAGTCAAAGATACAATATTTACTCCAGGATTGTTAGCTTTTGTTTTACTATATCCTTTAATAACATTTCTTACAGACTTTTCTGTACCTTCTAAACTGTCAAACTTTTCTTTTAGTTCTTTTTCAATAGCATTAAAACTATTAGCTGTTGCACCTACAGAACGACCCGTAGACAACTCAATAACAACTTTTTTAGAATCTATCATAAGTTTAATATCCTCATAACCTGGAATAACCATAGGTTTGCCTGTTCTTTTAAATAAAACATTAGGCTCTACGCTACTACTATAGAAAGTAGTATAACTTTTTTTCGGTTTAGATTCATCTATTATAGCAAACTGTTCTCCATCTATAGTTACTATTTCAATATTTTCATCTTGTGGAGTTCTTTGAAGTCTTCCAAGTTGATTTCTTATTTCACGAGTAACAACAACTACAGGACCATCAACAGTACTTTGAGTTGATTCGTTTACTCCTGTAGTGTCTTCAGGATTAGTTACGTCTCCTATTGTTTCTAATCCTTGTGCTTGTTTGTTATTATCTGCTAGTATCTTGGCGGTTTGATCTTCTACTTTAGATATTCTTTCTACAGAGATTACGCTAGGAAGTCTTGTAGCAAGTGTAGCTTCACTAATAGCTAAGTTATAATTCTTATACTGTTTAAGCGAAGGGTTAGGAACATTTTTAGAATCAATATTGTACCATTCAGGATTATTGTAACGGAAGCGAGTAAAGAATTTATCTAAAAAATCGCTTTCATTTGCTACTTTCCATTCTTGGAATTTCTTTTCATACTTAACAGTAATGTCATGTAGTTCTTCCTCAGTTGCTACAGTATTTTCTTTTGCTTTTTTCTTTCTTAATTCTTTTTGTTCTTTTGCTATAGATGCTCGCATTTCCAACTCTTTGCTCTTAACAGTTTCAAATTGACTTCCTATATTTTCTACAAAAGGATTTATAGCATCAGTGTAAATATTTTCAGGAATTATAGGCAAGAAAGAACTATAAGTTTTATTAAGCTGTGTAGCAAGTATCCCAGTGTAAGCTAGAACTTTAAAGAAGTCACGCACTTGATCTTCAAACTCTTCGGGTATGTTAGAACCTTCAGGTGCCTCATAGTTTAAGTTATTATAAAACTGTTCTTTTTTAACGTTGACATCA
>Ga0075472_10000968_pt1 | contig 11874 bp, 28 predicted proteins | sample DEB19_08_DNA_3_FD_77014 | JGI IMG/M metagenome (GOLD analysis project Ga0075472, IMG submission 77014) | Aqueous microbial communities from the Delaware River and Bay under freshwater to marine salinity gradient to study organic matter... | ecosystem: Environmental > Aquatic > Marine > Coastal ...
ACCATGCCGCCGTACTTGTAACCCTGGCGTGGCTCCTCGTTCTTACGCGAGGCGGCAGCAGCGGCAGCAGCAGGGAGAGTTCCGCGCATAGCGGCAGCCTTGAAAGCCGATTGCAGCTCAAGATTGTTCACCCCGAGCTTTTTTGCCAACTTGGTTACTTCAAGATATGCCTTAGTTGCTATATCAGGCTGCCTGGCCGATCCACTAGGGAGTTGTGCAGACTGCTCAGAGGCTCCCTTGGCGATATCGTACTGCTTACCTCCGCGCTTTTTTGCTGACTCAACCCATTTCTGGGCCGGTCTGCGTTCGTAATTGGGAGGTTTCACGGACCAACGGCTTGCGGATGCCGCTCTCGACTCGGCTGCGTCAGCAGCATATCCAGCCGTTCTGCGCCCGACACCGCCAGCATAGGGCCGTCCGAAAGTAGACGCCGCCGACTTTTCTGCCTTCACAACCTGCTGCATGGATAGCCCGGTCTTTTTTGCCCATGCAGCAAGCTCATCAAGACTCATCTTCCCGCTGGTGACGCTATTCCTGATCGTCTTTGCAAACTGAGCAATAGCCTTCGGATTCTTTGCAAGAGCAATCCCAGCCTTGCCGAGCGCGACAAGTTCGCGACCCTCGATTGGGACCTCGCCGCGGACGATACGGGTCGAGTCAGTCCACCCATGCTTGGCAATATCAGCCGTGGTTTTATCGCGGAGCCTAGCAGCGTAAGCCTTGGTTCTAGCGCTGATACTGTCAGCGTAAGCCTTGGTTTTATCGGTGAGTGACGGCTTCTTAGCAGCCATTGGCGTAGCCTCGTTCAGTTCAGGTGGATCTCGTGCCGGTCATCGCCCTCTTGGGCCAATACGGCCTTCAACACGGCGGTCACTATAAGCCCCAACTCGCCGGGAGTCACCTCCAATATCTTGGACTCCGACGAAACCCGCACGACGCCCTCGCCGTCCACCTCGATGCGCAGGTCCCACTCGCGATCAGACGGGAACATAACCACCCAGGCGTCGCACGGAGGCGAGCCGCTGGTCGGGGTAGGCGTTGAAGTACGCTTCGAGGAACGCCACGCACCGCTCAGCCGAGTCGTGGATGGAGGCGCCTTCGCCAGACTTCGCGATGTCCACCAGGCGTCGGAGTTCCTGCTCGTCCTTTGCCCCCAGCGAGTTGATGAACTCCACCGTGATGCGGCGCTCCTCCCCGACCAACTTCATGATCTGGGCGTAGAGGTTCATCTCGGTGCGGGAACCGACGCTGATACCGCGGCGAATGGCCGCGACATATTCCTTTACCACCTGCTCGTCCGCCAACCCCTCGCGGACCTTCGCGCCCTGCGTGTCCACCAAGGCCCTCACCTGGGCCACGTAGGCCCGGCGCTGCCCCATGGCCACGACACCCTTGTTACCCGAAACCTCCAAGGATGCCCCAGAATCGTCTCCCGGTACCTCGTCCGACTCCAGACTCATACCAACCCCCGTTCTGCCCTACACGGGCATCCTAGAGCGTTCTAGGCCCTATCGGCACTCAGGGCCGTGGTGGAGAAACGCGCTAACCGCGGTACCCACCTTCCACCCCTTCAGGGTGGTGTTTAGGCGTAACTTGGTGCGGTGCAACTGGTAAGGCTTGAAAAGGTGCTGGTGGGGCGCGCTGTCAGTCCAGAGTCTCTAGGTCGGGGTCGATGCCGCGGCGGGGGGTCGTCGCTGACCCCCGGACGGCTGCCGCGGCGCCCTCGGCGCGCCTCGCGGCCCTCTCGGCGCGATCCGCCGCGGCGAGCGCCGCAGTAAGCGCCTCTCGGGCACCACGCGCCGCGTCCCGCGCTCCCTGCCCTTGCTCCAGGCCCATCCTGCCCTTGATCCATTGCCCTACTGCCCTAGCCAAACGGCGCATAGTCCCTATGCCCTCCCTTCCTATCCTATCCCTACCCTTCCCTTCCCTTCCCTTCCGTTCCCACCTAGCCTCCAGGATGGGACGTTGTGGGATTGGCGCGAGGGTAGGCGCAAGCGCCATGATTGTGCAAGGCGCGAACGGTACCGATCGCCTATGCGCCGATTGCGGCGCTTACCCTCCCAGGATTTTGGGCGGGGAGCTTCCCTCTATATATAGTGTCTGCATCCTAAGATTTTCCCTTGACGCCTACGTGGTTCGGGTATATCTTGTGTGTGTGCGGGGAATGGTCCCCGCCTAGAGGGGGGGAACCATGGAAGATTACGGTAAGGTTTTCGAGAGCGCCGCGATCCTGCTCGCGATTTTCGGTCCTATCGGGACGTTGGTTTATTTCTACGTCACGTCCCGCATCGGTGAAAAGCGCCGCGCCGCGTTTACCCTCCAGGATGAATTGAAATTCTACCGTTCGCAGTCTGAGTATTGGCGGGGACGCGCCGCGTATTGGCGAGCCGAAGCACTGTTTCACTACGGCCACGCTAACCCCGAAAAGGGAGGGAATAACTAATGCTCGCCTATTCCGACCCCGCGCATGAGAACGATCCCCACAAGCTCCCCGACCTCCGTATTTTTGAGCTTACTGCCGAAGAAATCGTGGAACTTTGCCAGGATGAGGACATGTTGCACGACATGCGCAAGCGCTTCCCTCTCATGGACCTTAATTCCAGGGAGCGGCGCCGCGCCATTGATTGGGCTGTCGAAAACTATTACATAGTCTCGGGCTGGTTTTTCCAGTATTGCTATCCAGGCTGCCTCCCCGATAGCGACGCCTTCGGCCCTTATGATAGCGCGGACCTAGCCTTGTCTGAGGCTCGCGCCATGGGAGGGATCGAGTAATGACGTGTTACTGCATGGCATGTACGCTTGCGCGCCGCGCCGGTCGCGTCCTAGCCTGGGTTGCGACTCTCGGCGCGTTTTTCGCCTTGGGATATTGGGGCGCCTTGCACGTGATCCCGCGTCTGCCCTACTAGCCTAGAAACGAAACGCGGCGCCCTCCAGCTATCGGGGAGGGCGCCTCATTATTGCTCCCCGGCGCCCAATGTTTTCCCTTGACGCTAGGAACCGTCGCGCATATATTGTGCATGGGCGCCGAGACGCGGCGCCAGGATACCTAGAGGGAGGGGTGAGCAATGGGAAACGAAACGCCTAAACTGGAGCTTGGGCAGTACGTGTTCCATTACGTTGTCTGCGCAGAATGCGGGCATGAATTCAAGGGACGGAATTATCGCGACACCGCCGGGGATTACGTTTGCGACGCGTGCGCATATTCCATTACGGGAGGGAACGCCTAATGGCCGATCACACCGTTGCCGATTACATTTGCGCCTTGCGCGGTTTGGCGCTTGAGCGTCCGAATTTCGAATTCGCAAACTACGGGGACGTTCGCGCCTATCGCGCCGATACTCGCGCCAGTCTGCGGGACCGAGACGACGCCCTCGCCTTGCTCGCATACCTTGAGCGCGTCGCGGCGCTTGGGGCGCCTACGCTCCAGGATTTTGAGCGTGCCGCCGCATGGGGTGGGCGCATGGTTTTTCGCGTTCGCGACGGTAAGCTTGTGGCCGATCATGAGGCCAATCAGTATTGGCCAACTGAGTATCGGGCGAGCGTGGCGCGTTTCGTGTCGGGTATTCTCTGGGATTATTTCCGGGACTACTGCATCCCCAAGAACGGTCAGGGAGCCGATGCGATTAGGGACGCGGCGCGTTCGGCACTCGGAAAGCGCTTGTCGCTCCGCTGGTTTAGGTAATAGAGGGAACCAGGCTAGGCGGGGGCGCCGATCGCCGGTGCCGCTCGCCTAGCCTCATGAGGGAGGCGGGAACCATGAACGCACGCGGTAAGGATGAATTGAGAGTGGCCAAACGGGCGGTGCGGGAACCATACGCGTGGCCAGGCGGGTACCCGGTTTTCGTTTTGTGCGCTGACGGGGAGCTGCTTTGCACCAATTGCGTTCGCACCAATTGGCGCCAAATCGTTTGGGCTACCCGTTGGGGCGGTTTTCTCGATTCCGGTTGGGCGGTAGCGGGATCGGTAATCCATTGGGAGGATGAGCCAGGCGAGACAACGTTTTGCGGCCATTGTGGGGAGCGCTTGCAGTCCGCCTACGGGGAGGCAAGGTGCGATCGCGAGGCCGAGACTCAATTCCTAGATGCCGTCGCGCTTGAGGAAGTGGCGCCGGACGTTCTCGCCACGGTAGAGGCTGAGAACGCGGACGCCGCGTTAGAGGACGAACGGCGCGAGGCTGACGCGGAAAACGCCGCGTTCCTCCAGGCGCCGCACCGAATTGGGAGGGTCAATTGAGAACATATGCGGTAGTTTTGCCGCGTTGGGGGGGAAATGACATGCTTAACAAGCGCAAGGTTAATCGGGACAAGCGCAGATCCGTCATCCGCAGCGTGGCGTGGCGTAAGATAGCACGGAAGCACGCCGTCATCATGGCGTCTAACCTCTACCGTTTGACGTGCGGTTGTAACGCGTGCCGATCGCTACGCAATTTTAACCGCGAGGGGGGAGCATGAGCGACTATAGCTTGCGCAAGTGGGAGCGTCCGCGGGACTGGAGCGGCCAGGAATGGAACGGGTACTTTGTTTTCTTGTGCCGGGATCGCGATAGCGGCGAGCTTGACAATAGCAATTTTGAGACTGCGCACGCCGCCTTGCACGAATTGCCCGCGTATACCGCGCTAGACTCCAACCGCGAATTCTATTGGTCCCGGTATATCGTCCGGGAAAGCCATTGGCTTTGCGGTTGGATTGAATGGATTGCAATCCATGGGGGCGATACGTTGGCCCTCCAGGCCGCGCAAGAAATGGCCGATCGCATGGAACGGTACGCCGTGCTAGATGAAAACGATTATACCGCCAGGGAGCTGGAGCACGCTACGCGTTGGTGGAACCGCGCCGGTTTGCGCGAGCGCATCCGGGCGATCGGGGACTATTCCAACGGGGAGGAAAGCATTTTCGCGGCGCGCCGGGATGAATTACCCGCTAGTATTTGGAGGGTTGACTAATGCTTATTCTAATCGCGAACGTGCTATTGGTAGCGTCCGCGTTACTTTGGGAAGTTAGTCCGGGGAGGGGGGGGAAGAAATGAGCTATTCCAAGGCTAGGTTTCTGGTGCACCTTGACGGGGCGCTTGAAGATAGCATCGGTTGGCCGGATGCTATGGGGCAGTTTCATACCGATCGCGAGCGCGAGGCTTACCGTGCGGGATTTACTCGGGGAGGGCATGAGGCGCTTAGGATTTTGACGGCCAGGGCGGGCGTGAATTTGGAGTCCGCTACTAAGTAGTCCAACCGGCGCCCGCTTGCGAACCTTGACGGGATCGCGGGCGGGCGCCAATCATGAGGGGGCCAGGATGCAAGGGGAAGAATTGGAGCGTTTGCGCGAGGCCAGGCTACGGGATGCCGCACCGGCGCTTCTGGCCGCTTGCCGCGAGGCGCTGGATGAATTCACGTATAACGACTGCGAACCGGAATTCGTGCCTTGCATGGTAACTTTGCGCCGGGCAATTGACCTCGCGCTTGACGGTACTAGCTGGAGGGACTAGGTTACTCGGGCGGCGCCGCGAGGGATTGCGTGCGCCGCCCTTTTGCTCGCGAGGGGCGCGAGCGCCAGGGGGGGGAGATATGGGGAAGAATTGGGGATCGGTGCGCCTTGACCTTGCCGCCTACGCGGCGCAAGTACGGCACCCCGCGCTAACGCTGGAGCAGTCCGGGCGACTCGCGCTCGCGTGGCCGGGCATTTGGATCGCCTACGGGGGCTCGCCCGCGCCCGAGTCCGAGTGGCGCCGGGCCATGGGCTACGGGGAGGACGAATGGCCAATTGCGCGTACCCAATTCGCGTGCGCGCTGGAGCGCGACTCGGGCTGGACGTTACCATTCATGGCCGATGAAGGCGCCCGTCAGGCCGCAGTCAGCGCATCCCAATCGGCAAAGGTCGGTAAGCGTTGGAATACCGCGGTATCGCCCGGTATACCGCGGAATACAGTTGTTTACCCTGCATCTAATATAGGTAACACCAATTACACCAACACCAATTCGCGCAATCGGAAAATCAAAACCGAGTCCCAGAGTTTCGTTTCTTTCTGGGAGGCTTACCCCAGGAAGATCGATCGTACCGGGTGCGCGAAACTGTGGGCCTCGTTCAAGCTGGACGACGAGGCGCCCGCCGTCATGGCCGGGTTGGCTTTGTGGGCCACGTACTGGACGGGCCGCGATCCGCAATACACCCCGCACCCGTCCACGTTCCTGCGCCAGCGACGGTGGGAGTCTCCTCCTGAGTCGGTTTCGCCAATTGGCGGTTCCGGTAAATCCGGGGACGATGACGGGTGGACCGTCACCGGGCCACCGCACAAGTGGGGGGCGAAATGAACATGGTCGAGCGAAGCATCCTAGGTTCGATTATGGCGGGCTTGAAGCCCTCCCAAGTGGTCGAACTCTCGGACATGCCCAATCCGGCCCACAGGGCCATCCTTGGAGCAATCAGGGGCATCGAGGCGGACGGGCTTGAGGTGTCTCTGCCTCTGGTCCACGAGCGGCTCCGTGGCGGGGCAGATCCTGAGGGCTTGTGGTCATCGGAGTTGTTCACGGTCATGGAGCACCAGGTCGGGTCGCAGAAGAACCTCGACTCGCTGGTGGTCCAGCTCAAGCGAGAGGCTCGCTCTCGGGTCATCCGTCAGGGCGCTGCTGCCTTGGCCTCTGGGTCCGTCCCACCGGAGTCCGTCGCGGGGCATGTCCAGCGCCTTGCCGATTTAGCTGGTGCGTCGGATGGTTCCCGCTCCGCTACCCACGTCTCGAAGGGCCTAGAGCGCCTGTTCTCGACCGCCTCTGTCCCGAGCGTGCCGTTCGGGATGGAGTGCCTCCGCGACCTCGAAGTGAATGCCGGTCAGGTCTGCGTTGTCGGCGCTCGTCCAGGCGTCGGCAAGACGGCGTTCCTAGGGACCGTGTGTTTGAACGCGGCTCGCGAGGGTTGGCGCTGCCTGTTCCTGTCGCTGGAGATGCCTTCCATCGAGATCCAGCAGCGCCTTCTGGCTGGCCTGTCGCGCATCCCGATCGGGGACATCAAGCGGGTGAGTAACCCGAAGATGCTCGAATGGGCGAGGTCACTTGCGGAGCTGCCCATTTGGGTGGAGGATGGCGACGAGGAACCACGGGTGAAAATGGACCTTGAGGGGGTCACGCCGCTGGTGAAGCTGTTCGCCGAGGTTTCGCGAGCCGATGGCGTGAACGGGGTCGTGTTCTTGGACTACATCCAGTTCATGCACACGAGGCAGCGAATCGAGCGGAGGCATGAAGCGGTTGGCCACGTCATCCGGTCCATCAAGCGCCTTGCACGCGATTCCAATGTCCCCATCATCGCGGCGGCGCAGTTGTCGCGCCTCGTCGAGCAGCGGGGTAAGGATTCCAGGCCGCAGATGAGCGACCTGTCGGATAGCGCGGACATCGAGAAGAACGCGGACAAGATCCTGTTCTTGCACCGCACCGATGCCGGTGAGTGTTTCATACGGGTAGCGAAGAACAGGCAGGGTCCGGTGTGGACGTGCGAGGCGAACTACGCCGCGGACATCTGCACCTTCGAGGACAAGGGGTGGGTATGATCACCACTCGTGAGGAGGGGGAGTGACCGCTGGCATCGGCCATTGAACGCGAGGGCCGGGAGGGGCCAGCACTTACACGCGCACGGTCACAAGAAAGAACGGTAGCACCGAAAATTTCACTTGTCACCTAGGAGAAATGGACATATGTTGAGCAAGGGTTACTTGTCGGAGCCGAAGTTGAGGGTCGTGAAGGGGCTTAGCGTAGACGCCTGTCACACGCGGTACCAGGCTATCGTGACGGCGGCCAAGGCGAGGCTGGAGGAGGAACTTCGCGAGGCTGACAAGCCCAAGGCGCTGGAGTGCAGGGCTTGCGGCGCCTCGTTCACGCACGTCGGGGTGGGCCGTCCCCGATCGTTCTGCCCGAAGTGCTACAGCGGCCCTGGGAAGAAGGAATACGAGAAGGCCTACCAGCGCGGTTACTATGCGCGACGCAAGGAGGGATTGAGTGGATACGAAAAGGGCATGGATTGAGAAGCTGATGCGCGAGGCGTGCAGCGCAGACCAGGGGCGGGTGCGACTCACGAGCATGGTCAAGGATGCCAAGCAGACCGCCAACTGCGCTGTAGAGCTTGCCATGTCGCTGAACAAGTTCGCGAACGATCACAACGTCACCTGCAAGCGGTTCGCCTGCGAGTCCGAGTGCGAGGAGACGGTCTATAGCGCAATCGCGATGGCCACGAAGCTCATCAACCAGGCACGCGAGCTTGTGACCTCGGAGTACCTGCTCGCGATCAAAGAAGCGAACCGCGATGCCAAGTAGCACCTGCTTCGCGTGCGGCACCGAGTTGAGTGCCACGTCGTCCACGGTGCTCTGCCAAGAAGGTCTGGCCCATCTGCCCTGCTGGCTGGACTGGTACGAAATCAATAAGCAGGGCGTCCACAAGGAGAACGGAAAGTGACTACCCGCACCAAGTTCATGCCGACCATCGGCTCAGGTTCGAGCGGCTCAGGTCAGTATTTCAGGATGACGTCTCTGAAGGAGGGTCCCGCGAAGCTGCGCCTCCTCTCCACCCCTATCACGGGCTATGAGGGCTGGACCGCCTCCGGCAAGCCTGTCCGCGCTGCGACGATGGACGATTTCAGCCCTGAGATCGAGTGGCGCGTTGAGAAGGGTAAGGAGGAGCGCCCGAAGTTCTTCGTCGCGTTCTTCGTGTGGAACCACGCTGAGAAGAAGGTCCAGGTGCTGAGCCTGACGCAGCGTACCGTCATGCAGCAGCTCGACGCTCTTGACAGCAACGACGATTGGGGCGACCCGCGAGAGTACGACATCACGATCTCGCGCACGGACTCCGGGGACAAGGTTTCCTACACGCTCCAGCCGTCTCCCAAGAAGCCCCTACCCGCGGCAGCCGCGACGGAGTGGCAGCGAGTCCAGGATGAGTGCGTTGGGTTGGAGGCCCTGTACCACGATGGGCACCCGCTGGAGTTGTTCGGTACCATCCACTAAGCTGTCCGGGCGGGTGGTCGAGTGGCCACCCGCCTTTCACTACATCGCAACGGAGGGGTTGTGATTCTGGACCTGAAGGCACCGCACCAGATCTACAAGGCCAAGGACGGACGCCGCTTGACAGGCGTGACGACGTACCTCGGCGTCATCGCCAAGCCACAGTTGATGAAGTGGTACGCCGACGAGGAACGCAAGGGTGTGCTCGATTGCGTTGCCCGAGGCGTGGCGCTACCGGATGGGCCGTTCGCCGAGGTCAAGCGTGACAAGGCCGCTGACCTAGGGACCGTGACGCACGCTCAGATCGAGGCGTATCTCAACAACGATACGCTGTCCGAGGAAGGCATCCCCGAGGACATCTACCGGCAGTCGTTCCACGGGCTCGCACGATTCCGCGAGTGGTGGCACGACAACCGTCTCTCGGTGTTCGCGAGCGAGCACCAGTTCGTTTATGAGAGCGAGTTCATGTCCTATGGCGGCACCGTGGACATCGTGGCGCAGGACCAGTACGGGAAGTTGGTGCTCATCGACGTCAAGACCACCAAGAAGTCGCGCTACTGGCCCTACGACGAGGTATACGCCCAGGTGGCGGCCTATACCCATGGCGTGAAGTCGCATTTCGACGTCACCCGTTGCATGGCCGTCCGGGTCGGGAAGGACACCGACGACGCCATCCAGGCCGTCGAGTTCACGCAGGGCCAGATCCACAACGGATGGATGCTGTTCACGGCAGCGTACGACGCCTACGAGGCTAAGAAGGCTCTCGCCCGCGCCACGAAGGAGGCCGCCAAGTGAAGAAGGATCCCTGTGTTGACTGTGGCCGCGGGGCTGAGTTCTACGACGAGAACGACGAACCCGTGTGCGAGTGCTGTCTCGAATACAAGGCCGACAAGTACGATGCTGAGCGAGAGGACCGTAATGAGGACTGAGCGATGAGCCGGAAGAAGCGGGCGAGAACCGCGGGGGCCGTGTGCCCCTGCGGGAACCGCTGCATCAGGTCCAACGCCGTGATTTGCGAGGCTTGCCGGAGCGACCCGGAGAAGCGTGCGAAAGCGGAGTGGCAGAGGTCGCTGGTGGTCATGCGTGACCGCGTTGATCGTGAGGCTGAGAAGGACACCCGGAACCTGCCCAGGCGGGACACGTTTACACCGCTCATGGGTGAGAGTATCGTGAACATGATGATGAGGGATGACTGGTGACTACTGAAAGGTTGTTCCTGCGCGTGTTCCTGACTCTCGTGGTCTTGGGAGTCGCCTCTATGATGACCCCGTTCATGCTTCTACTGAAGCTGCTGGAAGGTCTCTATGTCTCGGTACAAATCACGGCAGACTCGCTCGCCCAGGCTTGGAGTGAGCCGAGCACGGAACAACCGCGGGGCGATCAAGACTGAGTATCGTGGTGTGATGTACGACTCGAAATCAGAGGCCAACTTCGCACGGCACCTAGACGCTCGGGTTCGCGCCGGTGAAATCAAGGGGTGGGAGGGGCAGGTCAGGGTCGCCCTGATCGTGAACGGGGCGAAGGTCTGCACGATGATTCCCGACTTCCTCGTGACTCACAATAACGGCAAGAAGGAATACATTGAGGTCAAGGGGTACCAGACTCCGATCTACAAGCTGAAGTTCAAGTTGTTCCACGCCCTGTTCCCAGAGGCTTGGTACACTCTTGTCGGGGCCAAGCAGGCGCTGGCCCTTTGACCCAGGAGGCAAGGATGCCCAAGACACCAGCGTGGCAGCGCAAGGAAGGCCAGAACCCGAAGGGCGGGTTGAACGCGAAGGGACGGGCCTCGGCGAAGGCGGAGGGGATGAACCTCAAGCCCCCGGCCCCGAACCCGAAGAACAAGAAGGACGCGGCGCGCAAGGCGTCGTTCTGCGCGCGCATGGGCGGGATGCCCGGCCCCATGAAGGACGAGAAGGGCCGCCCCACGCGCAAGGCACTCTCCCTCAAAGCGTGGAAGTGCAAGTAGCCCATGAATGAATCCCGGCTGGAGAAGCGGCTTCGGTTTGCCTTCGAGTGCTCCACGATCCGGTGGGCGCACCCGAAAGACGACCAGTTCGCCGCCGTCACCGCCGACGCGGGCAAGAAGGTCATCTACCTGCCGCCGGGGTACGACGACGACTACACCCTGCGGACCCTGTTCCACGAGTTGTGTCATGTCGCAATCCCCGGCGAGTTAGGTGCGTTCGGGGTCTTTGAGGAGGACATCTTGATGCGGGTCCTGGAGCCGCGCCTGATGAACCACCTCGTCGAGAGGCCGCGCAAACATGCGTGGTGGCTTCGTAAACTGCGGGAGGTCCGCGATCAATGAAGAAGAAAGCCACGGATGGCTGCAAGCAGGTCGTCGTTGTCTCCGACATCCATTGTGGGTGCCGCCTCGGCCTCTGCCCGAAGGAGGGCGTCGCGCTCGACGACGGTGGACTCTACATGCCCTCCCGCATCCAGAAGAAGGTGTGGGAGATGTGGGAGGAGTTCTGGGGCGAGTGGGTGCCGCATGTCACGAAGGGTGAACCCTACGATGTCGTGTTCAACGGAGACGCCATTGATGGCGTCCACCACGGGTCCGTCACGCAGGTCAGCCACAACATCACGGATCAGGTCTCGATTGCACTCGCTGCCCTCAAACCTGTTGCCGACAAGGCCGAGCGGTTCTACATGGTACGCGGCACGGAAGCGCATGTCGGCAAGTCAGCGCAGGCGGAGGAAGGCTTGGCTCGCGCACTTCACGCGGTTCCTAATGAGGACGGCCAGCACAACCGTTGGGAACTCTGGCTCCGCGTCGGCGGGCACCTTGTCCACTTCCTCCACCACATCGGCACGACGGGTAGCGCGGCTTACGAGGCGACGGCGGTTCACAAGGAACTGACCGAGAGCTTCGTGGAGGCCGGACGGTTCGGGAAGGA
>Ga0075472_10000971_pt1 | contig 11833 bp, 19 predicted proteins | sample DEB19_08_DNA_3_FD_77014 | JGI IMG/M metagenome (GOLD analysis project Ga0075472, IMG submission 77014) | Aqueous microbial communities from the Delaware River and Bay under freshwater to marine salinity gradient to study organic matter... | ecosystem: Environmental > Aquatic > Marine > Coastal ...
CACGCCGAATCTGTGCCCTTTGCGGGGATCCGATCGGAAAGCGCCATCGCTGGCAGTTCGGCCCAGATGGGCGCGCCCAGCATCGTGATTGCGCCAACCCGACAAGCATCGACGTGATCGAGCGACGGGAGAGCGCGCAGTTGGAGATGGTGTCATGACCTGCCCGCGCTGTGGCTCGCATCTGGTGCAGGCTCCGAACGATGACGGGGACTGGGATTGCATTGACTGTGGCGAACGATGGCCCGCGATTACGCACGAAGACCGACTTCGTCAATGTCACGAGCAGGCGGTGGCGGGCGGGTTCTACGGAGCGGGATCGCGGCCTGGACGAAAGCGGAAGGAGCAGCGCGCGTGACCGTGGCGACGAATCGCAGGACCTGGACACTCGTCTTTCATGGGAAACCTCCTCGGCCCAATCAAGAACTGCGCATGCCCTATGGCATCTCCCAGGAAAAGGCGCGCCAGATCGTCCAGGCGCGTCGGGCGGAGCGCCAGCGGTGGAAGCAGCTCGGTTACATGGCAATTCGGATGCATGACATTCCGAGGTTGCCACGGATCAAGCTCTCGGCCGTGTTTTATCGCCGAGCAATGAATGTGGCTGATGAAGACGGGGATCGCAGTTCATTGAAACACCTGGCCGATTCGTTTGTGGCGGCTGGAGTCATTCCGAATGACACGCGACGGTATCTCGTCTGGGGCGACGTGGAAGAGCGCCGCGGGAAACCCTACCGAGTCGAGCTTACGGTCGAAGCACTGGAGGCGCTGACATGACTGAGCCACGATGGCCCGCCACACGAGACACTGATGCGGCGGTGGCAAGGGTGTTGGGGTGGGAGCACGTCGAGCTACACCCGACATGGGATGAGTATTACGGGTTCAGCCCCATGAGTGGCGACCCTGCTCCGAGAGTCCGCATTCCCCACTACGCAACGGCGGACGAGTACGACTCTGATGCCTGGGGCGAGATGATCAAGTGGCTCAATGAGCATGCGATCCTGCCCCTCGATCTCGCTACTAAATTCGGTGGATCAGCCAAAGCACTGTTGTTCATTTCAAGGGATGAAGGTCAACGGTCGATTGAGATCCTCGAATACGGAATCACCATCGGCCACGCGCTCGCGTGCGCCGTGCTGAGTGTGGCGGAGCAGTTGAGGGAGGGGGAGTGATGAGGAAGATCCCTGACATCTGCCCTGAGTGCAAACACAGCGTGAAATTTTGGCACGACTCGAAGGGCCATGTGGCGACGGTTGATTGTCAGGAGCTCGTTCAACTCCGCGAGCGCGTCGAGACGGCCGAGCATCATCTCGGGACGTTGCTCGCGGTCATGCTGGGAGATGGCGGGCATCGGCAGGCTGATGTTGGGGACGAGCAGGCGGCCGAGGAGGCGCAGGCCAAGTATTACGCGCTGATTGGTCGCGCCGAGGCAGCCGAGGCGCTGAACGCGGAACTGCGGGCGGCGCTGGAGGGAGCACGTCAGAAGTTGTGGGGAGCGCAATCCCGCGACCATCTTGCCGAGTTCAAGGCGTGGGCAGCCAGAATCGGCAAGTCACGGGTACCGGATTACACGCCATTCGGGATGTTTTCGGCCGGATGGTCGGCCGCCCTTTCCACGTTCGATTCGTTTGTACCCGACGCGCCCATCCTCGCCCGCACGCCCGAGGACGAGCTGAAGCAGCGAGAGCAGGCGGTGAGTCCTCGGTACGTCGAGCACGTGCTTTGCTCCGAATGCGGCAAGCACGTATCAGGGCACGACCCCGAGCTGGGGCTGGTTGTCCGAGCCTACGTGGCATGCCCGGAGTGCGTGGTGCAGGCTGACGCCACCGGAGGCGAGGCCGCGCTGAAGCAGCGGCAGGCTGAGCAGGCGTTGATTGCGGCGGCGAGGGATCTCATCACTACGTCGGTCTCTCCAGTACCACCCAACATCTACATGGACGGATCGCGCGGGAAGCTTGGGAGAGCGTCACAACCAGGGGAGATCTGGGAGGCGCTGCGTGATGCACTTGCAGCCATCGACGCCACCGGAGGCGAGACCGATGTGTGAATCACTGATGCTATCTGATCTGCTGCTCATGATCCTCGTGGGGGTGCTTTTGCTCGGAGTTTCTGCATTTCTGGGGTTCCAGTGTGGGCAGAATGCGAGGCAACGTCGATGAGTGAGGTTACGCCGCTGAGTGCGGCCAAAATGCAAATTCTCCGAGATCGATGGGGCGCATATGGAGTTAAGCCACTGCTCATTGACGTTATCGACGAACTAGAGAGGGTGCGCGAAATAGTGGGCGACCTGCTGAAAGAACACGACGCGTATTTTGATGAGGGCGAGTGCCCCGTAGCCGAAGGAGCCCGCGCCTACCTCGCGGCCGTGCGGGGCGACGGGGAGGGGGCGTGATGACGCGCACAGGCCTGGTGGCGCTTGGGCTCGGGTGGATTGTCGTGCATCTTTTCGGAGTACCGTTGACCACTGGCGGAATGGGGTTCTCCCTGCTGTTGGCCGTGGGCATGGATTGGGCGTGGAATCATGACTGACCAGGGGGCTCCAACGCTGGGCGACGGGGAGGGGGCGTGACGCACTACCTCCACCCCGACGAGCTTAATCTCCCCGCCGTGCCCCCGCCACCGCGGCGCCGCTGTGCGAATCCGGCGTGTCGCGTGTGGCTCGCGCGAGACAACCTCGGAGATCTCTGCGCGCCATGCCTGGAGATCGACAACCAGCAGACCGAAGAGCTGCGCTGGCAGCGCACGGATTGGAGCTGAGCACGTGACTGAGCGACGGGCCATCCTCACTCGCGTTGCCCCGACAGCATTCGTCGTCGAGCACGCGGAGTTCCTGGGTGCTCGCGGCATTGTGGGATGGATACCCGTCTACGACTCCGTGGCTCGCGCCCTGGACGATGCCGACGGAGATGACGACCTCGTGATCGAATTGGATGACCAGGAGTAGGACATGGCAAGAACACTCACGATTCGCGGCACCACCATTGCCGACGACGGGCCGGCATATTCGATCGCCGAGATCGGCTCCAACCACCAGGGCGACTTCTTGCTCGCGCAGCGCATGGTGGAAGCTGCGGCCAAAGCCGGAGCATCAGCGGTCAAGCTCCAGAAGCGCGACAACCGCGCGCTGTTCACCCAGGCCGCGTACAACGAGCCGTACGACAGCCCGCATGCGTTCGGCCCTACGTATGGCGCGCATCGCGAGGCGCTGGAGTTCACGATTGACCAGCACCATCAGCTCCTGAAGCTCGCGCACCGTCACGACATCGCCTACATCTGCACGGCGTTCGATTTGCCCAGCCTTGACGGCCTACTTTCGATTGGAGTGGACGCGATCAAGATCGCTTCGGGCGACATGCTCACGTACCCACTGATCGAGGCCGCATTTCGCGCCCAGGTGCCCGTGATCATCAGCACGGGCGGGTGGGACGCGGCGACGGTCACGGCCGCGGCGCGGCGATTCGATGAATGGCGCGCGGCGTACGGGACGGAGTTCGCGTTGCTCCACTGTACGGCGATCTATCCGTGTCCGTTTGAGCAGGCCGCGCTTCCGGTGGTGCAGTGGCTGCAATCAGTGTCGCCCGACACGGTCATCGGCTACAGCGGCCACGAGTTGGGCTGGCACGTCGTGCCCGTGGCCTACGCGATGGGCGCGCGGATCGTCGAGAAGCATTTCACCCTCGACCGATCGTGGAAAGGCGGGGACCAGCACTTCAGCCTGACGCCGCCCGAATTCCAGGCGATGGGCCGCGCGCTGGAGCAGACGCGCTACGCGATGGCGATCCGCTGCAAGATGGTCCACCCCCAGGAGGCCAAGGCCATGGCGAAGCTCGGCAAGTCGCTGTACGCGGCGCGCGATCTGGAGAAGGGGCACGTGCTCACAGTCGAGGACATTGTCTGGAAGGCGCCGATGGTTGCCGGAGCGGCAACGGCGAACCTCGGGCGGTATCTCGCAGGCGGCGTGCTGCTGAAGGGCAAGAAGGCAGAGGAGCCGCTATACGAGCGCCATCGGGGTGACTCGGGCGACGGGATCGAGTAGTCACGACGGGAGCGTGCAAATTATGGGAAGCATGAAACCGATTGAAGCGGTCACCCCGCGGGTTGTGCAGCGCCCGTGGGGGACCGAGACGTTTTTGGTCGAGACGCCCGACTATCTCGGCAAGCTTCTGTATTACGAGGCCGGCAAAGCGGGCGGCTTACAGATGCACGTCGAGAAGGACGAAGCGTTCCACCTGGTCAGTGGCGAGGCGTGGGTTGATTCCGATGACGGGACGGGCACGCTGATTCGTCAAAAAATGACGCCAGGCATGACGTTCCATATTCCGAACGGCGCGCCCCATCGATTCGAGGCGGTTGTTGATTGCTTCGTCTTTGAGGTCTCGACGCCGCATTACGAAGACAGAGTTCGTCTAGAGGAACACTACGGCGTCGACGTGATTGGAGACGGGCCAGGATTGCCCACGACGCGGGAGGTCGAGTGATGGATCATCTCTGGATTGTCGGCAGCGTGATGGTCGCCATCATGGTCGGATTCGCGCTCTACGCCTGGGGCTATATCGACGGAGTGCGGTCATGACGGCGTCCATCGTCGCGCTCATTCCTGCCCGTGGCGGCTCGACCCGGATCCCGCGCAAAAACCTGGCCGACCTCAACGGGCATCCGCTTATCGCGTACACGATTGCGTCCGCGCAGCAGTCGGGCGTGTTCAGCGGCGTCTACGTCAGCACCGAGGACGCGGAAATCGCGGAGTGCGCGCGCCACTACGGCGCCATGGTGATCGACCGACCGTCGGAGTTCGCTGCTGATCTTGCGCCTGACATCGGGTGGGTGGTGCACGTGCTGGAGACTCTGCGGCGTCGAAGCGGGACCACGCCCGACGCATTCGCGATCCTGCGCCCAACGTCGCCGTTTCGCTCGCCCGAGACGATCCGCGCCGCGTGGGAGCACCTGCAGCACCATGGCCCGTTCGCCGTCGATTCGCTGCGTGCGGTGGAGAAGCCGAAGCAGCATCCGCTCAAGATGTGGATACCAGCCGGTGAGTTGATCTTTCCGTTTGCGGACTGGATTCGCTACCAGATAGAGCCGCATCCGCTGGCTCCGGCTCACAGTCAACCAGCGCAGACGTTCTTCCCGGTCTACGCTCAGAACGCAAGCCTGGAGATGGCGTGGTCGCGCGTGGCCATTCCCGAGTACGACGGGCTCAAACGGATCGCGAACACGCTCAGCATCAGCGGCGAGCGCGTGTTGCCGTGGCTTATGCCAGGCTTCGAGGGCGTGGACATCAATCAGCCTGAGGACCTGGACTACGCCCGCTGGCTGATCGAGACAAAGCGGGCGACGTTGCCGGGGGTGGTTCATGGCTAAGCCTGGCCGCCCCATTCCCGTGGCATCCGTCACGGAGACGCCGCTGCTGGAGCTTCGCGGCAATCTCCGCGTGCTCAGCTTCACGTCGGAACGCGGGGCGCGATGGAACGTGCTCGCCGTCGGCGGCATCAACGCAGCCGATGCAGTGGAGGAACTGATCGGCACGGCCGGCGCGGAGAGCGTGCGGCTGGTGATCTACGGAGCCGAGGGGTAACCAGAAGTTGTCCGCTCGATGGGTTTGGAACGAGCGACGTGAGCGCGCCGCGATCATGTTGGCGGAGGACAGCGTCTCTGACGCAGAGATCGCGGCCGCTTGTGGTGTCACGCGCCCAGCGCTGCAGAAATGGAAGGCGCGCGAAGAGTTCCAAACCCGCATCGCGGAGATCGTCAAGCGCCGCAAGGACGCGGCGCTTCGCTACTCGATCGCTCAGCAGGACAAGCGCATCGCGGACATGGACGACCGTTGGCGACGCATGCGTCAGCTTATCGACGCACGGGCAGAGGAACTCAATGGGGCAGTACCTGGGGGTGAGACAGGCTTGCTCGTGCGTCAGATCAAGCTCTCGAACACGGGCATTCAGGTTGAAGAGTTCGCCGTGGATACGGGACTGCTCAAGGAGATGCGAGCGCTCGAAGAGCAGGTCGCGAAGGAGCTGGGGCAGTACGCCGACAAGCCCGAGGCACAAAAGGACGCCATGACGACTTCAGGACCGGTCACGGTAACGGTTCAGACGGTGGTGGCGGTGATTCCGCAAGACGTGAGCGAATCAACGTCTCAGATTATCGAGGGGGTGGTCTCGTGACGATGGTTGCTCCCAAGTCGTTCACCGAGATCACCCCATCCGGCGAGCTCCGCCTGAACTTCCACCGCGGCCAGGCGAAGGCGTGGCTCAGTCAGCGGCGCTTCATCGTCATGATGGCTGGCACCCAGGGCGGCAAGACGAGTTTCGGTCCCCACTGGCTCTACCGCGAGATCCAGTCCCGCGGTCAGGGCGACTACCTCGCGGTGACCTCAACGTTCCCGCTGCTCAAGCTCAAGATGCTGCCCGAGTTTCTGCGGCTCTTTCGCGACACCCTCCACCTGGGCGAGTGGTTTGCCGGCGACAAGATCTTCCGTATGCACGATGGTTCGCGCGTGATCTTCGGGTCAGCGACCAATAGCGAGTCGCTGGAGTCGGCCACGGCGAAAGCCGCCTGGTTGGATGAGCTCGGGCAGGATCAGTTCCGCCTCGAATCGTGGGAGGCGATCTTGCGGCGCCTGTCACTTCACCAGGGGCGCGTGCTTGGGGGGACGACGCTCTACAACCTCGGCTGGCTGAAGCAGCAGGTCTACGACCGATGGCGGAGCGGCGACACCGACGTCGACGTGATTCAGTTCGACTCGGTCGAGAACCCCGCCTTTCCGCGGGCGGAGTACGAACGGGCCCAGGCGACGCTTCCGAAATGGAAGTTCAACCTGTTCTACCGAGGGCAGTACGACAAGCCGGCCGGGCTGATCTACTCCGACTTCGTAGATGACTATCGCGAGAACGGCGGACACCTGGTCCACCCGTTCGACATCCCGCCCGAGTGGCCGCGGTCGGTTGGCATCGACTTCGGCGCGGTCAACACGGCGTTGATCTGGCTGGCGCAGGATCCGGAGTCGAAGGTCTGGTATGCCTACCGCGAGTCGCTGGATGGCGGGAAGACGACACAGGAGCACGCGGCAGACGCGCTCGCGATTGCATCGGGGACGAACATTCGCCAGTGGTTCGGCGGAGCGAAGGGTGAGACGCAACAGCGTATGGACTGGAAAGAGGCGGGCGTACCCGCGCTCGAGCCGCCGATTGCCGATGTGGAGTCGGGACTCGATCGGGTGATCGCCTGGTTCAAGACGTTCAAGCTCTACGTCTTCGACACCTGCACGGGGCTCCGGGACGAGATCGGAACGTACAGCCGCGTAACCGACTCACAGGGCGAGCCAACGGAAGCGATCAAGGACAAGGCGACGTTCCACCGCTTGGACGCGCTGCGCTACGTAGTCCAGGGACTCCAAGGCGTGGCGCTGCCGTTTGGGTGGATGACCCAGGAAGAAGAAGCCTAATGCTTGCGGTCGGAGATCACGTCGAGGTCATTGAGCGCGAATGCCAATGCTGGCTGCACAGTCCCCACACCTGCCATCTCGGAACCGTGGCTGTTCGGAGTGGCGTCGTTCGTCGCGTCAGTCCGCGCAATTCGGTGCCAGGTTACCCTGGGCATATTTACTTTGTCGAGTTTGACGGCCATGGCGGATGCGGTTCGACATTCAGCCGACACGAGCTACGAAAGGTGGCGTGATGGACTGGCCCAGCTTCGCACTCGGATTCGTGACCTTCGGTGTGCTCTGGTTCGCCGTCCAGGTCGGCCGATCGGCAGAGCGTCGCGACTTGCGACGGCGGCTCTTACGCGAGGAGGGCCTCTCGGAAACGAGACTCGGAACGTCGGGAGACAAGCTTTAGCATGCTGGGTGTGCGGTGAACCTACTCGAGCGGCGGAAGCAGGAGATCGTCTGGTACCTCAAGAGCACCATCGCGGTGGACGAGGCCGAGGCCATGGCGGGGGCGGGGTATCGCGCGGTCCCGTGTGGCGGCTGCGGTCGACGCGAGTGCCCGCATTGTGACGCCGATCCGCGCGAGCAGGTCCGCACGCGGGGCGGACGATCCGACCACGATCCGCGGCACGTCCGCGTTTTGGTGCAGCGCCTGGGCGCCTTCGATCAGCGGCTCATTGCCAACGTCGAGCCCGCCCTAAAGGCGCTGCCGCCGAACGAGCGGCTTGCGATCATGCTGGAGTATGGCGCGGGCATGAAATTGGATCACGTGGCGACTGTGCTTCGCACCACGCGACAGACGGTGGCGAAATGGCGCGAGGAGGGGTTGGCGAGCATGGTAGGAGTCGTCTGGCCAAGCACAACAGCGGATCTGGCGGTGGTGAGCTCGTGAACCATCTCCACTCCGACGACGTCATGGTGACACTATGGCACCCGCAATTTACGCTTACGGTGAGCCCGAGCACCATTGAGCGGATCACAACGCACGGGGGTGCAGACGGCCTCTCGTTTCGATTCGCGTTGCCGATCAATGATCCGTCCATGGAAAGCCTTTCGGACCTTGTTGGCGACGATAGTGTCGCCATGATGCTGGACGCAGGAAATATCAAGATCTGGCACGGGTTTGTCTGGATAGTCAATTTCCGACGACTGCCAAGGTTTCCAACCGCCACCCTCGACAAGATCGAGGTACAGCTACTTTCGCACCACGAGTACGCGTTTCCGGACTGGGTCGCGAGTAGACCAACCTAACACTCTTGCACGCCGCACGCTCAATCTGGTAATAAATCCCTAGCGTGGCCGAGTCTTCCCGCCGAGGGAGCTCGGCCTTTTTGGTGCCCTGCGATCCGTGGAGGTGGCGCGTTGTTCGATTGGCTTCGCGCCGCCTTCAGCCGTACCCGCGAGGCGGTCCATGATCTGGCCGCGTCCATGGTTCCGGCCTACATGTCCAAGGCACTGTGGACCTCCGCGGCATCCATCGCGCGGTTCCTCCACCTGGCCCGCGAGGCATATGGGCTGAACGCCCTGGTCTATTCCTGCGTGCGGCTGCTGGCGCAGTCCGTGCCCGAGGCGCCGCTGATTGCCTACCAGCGGCTGCGCGATGGCGAGCGCGAGCCCGTGGCCTGGGATCACCCGCTGCAGCAACTCGTGCGACGGCCGAATGAGCTGATGACCGAGTACGAGATGCTGGAGCTCCTCGAGATTCACATGGACCTCGCGGGGCGGGCTTTCCTGTGGAAGCAGCGGGCCAATAACGGCATGCCGATTGCGCTCTGGCCATTGCGGCCGGATCGCGTCGGACCGGTGTACTCCACCAGTGACGTTGACGGTGAGCGCGTGCTGGGCGGCTGGTCGTACGCGCTGCCCGGGTCAGGCGAGCGAATCCTGATCGCTCGTGAGGATGTCGTGGCGTTCAACTTCCCCGACCCTGCCGGGGAGACGGGCGGCATGGTGGAGGGGCTGGGCCCGACGATGGTCCTGGCGCGGGAGATCGCCGCCGATAACGAGGCGACGTCCTTCGTCGGCTCGTTGCTGGCCAACTACGCGCAGCCGTCCATGGTCATCAAGACCAAGATTCCGATCAACGACGAGAAGACGGCGCGGGTGCTGAAGTCGGCGTTCATGCGTCAGATGGGCGGGGCCCATCGTGGGGAGCCGGCACTGCTGGACGCGGATACGACCATCGAGAAGCTGAGCTTCAACCTGAGCGAGCTGGAGTTTCCTGGGCTGCGCGCCAATGCCGAGACGCGCGTTGCCGCGGCCTACGGGGTGCCGCCGATCCTGGTCGGCCTGAAGGCGGGGCTCGACCGCGCGACCTACAGCAACATGCAGCAGGCGCGGAGCTACTTCGCGCAGACGACGCTCCGCAATCGCTGGCGCCGGTACGGGGACCAGCTCACCAACGACCTGGCGACCGAGTTCGGGGATGATCTGGTGCTCGCCTTTGACGACAGCCAGGTTGCCGCGCTGGCCGAATCCCGCGAGGCAGCCGTCAAGCCGTTGGCCGACGCCTTCGGGCAGGGTGCCGTCACGATCAACGAATACCGCCAGCGCGTGCTCGGGCTGCCCGAGATCCATGGCGGGGATGTCCTGGTGTTGCCATACAACCGAAACACGATTGGTGATGCAGGAATAAGCCCCACATCTCCCACGCGTTCGCTCCCGCAGCGCACGTTCAAGGCCGACCCCGAGCCGATCCCCGCGGACATCGAGCCCGCCATCCGGACGCGCGATCGTCACAGCCAGGCGCTTGAAACCACGCTGGGCGATGCGCTCCACCGTCTCGGCTCCACGGTGGCGGACCGGATGCTGACCGAGTCCAAGGCGCTGGCGGATGTGGACACGCTGTACTCCGACGACGATAACCAGGAGATTGAGCGGGCGATCATCAAGGCAATTAACGGCATCATGCCGGAGGCGGTCGCGGATGCCTCGGCGCTGACGGGCGTATCGTTGACGTTCAATCTCGACTGGCCCGACATCGACGAGGCGCTGACCAACGCGGGCGCGCGCATCAAGGGCATATCCGAGACGACGCGGGCGCGCATCACGGCCGTGATCAAGCAGTCGTTGGAGCTCGGCGAGCATCCCTTTGAAGCGGCCGAGCGATTGCGCGAGGATTTCGGATTCAGCCAGGCGCGCGCCCGCACGATCGCCCGCACGGAAATGGCCGAGGCCATGGCTCACGCCACAATAGCCGCGTATGACGAGGCGGGCGTGGGAAAAGTCCTGATCTATGACGGGGCTGACATAGATGAGCCGTGCAGAGCAGTCAACGGCACCGTGCAAACCCTCGATTGGTACCGGTCGCACCGCATCCAACACCCGAACTGTACGCGGGCCGCTGCGCCCCATAGGAGTTAAGGCATGAGCCAAACCGTGAAACTATTGGACGAAACCGCCGACTCCTACGTCATCGGCGGCTACGGCGTCGTCTGGGGTGGACGCGATCTGGTCGGGGAGTATTTCACCCCCGAGACCGATTTCTGGTTCGACCGCATCACCGCCACGCCACCGGTGTTGTACGAGCACGGCATGGACGGCACAACGCGGAAGTCGGTGCTCGGGCAGATCAGCACCACCAAGGTTGACGCGAGCGGGCTCTGGATCGAGGCGCAACTAGAGAAGTCGCGCGAGTACGTCGAGGCCGTGATGGAACTGGTCAAGAAAGGCGTGCTTGGCTGGTCCAGTGGCGCGGTTTCCCATCTCGTGGAAAAGACGAAGAGCGGCAACCTGACCGTCTGGCCCGTGGCCGAGTTCAGCCTGACGCCCGATCCGTGCGAGCCGCGTACGATTGGCGTGCAGGATCTCAGCGACGTCGCCGATGAGCCCGCCGTGAAGTCCATGCTCGATCGCGTCAAAGCGCTGCCAAGCGAGCCCACGCCGATGCGTGGCGAGGCGGGGCTGTATCCCGATGGTTGCTATGAAGCGCTCACGCTCATGCTGGGACGCATGGCCGAGGCGGGCATGGCCGCGCGCGAGATGGACCACTATGACTGCTACGGCTGGGTGCTCGCGACGTTCACCGACTATTTCGTCTACTGCCATTGCGGCGACGACTACTACCGCATCGCCTACAGCCTGGGCGCCGATGGCCGGCCTGTTCTGGGCGAATGGCAAGAGGTCGAGCCGTCGTACGTGGCGGTCGGCGAAGACGAAACGATGATGGAAATGGACGTGGAAGCGATGCCCGTGGCGATGGCTGCGGCGCGCTCCGCTCACATGGCAGTTGCGGTCGTGGAACGGACGAAAGCCGTCAACGCCCGTCGATCGGCTCAGCAGCGCACGCTCAGCGAGCCCAAGCGCCGCGCCCTGACATCCGCCATGGATCGATGGGGCGCAGCGCTGGACGAGCTGAAGGTGCTCCTGAGCGATGCGCCCGAGTCTGGCACGAAAGGCCAGGCAGCGGAC
>Ga0075472_10000972_pt1 | contig 11831 bp, 10 predicted proteins | sample DEB19_08_DNA_3_FD_77014 | JGI IMG/M metagenome (GOLD analysis project Ga0075472, IMG submission 77014) | Aqueous microbial communities from the Delaware River and Bay under freshwater to marine salinity gradient to study organic matter... | ecosystem: Environmental > Aquatic > Marine > Coastal ...
ACACTTTCATGACGCCAAACTTCGCGTGTACTTGGGTTTGACAAGTGCACCTCAACAACTGGGCCACTAAATGCGGCAAGAGCATCGTGAATGCTCCATGCATAGTGAGTAAAGGCGCCCGGGTTGATAATGATCGCGTCATACACGCCACGTGCTGAATGAACTGCGTTCACGATTTCTGCCGAACTATTGCTTTGCAAACTGTCGAGTTGAAGACCCAATTCAACAGCGGTAGAAGTTGCCGCATCCATGTGGTTGGCAAGCGTTGCAGTTCCATACACCTGAGGCTCGCGCTCACCAAGCAAGTTCAAATTTGGACCATTCAAGACCAATACGCGATTCGCTGCAGTCGCCATAGTTCTAGCGTACTTCCATTCGATTCAGAGCCGAGCGCACCGCATCAACACTGACTGCTGTTACAGGTTCAACTCCATTTATTCCATCGAGAACAAATGTCAGCCCACTCAATGCCTTTTTGTCACCATGCATTAGCGCAATGAGCTCATCGTGGTGGACACCATTTGGCAGAGCACACGACAGACCATATTCGCCCTCTACCACTTGACGATGTTGGGTAACACGCTCATCTGAAATTCTTCCTAGCTCACGGGCAAGATGAGCCGCGTAAACCAGTCCAATTGCCACTGCCTCACCATGAGCAACTGAGAACTCCGTAGCGATTTCAATTGCATGCGCCAAGGTGTGTCCGTAGTTCAACAGCATTCGACGCCCACCTTCACGTTCATCTGACCCGACTATGTCAGCCTTGATTTCAACGCAACGAGCAATGCGATCGATAAGACTTAAACCCAAGAGGTCGTCTCCAACGAGAAAGTGATACTTCGCCATCTCGCCATTACCGCAGCGGGTTTCACGTGGACTCAAACTTGCCAACGCATCGGTGTCGCATAACACTCCACGAGGTTGCCAAAACGCGCCAACCAAATTCTTTCCCTCTGCAAGATTGACGCCAGTTTTTCCGCCAATTGCAGCGTCGACCATTCCGACCAAAGTTGTCGAAACATGAACTACAGCGATTCCTCGGTGCCAAGCCGATGCAGCAAAACCGGCGATGTCGGTGACCATTCCCCCGCCAACCCCAACGATCACATCATTGCGTGTCAGTCCAAACGATGCGCACTCTCGCATGATCATCTCAAACGTGGCAATGGATTTGAATTCTTCGCCTAATCCGATGTTGATAGTGCGAACGGATATTCCGGCATTCACCAAGTCTTCTTCTACCGAAAACGGAATCGTCGCCTGCGTAACCACGATTGCCCGCTTTGCAGTTGCCGGAACCAATTGAGCGATTTGTTTACGAATACCAGCACCGATCACCACGTTGTAGGAGCGCTCACCGAGCTCCACCCGTACTGTTCGCTGATTATTCATCACTGCCATCAGACCGTAGTTCGTCTACGACTTGTGAACATACCTTTGCTGCACTCTTACCCCGCGTGTCAATGCGAATATCAGCCACTTGTTCATACCAAGAAGCACGCTGTTCGCTTAGTGACTTCAACGTTTGCTCTGCATTTCCGTCAAGCAACGGTCGAGCAACGCCAGACTTTGTGCGAGCGACCAAATCTTCAATCGAGGCATCCAGCCAAATCACTCGGGTGGCGCAATCTTGAAACATTTTTCGATTTGATTCGGAGATCACGGCCCCACCACCAGTTGCCAACACAACGTTTGACGTGCCTGAGCACAAAGCCTCTTGAATTGCTTCGGTTTCATACGACCTGAACACCTGCTCACCATCTTGAGAAAAAATGTCACGCACCGACTTACCGGCTTTCTGCGTGATTAATTCGTCTGAGTCAACAAAGGCATACCCAAGTTCCTGAGCAACTCGCTTTCCCACCGTGGTCTTCCCAGACCCCATTAACCCAACAAAAACGATTGCTTGTCGTGCGCTCACTGGATGGATGCAGCGAAAGCCGCCGCGTTGCGTACAAATTCTTCTACTGAGTCACCACCGAATTTGCGCTGAGCTTCAGTTGCGAGGACAAGCGCGACCATAGTTTCTGCAACAACACCCATAGCTGGAACTGCAGTTACGTCAGTTCGCTCCTTGAAGCTGACAGTTTCTTCCTTCGTAACCGTGTCAATGGTTTTAAGAGTTGGACGATTCAGCGTTGCCAACGGTTTCATCGCTGCGCGAACCACCATTAATTCGCCTGTAGTCATGCCGCCTTCAGTCCCACCAGCAAGTGTGGTTTCGCGACGATACGAGTTAGCTGCTTCATCCCACGAAATCGCGTCATGAGCCAAACTTCCACGACGACCAGCAACTTCAAAGCCATCGCCAATCTCTACACCCTTGACCGCTTGAATACTCATAATTGCTTGTGCCAACAAGCCGTCAATCTTGCGATCCCAATGCACATAACTGCCAAGACCAACCGGTAATCCATACGCAAGTACTTCAACCACGCCACCGAGACTGTCGCCATCTTTTGCCGCGGCTTCAATCTCGGTGACCATTGCCTGTTCAGCATCTTTATTAAATGCACGAACCGGTGACTCATCTACAGCAGGAAGATCTTTAATTGTTGGCCGCAAGGTTGAAGTTGACTTTGCTGCACCCATTTGCGTGACATGCGACAAAATGTCAACTCCAATTTGTTTGAGCAGTAGTTTTGCCAGTGCCCCGGCAACTACACGTGCTGCGGTTTCTCGTGCGCTTGCACGCTCAAGCACGTCGCGCGCATCGGTAAAACCATATTTCTGCATACCGGTTAAATCTGCATGTCCAGGACGTGGTTGGGTCAGCGGCTTCTTGGTCGCACCAGGAGCGGGAGACATCTCTTCGTGCCATACATCGCTACGGAACCACTCAGAGTTCTTAATTTCAATAGCAACTGGCGAACCAAGAGTTCGACCGTGGCGAATTCCGCCAATCAACACAATTTCGTCTTGTTCAAAACGCTGACGAGGCCCGCGTCCGTAGCCAAGGCGACGGCGACCCAATTCATGCTGAATATCTTCGGCAGTTACTTGCAGGCCAGAGGGCAAGCCTTCAACGATGACCACAAGTGCCTGGCCATGACTTTCACCCGCTGTGAGATAACGCAACATGACCTACAGGCTACCCGTGCACTTGTTCAGGATTCAGGACAATTAATCGAAGCGTTGCGCAAGCGCAGACAGCGCTGCATCACGCATGACATCGGGGTCTGGGCTCATTCCACACCACAATTGCTCCTGTCGAACTGCCTGATAGATCAGCATCCATAGACCATCAACGGTTTGCGCACCAACAAGTTGTGCCTGATGCAATAACGCCGTGCGAAGCGGGTGATACACCGCGTCCAACACCACAAGCGATGAATGCAAGTACGCAGGATCGACTGCCTGCTCGTCCGTGCCCATACCCACAGATGTGGTGTTGATCAACAATGTCGCGTCCTTGATATCGCTTAGTGATCCAACGCGAGCAACCGTTGCACATTTGGCGGCACTTTGTGCACGAGATTCAGTGCGGTTGATAATGGCAATATCTGCTGCACCACGATTTCCCAAAGCAGCAATAACTGCACGTGCAGTGCCGCCAGCCCCAACCACAACTGCACGACAATTTTCTATAACGGCGCCAAACCGCGCAAGGGCATCGCAGCAGCCATCTCCGTCTGTATTGGCCCCACGCATAACTCCTGTGCCATCAAAAATGATGGTGTTCACCGAACCCGATTTTTGTGCAACTTCGTCCATGCTTTTTACCAATGCAAAAGCTGCATCTTTATGCGGCATGGTGATACTGAGGCCGAGCATGCCAGCATCTCGCGATGCAAATACTTCTTCTTCGAAGAACTGTGACTCTACGTCTATCGCCACGTACCGCCAAGGTTTAGACATTTTTGCGAAGGCGGCATTATGAATTGCTGGCGACAAACTCTGAGATATGGGAGAGCCCAAAACTGCGGCAATCGTTTTTAATTTCTTATTCACGTTTGTCCTATTTGCTGTTATGGCAACAAGCCAGCTTGGCGAGCAGTTTCAACATTGGCTTCATGCTGAGCAAGCGTTACAGCAAATGCATGACCACCATCTTTGTCTGATAACACGTAGTACAGATATCGACACGGCTTTGGCACGTTGGCGCACAATGGGTCTGTGCCTGCGGGATTTGGAGCAGGATTCAGCGCAGCGATGATTGATGCACGCCCCGGGTTTGCTATTGGCGTTGGCGGCAATCCTTTGTTGAGGTAGGTGTTGTATGGACCTTCAGTCGACTTCAACGTTGCAAAGTCGGTATCTGCTGGCGCGTTGTACAACAGGGTCGCATCTATTTGCAGCGGCATTTTGATTTCAAGACGGTTATAGATGACTCGAGCAATTTTTGCTCGATCTGCATCGACTTTTGCCTCACGCTCAATCATTGATGCAACGATCAACACTTTGTATGGCGTGAGTCCGACTTTTGCTTCAGCGTCGTCAAGTCCTTCTTGGGAAGCTACTCGAACCATTTGCTTGGCGAGTTGCTGCACCACCTGCAACTCATTTTGGTCACCCGAAATTTGATATGTGTCAGGAAACAACAGTCCTTCAAGCGAGGTCTGACCTGCTGGTCGGTATTTGGTCTCCACTGATGGATCACTGGCCATAGCTATGAATTGATCTGCATTCAGCCGCAGTGTTTTCTCCGCCAAGCGCTGCCCCATTTGCACAACGGTAAAACCTTCAGGAAATGTAACTTTTTGATAACTCGCTGAAGGTGGTGTTTTGAGCACCGCCATGATGTTGCCCATGTGGTCTTTTGGCAACAACGTGTAATAGCCAGGAATCAACTCGATTCCACCTTTGCGCGAGACATACCAACTAAACACACTGGACCGCGAAATAAAACCTTCACTTGCAAGTCGGTCACTCACTGAATCAATGGTGTCACCTTCGATAACAGTAAATGACTTCGCATCACCAATTCCCGACGGATTCACTTGGTGTACGTACCACAGCCCAATCGCGCCCATAAACAGCGTGACTGCTGCAACTGCAATTGCCACAATGTGTAACGGACGAGCGAGAGTTCGAAGATCATTAGGAAGTTCATCAACGTCGATGTTTTCCGACCGTGGCAAAGCACCCGGATTGTCCCACGGATCCTCGTACCAATCTTGAGCCGGTTGATCTTGCGACTTGCGAATCTTGATTAATGGATCAATCATGCTCGGCGTCTTTCGCAGAATTGCGGCCATCTAGCCACGACTGAAGCAACACAGCGGCAGCTACTTTGTCGATCACTTTGCGACGCTCTTGCGCGTTCAAATTCTGTTGCATGAGTACGTGATCTGCAGTAACTGTTGTGCGGCGTTCGTCAAAAGTAAGCACCGGCACAGATAACACGCTAGTCAGTTGATCTACTTCAATAAGGGCAGACTTTGCGGCTTCACCCATTGATCCGTTCATATTGAGCGGTAGTCCAACAACGACACATTCAATCTCGTACTCTTCAACGATTCGCGCAATCGCCTGATGATCGGTCGCTCGCGAGCCTGATCGCTGCAGAACAACAAGAGGTGTCGCAATTGTCCCACTGCGATCGCTTGTCGCAAGACCGATTCGTTTACTCCCGAGATCTACCCCGAGTGCACGCACGTTATGAACCAGACACCCTGCCCAAGGCTGCACGAGCCAGATTCAACGCCTCATCAAGTGCTGCGGGGTTCTTGCCTCCGGCAGTTGCGATGTCACCCTTGCCGCCGCCGCCACCTCCAACTGCTTTTGCCGCATCCTTAATCAAATCTCCAGCGGGGACTTGCAGCCCGTTGCCGATAGCAGCAACTAGCGCAACACCGCCAGTATCGGTTACTCCGCCGAGCACAACTGCACGGATCGACGCATTTTGACGGATTGCAAGAGCGAGTTCACGCAGATCATTTGGAGAGAGCCCATCAACACGACTCACTACATTTCCGTTATCGGCAAGAGCGACTAGTTCACCTGCACGAGATCGTGCCTGTGCTGAACGCAACTGCTTAATCTCTTCCTGCAAAGCCTTTACTTCATCAATCTTTCGCTGCACCGTTGACACAATGACGTTAGGTTGAGTACCAAGCAGTTCCGATGCATCGGACAACGTGCGAGTTGCATCAAGCAAATAATTGAAGGTGTTTTCTCCCGTCACTGCCTCAATCCGGCGAAGGTTTGAACCAATTGACGACTCTGAAACCACTTTGATGATCCCGATATCACCTGTGGCCTTGACATGAGTTCCACCACACAATTCGAAAGTCTTTCCAGCTTCAAGCACCCGAACCATGTCGCCATATTTATCGCCAAAGAATGCAATAGCACCTGCAGCAGTTGCTTCGTCTTTAGACGTTTCGTAGTTCTTGGTAAGGGAGTTGGCAAATACCTGCTCATTTGCCAGACGCTCGATACGTTCAATTTCTTGCGAGCTCACCGGTGCGTAGTGACTGAAGTCGAAACGCAAACGTTCAGGTGAGACCAGAGAGCCTGCTTGCTTTACGTGGTCACCAAGCACCTCACGTAGCGCCCAATGCAAAATATGTGTCGCAGTGTGATTGCGTCGTGTGGCGTCTCGATCTTCAACATTGATCTCTGCTAGCGCAGTCTGCCCCGCTGTTACAGATCCTCGAATGATTTTGCCTATGTGCTTGCGCAGACCCGGCAGAGCAAACGTTGTGTCAAGCACTTCAATTTCACCAGTTGGTGTGGTGATTTTGCCTACGTCGCCTACCTGACCACCGCTCTCGGCATAGAACGGCGTGACGTCCAAGAACACATCGACATCTTCTTGCTCGCCATCTTGCACCGGAATAACAGCAAGAACTTTTGCTTCGCATGCTGTTGACTCGTAACCAACAAAGTCGGTGATGCCATGCGTTTCCATGACTTGGCGATAGGCCTCAATTGTTGACTCGCTCACCTTTGCACCCTTGCGAGCGCTTTTCGCACGATCGCGCTGCTCACCCATGGCCTGCTCAAAACCCGAGACATCAACACGTACATTGCGCTCACCCGCAATTTCTTGCGTGAGTTCTAGCGGGAATCCGTATGTGTCGTGCAATAAGAACGCAGAAGGTCCAGCAAGTTCCTGCGCTCCCGAAGACAATTCGTCTTCCAAAATAGTCAGACCAGTTTTGAGCGTTTGACGGAATCGCTCTTCTTCCTTAGTCATTACTCCAAGAATGAAATCTTTGTTGCCCAGCAAGTCTGGATAAGCAGCAGACATGATGTCGATTGCAGTTTCGGAGAGCTTTGGCATTACCAGTTTTTCTGTGCCAAGCAAGTAAGCATGCCGAACCGCACGACGAATGATGCGTCGCAGAACGTATCCGCGGTTTTCATTAGATGGAAACACTCCATCGTTGATCAGCATCGTTGCAGAGCGGGCATGTTCGGCAAGAACTCGAAGGCTAAAGCTGTCGCGATCGTCGTAATTTCCAATTTGATATTTGCGGCTAGTGAGCGATTGCCCTTGCTCAATTAACGGAAACAGCACATCGGTTTCCCATACCGAGTCAGTTCCTTGCATGAGAGCAAGAATTCGTTCAAGACCAGCACCAGTGTCAATTGATGGTTTTGGCAGCGGCGTGCGAGTTCCATCTTTTGCTTGGTTGAACTGCATGAACACCAAGTTCCAAAATTCCAAGAAGCGATCACCATGCGGATCGTGCAACGGGCCACCTTCAGGACCAAAAGCTGGTCCGCGATCAATATGAATTTCTGAGCACGGTCCGCATGGCCCCGTCTCGCCCATTTGCCAGAAATTGTCTTTGTCTCCTAGACGCTGAATGCGATCCATTGGCACGCCAACTTGCTCGTGCCAAATCGCTTCTGCTTCATCATCGCTTTCATGAACGGTGATCCACAATCGATCTCCGTCAAAACCAAATACTTCGGTAACAAGTTCCCACGACCATGGAATGGCATCGCTCTTGAAATAGTCGCCAAACGAAAAGTTGCCCATCATTTCGAAGAACACCAAATGGCGCTTTGTGCGGCCAACATCGTCTAGGTCGTTGTGCTTGCCGCCAGCACGTGCACACTTTTGCACTGTGACTGCTCGACTGTAGGGAGCTTGTTCGTCTCCGACAAAATATGGCTTAAAGGGAACCATGCCTGCCACGGTGAACAACACCGTCGGGTCGTGAGGAATCAGGCTTGCGGATTTAACTCGTGAGTGACCCTTATCGGCGAAAAACCCAGAGAAGGATTCGCGCAAATCATTTGCGGAGGAAATTTGGCGACGTGGTGCAGACATTTCAGACCAGTCTAGTTCGCAGGTAGAAAATGGCTAGTTCTGATTTTGGGTAACCGTGACAGATTCGGACTCAAAGTGAATTACTTCTTCATTTTGACGCAAATTACGCACGATCTCTACACCCTGCTGAACGAGTTTTACTGCACCCTCTAACACGTCGGCTGCAATTTGACCTGGAGTTAATTGCTCTGCGGCTGCACGTGCCTTGTTCTTTGCGTAGCGAACTCCGAATACCCCTGCGAATGCGCCAAGCACAAACCAAAACAGTCGCTTCATCATTGCTTTCACCTTCCGCAATACAACAGTGAACTATCGGTCGTTTTTACCTGGCCGGTAGTACGGAGTCTGTGGCACAGCCCGCCCTTCAGTGTGCGCAGGTAAATAGCTCTGTTCCACCGTCTCGCCATGCAATTGTGCATCGTGAGGCGACTGATAATCCACGCCGTGGCCAATTTGTGCTGCCCCCGAATAGTGGGCGTCTCGCAAATGAGCTGGCACTTCAACCTCTACACCGTTTCGAATATCTGCCCGCGCATCCCAAATTGCTCGCGCAGAACTGTTGCTCTTCGGAGCTCGCGCCAAATAGATAGCGCATTGTGAAAGATTGAGTTGAGCCTCCGGCAGCCCGACATGATCTACAGCCTGAGCGGTAGCTACGGCAATGACTAACGCCTGTGAGTCGGCGATGCCAATATCTTCGGAAGCAAAAATAATCATGCGACGCGCGATAAACCGTGGGTCGTCGCCAGCTTCCAGCATTCTCGCCAACCAAAACACCGCAGCATCGATATCGCTACCCCGCATGCTCTTGATGAATGCCGAGACAACGTCATAGTGATCATCGCGACCATAGCGAAGCGAACTCACTCCCAAAGCTGCCTCAACGTGATCAATCGTGACCTGTTCAGGGCGAGCAAGTGCACACGCAACTTCGAGCGCAGTAAGACTTTGACGACCATCACCTCCAGAAAGCTGCATCAATTTTTCCATTGCTTCTGGTGTTGCAGTCAACCCTTCAGCCTCTAACCCACGCTGAAGCAGCACTCGAATATCACGAGGCTGTAGAGGCTCCAAACGAAACAACGTGCTTCGACTTCGCAGCGGAGCGTTCACTTCAAAGTATGGATTTTCTGTAGTTGCCCCAATCAGCGTGATCACACCACTTTCAACCGAAGGTAACAACGCATCTTGCTGTGAAGTTGAAAAACGATGAATCTCATCAACGAACACAATTGTTGAGCGTCCATGTTGCCCAAGGCGCTCAGTTGCACGCTCAATTGCTTCGCGCACATCTTTAACCCCAGATGTCACTGCTGAAAGGCGCTCGAAAGCCCGATTCGTAGTAAGCGCCACGACTTCAGCAAGTGTGGTCTTTCCCGTACCAGGTGGACCCCACAAAATCACCGACGATAAACGATCAGCCTCAATCAACTTGCGCAGCGGTGCACCTGGTGCAACCAGATGCTGTTGACCAACAACTTCATCAAGACTTCGAGGACGCAATCGCGCAGCAAGCGGTGCTTGGCCACGCAAGCGATCGTTTACTGCAGCAGTAAACAAATCATCGGCGCGTTCCACCGAAGTGGTCCTAACTTTTTGCCGGAGGTGGAAGCAGTCGAATTCCCAACTCGTTTAACTGCGCTGGGTTCACCTGCGTAGGCGCATTTGTCATTGGGTCACCACCAGACTGTGTCTTTGGGAAAGCAATAACTTCGCGAATATTTTCTTCACCAGCCAAAATCGCAACCAGGCGGTCTGTTCCAAATGCGAAGCCTCCATGCGGTGGAGCGCCATATTTAAATGGTTGCAAAAAGAAACCAAATCGACGATCAGCGTCTTCGTCAGAAATTCCAAGTTGACGGAATACTCGGCGTTGCATTTCTGGCTCGTGAATACGAATTGACCCTGATCCAAGTTCCCATCCATTGAGAACCAGGTCGTATGCGAGAGCGCGCACCGACATTGGGTCGGACTCCAAACGCTCAATGTCTTCAGGGTGTGGTTGACAGAACGGGTGGTGACCTGGCTGCGGTTTACCTGTAGTTGGGTTGATACCTACAAATAGCGGGAAGTCAATTACCCAAACATACCGGTAAGGACCTTCGTGCACTGGAGGACGGCCAATGTCGTTGCGCAGTGTTCCGAGCACATCACACGTCGTAGCCCACGTATCGGCAACGAGCAACAACAAGTCACCAGATTGAGCACCCATTGTTGTGATTAGCGAGGTGCGCTCTGCATCACTGAGAAACTTTGCGACTGGAGAATCAAGTGAAAGATCGTCTCCAACTTTCATCCACACAAGTCCCTTAGCGCCAATCTGCTTAGCGCGATCGGTTAACGCATCTAACTTGTTGCGGCCAAACGCTGCTGCATCTGGATATGTTTTCGCATCTACACGAATGCCCTTAATGGACTGTGCCTGCGAGAAAGCCTTGAATTCGGTGCTTGCAAACACTTGCGTCAGTTCAATGAGCTCCATGCCAAAGCGCATGTCCGGTTTATCCAAACCAAAACGATTCATTGCATCTAGCCAAGTGATTTGCTCAATCTGAGGTGGTCGCTCGCCTAGCACTGCTTCTGCGGCTGCCATCACTGCTTCGCTAATTGCACCAAGGACATCGTCTTTGGTAACAAAACTCATCTCAGCATCAAGCTGCATAAATTCATATTGACGATCTGCACGCAAATCTTCGTCGCGCAAGCATCGAGCGATCTGGTAGTAGCGATCGATTCCGGCCACCATGAGCAATTGCTTCCATAATTGCGGCGACTGCGGCAGCGCGTAAAAAGATCCTGGCTCTTTTCGTGAAGGCACAAGAAATTCGCGTGCTCCCTCTGGAGTGCTCGGCATGAGGAAAGGAGTTTCAACTTCAACAAAGTTTTGCGCTTCCATTGCCCGACGAATAGCTGAGTTCACTTTGGCACGTATACGCAGGTTGCGCTGCATACGCTCGCGACGAATATCGAGATAGCGATACTTCAATCGAACATTTTCATCTACATCGTCTGCGCGAGCATCAATTGGAAATGGCGGAGCTTCTGCAGAATTGAGGACCACCACTTTGCAATCGGTTAATTCGACATCACCTGTTGCGAGGTTTTTATTGACAGTGCCCTCTGGGCGAGCTTGAACTCGGCCAGTTATTTGCACAACCCACTCCGACCGCACATCGGTTGCATTGTCAACCACACACTGCACTACACCGCTGTAATCGCGGACATCCAAAAACGCCAGGTGTTCACCGTGTTCACGCCTACGGGCGATCCAGCCGCAGACCGTGACTGTTGAACCAATGTGCTCTGAGCGCAAGCTTCCACAAAGTTGCGTTCGCAGTGTTGTTGCCTCGCCTAGAGGCCGAAGTGAAGATGACATGAGGCTTTCAGCCTAGTTTGCAGATTGAAATTTACTGACTTCATTTTGCACCGCCGTAAGCAAGTCGGTGCGATTGACGCTGTACTGCTCGCCAGAATTCATAGGCCGGATCAGCACCTGACCTGACTCCAACTCGTTGGTACCAATGATGATTGCCACCTGAGCACCACTTCGGTCAGCCGCTTTCATCTGAGCCTCCATACTGCGATGATCAAACGCGCG
>Ga0075472_10000974_pt1 | contig 11812 bp, 7 predicted proteins | sample DEB19_08_DNA_3_FD_77014 | JGI IMG/M metagenome (GOLD analysis project Ga0075472, IMG submission 77014) | Aqueous microbial communities from the Delaware River and Bay under freshwater to marine salinity gradient to study organic matter... | ecosystem: Environmental > Aquatic > Marine > Coastal ...
AGTTGGTCTTGAAGCCCATCTCGCGGACGACGGAGTTCTTCCAGAGGGCGGCGTAAATGCGGGCGTAGCGGGCGAGGTGCATGTCAGCCTCCGACGGCGGAGTATTTGCGGATGCCGCGTGCCCACATCAGGCGTGCTCCGCAATAGGCGAGCGCGACCCAGAAGACCTGCATGGCCAGTCCTTGCCACAGCTTTGGGCCGGTGGCTTCGCCCAGGTATATGCTCACGGGGAAATACAACTGGTACGGGAACGGCGTGTAGAACATGACCTCTTGCAGCCAGGGCGGCAGGATGTTCAGCGGGAACAGGTGCCCGCTGGCAAGATACTCGAACGCATACAGGATGAAGATGAACGTCGAAACTTCCAGCACCCAGAACGCCAGCATTGCCATCGTGTAGGAGATGAGGAATTGCAGGAGCGCCGTCAGCCCCAGCGAAACGCCGAACCAGCCCATCTGCGACCACGAGGGCGGCAGCATGAAGTGATCGTGGAAGCACAGGATGAACAACGTCAGCGGAAGCGCCACCACCCCGATGTAGGTCATTCGGCCCGCGGAGAATAGGCACAGCCGATACCAGAGGTAATCCACCGGCTTGAGCAGGAATTGGCTGATGAGCCCGTCCTTGATGTCGGCGGCGATGGCCCAGTCGTCTTCGTTCACCGCCGTCAGTGCATCCACGATTTGGACCGCCAGATAGTAGGAGATCATCTGGGCGAGCGTGAACCCGCCGATGATGGCGGTGGCGCCGCCCTTGCCTTCATAAATGGTCCGCCACAGGTAAAGCATCGCCAGCAGGGGAACGAAGCCGAACAACGCACGCGCCAGAAAGTTGACGCGGTACGCAAGGTTGTTCTGCACCCCGATGCTGATGACGTGCCAGTATTTACGCATGACGATGCCCGCTCACTAAACCATGGATCCGGCGGCGGCGCTACTCCGCAGAGCGCCTCCGGAACCTGTGGTTCTTTTATGGGGCGCGTAAGCGGCGTTGATGATCATCGCTGCCATGGATCCGCATTCGCTGTTTATCATGGCGATTTACGTTCGCTGCGTCATTTCGGTCGGTGTGGGATGGATCCGACAATCATCGGCCTGGCCCTGAAATAGTTTGCCCGCACTTCGCTTCAAACCTACCTTGTGGCACCGCCGCTTGGCGGGAAGCAGAACAATTGCTGGGAACACACGCGTATGGCTTGCAAACCGCTCACAAAAGAAGAACTCACCGAACTCATCGCCGGTCTGAACGAAACCGCCCGGAACCTTTGGTGGACTTGGGACCAGCAGGCGCAGGAAGTTTTCCAGGAACTGTCCCCTCGCGGTTGGACCAACATGTTCCACAACGCCGTCGCCGTGTTGCATGAGGTATCGGACTACGAACTGCGGGTGCGCCTCCAGAACCCCGAGTTCGCCGGGCGCGTTCGCGCCGTCGTGAAGAAGTTCAGGACCTACCTGGCAGAAGAGGAAACCTGGGGCGCAAAGAATTGTCCGAAGTTGAAGGGAAATCCCGTCGCGTATTTCTCCGCGGAATTCGGCTTCCATGAAACGCTGCCGATCGCCGCGGGCGGCCTCGGCGTGCTGGCGGGTGATCATGCCAAGTCCGCAAGCGATCTGGGCCTTGGCTTCTGCGGTATCAGCTTGTTCTACCGCGAGGGTTATTTCCAGCAGGCCATTGATCACAACAACTGGCAGACGGAATACTACACGCTCCTGAACCCGGCCAATCTCCCGATGGAGCCCGTGCTGGATGACAAAGGTCAGCCCATCGTGTGCTCCGTGGACATCAACATGGCGCAGGTCTATTTCCAGGTCTGGCGCGTCAATGTTGGCCGCGTGCCCATTTACCTGATTGATGCGAACCGTCCCGAGAACGATCAACGCTTCCGTGATTTGACCCTGCGTGTTTATGGCGGCGACAGCACCACCCGGATCATGCAGGAGATCCTGCTGGGCATCGGTGGCGTGAAGTTGATGCGCAAGCTCGGCATCCAGCCGTCCGTGTTCCACATGAACGAGGGTCATGCCGCGTTCCTCACGCTGGAACTCCTGCGGGAGAAGATTTCCGCCGGCAAGACCTATGAACAGGCCTGCGCCGAGACGACGAAGGAGTGTTTGTTCACCACCCACACGCCCGTCGAGGCCGGCCACGATCGCTTTACTGCCGAGTCGCTCGAATATGCATTGCACCGCTACTACAAGACGCTGGGCTTCTCGTTCGACACCCTCGTCGGCCTGGGCCGCTTGGATCCGAAGGATGCCCGCGAGCCGTTCTGCATGACGGTGCTCGCCCTCAAGCTGTGCCGCGCCGCGAACGGTGTCAGCGAGTTGCACGGACAGGTCAGCCGCCAGATGTGGCAAAAGCTGTTTGGCTCCCGGACCGTGGACGAGGTGCCCATTGGCCACGTCACCAACGGCGTTCACATGCTCGGCTGGATGAAGGGGCCGGTCCGCAAGTTCTGGCGCAGCAAACTGGCGGGCAACTGGCAGGGCTTCGCACCCGGTGAGAAGAAGGGCCGTGGGACCAGCGTTTGGAGCAAGATCGCCAAGGCGCACTGGGACGAAACCCTCGATATCCCGGAGTTCTGGCAGAGCATCGCCGATACTGACTTCATCTCCGATGAGGAAATCTGGGCGCTGCGCTACCAATTGCGCCGCGAATTGATCGAGTTCTCCCGCCGCCGGCTCTTGTTGCAGGGACAATCCCTCCGGCAGGGCGACTACATCATATTCGACCACTTGCTCAATCCGGACGCCTTGACCATCGGCTTCGCGCGCCGCTTCGCGACCTATAAGCGTGCGCCGCTCATCTTCCAGCAGTTCGAGAACATCGTGCATCTTTGCCGCGACAAGAATCGTCCGGTGCAGTTCATCTTCGCCGGCAAGGCTCATCCCCGCGACGACGACGGCAAGCGTTTCATCCAGCACATCATTCACCTCAGCAAATACAGCGACCTCAAGGGCAGCCTGGTGTTCCTGGAAAACTACGACATGCACGTGGCACGCCAGATGGTGTCGGGTTGCGACGTGTGGTTGAACAACCCGCGCCGTCCGCTCGAAGCCTCCGGCACCAGCGGCATGAAGGCCATTCCGCACGGCTGCTTGAACATGAGCATTCTCGACGGCTGGTGGCGCGAAGGTTACGACGGCAAGAACGGGTTCGCCATCGGTGACGATTCGCATCCTGCGTCCATCGACGAACAGGACAGGATTGATTCCGCCAACCTGTTCAGCACGCTCAAGGACGAGGTCATTCCGTTGTTCTATCAGCGTGATGAGAACGGCCTGCCGCGCGAGTGGATCAAACGCATCCGCCACGCCATGGTGACGTTGCTGCCGGTGTTCAACACGCATCGCATGGTCAAGGAATACGCCACAAAGTATTACCTGACGAAGTGAGTTTGCGGTCTTGCTCTAGATCGCCAGTGTGGTGAGCCGATTAAGGTCAGGACGAAGGTCAAGATTAAGACTTTGAAACCGGACATCAAATCTCTGACCGAAGCCGATTTGGGCGGCTCTCTCCAGCAATGGGGGCAGCCGTCCTACCGTGTCGGGCAGGTGCTGGACTGGGTTTACCGCCGGCTGGCCACCGACTGGGACGCGATGACCAATCTGCCGAAGTCACTGCGCCAGCGACTCGCGGACGGCTTTGGCCACTACCCCTTGGAGTTGGTGCGCAAACAGGGGGCGCAGGATGCCACCCAAAAGTTTCTGTGGCGCCTGCAAGACCGCTCGCTGGTTGAGAGCGTGCTCATCCCGGCCAATCCGGCGCTTTACGGCGACGCCAGCGATCGCCACACGCTTTGTATTTCCACGCAGGTGGGCTGCGCCTACGGTTGCAAGTTCTGCGCGAGCGGCCTTGATGGCTGGAAACGCAACCTGGGCGTCGCGGAGATTGTGGATCAGGTGCTCGCTGTGGAAAGAGCGCGCCGGGTCGAAAGTTGCACGGTGAACGTTGCAGGTTCGGGCTCAGCTGCGGCGCAACCTGCTGCCGGTGACCTTCCGCCTGCAACCGGCCGCACGGTCAACAACATCGTCGTGATGGGCATGGGCGAGCCGCTGGCGAATTACGACAACCTTCTCGCCGCGTTGCGCATCCTGAATGCGCCGTGGGGTGGGGGGATCGGCGCCCGCAAGATCACCATCTCGACCAGCGGACTGGTCCCGCAGATCCGCAAGCTCGCCGATGAGCCCCAGCAATTCCGGCTGGCCATTTCGTTGCACGGCGCGACCGATCAGGTCCGCGAAAAGATCATGCCCGTGAATCGCAAGTATCCCTTGGCGCAACTCGCCGATGCTTGCGATTACTACCAGCAACGCAAAGGACGCATGATCACGCTGGAATACATTCTCATCGCCGGGGTGAATGACGGCCTCGACCAATCCCAGCCATTGGCTGACCTTGCCCATCGTCTCAACGCCAAGGTGAATTTGATTCCCTACAATGAAGTTGAGGGGCTTCCCTGGGTGCGCCCGGAAGAATCCGTTCAGGAGGCGTTCCTCGCCGGACTGGAAAGCCGCGGCGTCGTGGCCACGCTCAGGCGCGAAAAAGGCCACGACATTGACGCCGCCTGCGGCCAGCTCCGCCTCAAAACGGAACGTGAAATGGCCTCTTTGCCTGCCCCTTGACTCTCCAGTCAAGGAAGTGACGCAGTTCTGCCCCGGAATCAGAAAGCGGGTGGGTTCACCGAGGCAAACGCAGATGACCAGGTGACCGTCTGGATTTGGATTTGTTTCCTTCTCTTTTGGCCGCCTGCATGGCACTGGGACTGCTTTTTCATGTCTGCGCTTCAAAGGCGCGAACCATTGAAAGCCATGAAAACCGCCCTTCAAAACTTGCTTAACCGCCCGGCCATCAAAGGCTTTTCTCTTTCCCTCTTGCTGTTGATTGCGGTCGCGGCAGGTCTGCTGGCATCCATCGTGGTCCCGGTTGCCGTTCAGTGATGGGGAAATTCCGACCGGGGAGAATTCTGTGTTTTCAGGTTGGTACCGATGGAGGGGCTCGAACCCCCACGTCCGCGAGGACACCAGATTTTGAGTCTAGCGCGTCTGCCAATTCCGCCACATCGGCTCACCTGAGGATCAACTGCTTGCAAGCACTGCGGGGTCGCCTGTTTTGCTCTGTATCCCGCAACTTTGGGTTTTGCGGACCAAGTCGGATGCTGGCCCCAAAGCGTGGGTGGGAAGCAACCTTCCAAGGATGCCCATTGGCGCCCGTTCCCCCGAATCCCACCTGTGCTGCTGTACGTCGACCGCGCTGTATACTATGCGCGTGTGAAGGTTCGCGGCAAGTTGATTCGGTGGATCACGGTGACGCCATTGCTCGCCCCTCCCTCCCTCCCTCGCTCGTTGCTCTCAGGTCATCGGCGACACGCCATGCACCAGCCAGTAGTAGATCAGCTTGCCGTACTCGCTCAGGATGCGGCCGCGTTCATGTCGGTCGGGCCACCAGGCGGGTTGTGGCGGGTGCACGGTGGGCTGGCTGTAGAAATGCATCTCGGGGTTCGCCTCCCGAAAACAGGCGAGCGCCCGGCGCGAGTGGAACCAGGACGTCACAATGACCACGTTCGTGGCCCCGCGCTCGCGCAACCGGGGAACCGAAAACGCCGCGTTTTCCAGAGTGGAGGTGGATTTGCACTCGGTGAGGATGGCGGACGCAGGCACCGCGCATGCCTCCAGTTGCCGGCGCGCATCCTCACAGTCGCCTTCCCCCGTGGCCAGCACCCACAGGCTTGAATCCGCGGCGCGGCCGGGGTTCTCCCCGGCAACCTGCCGGTAGACTTCCGCCGCACGCTCGGCCCGCGTCGTCGGCTCTCCGCCAAGCACGACGATCGCATCGATCCGCACCTCCCTGGCCCCAGGCAACCCCGTGTCCCGCACCAGCAACCCCGGCGCGGCAAGCCACGCGAGCGGAATCGTCCCCGCCACGACGCACGCCAGTCCGACTGCGATCCGGATACGCCTTCTGCCTTTCGGTGACATCGGGCGGAAGGCAACAGGAAAAAGCGGTGGGTGGAAAGCAGAAGTCGAACCTGGACCCGTCCCCGTTTTTGCCTCAAGTGGCCCCCGCGTCGGTGCCGGAGCAACCGGCACACCTCGGTATCCGACCCCTTCCGTCACCCTGACGCTGCGCTCGGCGGCGGGCCGGTCGCCGAGCGCCCAGCCCTGCCTCCACTCTCGCTCTTTGCTCTTTCCCCGGTGCGGCGCTTTCGCCTTAAATTGTGGCCGTTGAAGATACTCCTGCTTAATCAAACGTTTCATCCGGATGTGATGGCTACGGCCCAGTATCTCACCGAGCTGGCCCTGGCCCTGCGCCAGCGCGGTCATCAGGTGACGGTGGTGACCAGCCGCCATGCTTATGACCATCCCGGCCAACAGTTTCCCGGGCGCGAGTCGTGGAACGGCATCGACATCCGGCGCGTGCGGTCCACCCGCTTCGGCAAGGGGGCCCGCTGGCGCCGCGCCGCGGATTTCGCCTCCTTTCTCCTCAGCTGCTGTCTGCGGTTGCTCTTCCTGCAGCGTCAGGATGTGGTGGTGGCGCTGACGACGCCGCCCTTGATTTCGTTTGTTGGCGCCTGCCTTGCCCGGTTGCGGGGCGGACGCTTCGTCTATTGGGTGATGGACCTGAATCCGGACGAGGCCGTGGCGGCAGGCTGGCTCGACCCGGCTTCGCCAGCCGGACGCGGGCTCGAACGGATCTCCCGCTTCAGCCTCCGAAATGCCGCACGCATTGTGGCCCTGGACCGTTTCATGAAGGACCGCATCGTGGCCAAGGGCATCGATCCTCAAAGGGTGGTGGTGATTCCGCCGTGGTCCCAGGATGGCGCGGTGGCCTACGATGCCGCGGGCCGGACCGCCTGGCGGCAGGCGCACGGACTGGCCGGCAAGTTCGTGGTGATGTATTCCGGCAATCACAGCCCGATCCATCCGTTGGACACCTTGATGGCCGCCGCCGAGGCCCTGCGTGAGGACGATGCTGTGCACTTCTGTTTTGTGGGCGGCGGCAGCGAGTTCAAACGTGTCCAGGCCTTCGCCGCCGACCGCCGGCTGCCGAACATCCTGTGTCTGCCCTACCAGCCCTTTGCGCAGCTCTCCGCCTCGTTGTCCGCCGCCGACCTCCAGGTGGTGGTCATGGGTGAGGCATTTGTGGGTCTGGTGCACCCCTGCAAGATCTATAACATGCTCCGCGTGGGCGCACCCGTGCTCTACGTCGTGCCCGAGCCCAGCCACGTCACCGAGATCTTCGCGCAACTGCCCGCAGCCTGCTTGCGGCTCGATTTCCGGCATGGGCATGGACCCCGATTGGCGGCCGCCATCCGGCGATTGCTGCCGGGGGACGGGGCGGGGCGGCGGGGCGGCGACCTGCCCGCGCACCTGGCGCGCGACCGGCAGCTGCCGCGCTTGGTCGAGGTGATCGAGCGGGCTTGAACTGCCGCCGCCCCGGCGGCCTTCAAAAGGCACCGCTTTCGCGGCCGGGACCAAACTGCGCATCGCCGTCACCCTCCTCCTCTTGGGTCTGGCCGGGTGGTTTCCGCCGTGTCTCGTAATTTCCGCATTGCCAGCGGCTGCGCTTGTGGTACCTACATCCGTTGTGACCACCGCATTCTTTTGGCACTGGGGCGCACGGCAGGGGTTCTCGCTTCCGGTTTTCCCGGAGGCTGCAATCCATGGTCTGTCCCGCCCGACTTTCTTCGGGCCATGCCGGAAAATCCCTCCAGCTGGCAGCCCGCTTTTAAGACAGGGCCATTCATAGTAGCCGTTTGTGGTATGACATTGTCACCAGTTGTGCAAATGGTGGGGGCCCTTTTGGCTGGGGCGTTGATGGCCCGGTTGCTGATTCCGTGGTGCATGCGCCTGGGCGTTGCCAAGGCGGTCCGGGGCAGCTCGATTCAGCCGCATCACACCCACACGCAGCCCGTCTCTCGGCTCGGCGGGCTGGCCTTGGCGCTCCCCTTCGCTGTCACGGTGTTGTGCGTCTACGCGTTTGATTTGAACACCGCCCTTCCCGCAAGGGAACGGCCGGCGGCGGTGCTTGGGGCGCTGGCCATGTTCGCCCTCGGTTTTTGGGACGACCTGCGGCCTCTGGGCGCCAGACTCAAACTCCTCTGGCAGATCATCGTTGCCGTGGCCGTCTGGTGGGGCGGCATTCGTATCGAGGTGCTCAGCCAGCCGTGGGGAGGCGGAGCGCTGGATCTGGGTTCCTGGAGCGTGGTGCTGACCGTGCTCTGGCTGGTCGCCTTCACCAACCTCATCAACTTGATCGACGGACTCGATGGGCTGGCCGGTGGCCTGTCCCTGATGCTGCTGGCTGTGCTTACCGTCCACCTGAGCCGTGGCGGCACGGCGGCGTTTCTTTGTCTGGTGCTGCTGGGTTCCTTGTTCGTCTTTCTCTGTTACAACTTCCCGCCGGCGCGGATTTATCTGGGCGATGGCGGGGCCTATTTTCTGGGGTTCACGCTCGGGGTCTTCAGCATCGTCAGCTCGCACAAGGGCACCATCTTGGCCGCCCTGGTTGCGCCTTTGATTGTGCTGCTGCTGCCTGTGATTGACGTCAGCCTGGCCATCCTGCGGCGCGGCCTCAAGGGCCTGCCGCTTTTTCGCCCGGACAAGGGTCACATTCATCACCGCCTGCTGGCCATGGGGCTGTCGCGGCGCCGCGCCGTGCTGGGGTTGTATGCGTTCACCTTGGTGTTCTTGGTGCTCGCCGTGGTGGCGCTCTGGGGGGAGGGGCGGACCCTGCCCATGGTGTTCGGATTTGCCACCCTGTGCCTGCTGCTGGTGGCGGGCCGGCTGGATTTCACCCGGGAATGGTTTGCGGTGGGCCGCGTGCTGGGGAATTCGATGGGGATGCGTCAGGAGGTGACGTTTGCCCTGGCGGTCACGCGCTGGCTCAACCTGGAGGCCCAGCGCGTGCATACGCTGGATGAGTTCTGGCACCTCCTGTGCATCGGAGCGCGGCGGCTCGGTTTCTGTTCGCTCACTTTGGAACTGCCCGATGGCCGGCGGCATTCGGGCGAACCGTCCGGGTCGGAGCGGATCCACTGGCAGAAGTTCGACTTTACGGCGCAGGGAGCGGGCGTGCTCGAGCTGGGGGCGTTGATCGGCGACGCACCGGACGCCGGCGCCCGGGGCGAGGCGGAGGTCCCCTCCTCGAGCAGCGCGGTATGTTGCGTGGCGGACCGGCGTTTGTTCGTCCTGCTCTCTGAATTGTTCGCGGAGGCCTGGCTCGCTGCCAGCGCCCAACTTCAGGAAGGGTCCGTGCCGCTCGCCTTTGCCGCGCGCCTGTCCCGGCCGCGCAAACCCGGTGGAACCCTCCCCCGATGGCTCGGCCGGATCACCGGTCAGCCTCCCCGCTCCGGAGACAAGCCCTGACGGCTCCGTCGTCCGCCCCCCGCGTCAGGCGGGGCGGCGTTGATGGCTCCCGCCCGGCCGCACAAGGTGCTCCGCCGCAACCTCGATGCTCACCTGTCGGCCGAGGAAGTCCATCAGGACGGCCACCCGCTGGCGGGCGGGAGTCGACTCATGGACGATCGCCAGAAGACCGTGAAAACTGCCCCCAGCGATCTGCACCTCTTCGCCCGGCTGGAAGTTCCCCGTCACGTTGTGCATCTCCTCCGGACCGAGTTCCCGGCGCAGGGAGTCGATGACCTCGTCGGGTACCGTCGGCCAGCGGTGGCCGAAGTGCACCACGCTGGCGACGCCCCTTCCGTGCCGGACGGCCCGCAATTGTCCACGCCATTCGAAGCGGGCGAAGAGGTAGCCGGGGAAGAGCGGCTCGGTGACCATGCGGCTGCCCCGTCCAACCAACTGGCGGAACCGGATCCGCGGCAGGAATACCTCGACCTGCAGGTCCTTCGCCAGGTGAGCGGCGGCAATGTGCTCATGCTTGGGTTGCGACCGCACGCAGAACCAGGCCCGCTGGCCTCCGTCTTGCCCGGGGATTGGGGTCATGCCTCCAGCCTGCACGTCATTTCCTCGCCGGCAGTTACTTGGAGGGGAAGGACGAGTAGTAGTCCTTGTAGCGGTAGTAGTAATAGTTGGCGCTCGTGGCCTTCACGTCATTGAGCACGACTCCCAGCACCTTGGTGCTGCGCTGGTACAGTAGTTCGAGCGCCGCGCGCATGACCCGCCCGGAGGTTTTCCGCGCCCGGAGCACGAAGATCACGCCGTCGGCCTGCGGTGCCAGCGAACTCGCATCGTCCGCCGCCATCACCGGGGGCGTGTCCAGGATGATCTGGTCATAACGCTCCCGCGCCTCGCGCATGAACGCGGCAAAGTTGGGGCCGAGGAACAGCTCGCTTGAACGCTGGGTCGCGCTGCCCCGCGGCAGCAAGTCGAGGTTCGGATAACGGGTGGTCTGGACTATCGACGACCAGGCGGGGCCGCCGGCCAGCATTTCGCTCAGGCCCTCGCCTGACTCCATCCCGAAGCGCCGGTGCAGCTCGCCCTTGCGCAGGTCGGCGTCCACCAGCAGCACACGCATGCCCCCGTGGGCGATGGTGATGGCCAGATTGGCCGCGGTCATGGATTTGCCCTCGCCGGGGATGGAACTCGTGATGAGGAGCAGCCGGGGCGGCTTCTCGCCCACGGGGCGAAACAGGAGGGACGAACGCAGGTTGCGGAATGCCTCCACCAGCGCATGCCGGTCGTCCTCCTGGCTGAGATGGATGGCCGTGCCCCGTTGCGCCTCCGGGTCGTGCGGGATCTGTCCGGCCACGTCCTCTTCGAAGTTTTCCTCGAACTCCGTGAATGAATTGATGCGATCGTCCAGGCGGTCCACCAGGAGAAGTATCCCCAACCCGGCGGCCAGGCCCAGCAGCCCGGCCACGGCCAGGCCCCAGGGCAGGCTGTCTAGATCCGTTCGCGCCGGCGCCGCGGGCTCCAGCACGCTCACGTTTCCCGAGCTCAGGTCCTTGTTCACATCTAGCGTCTGCATGGTGGACAGCAGGCGCTCGTAGAGCGCCTGCGTGCGGTCCTTGTTGCCCTGGATGCGCTCGAACTGCGCGATCTTCCGGCTGGCCTCGATGGATCTGCCCTCCCACTCGGCCACCTGTTCCTCGAGGTTCCGGAGTTGCACTTCCAGCGAGCGGCGGCGGCTTTCCAGCTGCTCCTTGCTTTGCTCGCGGTACAGCTCGAGCACCCGCTCGCGGCGGACGATGTCGTCGGCGATCTTCACCATCTTGGGATGTCTGGCGCGCAGGTGTTCGGACAGCTCCTGCATCTCCGCTTTCAGGAGGGCCAGCTCCTGCTTGTCACGAAGATATTCCGAGTCGGCGGGCTGCAACGCGTCCTGGCCGGATTGGCTGCCGGCAAACTGCCGGCGTTCGAGGTTCTGCTCCAAGCTCAGCGCCCCCAGCAGCCGGTATTCCGTCCGCAGGTCCGCGACCTGGCGGTTGAGATCGGCCAGGTACGCGCTGGCGCTGCTGCCTTGCTTCTGCAGCAGCACCACGCTGTTCGAGGTTTGGAAGTTCGCCAGCTCCTCCTCGTTGCGCTGCAGCGTCCGTTCCAGCACGCCCAGTTCCTCCGTGATGCTGGCCAGGGTGGTTTCCGAGGTTTGCGACCGCATTTCGCGCTTCAGTTCGGTGTAGGCGTTCATGCACGCATCGACGTAAGCCTGCACATATTCCTCCTCGATGCCGGTGCCGCGGACCACGAAGATCGTCGTCTTGGGTATGACCGACACCCTGAGTTCCACGGGGCAGGGGAGCAGGTCGGGCCGGTCCTTCTCCAGCGCGGCGGTCGCCCGGCTGCGCACGGCGGCGTTCTGCATCAGTGACATCTGGGTCCCGAGGAAGTTGCTCCACTCCTCCGTGTAA
>Ga0075472_10000978_pt1 | contig 11790 bp, 9 predicted proteins | sample DEB19_08_DNA_3_FD_77014 | JGI IMG/M metagenome (GOLD analysis project Ga0075472, IMG submission 77014) | Aqueous microbial communities from the Delaware River and Bay under freshwater to marine salinity gradient to study organic matter... | ecosystem: Environmental > Aquatic > Marine > Coastal ...
CGGGCCGAAGACGTTGAAATAGCGCAGTGCCGTGGTAGCCAGCTTGCCTTGCTCCGCAAAGCGGCGGCACAACTCCTCGCCCGCCAGCTTGGTGGCTGCGTAAGGACTTTTCGGCTCAGGCGTCATGGTCTCCACCTTGGGCACGACGGGGTTGTCGCCGTAAATCGCGGCTGAACTGCTGAGCACGAGCTTCTTAACGCCCGCGCGCGCAGCCTCCTCCAGCACTAGGGCGGTGCCGGTTGTGTTCAATTCCTCGCAACCCGCTGGATTAGCGACCGACTCAGGCACACTGACCATCGCCGCAAGATGGAAAACGTATTCCACTCCCTGCATCACAGTCGCCACCGTGGAGCGGTCCAGAATGGAGCCTGTTATCAGCTCGCAACTAAACCCTTCCAGGTTATGGAGAAAGCCGGAGCGGAAGTTGTCCAGCACGCGCACCTCGGCCTTCCCTTGGAAATGCTCCACCAAGTGGCTGCCGATGAATCCCGCTCCACCTGTGATCAGGACCTTCATTTTAGTGCAATCGTCCGTGCATCAATTCGCAATAGTTGTAGCAGCAGTTTGGTCATGGTCTTCCATCGGTCAAGCGCGGGCACGAAAAAGCGGAACGAAGCTCAGCTCCGTTCCGCTGAAAAACGACGCGAGCCACTAGCTCCCCAACTGCCCGAAGGGATTGTTGCTGAACACCTCGGCCTTGGGTGCCCCAGCCGCGGCGTCACGAACGATCTTCACGGGCTTGCCTTCACCGCCCGCTTGAGGCGCGGGCTTGACTGGCTGCGACTCATCTTGGTTCGGATCCTTTGCGCGCTTGTTGCGTGGCAGCGGGCTGACCATCAGATTGATGTTCTTGCCAATGAGCTTGGGCTGAAAATCCGGGTGACCCCAAGGCGCGATGCTCTCGACGAATTTCTGGATGACCTGAAACCCGAACTCGGTGTGCGCCATTTCGCGACCGCGAAAACGCAGCGCCACCTTGACCTTCATGTCATCACACAGGAATCCGATGGCGTGATTGACCTTTACGCCGAGATCGTGCGGATCGATACGCGGGCTGAGCTGGATCTCCTTCACCTCCCCAGCGTGCTGGTTCTTCTTGGACTCCTTCTCCTTCTTGGACTGTTCATAGCGAAATTTGCCGAAGTCCACGATGCGGCAGACGGGGGGGGTGGCGTTAGGAGCGATCTCAACTAAGTCCACCCCGGCATTGCGGGCGAGGTTGAGCGCATCGCCGAGTGGGAGGACGCCCAACTGCGCTCCTTGCTCTCCGATGACACGGACTTCCCGGGCACGAATTTTCCCGTTCACCCGAATGAAGGAAGCCTGCGAATTTGAAGGCCGAGAGGGGAAAGGCCGACTCAAGCGAACCTCACCAGTTGTAGATGTTGCATTCTAAAATAAACCACGTTCAAAACGAATTCCGTAACTTTCGAGGGTAGTAAAGCCGCTTCACCCCATCCCGCAAGCAGAAAAGTGTGTCCAATGGCCCGCCAGACGCCTCAGGCCGGTCTTTCGCTTTTGCCATGTGTTGGGCTGTTTGCCATTCTACGCGCCACATGAACCGCATCGTTGAACGCTTTCAACGCCTCACAACCCAGGGCAAAAAGGGCCTCGTCATCTACATCGGCGCAGGCGATCCGAATCTCGAAGCCACCCGGCAACTGGCGCTGGGGTTCGATCAAGCCGGGGTGGATGTGCTCGAACTGGGCGTTCCGTTCAGCGATCCGCTAGCCGACGGTTTGGTCAACCAGCTGGCTGCCCAGCGTGGTTTGGAATCCGGGACCACCCCGCCCAAAGTGCTGGAGACCGTCGCGGCGATCCGGCGTGAATCCCAAATGCCCATCGTATTCTACGTCTATTTCAACATCCTGCACAAACGCGGCGTAAAAGAGTTCATCGCCGACTGCGCCAGGGCGGGGGTGGACGGATTGCTCGTGCTGGACCTGCCGCCGGAGGAATCCGACAACTACGAACGTCTGATGGCTGAGGCGGGACTTTGCAACATTTACCTCATCGCGCCAACAACCCCGGAAGACCGCATGGAACTCATCGCCAAACGCGCGCAGGGTTTCATCTACTACGTCTCACGCGAAGGCGTCACCGGTATGCAGGCTAAAGTCTCCGACACCATCGGCAGCATGACCGCCAAGATTCGTGCGCACACCCAACTGCCCATCGCGGTCGGCTTCGGCATTTCCAACCCCGAGCAAGCCAAGTTGGTCGCCCAAAGTGCGGAAGCCATCGTCGTGGGTAGCGCGGTCGTCAATCAAATCGCCAAGCACGGCGAATCACCCGAGCTGGCGTCGAAGGTAAGCGCCTTCGTGAAGTCACTTGGCGATGCGGTGAAATCAGTTTGAACCAGTCATGAAAACCAAAGCCACCAACAATTCGGACCGTTACGTCATCATCATGGCCGGCGGGCGCGGAGAGCGCTTCTGGCCGGTCAGCCGCGAGAAGACCCCCAAGCAACTCATCAAGCTGCTCGGCGACCGTTCCTTTCTCCAGCAGGCCGTGGATCGCGCCCTGCCGGTGGTGCCGCTGAAGAACATCCTCATCATCACCAACGCAGCGCAAGCCGCCGAAGTCCGCAAACAATTGCCGAAGCTCCCCAAGGAAAACGTCGTCGCCGAACCGATTGGTCGCGACACCTGTGCTGCCGTCACCCTGGGCGCGGCGATTGTGGGCGCCCGCTCCGTCAATGCAGTCATGGCGGTTCTCCCAGCGGACCACGTCATTCCCGAGGAGAAGAAGTTTCAGCAAGTGCTGGCCGATGCGTTCGATCTCGCCAGCCGCGGCCAGGTGATCGTCACCATTGGCATCAAACCGACCGAGCCAGCGACAGGCTATGGTTACATCCGGAGCGGCGCGGAATTGCCGCCGCCTGCCGGTTTGAAGAAATACAAGACCAAGTTCTTCAAAGCGGAGCAGTTTGTGGAGAAGCCGAATTACGAAACCGCTCTCACCTACCTGACCAGCGGACAATATCGCTGGAACGCGGGCATGTTCGTTTGGTCGTTCGTCACCATCACCAACGCGCTGGAGAAACATCAGCCCGAGATGAGCACGGCGTGCCATCGCTGGTTTGAAGCAGCCGCCAAGAAGAAGCTCGATCGCGTGCTCGCCAAGGAATACCCGGACATCAAGAAGATCAGCGTGGACTACGCCATCATGGAGAAGGCGCAAAATGTGGTCGTGGCAGATGGCGCGTTCGATTGGGATGACCTCGGCGCGTGGCCCGCACTGGCCCGCCATCTCAAGGCTGACCCAGAAGGTAACTGTGCCGTGGGCGAATTCGTCCATGTGGACGGTGCTCGCAACATCATTTACGACAACCGCAGCAAGGCAAACCGCACACCCATCGCCTGCGCTGGTTTGCGCGACTCCATTCTCGTGCTCACCGACGACGCCGTCCTGCTCGCGCACAAAAGCCAGGCGCAGAAAATCAAGGACCTCGTCAAAAAACTAGCCGAGGATTCAAAGCTGAAAAAGCTGGTGTGAAGTCAGTCACAATCCACACGGACGGCGGGTGTCAGGGTAATCCTGGTCCCGGCGCATGGGCGGCGGTATTGCGGCACGACAACAGCGTCCTCGAAATTGTCGGCAGCGAACTTGCGACCACCAACAACCGCATGGAACTGCGCGCCGCCATTGAGGCGCTCAACACCCTCAAGGAGCCGTGCGCCGTAGAAGTCTTCACCGACTCGGAATACCTGCGCAACGGCATCACTGCGTGGATCAAGGGCTGGAAGGCACGCGGCTGGGTGACCCAGGAAAAGAAGCCAGTCAAGAACGCGGACCTCTGGCGGGCCTTGGACGCGGCGTGCTTGCGACACCAAGTCAAATGGGGCTGGCTCAAGGGCCACGCCGGCCACGCCGACAACGAACGCTGCGATGTGCTGGCAGGCGAGGCCATGGCCAGCCTTCGACAAAAACACAGCGCCGCCGAACTCGCGCAGGCTCTGGAACAATTCAAATCCTCCACGTCATCCCGGTCCGCAGTGCAGCCCACCCTACTCTGAAGAGCTCATGACCATTGGAGATCGGCGTGCAAAAATGCATCCGCAATTTGCAAATCGCGGCACTATTCCCAGCCGTGAATAACTTTCTGTCCCCGCCCTTTGACACGCCGCGCTTCATAGCCATTCTCCAGCCGAACAATCAACCTTGAATCATTTATGAGTTCACCTACAGGCGAAAAACTGTTGGCCAGCGACGTTGGAATCAAAGGCAATTTGAAATTCACCGGCGAGCTGCAATTTGAAAGCAAAAACGAGGGCGAAATCTCCTCGGAGGGAACGCTTGCTCTGGGCGATACTGCGACAGTGGACGGCAACATCAATGTCGGCACCGTCATTGTGCGCGGCAAGGTCAACGGCAACATCACCGTCAAGAACAAGGTTGAGATCAGGACCAAGGCGGAAATCTTCGGCGACATCAAGTCCAGCAAGTTGCGCGTCGAGTAAGGCGTCACCTTCGGGGCCGCGCCGAGGTGAACCCGAACAAGATCATGCCATCTGCGCCCAAATCTCCTGAAGCTCCAAAGCCCCCCGTGCCCGGAATGCGCTATGGCTGGCAATGGCACGCGCGTCTCGCCCAATGACCAACTCACCTTGTTCTGCCAAATGCTGAGCAGAATTTGACACCGTCAGACCCGGCTATTCACGGACCGTCGCGTTGAGTTGCGACCTGAAGGTCTCGATGACTTTGGCGTGGGCCGCATTCACATCAGCATCCACAAGCGTCTTTTCTGTTCCGCGATAGGTGAGCGCATAAGCCATGCTCTTCTGTCCCTCGGGCACATTCTTGCCGCGAAAGATGTCGAACAATTCAACGCTCTCCAAATTGGCGGGTTTGGCCTTCTTCACCGCCAGCAACACGGCATCATGCGTGGTGGCTTCCGGCACGAGCATGGCAATGTCACGACGGCTCGCCGGGAATTGCGGGAGCGCTTTGAACGACTTGCCGCGATTGCCGCGCGCGATCAGTTCATCCAAGCGCAGTTCCGCCAGAAACACGGCGTCGCGCAGGTCAAATTTCTTGCCCAGGGCGGGTGTAAGTTGGCCGAGCTGGCCGAGCTGCAATTTGCCCCCCAGCGCGATGCTCGCCGATTCGAGGAAGAGGTCGCCGCTCTCCTCGCGCTTCGCGAACTGTATGCCGCGCAAGCCAAAGTGCTCCAGCACATCCTCCACTACTCCCTTCAAGTCCATCGCGTCAAACTTCGCACCGCGCTCGTTGCCACTCCAGAACGTGAGCGCACGTTGACCGGTCAGGGCAATCGCCACGCGTCGCTCTTCCTTGGTCTGGCCATTGACATTGAGGAAGACACGTCCCACTTCAAACAACGCCACGTCGTAATTCCTGCGACTGATGTTGTGCCGGAGCGAATGGATCAACCCGGGCAGCAAGCTGGGCCGGAGCACGTCCATATCCGAGCTGAGCGGGTTTGCGAGCATGACCAGTTCCGCGTTCCGTGCCCCACAGTCCGCGCTCGATACAAGCGTCTGGCCTTGGGCTTCGTTCAAACCCAATCCGGTCAACAGACGCCGCACGGCGGCGATCTCGTCATAAATTGCATCAAAGGCATTCTCGCCATGCGCCCCGCGCGGTGCCGTGGCAGGAATCCGGTCCACGCCGTAAAGCCGGGCGATTTCCTCGACCAAATCCACTTCGCGCTTCAGGTCAGGCCGCGATGTCGGAATAGCGAAGGTTGCGGCTTGAGAGTCACGCTGGGTTTCAACCAGACCAAGAGTGACGAGGAACTTGCTTTGTTGTGAAGGCGCGATGGCGAGGCCGAGCAAATCGTTGGTCTTTGCGAAGCGCAGAGAAATCTCCTTGGGCTTGAGCGCCTGCGGACAAGCATCCACCACGCCCTCGGCCAAAGTGCCGCCGGCTGTTTCCAGAATCAATTGAGCGGCGCGGCGACTGGCGTAATCCACGCCCCAGTTCGGATCGCAGCCGCGCTCGAAGCGGTAACTGGAGTCCGTGCGCAGTGCGAGCGTCTTGCTCGTGCGCCGGATGTTCGAGGGCGCGAAATACGCGGATTCCAAAAGCACATCCGCCGTCTGAGCATTGATCTCGGTGTTGAGCCCCCCCATGACGCCCGCCAAGGCGATGCCCTTTTGTTCGTCGGCGATGAGCAGATTCTCCGCGCTCAACTCATGCTCCTTATCATCCAAGGTCTTGAACTTCTCCCCTGCCCCGGCGCGTCGGACCACGATGGTGGGCTTGCCGTCCGCACCCTTGGTGATCAGGTGATAGTCGAAGGCATGCAGCGGCTGGCCGGTTTCGAGCATCACGAAATTCGTGACATCCACGACGTTGCTGATGCTCCGCAGCCCGACTTTTTCCAGCGCCGAGCGCAGCCAGTCGGGGCTTGGGCCTACCTTCACGCCCTTGATGACGCGGGCGGTGTAGCGCGGGCAAAGGTCGGGAGCATCGAGACGCACAGTGACGAGGTCGGAAGCGCTGTGGCGGCGGTCTGTGACCGCCGATGGCGCTGACACAGCGCCGCTACAATCGGGCAATTTCACCGGATTGCCGGTCAGCGCCGAGATCTCGCGCGCGATGCCGATGACACTATTCCAGTCAGGTCGGTTTGGTGTTGTCTCCAGATCATACACCACGTCGCCACCAGAGCGACCGAGATACTCGGCAAATGCCTGTCCGACCTTTGCATCCTCGCGGAGGATGAGCAGCCCATCCTCATTTTTGTGACCGATGGCTTCTGGATCAAGGCCTAGCTCCCCGTGGGAGCACATCATGCCGTGCGATTCGACATTGCGGATCTTGCCGACCTTGATCATGAACGGCTGCGTCTCGCCCGCTTTGGGCGGCAGCGAAGCCCCGGGCAGGATGAGCGGCACCTTGTCACCGGCCTTGAAGTTCTGCGCGCCGCAAACGATTTGGCGCTCGCCCGTGCCGTCGTTGACGCGGCAGACGGAGAGTTTGTCAGCGTTGGGATGCTTGTCGCGCGTGATGACCTGGGCCACAACGATGCCCTCGAATTCGCCGGCGACCTTGTGGACGCCTTCGACCTCAAGGCCGAGCATCGTCAGCCGCTCCGCGAGTTCCTCGGGCGACCAATTGAAATCAACGTATTGTTTGAGCCAGTTAAGGGTGACTTTCATCTTACTGCTGAATATCTCCACCGACCGTGCTGCTGCATGCCGCTTTGGGGGGGCGAGACGGCCACAATCCTCATCAAGTTGGCCCCGAATGGCAATCAGTTCGTGAGCCAAGCCAGCCTGGTCCAAGAAGATTTTGCACTTTGGCGGGCCATCCCTATTCTAAGCCGATGCTTAAGGCTGGCATCGTCGGATTGCCCAACGTCGGCAAATCCACCCTGTTCAACGCCGTCACCCGCACACGCAAGGCGGAGTCGGCGAATTACCCATTTTGCACCATCGATCCCAACGTCGGCATGGTCACCGTGCCCGACGAGCGGCTTTACGTGCTCAAAAACATCGCCAAGACCAACGTGGTCATCCCGGCGGCCATCGAGTTTGTAGACATCGCGGGCCTCGTGAAGGGCGCGAGTGCGGGCGAAGGCCTGGGCAACAAGTTCCTCAGCCACATCCGTGAGGTGGACGCCATCGTGCAGGTGGTGCGTTGCTTTGAAGACGCAGACATCCACCACGTCTCCGGCAGCGTGGACCCGGTGCGCGACATCGAGGTCATCAACACCGAACTGGTGCTGGCCGATCTGGAAAACGTCACCAAGCGCTTGGAGAAGGTGGCCAAGGACGCCAAGCGCGGCATCAAAGAGGCGGTGGCCGAGGAGGCCGTGTTGAAAAAGTTTCTGCCCACGCTGAATGCGGGGAAGGTAGCGCTCACCGTGGAACTGACGGCGGAGGAAAAGCCCATCGCGCGCAGCTTCTATCTGCTCACGGACAAGCCCACGATCTTTGCGTGCAACGTGAAAGAGGGCGATCTCGCCACGGCAGACACCAATGCCTTCGTCGCCAAGGTGCGCGAATACGTGGAGACCCATCTGGCCTGCGAGGCGGTGGTCATCAGCGCGCAGATCGAGAGCGACTTGATTGATTTGTCCGAGGAAGAAGGCAAGGCGTTCCTCGCCGAACTCGGCGTGAGGGAATCGGGCGTCGGCGCCCTAATCCGCGCCACCTATCACTTGCTCGGGCTGCGCACCTACTTTACGGCGGGTGAGAAGGAAGTCCGCGCATGGACCATTCATGCAGGCGACACGGCGCCCAAGGCGGCGGGTGTAATTCACTCCGACTTCGAGCGCGGCTTTATCAAGGCCGAAACCGTGGCCTACAAAGATCTCGTGGAATGCGGCTCCGTAGCCGCGGCCCGCGAGAAAGGGCTCTACCGCATGGAAGGCAAGGAATACGTCGTGAAAGACGGCGACGTACTGCTCTTTAAGTTCAACGTCTAAGGCCGTCAGGACTTCAGCCCGGCGAGGAACGTCTTCGTCGGGAACTTGGAGCCGGGGCATTTCGTGCCGATCACGTTGATCTGTTGATGGGTTTTGACGTTGCTGGCGGAGATGTTGCAACGCGTCATCAGCGAACGCACGAGGGCGTTGAGGCTCTTCAACTGCGCCGAGGTAGGCGGCGTGCGGTCATAATTCCCCACGAGACAAATGCCGATCGCCACTTTGTTTTGCGCCAAGCTGGCCAGGTGACCGCCATCGAGCTGTCTCTTCCAACGATTGCCCACAGCAACCTCGCCATTGCCCATGCCGTTGCCGTTGCCGACCACGAAATGGTAGGCCAAGCCGTTCTCCATGTGGCGCACCTGCCGATGGTAATTATCCATGCCCTTGACCGTGCCTTCAGAAGTTCCGCTATGGTGAATAACGATGTATTTCCAGCGCCCGGTCGTCACCGGCGCATTCACAATGGCGCTGCTGATGGACGAGGGCAACGCACCCGAGGGAGTTGCGGTTTCGTTGCTCGCGGAACTTGCGGTTGATCCAGGAAGCTTGAGCCGCTCGCCCACCTTGACCATGTGCTTGGTGCTGAGACCGTTCGCATCGGCCAAGTGAGGAAGCGACACCCCTTGCGCCTTGGCAATATCGGTCAGCGTGTCCCCCCGTTTGACGACATACATGCCACCACTGGGAGCGGAAGCATGGCTCCCCGGAATGACCAAACGCTGGCCGGTATTGACGTGATGGTTCCGGCTCAGGCCGTTGCGCTCCGCCAGTGCAGAAACCGAGATCCCGTTCTGCTTGGCAATGCTGGTGAGCGAGTCGCCCCGCTTCACCACGTAGGTCGTGTCCCCTACCGAAGCCATGACGGCGACAAAGCATAATAAGACCGCAAGCCAAGCGGACAGGCGGCGGTTCAGCGAATGGAGACATAGATATCGCATCACGTTAAGACCCGCCCAAGGAACAAAGATTCAATCAGCGTGGCGAGCATTTATTGTGGCACCCGCAGCAGGGGTGAACGAATCAATAGGGCGCTTCCCTGTGCAGGAAAGCGCCCCTTGAAGATTCAAGGCAGCTTACGCGCCGTATTTGTCGAAGGCCTTGGCGTTCGCCTGCATATGGCGCATCAGGAACTTTGCGTCGAACACGCCGAGCGAGCCGAGGTTCGCGCCGGTTTCCGTGAAGCGCTCCAGCTTGTCCGAGCCGCTGATCTTCGAGTGCAACAGCACGGGCTGCGGGTGCCAGGAGTGGCCTTTCATCGCGCACGGCGTCGAGTGGTCGCCGGTGATGGCGAGCACGTCGGGTTTCTTGCCGAGCAGGATGGGCAGCGCGGCGTCGAACTCCTCGATGTATTTCTTCTTCGCCTCGAAGTTGCCGTCCTCGCCGGCCTTGTCGGTGTATTTGAAGTGGATGAAGAAGAAATCGTAGTTGTGGTATTCCTTCACGTAGCGCTCGAACTGTTCCTTGATGGTCTGCGGCCCCTCGACCTTCGTCATGCCGACGAGCTGGGCGAGGCCTTTATACATCGGATACACCGCGAGGCACGCGGGCTTCATCTTGTAGCGCTCCTCAAAGACAGGGATGTTCGGCTGATGGGCGATGCCGCGCATGAGGAAGCCGTTCGCGGGCGTCTCCTTCGCGATGATGGGCAGCGCGGCCTTGTAGAAATCAGCGATCACCTTCGCCATCTTCTTTTGCCTGGCGTTCTTCGGGTCGCGCGGCTTCACGGCGGGAATGGCAAAACCTTCGCGGTTCGGGTCGGCGTCGGTGAGCGGACCTTCGAGGCCCTTGCCACGGAACACGACGACGAAGCGGTGTTCCTTGCCGGCCTTGATGATGACCTGTGTGTCGCCGATCTTCTTGATTTTGGCGGACAGCATGGCGCAAAGCTTCTCGCAGGTCTCCGTCGGAATGCGGCCGGCGCGGCGGTCACGGACGATGCCCTTGGCGTCGAGCGTGGCGAAATTGGCGCGGGCGCAAACGTCGCCCGCCTTGAGTTCCAAACCGAGGCCGAGCGCTTCAATCACGCCGCGGCCAACTTGGTATTCAATCGGGTCATAGCCGAACAACCCGAGGTGGCCGGGGCCGCTGCCGGGCGTGATGCCAGGCGCGACGGGCGTCATGCGGCCTTGCGCGCAACCCCTGCGGACGAGCGCATCGAGGTTCGGCGTGTGCGCGGCTTCGAGCGGCGTGAGGAAGTTCTGCTCGGGCGTGGCGATGTCGCCGAGGCCGTCCATGACCACGAGGGCCATCTTCGCGCCAGTTTTGAGGGTCAGTTCAGAGTAAAGTTCGTCGAGTATCATGCAATTCTAAGGGTTCTGCCGGACTGGACGCCGCCTCGGGCAACCACCGGGACCGCGATGATGCCGCAGCAACGGGATGCGTCAACGTGGAATTCAGCCAGTTTCTGCTCGCCGGGCAGCGGGACGGTTGGTTAACTCGCAGAGCGAAGCATGAAGACTCAGCCCATGAAAACGATTTTCCGAAACTTGTCTGGCCAACACGCGCTTCCCACTGCTCTTGCACTGGTTTCCCTGCTGATCGCTGGCTGCAACAAGCCAGCCAGCGACCAAGGCGATTCGTCCGGGGGCGTGATCAAGATCGGCGAATTCGCGTCGCTAACCGGCAAGGATGCGACCTTTGGCGTTTCATCGCATGAAGGAACAGTAATGGCGATTGAGGAGATCAACGCCGCCGGGGGCGTGCTGGGCCGCAAACTCGAACTATTGACCGAGGACAACCAGTGCAAAGCCGGTGAAACAGCCACGGTCGTCAACAAGCTGATTGCGCGCGACAACGTTGTCGCGATGCTCGGCGAAGTGGCCTCCAGCCGTTCGCTCGAAGCCGCACCGATTTGCCAGGCCAACAAGATTCCGATGATCTCGCCATCCTCCACAAACCCGAAGGTCACCGAGACGGGGGACTACATTTTCCGCGTATGCTTCATTGATCCGTTCCAAGGCACGGTGATGGCCAACTTCGCGACCAAGACCCTCAAGGCCAAGCGTGTGGCGGTGCTCACCGATGTGAAGAGCGACTACAGCAAGGGCTTGGCCAAGTTCTTCAAGGAGCGGTTCGTCGCCAACGGCGGTGAAATCGTGACCGAACTCGACTACAATGGCGGCGACAAGGATTTCAAAGGCCAGCTCACCGCGATCAAGGCCGCCAACCCGGATGGCATTTTTGTTCCCGGCTACTACACGGAGTGTGCCCTGATCAGCATCCAAGCTCGGCAACTGGGCATCACGGTTCCATTGTTCGGCGGCGACGGCTGGGAGTCGGAGAAGCTCTTTGAAATCGGCGGTCCTGCAGTGGAAGGCTGTTATCTTTCCACGCACTACAGCCCGGCGGTCGGCAGCGAGTTGAGCAAAAAGTTCGTCGAAAACTACAAG
>Ga0075472_10000981_pt1 | contig 11754 bp, 10 predicted proteins | sample DEB19_08_DNA_3_FD_77014 | JGI IMG/M metagenome (GOLD analysis project Ga0075472, IMG submission 77014) | Aqueous microbial communities from the Delaware River and Bay under freshwater to marine salinity gradient to study organic matter... | ecosystem: Environmental > Aquatic > Marine > Coastal ...
AAAGTCACCCTAAGCAGTTGCGTCTAGCGGCTTTTAAAAATCTAAGACCTGGCCAGCCAGCTTAGCGCCGCACTTCATCCACCAGCGTCTTAAACTCGTCGATATCCTCAAAGCTGCGGTACACACTGGCAAAGCGGACATAGGCCACCTTGTCGAGTTTCTTCAGCTCGCGCATCACCAGCTCACCGATGCGGTTGGAGGTCACCTCACGCGTGCCCAGGTTGAGCAGCTTCTCTTCTATGCGCTCGATGGCGCTATCGATCTGTTCGGTGCTCACCGGCCGCTTGCGCAGGGCCAGGTTCATCGAAGCGCGTAACTTGTCGCGCTCAAATTCAATTCGCCGCCCATCTTTCTTGACGATGGTGGGAAAACTCACCTCGGGGTGCTCGTAGGTGGTGAAACGCTTGTCACAACTACCGCACTGGCGACGCCTGCGGATGAAGTTGCCCTCTTCGGACACCCGCGTTTCCACCACCTGGGTGTCGGAGTGTCCGCAGAAGGGGCACTTCATCGGCGCCGGGCCTTCACTTGTAAACCGGGAACCTGGCGGTCAGGGCATTGACCTTGGCGCGCACAGCGACAAGATTGGCCTCATCGCCCGGGTTGTCCAGCACGTCAGCGATCAGGTTGGCCGTCAGACGCGCTTCCTCATCCTTGAAGCCGCGGGTGGTCATGGCAGGCGTGCCCACGCGCACACCGCTGGTGACCATGGGTTTTTCCGGGTCGTTGGGGATGGCGTTCTTGTTGATAGTCATGTGCGCGCTGCCCAGGGCGGCTTCGGCAGCCTTGCCGGTGATGCCCTTGGCGCGCAGGTCCACCAGCATCACATGGCTTTGGGTGCTGCCGCTCACAATGCGCAGGCCGCGCTGGGTGAGGGTCTCGGCAACGATTTGGGCATTCTTGATCACCTGCTGCTGGTAAACCTTGAACTCGGGCGACAGTGCTTCCTTGAACGCCACTGCCTTGGCGGCAATCACATGCATCAGCGGGCCGCCCTGCAGCCCGGGAAAAACGGCGCTGTTGATGGCTTTTTCATGCTCGGCCTTCATCAGGATCACGCCACCGCGCGGGCCGCGCAGGGTTTTGTGGGTGGTGGAGGTCACCACATCGGCGTGCGGCACCGGGTTGGGGTAAACGCCCGCGGCAATCAGCCCGGCGTAGTGGGCCATGTCCACCATGAACAGGGCGCCCACATCCTTGGCGACCTTGGCGAACCGGGCAAAGTCAATGCGCAGGCTGTAGGCCGAGGCGCCGGCAATGATCATCTTGGGCCGGGTCTCATGCGCCTTTTTCTCCATGGCGTCGTAGTCGATCTGCTCCTGCGCATTCAGCCCATACGACACCACGTTGAACCATTTGCCGCTCATGTTCAGGGGCATGCCGTGGGTCAGGTGGCCGCCTTCGGCCAGGCTCATGCCCATGATGGTGTCACCCGGTTTGAGGAAGGCAAGAAACACTGCCTCGTTGGCCGAGGCGCCGCAGTGAGGCTGCACGTTGGCTGCATCGGCGCCAAAAAGCTGCTTGACTCGATCAATCGCCAGTTGCTCGGCCACATCCACATGCTCGCAGCCGCCGTAGTAGCGTTTGCCCGGGTAGCCTTCGGCATACTTGTTGGTCAGCTGGGTGCCCTGTGCGGCCATCACCGCCGGCGAGGCATAGTTCTCGCTGGCGATCAGTTCAATATGGTGTTCTTGACGGGCATGTTCGGCCTGAATGGCGGCCCAGAGTTCGGGGTCGGTCTGTTCGACAAGGCTGTTGCGCTGATACATGAAAACGTATGAAATTCTTCGGATCCCCCTGAATCAGAGGGGTGCCAAGGCGCGAGGCTAAACACAGGGTTGGTGGGCCAGCCGTGCGGTACGCTTCCCCGTGAAAATCACGTCGGCAAGCTGGCCCGTATGGGCAAGCCGCCAGTCGCCAGTTGCGTACCCGTCTAGTGTAGCTGAGGCGGTGGGGCCAGCGACGTAATCAGGAATTGAGATTGGGAAGCTTGCCGGCGGATTTGCTGTCATTGACCGGTACCAGCGTGTTGCTGTTGAGAGGCACAGACATGCCCGCAGCCACCCTCTGCAGACGGTCATGTTCAGACATCACCTTGAGCACATACCCGCCATCTGCATCAAGATCAGCGGCGCCCACGTAGGCGCGCAGGCCGCCTTCAAGTGAACCGGCCGATTTCAGGCAGTCCTTGAGCACCTTGACCCCAACCCGCAGATTGGTCAGGGGATCGAAAGCGGCCAGCTTGCCGCCGAAGTCGGCGTATTTTTCGCTGTGTACCCGTGTCATGACCTGCATCAGGCCTTGCGCCCCAACCGGGCTTTGGGCAAAGGGGTTGAAGCCGGATTCCACTGCCATCACCGCCAGAATCAGGGTGGGTTCGATCTGATGGGCCTTGCCCATGGCATAGGCTTCAGCGACCAGCGCGCTCAGCGGCTCGGGCGCAACCCGGTATTTCTTGCTCAGCCAATAGGCCACCGCAGCCTGCTGTTTTGGCAGGTCATGCGGGTTGGCCGCAGTGGCGCGGTCGGCAGCGACGTTGTCACCAATGAACCCGACTACGGCAATTTGCCGCTCCTTGAGCCAGTCCATCAGGTGAACTTCACCAATTTGGCGCAGGTTGGGCTGGGTGGTGACCACCAGGCCAAACAGCATCACCAGCAAGCCAAACAGGGCAAAGCCGTTGTGCGTGATTTCCATGAAACCCTGAGCCACGTCCAAACCGAACGTTCTCAGGCCACGGGTGAATTTTTCTGTCGCTGTCATAGAACTTCCCTCCTTGTGGCATGTCAGCCAGGTCAGGTCTGCGGTTGCATCACCTGGCCCAAACACAACATGTCTTGGTTGGTGGTCCCATCAGGCCTTGCTCACATCAGGATGGATGCAGCGGGGCGGCTGATGTAGCCGAAATCGGCAGCGTTTAAGTTAAAGGTTGCAGCAAGCGGTAATAGAGTGATGCCTGCTACGAAAAGTTGCAGGATTCTAAAGGACCTTATATGTCAAGTCAATTATTAAAAACAAATTCTTTATTCCATTTTTTTGGATAAAAAACACCCAAACCAGTCGCGTTTTGCAGAAAACTTTCGGCTCAAGCTCGGTAGGTATTGGTAGGGAATTGAAGGAAATAAGGCTTAATGAAAAATAAACCAGCCCATTAGGGCACAAAAAGACGCAAATGACGAAAAACACGCAAAGGTATCAAAGTTCTGAGAGGACCGACAAAGCTGGCACCCCCTGAGCGCGCACGCCAATTAAGTTTGACCTATCACCGTTTGACATAAATCACTGAAACCAGTGAACCGTACGAGCAACTGGTGAGCCGTACTTCCTACTAATCTCTCGGTAAGCTACAAGGCAGCGTACAAGTCAACCTTCTAAACAACCGATATTTCCCGCTGCAACAAGCAGCACTCTGGTCACGGGATCAGGGCTTGGAATCAGGCTGGGGGTAGAGCCGGGAGTCGAGCGGGCAATACGGTGACAATACGGGCTCTTGTTTTCTGGATATCTTGAACCGTGACTTCTAACCATTCCGTCTCGTCCCCCGACCTGGCGCAGCTTGATGCGCTGACCGGCGGCGCCTTTACTGCAGCAACTTCTGGCGAGCGTGCCGCCTGTCTGCGCGCCTGGCTGGCCGGTGACCCGCCGCAGGAACAGTTGCAGGCGGTTTACAAAGAACTCAGTGTCAAGGACAAGGGGGCGGCCAAGCTTTTGCGCGAGCGGCTGGACGATCTTCGCCGGGCCAAGAATCAGGAAGCCATGGCCGAGGAATGGGCGTCCAAGGGGCAGACCTTGTTGGCCGCCAGCCGATTTCATGTGGCTGATGCGTTGGCCTGGCAACGCGATGCCGCCAAGGCCGGTGCGCCTCTGGGGCGTGAGCCGCTTTCCGTAATCAAGTCGCAATTGAACGAGCGGGTCAAGGCAGTAGACGATCTGCAGCATCGGGTTCAGGTTCAGCGTGAAGCCGCTGTGTTGCTGGCTCAGCGCATCGAGGTGCTCTCCACCAAGTCCTGGCTGGATGCTCAGGCCGCCTTGGAGGGTCTGCGCACTGATGTGCTGGCCTGGCAGGCCCAGGCTGATGCCTTGCTGACAGATCCCAATTGGAACAGCGTTGATCTGCGCTTCCCCCCGCAGTTGGACACCTCGCGCGGACAGCTCGAGCTGGTCTGGCAGGCCTTCAGCGCGGCCCTGGCGCAGGCCACAGCGGCCCAGGCAGATGCCAGTGCTCCCTTGCCACAAGTGCCCGTTTGGGCTGATGAGTTGCGTCTGGCGCGCGGTGAGGCTGTGGCCGAACTGCCGGTCAAACCGCAAGTGCCGCCCGAAGTTATCGAGCAGGCGGTGGGCGCCGTGCGCCAGGCCCTTCAAACGCTGGAGCTGGAAGTGGCCCAGGGCCATGGCAAGGCCACCCCAGGGGCAGCCAATGCCTTGCGCCAGGCGCTCAAGGAGCATGGCCGCCATATTGACAACAAATTGGACAAGCAGGCTCATGCTGCCTTGTCCGCGGCCAGTGAGCTCGAAGGCTGGCAGCGCTGGCGCGCCAACCAGTTGCGCGAAGAACTGGTAGCCAAGGCCGAAGCACTGCTGAACCGGCCTGAAGGCCAGGCCCTGGGCGGCCGAAAGATGCAGGAAACCCTGCGCGGTTTGCGGGAGCAGTGGAAACAGACCGATCAGGGCGGCCCACCCAATCATGGGCTGTGGAAACGCTTTGATGAGGCCTGCAACCAGGCCCACAAGGTGGTGGAGGCCTGGCTCGAGAAGGTACGCACCGAGGCGGCGGAGCATCGGGCGTCCCGTCTGGCACTGATTGAAGAACTCAAGGGCTGGAGCGCCCAGCAGTCAGCTGTTGCCAACCCCGACTGGAAGGCCGTCAACCGCGACCTGCACAAGTTTGCCGAGCGCTGGCGTGATGCGGGCCACCTGGGTGAGAAACAGTTTGCCGAGTTGCAGCCGCTTTGGAAGGCGGCTATGGCCGAGGCCTCCGCGCCGCTGGCTGCCCTGCAGAAAGAAAGCCTGTCGCGCCGGCACACCATGGTGGATGAGGCAGTCTCTCTGGGTGCAGCCCCAACCTTGCGGATCGATGCCATCAAGGCCCTGCAACAACGCTGGCAGGTTGAAGCCCACGCCGTGCCCCTAGAGCGTCGGCAGGAGCAAAAGTTGTGGGACGCCTTTCGCAAGCCGATCGATGAGGCTTTCAATCGCAAGACAGCGGCACGCGAGCAGGCTGTGGCTTCCATGAATGAGCGTGACCGACGAGTGCTGCAGGCAGCCAAGGCGCTGGAGCAGGCCAATGCGGCGGGTGACGCCCAAGCCATTCGGGCTGCCATGGACGCCCTGGTCGCTGCCCAGCACAGTGAGGCCCATGCAACTCAAGATGGTGCATCGCCCCAAGTCACTGGTGGGCATGAAACTGCAACCACCTCGAAATCTTCTGTAGCAAAAGATAGGTCTGACTCATCCGGTGCGCCAGCTGCTGATGCCCCAACTGCTGATACCCCGGTTGCCTCGGACGTTGTCGAATCTGGTGAAGTGAAGGCAGACACGAAGGTAGAGGGCAGTGAACCCGCCCAGGCGTTGTCTGTCACGGTACCTTCAGCCGAGGCACCGTCGGCAGAAACACCATCTTCTGAAACACCGGCCGCAGAACCCGCCAAACCTGCCCCCGCGCCCCGCAGGCCGGTGGTGGCGGTTCGCGGTGATGACCGCCCGGGCATGAAAAAAACTGAGGCAGCGCCAAGAGACGCCCGGGGCCCGCGCTCCGAGCGCGGACGGGACCGTGGCAATGACCGTAGGAATGAACCCGGCGCCGATCGTGGCGCCCAACGCGGCACCGAGCGTGGCACCGATCGTTTCTCCGACCGGGCTAAGGACCGAGGACCGGGTCGCATGGCAGAGCATGGAGCACCGCGCACAGACCGCTCCGAGGCACCGCGATTGGGCGATGCCGCCTTCCGCGCCCAACGCGATGCGCTGGAGCATGCGCAGGCGGCCTTGCGCAAGCTTGCTGCGCAGGCCCACGGCGAAGCGCTGACCCGTCTGCTCGAGGCCTGGCAGTCGCGCGCACCTGACACCCTGCCCACAGCCCAGGAGTTGGGCGGGAAGGTGACCCCCGTCGTTCGAACGGCCTGGGCCCAGGCGATCAGCAAGCCGGTTAATGCTCAGGCTGCGGATACCGCCCTGCTGCGGCTGGAGATGGCTGCTGAAGTTCCTACTCCGGCCTCTGAGCTGGAAGCACGGCGCGCCCTGCAGCTTCAGCTCTTGACCCGTCGCAACGATCCCTCACCCGCGCAAACCTGGGCCCAGGATGTGGCCAGTGTGTTGGCAGGGCAATACCAGGAGAGCGGGGCGCGCCGCTTGCAGGCGGCCCTCAAGGTGATGTTGCGCCGTTAGGTTGAACTGGCCAGTGTCAGGCGTTCCAGGTGAGCGCCTGCCTTGCCTGCAGTCATTGTCAGTCGTAGCACTTCGGCTCGGGGCGGCCTTGCAAGCGCATCCCAATCACTGAGTACCACGCGTTGTCTGCCTGGATCCAGCGGATGCTGTCCCGGTCGGTGGGTGTGGCCATGAATCAGACAACTGGCCTGCGCCTCTTGCAGCCATTGCAGTGACAGGGCGGTGTCCACATCGGCATAGATTCCAACCTCGGCCTTGCGCTGCTCACTTTGGGTGCGCAGTTGGGCAGCAATCTCCCGGCGCTGGGTCAGTGGCCGGGCCAGAAAAGCCTGTTGCCAGGCAGGGCTGCGTACCTGTGCGCGAAATTCCAGGTAAGGCTGGTCTTCCAGGCATAAGGCATCGCCATGACTGAGCAGCCAGCGTTGGTCAGCAAACGCCAGCACTGTGGGATCTTCCAGCAGCGTCACGCCAGTGGCCTGGGCAAATCCTTGTGCAATCAGAAAGTCTCGGTTGCCGTGCATCAGAAAAAGGGCGCAGCGCTGGCTGGCCGCTTTCAGTGCCTTAACGCAAGCCTGCTCAAAGGCTTCAGGGCTACCAGCAGGCGGGTTGGCCTGGTCCAGGCCGTCATCACCGACCCAAACTTCAAACAGGTCGCCCAGTATGAAAATTGCATCGGCCTGGCTATGGGCCAGGTAGTCACGCCACAAACTTGCGGTGGCTGGCTCGGCAGGCTGCAGGTGCAGATCAGAAATGAATTCGACCCGGCGCCAGTTCGCCGCAGCCTGCAGCGCTGCGATCCGGGGCCGGGTCGATGTCATGCAGCGTCAGGGCGTCAGGCCAGGGCCACAGCCTTGTCAATCACCAGGTCTTGCTTGGGCACATCACCGTGGTAACCCTGCTGCCCGGTTTGCACCGACGCAATTTTGTCCACGATGTCGGTGCCAGAAACTACTTTGCCAAACACTGCATAACCCCAACCCTGCAGGGAGGGCGCGGTGTGGTTGAGAAAGTCATTGTCAGCCACATTGATGAAAAACTGGGCCGTAGCCGAATGGGGGTCATTGGTGCGCGCCATGGCCACCGTGTAGGTGTTGTTCTTCAGGCCGTTGTTCGCCTCATTCTGGATCGGCTTGTCAGTGGCTTTTTGCTTCATGCCCGGCGTCATGCCTCCGCCCTGGATCATGAAGCCGGGAATCACCCGGTGAAAGATGGTGCCGTCGTAATGCCCTTTGCTCACATAGGCGAGGAAGTTGGCCACGGTGTGGGGGGCCTTGTCGGCATCCAGCTCCAGGGTGATGACGCCCATGTTGGCGACATGAAGTTCTACTTTGGGTTGACTCATGATGATGTCCTATTTCAGCAGGGTAGCCGAGTTGATGAGAATGGGTGTGCGCGGCACATTTTGATGCATGCCCAGATTGCCGGTTGAGGTGGTGCGGATCTTGTCAACCACATCCATGCCTTCAACGACGCGTCCGAAGACCGCGTAGCCATGGCCGTCCGGCAAGGGTGCGTTGAGATTGTTGTTGTTCACGACATTGATAAAAAACTGGGCGGTAGCCGAGTTGGGGTTGGAGGTGCGGGCCATGGCAATCGTGCCGCGGTCATTTTTAAGGCCATTGCCGGTCTCCAGGGCAATTGGCTCGCGGGTGCTCTTCTGCTGCATCTGGGGGGTGAAGCCACCGCCCTGGATCATGAAGCCATCGATCACCCGGTGAAAGATGGTGCCATCGTAATGCTTGTCCTGCACATAGCGAATGAAGTTGGCCACGGTTTTGGGCGCTTTGTCAGCAGCCAGCTCCAGCACGATGTTGCCGGCGCTGGTGGCCAACTGCACGCGGGGCAGTGCCTGTGCCTGCGCCGCCATGGTTGGCAACAGCGCAAGCAGCAGGCCAGCCAGCAGACCTGAAAGGCCCTGCAATCCTAAAAGTCCAAGTCTGGTGGTCAGCCGCCGCACGGGGTCTGACAAGCCACGTAAGAAACAGAGGTGAGCATTCATCGGGAAGTACCTGCAGGTCTGGGGGAGGGGGCTGGCGGGGTGCTGTTGACTGGCTTGAGCAAATCCCTGATTAGCGAAATTTTCTGCGGCAGCCGCTCGTTGCCACCTTCCAGGCGCAGGGCGCGCTCATAGGACTGGGCTGCCAGCCGGGCATAAATATCACCCAGATTTTCATGGGCCGCTGCATAGTCTGGGTTGTTGCGAATCGCCATCTCCAGGGCGGCACGGGCCATGTCAAACCGACCTTGGCTGGCATGGATGCCGGCCAAATTGTTGTAGGGCTCGGGCAACTCGGGGTAGTCCTGGGTCAGCAGGGTGTAGGTGGCCAGCGCATCCTCGGTCTTTCCCAGGTCGCGCTGGATCACCCCCTTGATGAACCGCATCTGCGGATCGCGGGGCTTGCCTTTCAGATGCTGCTCGGCCTGGGCCAAAGCCACTTCAAGGCGGCCTTCGCTGATCAGCTTTTGCACCACGTCATAGTCATCAGGCGGCGCGCTGGCAGCCGGGCTTTGGGCGCCGGACAGTCCACACACTCCCAGTAGCAGGTGCAGCATGAGCAGGCGCAACAGGTAAGCCAGTGAATTGGGCATCGATTAAAAAACGGGAATCTCGGTCGGGGGGTGCCCCGGCGGCCCATCCGGGCAAGGCGGTTTGAGGACCGTATACTGTGCCCGATTGTATAGTTCCGCTCAACCGGGCCTGACAGACGCTCAATTACCCCCACATTTTCCCTAGACATGAGTCTGCGCATACACAACACGCTGTCGCGTGCATTGGAGACCTTTTCGCCGCTTGAGCCCGGCCATGTGCGCATGTATGTCTGCGGCATGACCGTCTATGACCTGTGCCATCTGGGGCATGCGCGAGCCATGGTGGCTTTTGATGTGGTGCAGCGCTGGCTCAAGGCCAGTGGCTACCGGGTCAGCTATGTGCGCAATATCACCGACATCGATGACAAGATCATCCGCCGTGCCCAGGAAAACGGCGAGACGATCCGCACCCTCACCGACCGGATGATCGACGCCCTGCATCAGGACGCCGACGCGCTCGGTATTGAACGCCCTGACCATGAGCCGCGCGCCACCGATTACGTGCCGCAGATGCTGCGCCTGATTGGCACGCTCGAGCAAAAAGGCCTGGCCTACCGCGCTGACAACGGCGACGTGAACTACGCTGTGCGCAAATTTCCCGGCTACGGCAAGCTATCGGGCAAGTCGCTGGACGAACTGCGTGCGGGTGAGCGGGTCGAGGTGCAAGGCGGCAAGGGCGATCCTCTGGACTTTGTCTTGTGGAAGGCTGCCAAGCCCAGCGAACCCCCCGAGGCCCAATGGGGCAGTGAATACGGCCCAGGCCGGCCCGGCTGGCATATCGAATGCTCAGCCATGAGTTGCCAGATGCTGGGCGAGACCTTCGACATCCACGGTGGCGGTGCCGACCTGCAATTTCCCCATCACGAAAACGAGATTGCGCAGAGTGAGGGCGCCAGCGGCCAACCCCTGGCACGCTTTTGGATGCACAACGGCTTTGTGCGGGTGGACAACGAAAAAATGTCCAAATCACTGGGTAACTTCTTCACTATCCGCGAGATTCTGGCCAAGTACGACCCTGAGACCGTGCGCTTTTTCATCATTCGTGCGCACTACCGCAGTCCGCTCAACTACAGTGACGCCCATCTCGATGACGCGCGTGGCGCCCTCAAGCGCCTCTACACCACCTTGCAGTCGGTGCCGCCCGCACCCTGCACCATCGACTGGAGCCATGTCATGGCCGCCCGCTTCAAGGCTGCCATGGATGAAGACTTTGGCACGCCCGAAGCTGTGGCGGTCCTATTCGAACTCGCCAGCGAGGTCAACAAGACCCGTTCGAGCGAACTCGCCGGCCAGCTCAAGGCTCTGGGTGGCTGCCTGGGGCTGCTGCAAGACGACGCCAACGCCTTTCTCAAGGCGGGATCGGCCCTGGATGAGGCGGCTATCCAGGCGGCCATCGCCTTGCGAGCTGCGGCCAAGAGCGCCAGGAATTTTGCCGAGGCCGATCGCATCCGCAAGGACCTGCTGGCTCAGGGCGTGGTCCTGAAAGACTCACCCGCGGGCACCACCTGGGAGGCTGCGCAGTGAAAACACCTGACGCTGTCCTGAGCACCCCGGCCTATTGGAGCGAGGCCTGTGCCCACCTCATGAAAAAAGACCGGGTGATGAAGCGGCTGATTCCGGTGCACGGCAATGCCTGCCTGCAAACCCGGGGCGATGCCTTCATGACCCTGGCGCGCAGCATTGTGGGGCAGCAGATTTCAGTCAAGGCGGCGCAGTCGGTGTGGGACCGCTTCATCGTGCTGCCCAAACACCTGACTCCCTCCAGCCTGCTCAAGCTCAATGTGGACGACATGCGCGCAGCGGGCCTGAGCGCTCGCAAAGTGGAATACTTGGTGGACCTGGCGCTGAACTTTGACAATGGCAAGGTCAGCGCCGCGAACTGGGGCAACATGGACGATGACGCCATCTGCGCCGAGCTGACCGGCATCCGAGGTATCGGGCGCTGGACCGCCGAGATGTTCCTCATCTTTCACCTGATGCGTCCCAATGTGCTGCCACTGGACGATCTGGGTCTGATCAACGGCATCAGCAAGAACTATTTCTCGGGTGAGGCTGTCAGCCGCAGCGATGCACGCGAAGTGGCTGCCGCCTGGAGCCCCTACTGCACCGTGGCAACTTGGTATATTTGGCGTTCGCTCGATCCGGTACCGGTGACGTACTGAGCAAGGCGCATCAAAAAATTTTGGGTGATTGGTCTGCTGGCCATCGCCCTGGTAAGTAGGAGTCTTTCTCTTGGCTAAACGAACGTTCCTGGACTTTGAGCAATCCATTGCCGAGCTGGAAACAAAAATCGACGACCTGCGCTATGTGCAGAATGAATCGGCGGTGGACATCTCTGAAGAGATCACCCAGCTCAACAAGAAAAGCCTGCAGCTGACCAAGGAGGTCTACAGCAAGCTCACGCCCTGGCAGATCACCAAGATTGCCCGCCATCCTGAGCGGCCCTACACCCTGGATTACCTGCAGGCCATCTTTACCGACTTTATCGAGATGCATGGCGACCGCCACTTTGCCGACGATCAGAGCATCGTGGGCGGGCTGGCGCGTTTTAACGGCGTGGCTTGCATGGTGCTGGGCCATCAGAAGGGCCGTGACACCAAGGAGCGCGGCCTGCGCAACTTCGGCATGACCAAGCCCGAGGGGTACCGCAAGGCCTTGCGCCTGATGAAGACCGCTGAAAAATTCAAGCTGCCGGTGTTCACTTTTGTTGATACGCCGGGCGCCTACCCTGGCATTGATGCCGAAGAGCGCGGCCAGTCCGAGGCCATCGCCTCGGACTGG
>Ga0075472_10000987_pt1 | contig 11711 bp, 9 predicted proteins | sample DEB19_08_DNA_3_FD_77014 | JGI IMG/M metagenome (GOLD analysis project Ga0075472, IMG submission 77014) | Aqueous microbial communities from the Delaware River and Bay under freshwater to marine salinity gradient to study organic matter... | ecosystem: Environmental > Aquatic > Marine > Coastal ...
CATCACGTTCAAAATATAGTCGTATCGGCTGCGCGAGTAGTTCGTTTGTGCAACCGCAAGACTGCGTCGGGCTTCGAGCACGTCGACGGCCGTGCGCGTACCCACTTCGTAACCCGCTTCGGTGGCCTTGAGTGCCGTCTGGCTCGACTCGAGCGCCTGACCGAGCGCATTCACTCTGGAGATTTCGCTGATCACGCCCAGGTAGGCGTCACGCGCTTGGCGCTCCGTTTGTCGCGAGACGCGTGTCAGACGTTCACGCGCTGCGCGCCACTGGAATTCGCTCTGACGAACCCGAGACTGTGCGGCGCCGCCGCTGAAGATCGGCATCGTGACCTGCAGAGAGTAGCTCTCGTCCTCGGTATCGGAGAGACGGGTGCCGACGTTGCCACTGACGAAGTTGATCGGGCTCGTGGTTTCGACTTTGCTCTTGCTCGCTACGAGATCGAGTTCGGGCAGGTGGCCCCCGAAGGCGGCCCGCACGTTGTCGCGAGCGATGTCGGCGGCGAGGCGACTCGAGACGAGAGCGAGGTTCTGCTCCATCGATCGCTCGACCCATTGAGTTTCGTCGGCAGGCTCGGGCGACTTGAGCGGCATCGCGTCGCCCGGTTTGGCGAGCGCCGAGTATTTTTCGGCAGTGATTTCGCGAAGGAGCTCTTCGGTCGAGGCGAGCTGGCGCTTGGCCGCGATGACGGCCGCGGCTGCGCTGTCGCGAGCGGCCTTGGCTTCTTGCACGTCGGTGATGGCGATGAGACCGACCTCAAAACGTTTCTCCGCCTGCTCGAGCTGACGCGAGATGGCTTCGAAGGCGGAGGACTGCGCCTCGACGGAATCTTGCGCCGCGAGGACGTTGAAGTACGCCTCGGAGACGCGAAGGATCAATTGCTGCTCGGCGGCACGGAAGTCCGCTTCGGCCTGTGCGACCTGACGGCTGGCACGCTTGATCGCGACCCAGTTGTCCCAGGAGATCAGGCTCTGGCGAAGATCGAGACTCCAGCGGTCCGTTTCCGGCTTCGCAACGCTCGAGGACAGGAAGTTGAGGACGATGGTCTGCCCGTTCGGCAATTGTTGTTCTTGAGGGAATTGACCCGAGCTCGTGGTGTCGGACTTGGTCCTGCTGGCCGAGCCGGACACCTGCGGAAGGATCGCCGCCCACGCCTGGGGCCGGGATTCGCGCGCTGCGCGGCGCAGAGCGTCAGCCTCACGGATCTGAGGGTCATTGGCGAGGGCGCGCTCATACACGGCCTTGAGGTCCTCGGCGGGCGCTGCGGTAGCCGCGAGGAGCATGCCGAGGGCGAGTACGAGTAAACGCGACATCATTCGAACCTCAATTAGTGTTATATATCACTATAACAGATAAAAGCCGAGCCCGCCAACGGGGCGCAGCGTCAGTATGGACGTAACGAGGGGTCGATGCGTTCCCCCCAGGCCAGAATTCCACCCGTCAGGTTGGCTACCGAACCAAACCCGTGGGCCTCGAGCGCCCGCGCGACCTGCATGCTGCGACCGCCCGAACGGCACATGATGATCAGCGGGGTCGTCGGGTCGAGCTCACCGACTCGGTCGGCGATTTGCCCCATGGGGATATGCCGCGCGAACGGCAAACTCGAGATGTCGAGCTCCCAGCCCTCGCGAACGTCGACGACGAGCGGCTGTTCGCCGGCATCGATGCGGGCCTTCAGTTCTTCAACGGTCATTTCCTTGATCATCGTCGCATCCTGCGCGGGGTCGATCAGAAATTGAAGCGTTCGGGTTGATGTGCGCCAACCAGTGGCTTCAGTGCAGTCTCGAAGAGGGAGGTGGACCTGAACGACTCGGCGGCCGTGCGCTCGACGAGTCGGGCCTCCATGACGAGGCCGGATCCGATCACCACGAACATTCTGCCGCCGATGGCGAGCTGTCGAGCAAAGCGCTCATCCGGCAGGGGTAACGAGCCCGTGAGCACGATGACGTCGTACGCGCCGCTACCGAGTGCTTCGGGCTCGAACGCATTGCGACATTCGACGGTGACGTTGCCGACACCCGCATGCTTGAGATGACTCGTCGCCATCGACGCAAGATCTTCCCGCAACTCGAGTCCGCGCACACTGGAGGCGCGCGCAGCGAGGCAGGCGGCGAGATAGCCACTCCCGACACCGACCAACAAGACGCGGTCGGTCGGCTGAGGTGAGACCGCCTGAACGATGCGACCCGCCACTTTGGGGGCGAGCATGCGATCGCCGCCGCCGAGAGGAATTTCGATATCGGCAAAAGCGAGCTCGGCGTAGGCCGGTGGCACGAACTTCTCACGCGGTACGCGAGCGAATATCTCGAGCACGCCGGGATCGAGCACCTCCCAAGCGCGCAGCTGCTGCTGGATCATCTGGGCGCGTGCGGCCTCGGTGGCGACAGGGGTCATCGGCATCGATCGATTTCCGTCTGGTTTGAGCGAAGGGCGGGAAAAATACGGGTTTTCCCGCTCACTGCCAAGCCAGTAGAACTACGGAGCGGCAGGGGGTGGTCGCCGGCCCGGCTTTTACCGAGCCGGCGACCTGTCTCATGACGTTCGGCCAGCGCTTACTTGGCTGCCGACTTCTGGAAGTCGCCGGCCTCGATGATGCTGATCGCATCGGGCTTAATCCAGCGCTTCACTGCAGCGTTGACGTCGGCCACAGAGAGTGCGGCCACGCGCTTCTCGAAGTCCGCGTCCCACTCGAGGGTTCGATCGAGGAAGAGATAGCTCGACAGACGTCCGACGAGCTCGCGATCCTGCGAGCGGCTGACGTTGCGACTTTGCAGCCAACCGTTCTTGGCGTCCTTGAGCTCCGCTTCGCCGAAGCCTTCGGTGAGGATCTTCGCGAGCTCCTCTCGGTACGCGGCGATGAGTCGCGCCGAGTTTTCCGGGTTGTAGATCGCGAAGGTGCCGAAGTTGCCGTCCTTGTCGAGCGGATCGGCCGTCAGGAACGACGACACGCCGTAGCTGATGCCTTCCTTCTGACGAATGCGCACGGCAAGACGCGAGTTGAGGAAGCCGCCGCCCAGCATGTAGTTGGCCATGACGAGTGCTGGGTAGTCCGCGTTGTCGTCGCGCAGCTCGAGGTTGAGGCCTGCGATCATCACGGCGTTCGCTTTATCGGGCGTGTTGATCTTACGGACTACCGAGGGCACGTCGAAGAACGGCGAGACCGCGCGCTCGTACGGCATCTTCGAAGCCCATCCGGCGAGGATGGCACCGAGTGCCGAGCGCACCATGTTCTCGTCGAAGTCGCCGACGACGGCCGCGGTCGCGCGAGCCGCGCCATAGAACTCCGCGTGGAACTTGCGCAGATCTGCTGCAGTCACGGCTCGGACAGCCGCCGCCTGCTCATCGAAGCTGAGCGTGCGACGGAAATCTTTGGCCGCATAGGGTGACGTGATGCGGTTGATCTCCTGTGCCGCAATGGCCTGCGGTTCGCTGCGCTGCTGCTCGATGGCCGCCAGCACCTCGTCGCGAAGCTTGGTGAGCTCTGCGTCCGGGAACACGGGGTTGCGCAAGATATCGCCGACGATTTCGAGCGTCGGCACGAGGTTCTCGCGGGTCGAGGTAATGCTCACGGAGACGTTTTGACCACCGCCGCCGATACCCACCGACGACTTCAACTTGTCGAGCTCGTCGTTAATCTGCTGCAGCGTGCGATTTTTGGTGCCGCGACGCAGCATGGCTGCAGTGAGCTCTGCGGTCGTCGCCTTACCCTCGAGCGAGGCGAGGCTGCCCACTCGTAGCGTCATCGTGACGTTGACCGAGCTGCCCCGCGTTGATTTGCTGAGGAAGCTGTATTCCGCGCCACCAGAGAAAGTCTCCGAGCGAGTGCGCGAGACGATATTGGCGGGCGAGGGATCGAACACCTCGGCTTGCTTGAGTGCCTGCTTGCCTTGGTAATCTTTGAGGATGACCGCCGGATCCGGTGCTTGCGGGATCGCGGCACGATCCGGGGTCGAGTCGGGAACGAACAAGCCGGTCGTTCGATTGGCGGGCTTCAGATAGGTCGAGGCCACCCGATTGACGTCGGCTGCCGTGACCTTTTCCATCTGATCGCGCGAGAGGAACCACAGCCGCCAGTCGCCTTTGGCGATGTACTCCGAGAGGCCGAGGCCCACACGATCACTGTTGTTGTAGGTCTGCTCGAAGAAGCGCAGGAACTTATTACGAGCGCGCGCGACTTCGTCATCGGTGACAGGCTGCGATTTCATGCCGTCGAGCACGGCGAGCATGGTTTGAGTCGCATCGGCAACGGGTTTGTCTTTGAGGACTTCTGCTGCGAAGTACATATAGCCCGGATCTTTGAGGCTGAACGCAACGCCACCGACGCTGCTCGCCTTGCCGGTTTCGACGAGCGCCTTGTAGAGACGACCCGAAGGTTCGTTCGTCAAGACGTCTGCGAGCACTTGCACGGCGGCGAAGTCCGGATGGCCGCCCGGCGGAATGTGATAACCCGCCGAGGTGACTTGTACGTCACCGACGCGGCGTAACACGACATGACGTTCGCCGTCCTGCACTGGCTCGACGGTATACGTCGGCTGCAGCACGCGCGTCGGTCGCGGAATCTTGCCGAAGAATTCGTTGACCCAGCCGATGGTCTTCGCTTCGTCGATCTTGCCGGCGACGATGAGCACGGCGTTATCGGGCTGATAGAACTTCTTGTAAAACGCCCGCAGGTTTTCGATGGGCACGCGCTCGATGTCTTCGCGCGAGCCGATGGTCGACTTGCCGTAGTTGTGCCAGAGGTAAGCGGTCGACATCACGCGCTCGAGCAGCACACCGCTCGGATCGTTCTCGCCGGACTCGAATTCGTTGCGTACGACCGAGAACTCGCTCTGCAGATCTTTCTCGGCGATGAACGAGTTGATCATGCGGTCGCTTTCGAGATCGAGCGCCCAGCGCAGGTTGTCGTCGGTCGCTGCGAACGTTTCAAAGTAATTGGTGCGTTCGTACCACGTGGTGCCGTTCGGTCGCGCTCCGCGCTTGGTGAGCTCTTGTGGGATGTTCGGGAAGCGGGGCGTGCCCTTAAATACGAGGTGCTCGAGCAGGTGAGCCATGCCGCTTTCGCCATAGCCTTCGTGACGCGAACCGACGAGGTAGGTCACGTTGACCGTGATGGTCGACTTCGACGGGTCAGGAAACAGCAGTACCTTCATGCCATTGGCGAGGCGGTATTCGGTGATGCCTTCGACGGAGGTGATTTTTTCCGGCGGCGCGAGTCGGGTTGACTGTGCCGTCTTTGCGGCGGCAGGCTTATCGGCAGCGAGGCCGACGGGCAGGGCGAACACCAAGGCGAACGCGACGAACGCCGTGGTCAGACGGGAGACGATATTGCGCACGAGAGACACTCCAGGCTTCAAGGCAGAGGCGGCCAATGTATCCGTCCGCACGGCCTTTGCAAGGTCTTGCGTGAGCGCTCTCATTCTGTGCATGCCTCTCGTCCACGCCGATCCGCAAACCCTCGAGCCGGCGCCCCCCGATACTCGGGCGACGCGTCCACCACTCGACCTCTCCGTCGGTCGGTTGAACGGTTTCATGGCACCCAAGGACTGGTTTTTGCCGTTGCCCGCAGAGATCGATGAGGTGATCGTGCGTGGCCGTCGCCAGCCCGGTGAGCTTCCCTACCGAAAGGCGGTACCACAGGGCCCCGGTGGGCTGCTTTGGGGACTGCGTCATCCCACTCAGAGCTGGCGGCTCCTTGTGCCCGATCCCAACGTGTCTGTTCCTGAACGAGATGGCGACGAGCCTCGCGAGCCACCCGGAGCCCACCGGGTGCGCATCGGCGAGCCCGGAAAAATCTACTGATCGATCGTCATGATCGCGTCCGTGATTCACGACGGCGCATCGCTAAAGAAAAAGCCCCGCCTTTCGGCGGGGCTTTCAGGGAATCGACACCCTGATCGAGTCGCCTCTTAGAGCAGCGGCACGAGCAGCAATGCGACGATGTTGATGATCTTGATCAACGGGTTGATGGCCGGACCCGCGGTGTCCTTGTACGGATCGCCAACGGTGTCACCGGTGACCGCAGCCTTGTGGGCTTCGGAGCCCTAGCCGCCGAAGTTGCCCTCTTCGATGTACTTCTTCGCGTTGTCCCACGCGCCACCACCGGTGCACATGGAGATCGCCACGAAGAGACCGGTGACGATGGTGCCGATGAGCAGACCGCCCAAGGCCTTGATGCCTTCGCCCGGACCCATCAGCGCATTGATGCCGAAGGCCACGACGACCGGCACGAGAATCGGCAACAGCGACGGCACGACCATTTCTTTGATCGCCGCCTTCGTCAGCAGGTCGACGGCCTTGGAGTAGTCGGGCTTCGCCGTACCTTCCATGATGCCCTTGATCTCGCGGAACTGACGACGGACCTCGGTGACGACCGAGCCCGCCGCACGACCGACCGCTTCCATCGCCATCGCGGCGAAGAGATAGGGCACGAGACCCCCGATGAAGAGGCCGATGATCACCGCCGGATCGGACAACGAGAAGTCGACGAGTTTTCCCGCCTCTTCAAGCTTGTGGGTGTAGTCGGCGAAGAGCACGAGAGCGGCGAGACCGGCCGAGCCGATCGCGTAACCCTTGGTGACCGCCTTCGTCGTGTTACCCACGGCGTCGAGCGGATCGGTGATGTTGCGAACCTTTTTATCGAGGCCCGACATCTCCGCGATGCCACCGGCGTTGTCCGTGATCGGACCGTACGCATCGAGCGCGACGATCATGCCGGTGAGCGAGAGCATGGCGGTCGCGGCGATCGCGATGCCATAGAGACCCTCGAGTGTGTAGGCACCCCAGATCGCGGCGCAGACCGCGATGACAGGCAGAGCCGTCGACTTCATCGACACGCCGAGACCCGCGATCATGTTGGTCGCGTGACCCGTCTGCGACGCTTCGGCGACCTTGCGGACCGGGCTGTATTCCGTCGCGGTGTAGTACTCGGTGATGACGATCATCGCCGCAGTGAGTGCGAGACCGATCAGCGTGCAGCCGAACATGCCGACGAAATTATCGGGCATGAGCGAGTCGGTGATGAACCAGAACATCACGGCCGAGATGAGGCCCGAGACGATGACGCCCTTGTAGAGCGCGTTCATGATTTTTCCGCCTTCGCTCGCCTTCACGAAGAAGGTGCCGACGATGGAGGCGATGATCGAAGCGGCGCCGAGTGCGAGCGGATACATGATCGCCTCGCCGTCGGCGCTTGCGAGCATGAGGCCACCCAGCAGCATGGTGGCGACGAGCGTCACCGCGTAGGTCTCGAAGAGGTCTGCGGCCATACCGGCGCAGTCGCCGACGTTGTCACCGACGTTGTCGGCGATGACGGCCGGGTTGCGCGGATCGTCCTCCGGAATGCCGGCTTCGACCTTACCGACGAGGTCGGCACCGACGTCTGCACCCTTGGTGAAGATGCCGCCGCCGAGACGCGCGAAGATCGAAATCAGCGAGCCACCGAAGGCGAGACCGACGAGCGAGCGCAGCGCGTGATCGTCACCGACCACACCGCGCATGGCGAGGTAGTAACCCGCCACGCCGAGCAGACCGAGTCCGACGACGAGCATGCCGGTGATGGCGCCACCCTTGAACGCGACGCCGAGCGCGGCGTTCAGCCCGTTGTTAGCTGCCTCTGCGGTACGCACGTTGGCGCGCACCGAGACGTTCATGCCGATGTAGCCCGCGACACCCGACAGGATCGCGCCGACCGCGAAGCCGCCGGCGGTCGCCCAATCGAGGGCGAGACCGAGCACGATGCAGAGCACCACGCCGACGACGCCGATCGTCGAGTACTGACGGTTGAGGTAGGCCTGCGCGCCGGCCTGAATGGCGGCGGCGATTTCCTGCATGCGAGCATTGCCGGCCGGCAGGGCGTTGATTTGAGCTGCGGCGATCGCGCCGTACACCACGGCGAGAGCCCCGGCGCCGATGGCGATCCAGAGCCAGAGATTGGCATCCATGTTCTTGAGTCCCCCTGAGAAAAAACCTTAGGAATACATGCCTAAACGGGGGCGAAATATAGCACAGCACCCCCGAACGCCGGTCCGGGGGTGCGGCAAGCTGCGGCGCTAGACCTTGAAGGCCCGCAATTTCTGTTTGACAGCGACGCCTTTCAACTTCACGTAGACGGGCAAACCGTCTTTGTAGGGCGGCGGATCGCCGCCACCGATGAGCGGCAGCAAGTAGCGACGGCACTTCTCGGTAATGCCGAAGCCGTCGGGCGTGATGAAATCGCGCGGAACTTTCTTCTCGACGTTGGCGACTTTGGCGAGCGGCACGTGACCCACCGTCCAACGATAGGGGTTGGACGATTTGCGGACCACGATGGGCATGACGGCGTTGTGACCCTTCACTGCGAGTTCGACGGCCGCTTGACCCATGGCATACGCCTGCTCGACGTCGACCTTCGAAGCGATGTGTCGCGCCGCGCGCTGCAGGTAATCGGCAACGGCCCAGTGGTATTTGTAGCCGTGCGCCTCACGCACCATGTTTGCGACGACGGGTCCGACACCGCCGAGCTGGGTATGACCGAAGGCATCTTTGGTCCCGGCATCGGCTAGAAAGCGGCCGTCCGCATAGGCCGTGCCCTCAGAAACCACGATCACGCAGTAACCGACGCGTTCGACGGTTTCTTTGACGCGCTTCAGGAAAGCCTTTTGATCGAAGGCGATTTCCGGAAACAAAATGATATGCGGCGGGGCGTCACGACCTTTACCCGCGAGACCGCCGGCTGCCGCGATCCAGCCCGCGTGCCGACCCATGACCTCCATCACGAATACTTTGGTCGACGTGCGTGCCATCGAGGCCACATCGAGCGAGGCTTCGAGCGTCGAGATCGCGACATATTTGGCCACCGAGCCGAATCCCGGACAGGCATCGGTGAAGGGCAGGTCGTTGTCGACGGTCTTGGGGACGCCGATGCAGGTGATCGGGTAACCGAGCTGCTCGCCCATCTGCGCCACTTTGTGCGCCGTATCCATGGAGTCGTTGCCGCCGTTGTAAAAGAAGTACCCGATATCGTGGGCCTTGAAGACCTCGATCAGGCGCTCGTATTCGCGACGGTTTTTATCGAGTCCTTTGAGCTTGAAGCGGGCCGAGCCGAAGGCGCCCGAGGGCGTATGGCGCAGCCCCGCGATCGTCGCCTTACTCTCTTTCGAGCAGTCGATCAGATCCTCCTCGAGGGCGCCGACGATGCCGTGGCGGCCGGCATACACTTTGCCGATGGCCTTCGGGTAGCGGGCCGCGGTTTCGATCACCCCGGCAGCCGAGGCGTTGATGACGGCGGTGACGCCGCCCGATTGGGCATAAAACGCATTGCGTGGCTTGGTCTTTTTCATGGGCGGCGAGCATAACGCAGGGTTTGACCTGTCGGAATCGCCCGGTTACTGTGCCGGCCGTCATGAGAATCGTATTTCTTGGGGCCCCTGGCTCCGGCAAGGGCACTCAGGCCCAGCGCCTCATCGAGCGCCACGGTATCCCGCAGATTTCGACGGGCGATCTTTTGCGCGCGCATGTTCGCGAGGGCACCGAGCTCGGTCGTCGCGCGAAGTCGGTGATGGATGCCGGTCAGCTCGTCGATGACGCCACCATTCTTGGCATGGTTCGCGCGCGTCTCGCCGAGCCAGATGCCGTTCGCGGATTCATCCTCGACGGATTTCCTCGCACCATCCCGCAGGCCGAGGGGCTTTCGACGATGCTCGCCGAGGTCGGCAAGCCGCTCGATGCGGTCATTCTCTTCGACGTTGATCCGGCGTTGCTCGTCAAACGCATCTCGGGTCGTCGCAGCTGCCAAGACTGTGGCCGGGTGTTCAATGTTCACACCGCTCCGGTGCCGGTGCCACCGCCCTGCAATGGGCAGTGCCCCGCGCCTCGTCTCATTCAGCGTCCCGACGACGCGGAGGAGACCGTGACCAAGCGTCTCGGCGTGTACGAAGCCCAAACGGCACCGCTCGTCGGCTTCTACAAAGAGCGCGGGTTGCTCAAAACGGTGGATGCCGATGCCTCGCTCGCCGAAGTGACGGCGCGAGTCGAAGCGGCGTTACAGCGCGGCGCGTAATCGATCGGCGAGTAGTTCGGCTCGCCAACCGCAGAGCGTGTCCGCGGCATCGTCTCCACGAGCGATATCTTCGAGATCTTTGCGGGTCGCCAGCACCTCGGGGGCGATCGACAGCTCTTGTGCGGCCGCCTGCACCACTTGAGAGAGGCGTTTTGTTCTCGCGAGCAAGGCCGGATCGGGTCGCTCGCGCCGCGGAAGGGGTGGCGGCGGATGATCGATGCGCGCTGCTTCGACGAGACCCAAGATTTCGTCGCCCGAATGTTTGACGACCCCGTCGGGTATCTCCGGAACTTGCGCGAGTGCTTCGCGATCTCTCGGCACACGCTGCACGATCTCGCGTAGCACGGAGTCATCGAGAATCCAGCCGCGTGGTCGATTCTTTGACATGGCGCGTCGCTCGCGCCATGCAGCGAGCTCGCGCAGCAGTGTCATACGTCCGTCGTCCCAGCCCTGCGTGCCCTTGAACCGTTGCCAGGCCTTGTCGGGATCGACGACGAGTAGTTTCGGATCGTGCAGACCCTCGAGGTCTTCTTTGAGCCACGCCTCGCGATGGAGTCGCGCGAGTTCGCTTGAGAGGCGATCGCGAAGCGCGTGTAGATAACGCACGTCGTCGAGGGCGTACTCGATTTGTTCTGGAGTCAAGGGTCGTCGCGACCAGTCGGTTCGAGTTTGACCTTTGGGAAGTTCGCGATCGAGCAAGCGACGTACGAGTTCGGCGTAACCCACTTGGGCCGGAAAACCTGCAAGCGCAGCGGCGATCTGCGTATCGAAGAGGGGTGCGACCGTGCCGATGACAGGCGCGAGCACTTCGAGGTCTTGTCGGCCGGCATGCAGAATTTTGACAGGCCCTCCGGCACAGAGAGCGGCACGCAGGGGACCAAGATCACCGAGTGCGAGCGGATCCACGCAGACGGACTCGCGGGAGGAGGCAAGCTGGAGCAAGCACAATTCGGCTCGATAAGTGCGTTCGCGGAGGAATTCGGTGTCGAGCGCGAGCGCCTCGCCGTCGAGTCGACCGGCGAGGTCTTCGAGGGCCGCAGGGCTCTCGATGAGTGCGGTGGACGACGACATGACCCGACTATGCAAGAATTCGGATCTAAGGGGAACGGACGCTCATGAATTCGACGCTGAAAACCTTCCTAGACCTCCTCAGTCTGCGGGCGGGACCCGAAGACTTGCCGTCTTCACCGCAGTTGCTGGTGGGTGTCTTCGTGCTGCTGGTCGTGGTGCAGACTGGGTTTGGAGCCTGGCTGATGCCCAATGAGGCGGCGCTGCTGCCTCAGGCCCTGTTGTCGGGCCTCGTGTCGCTCGGCTGGCTCGCGCTCGTGCTGCGGCTCTTCGGCAAGCCCGAGCGTTTCCTGCAAACTGGCACAGCGATGCTCGGAGTGGCCTGCGCCTTTGCGCCCATCGCCATTCCCGTGCTCGCCGCCGTGCGACCCATACCCGGCCAGCCCGTCGTCGTCTCGCCGCTCGCCGTACTCGCGTTCCTCATCAGCCTTTATCTTATTTACCTCAACGGTCGCATCCTGCGCTCGGCTATTGAGCGTCCTTTGTTCCAGTGCATCGTGCTCTTTCTGCTCGGCGAATTCTTTGTGTTCACGGTTACGCTGGCACTCGGAGTCGGTAGTCCCGACGCCTGAGCATGCACGTTCACATTCTCGGCATCTGCGGCAC
>Ga0075472_10000991_pt1 | contig 11678 bp, 14 predicted proteins | sample DEB19_08_DNA_3_FD_77014 | JGI IMG/M metagenome (GOLD analysis project Ga0075472, IMG submission 77014) | Aqueous microbial communities from the Delaware River and Bay under freshwater to marine salinity gradient to study organic matter... | ecosystem: Environmental > Aquatic > Marine > Coastal ...
AGAGCTGCCGAGAACGGCACTAAAACCTATATTGACCAAGACCTTTCAAAAGAGGTTCATCATATTGGTTCATTTGAATTCAAACATGAGCATACATTGATGTGCAGGGATGTAGAAAATGGCACTTGATACCTATAGTGGACTGAAGACAACGATTGCTGATTATTTGAATCGGGATGACCTGACTTCTATTATTCCTAGTTTTATAGCCCTGGCAGAAGCAAAATTTAATCGTAAATTGCGTGTTCGTCAGATGGTAAAACGTGCGACTGCCACTTTAGATACAGCGTTCTTTGCATTCCCATCAGACTTTGCTCAAGCCAAAGAGTTTCAGTTAAACACAAGCCCAATTACTTATCTTGAGTTTGTTACTGAAAAACAAGGTGATTTAGATCGTCAGAATAGCTACATTGCTTCTGGCAAACCTGTAAAGTACACAATTGTTGGAACACAAATAGAAGTGATCCCAACACCCGATGCTGAATATGTTGGTGAACTTACTTATTATGGTAAGATTACTGCGCTGAGTGATTCAAACACAAGCAACTGGCTCCTGGCTTATGCCCCAGACTTGTACTTATATGGTGCGTTGTTAGAAGCAACACCATATTTGAAAGACGATGAGCGTCTTGCTACATGGAGTCAGATGTATATCAACTCCTTGGGCGACATTGAGGTTGCAGATCAAAGGGCGTCTGTTTCTTCAACTCCTATTGTTCGAGCCCGTTCTTTGGGGTGATATATGGCTGGTTCATTTACAGACTATCTTGAGGACAAGATCCTCAAACACGTTTTCACTAATACTGCTTATACATCTCCAACGACTGTTTATGTTGGATTGTTTACTGCTGCCCCTACTGATACTGGTGGTGGAACAGAAGTTTCTGGTAGTGGATACGCACGAAAATCTGGATCATTTACAGTAAGTGGTACAGGAACTCTGGCAACCAATAGTGCCGCCATTGAGTTTGATGCTGCTACTGGCAGTTGGGGAACCATTGTTGCTATTGCTGTTTTTGATGCAATCACAACTGGCAATATGCTTGCTTGGGCAGATTTAACAACAAGCAAAGCAATTGCAACTGGTGATGTTTTGCGCATTCCTACTGGTGACCTTGACATTACATTGAGCTAATCATGGCACTAGTTCTTGCAGATCGTGTAAAGGAAACTACTACAACGACAGGAACGGGTACGCTTACTCTTGCTGGCGCTGCAACTGGCTTCCAATCATTTTCAGTAATTGGAAATGGCAATACAACTTATTACGCAATCAGTTCTAGTAGTGGTTCAGAATGGGAAGTTGGTATTGGAACATACACATCTTCTGGAACAACACTAACCAGAACGACAATACTTGCATCATCAAATAGTGGTTCTGCTGTTAATTTATCAGCAGGTACAAAAGATGTTTTTGTAACTTACCCAGCAGGTAAGTCTATAAATCTTGATGCCTCTAATAATTCTACTGCGCTTGGTACACCAGCATCTGTTACTTTAACTAATGCCACAGGTCTTCCTTTATCTACTGGTGTAACAGGTACTTTGCCAGTTGCTAATGGTGGTACTGGAGCATCTACTTTAGCAGCAGCCAGTATTGCCACATATACTGGTACTGAAACTCTTACTAACAAAACCATTGAAGCTGGTACATTTACTAATGGTTATACAGAAGAAACAGTAACTGCAAATACATCTACTGCATATACCATTAATTTAGCTAATGGGACAATACAAATTTTGACTCTTACTGGAAATTGTACATATACATTTCCAACGCCAGTTGCAGGAAAAAGTTTTATCTTGGTACAAAAACAAGATGGAACTGGTTCACGCACAGTTACATGGCCAGCTTCTGTTGTTTGGCCTAGTGCAACTGCTCCGACAATAACAGCTACCGCATCTAAAACTGACAAGTTTATTTTTACAGCAATTGATGGAACAAGCTGGCTTGGTAGTGTAGCTGGTCAGAACTATACTGCTTAAGTGATATTATGTTTTCAAGCAACAGTTCACAGGTTAGTTCATCAGCAACACCTAAAGTATTGGCGTTAGCTCAAAGTGGTACTCCATACATTGTTGCTTATTCTTGGGGAACAACTGGATTTTTGGGAACATATAGTAATCCTGCAACATTACCTGCTGGAAATGCTGTAGGAGTAGCTTTTAGTCCTGATAGTTCAGCAATAGCAGTAGCTCATTCATCAAATCCTTTAATTACGGCATATCCATGGACTTCTTCAGGATTTGGAAGTAAATATACAAATCCATCAACACTTCCTACAGGTAATGGAAGATATGTTAGTTTTAGTTCTGATGGGGCATATATAGCTGTAGCACATGAACAAAGTCCATTTTTGACTGTCTATCCATGGTCAAGCTCTGGATTTGGTGCGAAATATTCTGATCCTGCAACCCTGCCAACAGGTGATGGTCAAAGTGTAGCCTTTAGCCCAAATAATTCTGCGATAGCAGTAGCCCACTCTATTACGCCTTTTATTTCAGCTTATCCTTGGTCTGCTAGTGGATTTGGAACAAAATTTTCTAATCCAGCTACATTACCTACTGCTGGTGGAAATGGTGTATCTTTTAGTCCAGATGGAACAGCTATTGCAGTATCTCATTCTGCAACACCATATGTATCAGCGTATCCTTGGTCTGGAAGCGGATTTGGCACTAAGTATTCCAATCCTGCCACATTGCCAACAGATGGACAAGATGTGGCATTCAGTCCAAATGGTTCTGCAATAGCAGTCGCTGGTACATCATCTCCATATATACAAGCATACCCATGGTCAGGTTCGGGGTTTGGCACTAAGTACGCTAATCCAAGCACATTACCTGCGAGTTTTGGTAATGGCGTAGCTTTTAGTCCTGATAGTGCTGCAATAGCTGTCGCTCATTCGTCAGCGCCACATATTGCCGCCTACCCTTGGTCAAGCTCTGGATTTGGCACTAAATATGCCAACCCAACAGTATTACCTGGTGGAGCTACAGGAAATAACTGCGCATGGGGTACTGTTGGTAATAAAAAATATTCGCAATATTTAGCTGTAGCTCACGCTGCCACTCCATTTATTAGCGTATATCCTTGGAGTAGTGCAAAAGGTTTTGGGGTTAAGTTTTCTAATCCTGCCACATTGCCAACAGACTCAGGAACTGGTGTAGCTTTTACTCCTACTGGTTCTGCTGTAGCAATATCTCATGCTCTTACTTCAAGTGTTGCAATAACTGCATATCCATTGAGTACATCTGGATTTGGTACTAAATATAGTAATCCATCCACGATGCCAACAGGAAATGGAAATGGTGTGGCTTTTAGTCCTGATGGATCCGCTATTGCAGTTGCTCACAACATATCGCCACGGATTACTGCATATCCTTGGTCAAGTTCAGGATTTGGTACTAAATATTCAAATCCTTCTACGCTACCACCAGGTAACGCTTTTGGAGTTACTTTTAGTCCAAATAGTTCTAACATTGCTGTAGCTCACTCTACTAGCCCATTTATTACAGTATATCCATGGAGCAGTTCTGGTTTTGGTACTGCATATTCAGATCCTGCTACAGTTCCAACTCAAACTGGAAATAGTGTGGCTTTTAGTCCTAGTGGATCAGAAATAGCAGTAGCCCATAATCAATCACCATATGTTGCTGCATATCCTTGGTCTGGTAGCGGTTTTGGAAGTAAATATTCTGATCCTGCAACTTTGCCTATTGGTGATGCGTATGGCGTAGCATTTAGTCCTAGTGGTGCAGCCATAGCGGTTGCCCATACCACAACGCCTTATATAACAGTTTATCCTTGGTCTAGTTCTGGATTTGGCACTAAATATACAAACCCATCAACATTGCCAGCAGGTCAAGGATTTAGTGTGTCTTTTAATTCAGATAGCTCGTCAATAGTCGTAGGTCATAATAATACGCCTTACATTTCAGCTTATCCATGGTCTAGTTCTGGATTTGGTACTAAATACGCTAATGCATCTACTTTAGTAGGAAGCAATGGAACTGGTGTGGCTTTTGGACAAATTATTGTTTAACAATAAGAAAAATACATATGGAAAATTCAACTGAAATCAAATTACAAACTCGTGAAGAAATCTTGAAAGCATCTTTGGATGCTCGTGAACAAGAAGTCATGCATTATCAAATCAACATTGACAATTACATATTAGCTTTAGAAGAAATTAGCAAATTACCTTCTGATGAGCGTAATGAATTGTCTTCATTTGTTGACCAGTTAGATAGTCTGCTTACATCTGAAAAAATTGAGCAGAAAAAAGCCAAGATTATGTTATCAGTAATTAAACAACAAGTGAGTTAACTTATGTATGCACTAATTGAAAATGGAGTTGTTAAACAATATCCTTATGATTTTGCACAACTTAAGGCCTCCAATCCATTGACTAGCTTCCCATCACAAGCTACTGATTCAATGCTGGAGTCATTTGGTGTTGAGCGTGTGTTTTTTTCAACGCCACCAGAAATATCAGATACGCAAGTTTTAGTAGAAACTACGCCTATAGTTATAGATAATAGATGGACGCAAACTTGGTCTGTGCGTGATATGACTTCTGATGAAGTTGAATACCGAAATAATACTCAGGCTACACACGTTCGTACAATTCGTAACGCTAAACTTTCAGAAACAGATTGGACGCAAGTGGCTGATGCACCTGTTGACAAATCTGCATGGGCTATATATCGTCAATCATTGCGTGATATTACAACTCAATCAGGATTTCCTTGGGAAATTATTTGGCCTGATACGCCATAATTTAATTAGATATCATGGAAAATAAAATAACACTCACAGACGAACAACTAGAGCAACTAGTTGAAAAAGTCACAGAAAAAGTAATAGAAAATGTTTATATTTCTATTGGGAAAAGTATTGTTAAAAAGTTTTTTTGGATTGTTGGTGTAGGTACAGTTGCTTTATTTGCTTGGATGTCAACTAATGGACATTTGAAATAATGTTTGGAATAAGTGCATTCTCACAAACCCCTTTCTCCACACTAGGTGGTGGAGGGATTTTTGATGTTTCCGCAAATATTGAAAGCAATTCTTCTGTATCTTGCAATGCGATACTTGTTGCAAATACATCTGCATTAGTTGAATCTGAAACTTCTATTGCTGTTTCTGCAGTAAAAGTAATAGATGCATCGTCATCAATTTCTTCAGAAAGCCTAGTAACTTCTAGTGCTATAGTTTTTAAAGATGATTCAACAATTATTGCAGCTACAAGTTCAGTAACTGCTAACGCAGAAAAAATCGTTGCTGTTGCATCTGATATTGTTAGCGTAAGCTCTATAACTGCTAGTGCGCAATTAGTTTTATCTGTTTCAGCAACAGCAGCGTCTGCATCTTCAATAGATGCATCTGCCATATTAGTTAGAAATGTTGATTCTTTAATATCAACACAATCAAATTTACAGGCATCTGCTTCAGTAGTATTTACAAGTTCTGCTGAAATTACGCCTCAGTCTGTTGTTAGTTGTGGCACATCCAAGATTACAAATACAAGCGCATTTGTAATAGCAAATGCAACAATAATAGTATCAGCAGTATTAAAATGGCAAGATACCTCATTAATTTCTAAAAGCTGGACAGATGTTAATGATGTTTCAGAGTCATGGACAGAAATAAGTAATATTTCAGAAACATGGTCAACAGTTTCGGATCAATCAAGCATTTGGACTGATACAACAGATCAGTCTAAATCATGGACAGCAACAACACATTGAGGTAATTATGGCTGATACAACCACCACGAATTTAGGACTGACTAAACCAGAAGTAGGTGCTTCTAGTGACAGTTGGGGTACTAAGCTAAATACAGACTTAGACTCAATTGATGCTTTGTTTGATAGTGGTCCAGTACTGAAGATTGCTAAAGGCGGTACTGGCGCTAACTCTGTTGCAAACGCTCGGACATCATTGGCTGTGCCAGGTACTGCAGTTGATAATACCTATACTGGTAAACAAACATTTACTGGTTCAACAACTGCTGTTGGAACAAAGTTTGTAAATGCCTTGGAGAAAGTAACAGTCTCTGCAACAGCGGCTACTGGCACTATTAACTACTATGCGACAACTCAGTCTGTTTTGTATTACACAAGCAATGCATCAGCAAACTGGACAGTCAATCTTACTGGTGCAAGTACTCCAGTAACTTTAGATACATTATTGGCAACAGGTGAATCAATTACGCTTGTCCATATGGTAACTAATGGAAGTACTGCCTATTACAACAATGTAATTCAAGTAGATGGAACTGCAACTGGCGTATCTGTAAAGTGGATTAATGGTTCTACACCTACTAGTGGATCTGCAAGTGCAATTGATGCATACACATACACAGTAATTAAGACTGGTTCTGCCACTTTTACAGTATTGGCATCAAAATCTGTATACGCTTAATAATATGCCAATTACTACAACTTTTGCTTCTGCTTCATCAAGATCTTTTGGTGGAGGATTGAATAATGTAAATGCTGGTCAGCAAGCATTTACTACAGCAGGAACTCACTCATGGACAGCACCTGCAGGTGTTTATTCTGTATGCGCTGTTGTTGTTGGCGGTGGTGGTGGCGGTAGATTTGGTGGTCAAGGTGGTGCAGGTGGTGGTTTAGCATATGCTAATAACATTTCAGTTGTGCCTGGAACATCTTATGACGTTGTTGTTGGTGCAGCTGGAGCAGGATTTACTGGTGGTGATGGTGGAGCTTCTTATTTCATTAATACAAGTACTGTAAGAGCTACAGGTGGAAAAGGAGATGGCACCGCAGGTGGAACTGCAACAGCAGGTACTGGCGGTACTGGTGGAACATCATCTGGAACACATTGCGGTGGCGGTGGTGCTGGTGGTTATGCTGGAAATGGTGGCAATGGTGTAAATGATTCAGTTGGAACAGCTGGATCTGGCGGTGCAGGTGGTGGTGGATATTCTGGACCAGGTGGAGATAACTACATTCATTTTGGTGGTGGCGGTGTAGGAATATTAGGCCAAGGAACAAGTGGCGGTCAGTCTGATGTTGAAGGACCAGGAAAAGGTGGATCTGGTGGCACTAACGCTAATGGTGAAACTGGCGGTTTGTATGGTGGTGGCGGTTGTAATTTAGGAAATGGTGAAGTTGGCGCAGTAAGGATTATTTGGGGACGTAATAGAGCATTTCCTTCAACAAATACAGGAAATGTCTAAATGGCTAATCTTGGTCAACAACTTCAAACACCACCTATCCCGAAGCTAGGATCTTCTGGTCCTGTGTATTCATCTGAGTTGCAAAACCAAAACAATAACTTTTTAAACTTGTTTTTTATTAAGTTAGTTAATTCAATTAATTCTGCGTTTGGTATTCGTGGTGGAAAGTATCTGAATAATCCATACGGAGCGTTTCAAGATAGTACTGATCAGACTGCTGCCAATACAACTACTGCTTATGCTATAACATTTAATACTACAGATTTTGCTAATGGCGTAAGCATAGCAAGTTCATCAAGAATAACTGTTGCAGAAACAGGTATTTGGAATTGTCAGTTTTCTATCCAGTTTAAAAATACTACTAACGACACACAAGATGTGGATGTTTGGTTTAGAAAAAATGGAACAAACATTGATAACTCAAATAGTAGATTTGGTTTGGCAGCTAGAAAATCATCTGGTGATCCAAGCCATACGATTGCTGCAATTAATTTTTTTGCAAGTTTGACTGCAAATGATTACATTGAAATCATGTGGAGACCAAGTGACATTGGTGTATCCATTGAATATTATGGAACTTCCACAAGCCCAACAAGACCAGCAGTTCCATCTGTAATTGCTACAATGAGTTTTGTATCTAACTTGTCTGTATAAAGATTTATATCATGGCCTACATACCACTTCAGATCCCACCAGGCGTATATAAGAATGGTACAGATTACCAATCTAAAGGACGATGGAACTATTCAAACCTGATTCGTTGGTTTGAGGGAACAATTCGGCCTGTAGGTGGATGGCGTAAGCGCACAACTACTCAACTTACTGGCAAAGCTCGTGGATTGATTAATTGGCGAGACAACAGTAATAATAGGCGCATTGGAATTGGTACAAATTCAAATCTTTATGTCTTAAATGAAATTAACACATTGACAGACATTACACCTGCTGATTTGGTGTCTGGTGATGCTGATGCTGTGTTGAAAATTGGTTATGGTTATAGCACTTATGGAAGCTTTGCTTATGGTGTACCTAGACCTGATATTGGCACTTATTCTCCTGCTACAACATGGAGTTTGGACACATGGGGAGAGTATTTGGTTGCTTGCTCAAACAAAGATGGGCGACTTCTTGAATGGCAATTGAACACATCTAATGATGCTGCCGCAATTACCAATGCTCCTACAAGTTGCACAGGTTTAGTAGTTACTCAAGAACGATTCTTGTTTGCTTTGGGTGCAGGTGGCAATCCTCGTAAAGTTCAATGGTGTGACCAAGAAAATAATACAACTTGGACACCTGCTGCAACAAACCAAGCTGGTGACTTTGAGCTAACCACTATTGGTTCTTTAATGTGTGCAAAACGAATTCGTGGTGCAACCATATTGTTTACAGATGTTGATGTACATACTGCAACATACATTGGCCCACCATACGTTTACAGTTTTGAGCGTATTGGCTCATCATGTGGCGTTATTTCTAAGCAAGCCGTAGCAGCTACAGACAACTCATGTATCTGGATGTCTCAGTCTGGATTCTGGATATTTGATGGTTTTGTGAAGCCATTACCTTCAGATGTTGGCGACTATGTTTTTAACAATTTGAATGTTACCCAATCATCAAAGGTTTATGCTGTACACATTTCTGCCTATGGTGAGATTTGGTGGTTTTACCCAAGTGCATCTAGCAATGAAGTTGACTCCTATGTGAGCTTCAACTATCGTGAAAACCATTGGGCATTAGGCACATTGGCTCGTACTTGCGGTACAGATCGAGGAATTTTCAGCAATCCATTGATGGTTTCTGCTGACAGTTATATCTATGAGCATGAAGTGGGTAATGCCTATGATTCACAGACTATCTTTGCTGAATCAGGACCAGTTGAATTAGGTGCTGGTGACAGGGTTTTAAGCTTAAGTGGTCTGGTTCCTGATGAAAAGACATTAGGTGATGTACAAGCCAAGTTCAGTACCAAGTTTTACCCAACTGGAACTGAGTACAACTATGGCCCATACACAATGGCAAACCCCACATCTTTACGCATTACTGGTAGACAGATTGCAGTCAGGATTGAGGGAGTTACGACTACTGATTGGCGAGTTGGAACAATTAGGTTTGATGGAAAGCCTGGTAGTTTGCGATGATTAATTACGATAAATATATGGTCAATGATGAATTGCCATCATGGGCTGTATATTTACAAAAAGTTGAGAAAATACTAGAACCTGCTTTAGAATACGATGGCACATATAATATGCAGGACGTAGCCGACTGTATTGACAGTTGTACGATGCAATTGTGGCCTAGTACTAATAGCGCAGTAGTAACTCAGGTACAAAACTTTCCAAGAATGAAGGTTTTGCATATATTTTTGGCAGGTGGTAATCTAGATGAACTAGAGACACTTACCCCCCATATTCAAAAGTTCGCTGAACACATGGGATGCCAAAGGATCACCCTAACAGGGCGTAGGGGTTGGTCTAGAACTTTTGTATCCAAATTTAACATGAAGCCAACACATTATTGGCTTTCTACGGAGGTGTAATTATGTCTGGTGGTTCAAGTCAACAATCTTCACAGCTTGACCCTGCAATGCGTGATGCGTTCTTAAAGAACGTAGAAAGCGCCCAAGGAGTAGCAGGTGGTTTAAAAGCCAGAGAATTTGCTGGTTTTAATCAAGACCAATTGACTGGTGCGCAGATATTCCGTAACTTTGCTGATCCTAATAGCGAAGTTTTTACTGGTATGCGTTCAGCTTTTGATGTTGCTGGTCGTGCTGCCAATTACAACCCTCAAAATGTTACTTATAACGCTTATGGTGGTGCAACTGTAGCTCCTGCTGCTTTGGCTGCTCAACAAGGTTATACAGCTCAGACTGGTACTGCCGCTAATGCAGGTGCCGCACAACAAGCGGCTTCACAAGGCTTTGATGCCGCACAAGCTGGTCCTGCTGCACAAGCTCAAGGTTTGGGTTATACAGCTCGGGAATTTGCAGGTGTAACTGCAGGTCCTGCTGAACGTGCTGCCGCTGCACAACTTGCTCGATCATCTATTCGTGATGTAGGCGCTCAAGGTGTTACTGGTGCAGGAGTTACTTCTGAGGCATTGGGACAAATTGCTCCACAAGCAAGAGCAAACATTCGTGATATTGCTGCTGGGTCATTCTTGAATCAAAATATTCAGCAGTATATGAACCCATATACTCAGGCTGTTACTGAGCAAAGTTTGGCTGATTTAGAGCGTTCACGCCAATTACAACAACAACAGAATGCTGGTCAAGCTACTGCTGCTAAAGCTTTTGGTGGATCTCGTCAGGGTGTTGCTGAAGCCGAGACTAATCGTGCTTTTGGTGAGAATGCTGCACGTTTGGTTGCACAACAAAATGCCGCTGCTTACGCTGCCGCCCAACAAGCTTCTGAGGCTGATTTGGCTCGTCAGATGCAAGCTCAACAACTTAACCAAGCTCAAGACTTGGCTACTACTCAGCAGTCTTTGCAACTTGCAGGACAGTTTGGTTTAGCTAACCAAGATGCGGCTTTGAGAGCTGCTTTGGCTAACCAAGGTGTTGATGTTAGTACTGGTCAACTCAATACTAACCTTGCACAACAGACTGCATTGGCTAATCAAGCTGCCGCCAACCAGATGGCTCAGTTTAATGCTGGTAACTTGCAACAAGCAGGTTTGGCCTCTCAAGCTGCCGCTAATCAAGCTATGCAGTTTGGTGCTGGCGCTCAGAATCAAGCCGCACTACAGAATGCTGCCGCACAGAATGCTTTGGCTCAATTCAATGCAGGAAATCTGCAACAAGCCAATCAGTTTGGTTCTGCTGCCGCCAACCAAGCCGCCTTGCAGAATGCTGCCGCAGGTAATCAAATGGCACAGTTCAATGCTGGTAATCAGCAAGCCATGACATTGGCTAACCTTGCCGCACAAAATCAAGCAGGTCAGTTTGGTGCTTCTGCATTTAACCAAGCAGGTTTGGCTAACCAAGCGGCTTTGAATGCGGCTGCAGCTCAACAAGCAGGTTTGACTCAGCAAGCAGGTTTGACAAATGCTCAGAACTTCTTGCAAGCTAACTTGGCTAACCAACAAGCAGGTTTGTCTGCTAACCAACAGCGTCTTGGTGCTGCAGGTCAGATGGCTAACATTGCTCAAGGTGGTCAACAAATGGGCTTTGCTGGCGCTCAGAATTTGGCAAACATTGGCACGATCCAACAACAGTTCTCACAACAACAGTTGGATGCCATCCGTAATCTGCCATTGGAGCAACAACAGATCATCAATCAAGCATTGGGACTCAATGTTGGCGGTGGTTCTGGAATGCAATCTACATCTACTTCCAAGCAAGGTTTGCTTGGTTTGCTCGGTCTGTAAGGAGTCTATATGCCTTTTAATCTTGGTTTGCTATCTGATGCAGCACTTACTGGTCTTAGTGATGAAGAGAAGAATAGCCTTCAAAAGCAAGCTACTCAAC
>Ga0075472_10000994_pt1 | contig 11668 bp, 14 predicted proteins | sample DEB19_08_DNA_3_FD_77014 | JGI IMG/M metagenome (GOLD analysis project Ga0075472, IMG submission 77014) | Aqueous microbial communities from the Delaware River and Bay under freshwater to marine salinity gradient to study organic matter... | ecosystem: Environmental > Aquatic > Marine > Coastal ...
AGACGATCTACGTCTACCGCCTCCGGGGCGAGCCGTGGGGGGTCCACTACAGCGGCCGGGACCGGGACGGCCGCCGGGTCGGCCGGACGGAGAAGCAGGCGGAGTACGAGTTCGTGGAGACCCAACCGGACGACGCCACGGCGCGGGACACCGCGGCCTGGCGGGCCTGGGCTCAGGCCGAACGCGACCGGCAGAAGGCCGCGGAGAAGGCCGCGGAGAAGGCCGAAGAGGCGGATCTCGACGCCCAGATCCGGAACGTGATGCGGGCCCGGGACGCGATCGTGTCGCACCTGGGCGGGCCGTGGCGAAAGGGGACCCCCGGTTCGGCCGGGCAGATCGACTGCCCGGTGTGTGGCACCCCCGCTTCCCTGGCCTTCAGCCGGAGCGGGTACAACGGGCACATCCACGCGGGGTGCTCGACCAAGAACTGCGTGTCCTGGATGGAGTAAGCCAATGATGTGCCGAGACTGTGGCGGGAGCGGCGTGCTGACGTACATGCCCGACCTGCCGGCGGAGTATTGCCCCGCGTGCGACGGGGTCGGGTGGGTTGCGATCCTGGTGGACGAGTCGCCCGGCCCGGAGGGGCCGGACGCCCCGGACGACGTGGCGGGGTTGTTCGTGGACCTGGGTGGCGAGGGCTGAGGCGATGCCGACCGTCCGACAGGGCGACGTGGACCCCGAGACGTGGGCGAAGATCATGGCCGCGGCCGGGGGCGACCCGCCCGCGCCCGCCCGCCGGGTGGCGGCCGACCGGGGCCCCCTGGTCGCGGCCGCGTTCGACCCGCCGGGGGCCTGGACGATCCCCCTGCGGCTCGACCCGGTGACCAACGGCGGGGCCCTGAAGCGGGGGCTGATCGGCCGGGCCGGGCGGGACCGCCGGGCGGTCGCCGCGGCGCTCTCCGGCCGCCTCCGCGAGGTGGCGGAGTTCGCCGACGCGGCCCGGGCCGGCCGCCCGGTGGCGTGCCGGATCACCCGCCTCGGCGGCGGGCTCATGGACACGGACAACCTGGAGGCCGCGGCGAAGTGGGTGCGGGACGCGGTGGCCCTGTTCCTCGGGGTCGGGGACGGCCCGGCCGGCCCGGTGCGGTGGGAGTACGCCCAGGAGGCGTGCGGGGCGTGGGGCGTGCGGGTCGAACTGGAGGCGGCCGCCCCGGCCCCGCGGCCGAAGAAAGAGAAAGGGACGCAGCACGTCGCGACCGCCAACCGGCTGTACTCGCCCGACGAGTTGGAGTTCCTCCGGGCCGTCGAGCGGTTCCGCCGCGACCGCCGGCGGCCGTTCCCGACGTTCGTCGAGGTCCTCGGCGTGGCGCTGGGCCTCGGGTACCGGAAGGCCGGGCCCGGAAACGAAAAACCCCCCGGCGACTCTCACGGGGCGCCGGGGGTTGAAGGCGGAGGCGGGTAGTCACTCCTCCGCCGCGATGGCCTGCCGCCGGAAGGCCGGGAGCCACCACGGGTCTTTCGTGGGGTCGACGCCGTCCGGGTGGTCCCAGAACCACCGGACGGCGTCGGCGATCGCCTCGCCGTGCAGCGGGCTCAGTTTCCGGAGCTTGCGGACCAGCGCCTTGGCGTCCACCCCCCACGCCTCGCCGGCCTTGTTGAGCATGTCCCCGTCCTCGACGTTGGCGGTAATGCCGGCCAACATCGGCAGGCTGGACCCGCTGTAGTCCCACAGGTCGGCGCACCCGTTGTTGACGTCCGCGATGAGGTTCCACTCTTTGGGGGACAAGACCGCGTCGAGTTCGCGGGCGGCCTGCTCGATCAGCATGGCGTGCCGGCGGAGCACGCCGTTGACCTGCTGGCTGGCGTCACTCCACTTCCCGCCCTCGTCCGGGCGGATGTCCCGGCCGCACACGGCCAGGGACGCGACGTCGGGGATGAAGGTCAGTCGCTTACGTTCGGTCGGCATGGTCTTCTCCACGGGGCGAAGGGAATGACGGGTGAGCCGCGCCGCGTTGGCGGCGGCGAGGTTGGCCGCGGACGTCTCGGCCTTGTGGCACCCGCACGAGTGCGACGGCCTGACCGCGGCCCGGAGGTTGTCTTCGCGGACCGGCCGCTCGGTCCCGCACGCGCACCGGCAGACCCACCAGCGGCGGCCGCCGCGGCGGGCGTCGAACCGGACGACTGTCCAGCGGTGGAACGTCCGGCCGGACAGGTCGACGGCCGGACGGGTCGACTTCTTGCGCCCCACGCGGCACCCCGGGTCAGGCGGTGACGGGGGCGAGAAAGACGCCGCGGATGCGGGCGGCCGTGTCGGCGTCGGCCGGCGTCTGCAACAGGTGGTTGGCGGGGAGGTCGCGGTCGGCCAGCCAGTCGGCCAGGGCCAGCCACGTCACGGAGTCGGTCGGGTCCTTCTTCAGCCTCCGCGAGAACCCCTCCGCCCCGGCGACGCGGCCCGCGTATGCGGCGAACAGGTCGCCGTACACGAGGGCGAACTCCGCGCCGGCGTCAATGAGTTTTTGCTGCTGGGTGCGGGTGCCGGGGAGGATCGTGCTGACGTGCCGGCCGCTCACGCGGACGCGGGCCGACACCACCCGCACGTGCTTGGCCCCGGCCGCGTCGGTGAACCACGCGTACTCCAGGACGCTCGTCTCGGCCGCATACCCGTAGGAGTTGGCGACGCCGCCGCCGTTCGTCTCGCGCGCCCCGCTCGGACTCCCGCCGACATTCATGCAGCGGAAGTCGCAGGTGATGGAGTTCGTATCAATGGTCCGGGTGCGGGCCCTACCGTTGGCCTCCACGGTCGCGGCGTGGAACAGGTCCCGGAGTTGTTCGGCGGTCGGGTTGACGATAACCTTGTCCATGATGCCCTCACTCGGTTGGGGGTGTCCACGGGGAGGGGTGGTTGCCGCCACGCCCTCCCCACTCGTCTGATAGGATATAACACCGGTGGCTCACCGGTGTCAACACCAAAAAGGGATTAATCCGGCGGGGGCGGGGCGGCCGCCGGGACCAGTCGCAGGCGGAACTCCCGCCCCGGCTCGGCGGCCATCGCCTCGGACATCAGTTCCTCGGCCCGCCCCATCGCGTCGGCCGGGAACGACGCCCACAGCTCGTACCCGCCGGTCTCCTCGTCCAGTACCTCCACCACCCACATCGCGCTCACCTCCGACCAGGGCCGCGTAACCCGCACACTCCACGCATGGCAGACCTCAACCCCAAGCAACTCCGGTTCGTCGAGTTGTACCAACTCAGTGTTGCGGGCGGACAGCCCAACGCAACACAGGCGTACATGGAGGCTTACGGCCAGACCGACGCCCGGGCGGCCCGCGCCGCCGCGGCCCGATTGTTAGCACGTGGTAGCGTGCAACAACTCCTCCGCCCCGCCCGGGAGGCCGCCGACACCGCCCGGGCCGAGCGGGTCCGGGGCATCGAGATCACCCGCGACCGGATTCGCCTGGAGATGGCCCGCCTCGCCTTCGTCGACCCGCGGCGGTTCTTCAAGCCCGACGGGTCCCCGAAATCAGTGGTCGACCTGGACGAGGACACGGCCGCCGCCCTGGCCGCCGTCGAGGTCGAGGAGCGGGGGGTGCCGGGGTCCGAAGTGGTGGTCCGGACCACCAAGATCAAGCTGTGGGACAAGGGAAGGGCGCTGGCCAGTCTGGCGGACACGGAACCCGGGGTGTGGGCCGGGAAGGACTCCTCGGGGGGTGCCAGCCCGGCACCGGCGGGAAATGTCAACGTCAACGTCGTCAACGTGCTCCCCGCCCCCGCCGCCGTCGCTGGGTTCCTCCGCGACCTCGGCCTCCCGTGCCCTGGCGACGTACTCCCGGACGGTGCCGGGGAACCCGTGGATCGGCGGGCTGGGGTATGACCCCCACCCCAAGCAGCAGCAGTTCCTGCTGCACGCCGACACCCGCGAGGTGTTCTACGGCGGCGCCGGCGGCGGCGGGAAATCCCAGGCCATCTGGTTCGCCGCGCTGCAGTACGTGACCGTCCCCGGGTACGCCGCCCTCATCCTCCGCCGGACCTACGCCGACCTCGCCCTGCCCCAGTCGCTGATGCACCGCAGCCAGGAGTACCTGGCCGGCACCGCCGCCGAGTGGAACGAGACCAAGAAACGGTGGACGTTCCCGGGCGGGGCCACGATCACCTTCGGCTACGTCGACGCCGAGCGCGACAAGTTCCGGTACCGGTCCGCCGAGTTCCAGTACATCGCGTTCGACGAGTTGACCGACTTCTCGGAGAGCCAGTACACGTTCCTGTTCACCCGCCTCCGCCGGCGGGCCGGGGTCGACGTCCCGCTCCGGATGCGGAGCGCCTCGAACCCGGGCGGGCCCGGGCACGACTGGGTCAAGAAGCGGTTCGTGGACGCCCGCACCCGGGACCGGCGGCGGGTGTTCGTCCCGGCGACGATGGACGACAACCCCAGCCTCGACCGGGAGGGGTACGAGGAGAGCCTGGAGAACACCGACGCGCTGACCCGCGACCAGATCAAGCGGGGGAACTGGGACGCGGTCGAGGGCGGGCGGTTCAAGCCGGAGTGGTTCCTGCACCGGTACGACCAGCGGGGCGAGTACCTCGTCCTCCGCCGGCCGGGGGAGGAGGCCGAGCGGGTTTACCGCGTCTGGGACTGCCTGCGGTTCGGGACGTGCGACCCGGCCGCCTCGGCGAAGACCAGCGCGGACTACACCGTCGTCGGGGCCTGGCTCGTCACCCCGCAAAACGAACTCGTGCTCCTCGACGCCGACCGGTTCCAGGCCGGCATCCCGGACATCCCGCCCCGGCTCGAAGCGTTCTACCGCAAGTGGCAGTTGAGCTACCTGGGGATCGAGGGCGTGGCCGCCAACGACGGGGTGTACCAGTTGGCCGCCCGCACCCGGATGGCGGTCACCCGCCTGCTGCCGCTGGGCACCGACAAGCTGGTGCGGGCCACGCAGGCGACCAACTACGCCCAGGCCGGGCGGATCTGGTTCCCGCCGCCCGGGCTGCGGCCGGGGATGCCGCTCGACGACGTGGAGAGCGAGTTGTACCGCTTCACCGGCGACGATAAAAGGGACGACCACGACGACGCGGTGGACATGGTGAGCTACGCCGCCCGACTACTCAGTGACGGGGCGTGCGACACGAGCGGGTCCGCCTCGGTCCCGCACATCCTCGGGGGCAGGACGACATGAGCGACGCGACGCCGAAGATGCCGTACACGGTGCAGAACCTCCCGTGGGGGCTCGACCGGGTGATGCCGCACAAGATCTACCCGACCGGCACGGGCGAACTCATGACCGCCGACGAGGTCGCGGTCTGGGAGTACGTCCTCCACCTGGAGGCCGCCAACGCCGTCCTCCTGGCCAGCCTCGACGCGGCCACCACGCCCGAGCCCGAGTCCCCCCCGCCGCCGGTGAGCGTCAAGCCGAAGGGCAAGGGCACCGGCGGCAAGTGACCCGTCCCACGGGGTGATCGGGAGGGGGCGTAATGTCGGACGAGGAAGCGGCGATCCTGCAGCGGGTCAAGGACGAGCCGGGCGACGACACGCACCGGCTCGTCTACGCCGACTGGCTGGAGGAACGCGGCGGCGACCCGCCGCGGGCCGAATTCATCCGCCTGTCGGTGCGGCTGGACCGGCACCCGCCGGCGGCCTGCCACGTGGACCCCGGGTGCCGGTGCGACGAGTGCCGGGACCGCCTCCGGCAGTGGGAGTTGTTCACCGACCACGGGGTGTGTCGGGGGATGGGCCTGCTCGGCCGGTTCCCGACCGTCCAGTTGGCCGGCTGGCCGAAGGAGAGTAACGGGGAGGCGTGGGTCGTGGTGCGGCGGGGGTTCGTGGACGCGGTCGACGTCGAAGCCGGGCGATGGATCGGGCAAGGGTGGGGTGACTTCCTGACGGCCCGGAACCCCGTCCGCCGGGTCAGTCTGCTCACCAATCTGTTTCACAGGAACATCCCCGCGGGCGTCTTGCTGGGCGCGATGTCGCCGCCGGACGCGGGGTCGCGTCACGTGTACCAGCTTCCCGGCGACCGCCGCTTCATCACCTCGGCCGAGGTTCACCGGGAAGTCTTGAGCGAACGGCGGAAATACCACCATCTGTTCGGCCTGGAGCAGGCCGTCGGAGGATTGGACCGCGAACTAACCCGGGCGCTGCTCCGGGCCCGCTGGCCCGGGGTCGAGTTCCGGATGCCGGACGACCCGCCGTGGGCCGAATTCGACCACCTGCGGGCGTGGGCCGCTCGCGAGGCGGAGGCCATGAGATCCTTGTGCGACCGCCCGTCCCAGAACGTGGAACGGCGTGGGTAATCAATCTGGAGCACGCGTGAAGATAATCATCCGCCGCGAGCCGGCCGACCGGCAGTGCTGTGACATCATCCTCCTGGACGGCCGGACGGTTTCAGAGGTCGATTTGGTGTGCGAGGCCGTCGAACAATTCGTCGGCGGCCCGCCCGGGACGGTACTTATCTTGCCGTCCGGGTGGGTTTGGGAGTGTGTGGACGACGACGTTCGCGTCGCGACCGGAGGCCCCACACCCCAACCCAGTCTGAACTGAAATCCGACCCGGCTCACGAGACCGCGAGCGTCTTGTTCACCCCGAGGTCCAGGTTCACGTCGGCGGCGTTGCACCGGTTGAGCTTCAGGTTGTAGCTCGTGGAGATCACGCCGGCCGGGTCGAGCCACCCCGCCCCGGCGTTGAGTTCGACCGTGCCGCCGACCGTCACGGCGGCCGGGGCCTGGGAGAAGTCGACCGTCCCGCCGGAGCCCACCACCGGGCTGTTCCCGGTCGCGCCGGTCGACTTCCAGACGAGCGTGCCCTTGTACACGAGCGTGCCGGCCGCCGACCCGGCGGCGGCGCCCAGCACCTCGACCCGCCCGCCGACGAGCATGGTCAGCGTCGTCCACGACGCCTCCACCCGCCCCTGGCAGTTGGTCAGGGACGCGGTCGTGAGCGTCACCCCCGCCCCGATCCAGACCACCGCGTCCTTCGCCGCGACCGTGGCCGCCGTCGCCGTCTGCCCGGCCAGGTGGGCCAGGGCGACCGACGCCCCGGACACCTGCACGACCGACGACGCCGGCAGGCCGAACACCTCGAACACCTCCTCCCCGACCGCCCCGGCCCCGCCGCCGGCGATCGTGAACGTCGCCGCGCTCCCGGTGTGGACGCACTTCAGGCGGAACTGCCCGGCGACGTCCCCGGCCGCCTGCTCCAGGTTGACCGTCGGGCAGTTCAGTTCGACGTGCTGGGTCCGGTACTCCGGGTACCCGTTCGGGTTCTCGCTCGGCAGGCCGAGGCGGCCGGTGTACGACGCCCGCCGGGTGACGCTCGCCAGGGCGATCGCCGTCAGCGCCGCCGCGTTGTACTTGGCGTCGACGTCGCCGTCCTCGAACACCAGCACGTCGGACGCGGACGGGACGGCGTTCCCCGAGTAGTTCGCGGCGTCGTTCAGGTCGTGCGGGCTGAGCGGCGTCGTGGTGGCCGTCCGGCTGATCGTCCCGGTCCCGCCGACGGCGAGGGTGAACGGGCACCCGTCGTCCGGGCCGGTGGCCGTGATCGTCGACGTCGCGGACGACGGCGTCGCGAAGGTCAACTCTGTGAACTCCCCGTCGTCCATCGCCTGGAGCAGGGCGAGCAGGGCGGCCGTCACGGTGACCGTCGTCTCGCTGCCGCCGGCGGTGTAGGTGACGGTCTTCCGCCCGCCGACGGTCACGGTGAACGTCTGGGCGGCGGTCGCCGACCCGACCGTGATCGTGTCGACCTGCGCCCGCTTCCGCTGCCGCCCGACCCAGTAGACCGTGGCCATTCCGGCGCCCTCCCGAGGTGCGTCCGAGTCTCGCCGCTACCGCCCCGCGTAGGTCCGACGATGGGGGCATGGCAGAGCCCTGGACCCTCTGGAAGGACATCGCCTACGCCGGCCGGGTGGTCGTGCCGACGGAGGACGGCGGCGCCGCGTCCTACACGTTCACCCCGGCCGACCTCCGGCACATCGCCGGGACGGGGAACGCGAAGGTCCGCGACGGGTGGCAGATCCCGCTGTGCTGGGAGCACCAGGACGTCACCCCGGAGCGGCTGCGGATGTCCCGCGGGGCGAAGGACCGCGACTTCGCCCGCGGCGTGTTCGGCCGCATCGAGCGGTTCGACCTGACCCCCGACGGCCGCCTCAAGGCCCTCGTCACCGGGGACGACCCCCGGGACCTCGACCAGTTCCGCAAGGTCCGGTTCGTCAGCCCCGAAATCCAGTGGGACTGGACCGACACCGACGGCCGCACCTGGCGCGGCCCCACGGTGACCCACCTCGCCGCCACGCCCCGTCCCGTCCAGCGGCACCAGCACCCCGTCGGGGCCGACCCGGACCGCCCGCACCCCCGCCTGACCGCGGCCGGGAACCTGGAATCGCTGGTCCGGATGAGCCTCGGCGCGGGGCCCGCCGGCCCCGGCGGTGTAGGCCGCAGACTCAGGCTCGCACTGGAGCACTACGCCGTCCCGAAGGGGCACCCGATGGCCGACGACCTCGACACCACGCCGCCCGAAATCGAGTCCGCCGGGCCGGCCAAGAAGTCCGCGTGGGCCCGCATCGCCGAGGCCCTGGCCAAGTGCGGCGTGAAGATCGGCGACGGCGCGAACATCAAGAACCCGGAGCACCTGGCGGACCTCATCGAGGTCGCGGCCATGAACTCCGAGGAGTACGACGAGCCGGACGGCGACGAAATGCTCCCGCCGGAGACCGAGGACCTCGACGAGCCGCCGGGCGACCTGGAGGGCCCGCCGGAGGGCACCACGACCCCGCCGCCGCCCCCGTTCCAGATGAGCCTCGACGCCCACAAGGGGCGAGTCGTCGAACTCGAGCGCGAGAAGCTGATCGGCCGGGCCCAATCCCTCGTCCGCCGGGGCGCCGCCCCGGCCGTCATCAACCCGTTCGTGGCCCAGATCAAGAAGGCCCGCCTCAGCCTCACGGGCAACGCCCGCCTCGCCCCGCACCCCCTCGTCGCGAAGCTCGAAGCGTTCGAGGAGATGGCCAAGGCCGGGACCTGGAAGGCGCCGCCCGCGGCCGGCGGCAAGAAGACCCGCCTGAGCCAGCGCGGCGCCGCCCGCCCGGCCGACCCGAGCCCGTACCAGGAGCAGAGCCCGGCCGACGACGACTCCATCGTCGAGGCGTTCTTCAGCAACGTGGGCAAGTGATTCCGGCGGAGGCGGGCCAGCCGCTCGCCCCGGGCTCATAACCCGGGGTCGCCTGGGGCAGCACCAGGGCCTCTGACTCCCGACGACGACGACCCCGGAGACCCGACAGATGTCCTTCGCTTACCTGCAAAACCTGCCGGGCATCGACACCGCGGTCGAGACCTCGGAGAACGAGTTCCTGTTCGGCCCCGCCCACACGTGGAACGTGATGGGCGTGCAGTTGGACAGCGGCGCGGTGGACTCCGGGAACACCCCGACGACGACCCTGCGGAAGGGCCTCATCCTCGGCGTCATCACCTCGACCGGCCTGTACGCGGACTACGACCCCACGGCCACCGACGGGACGCAGATCCCGGTCGGCATCCTGGCCGAGGCGGTGAACATGTACGACGCCCGGGCCGGCGCGGTCCGGGCCAAGGCCGCGAAGATGGTCTACGCCGGCCACGTCAAGGCCGCGTCGCTCGTCAACCTCGACGAGTACGCCCGCCTCGTCCTCGGCCCGCGCTGCACCTGGGACGACCTGCGGTTCACCCACCTGGCGTTCACCGCCCCGGTCGCCAAGACGGCCGACTACACGGTCCTGTCGACCGACAGCGGCAAGGCGTTCACGACCCTCGGCGCGAGCGGGGCCGTCATTTTCACGCTCCCGGCCGTCGGCTCCGCCGCCCGCGGGTACCGGTTCCGGTTCCACAACGCCGTGGACCAGAACATGACGGTCACGGCCCCGGCCGGGAAGCTCATCACGTTCAACAACGCGGCCGCGACCTCGGTCGCGTTCAGCACCGCCGGCAACAAGATCGGGGCCACGGTGGAGATCGTGGCCACGCCCGACGGGGCGAAGTACATCGCGATCCCGTCCGGCGCCAACACCATGACCGTGGCGTGACCCCCGCCGCCCGGGCCGGTGCGGGCGGGGTCCGCCCCGCCCCCCGGCCCGGGCCGCCTGACCGACCACCGACCACCGACCGGAGACCCGCCCGATGGCCAGCGACGTCCTGAGCATCCTGACCCCGAGCGTGGTCACGAAGATCGTGTCCCGGCTCCGCACGCCCGGGAACGTGCTGTCGAAGTTCTTCGGGTTCAACATCGGGGGCCCGAACGTCCAGAAGGTCCCCGGGCGGACCTACACCTACGACCTGTACGACAACGTCCGCGACGTCGCCCGCGGCCGCCTCCCCGGGGCCCCGGCCGGGTCCACCGCGGCCAACCCGATCGGCAACGTCCAACTGACCCTCGCGCGGTCCGCCGAGAAGGTCGGCATGCTCTACGACACCGTCAACCAGATCCGCGCGATCGGCGAGCACGCCGGCACCCGCGACGTGATGGGGATGCGGTACATCGAGAAGCAGGCCAAGACGCTGAAGATGCGGCAGGACAACCTGCGGGAGTTCGTCACCGCCGGCGCCCTGTTCAACGGCGGCATCTACGGGTTCTTCCTGAACGGCGACGACCTCGTCCCGACGTTCACCCGCACCGGGACCTACATCTCGGTCGACCACCGCATCCCGTCGAGCAACATCCTCTCCGGCGGGTCGTTCGCGGCCGGCCTCCAGATGGAGACCGGGGCCAACATCATCGACGCCACCTGGGCCACCGCGTCGACCGACATCCCGCTCCACCTGGAGAAGATCAGCGCCGCGTTCATGGGCCAGGTCGGCGAGCCCCTGGCCCACGTCTGGGTCGACCCGATCACGAAGATGTACATCCTCCAGAACGACAAGGTCCGCCAACTGGCCGGGACGTCGAGCACCCCGTTCGCGACCTACGAGCGGGTGGGCACCAAGAACCCGGACGGGACCGAGAGCGGGCTGGAGTCGTTCACCCTCAAGGGGTGCCCGAACTACGTGTTCCACTCCTACGCCGGCCAACTCCGCGTCGCGACCACGAACGCCACGACCCTGGCGAGCACGCAGGTCCTGCCGGACTCCTACGTGACGTTCATGATCGAGCCGGACGACTCGTGGTTCCAGATGGTGGAGGGGTCGGAGATCGTCAAGGACAACGACCTCGCGCCGCCGGTCGAGCGCCAGGGGCACTACTCCTGGATTCTGGAGAAGGCCGACCCGGCCCGGTTCGAGCTGCACAACCTGCAGAACGTCGGCGTCGAGATAAACGTCCCGAAGGGGATCGCCTGGGCCCGGGTCCGCTGACGCGGGCTGGGTGAGTGGTACGGACCGGGCCGCACTGGCCCGGTGTAGCCGACGACGGAGGCGGGGATGCCGGTCGAGAACGCCACCACCTTGCTCGCGGCCACGACCGTCTCGGCCAGCGGGGCGGGCGCGGCCCTCACCGGCCTGCACCGGTACCAGGGCGTCGTCGGCATTCTCAACGTGTCGGCGGTCCCGACCGGCGGGGCGCCGACCCTCGACGTCTACGTGCAGGCCAGCCCGGACGGCGGGACGACGTGGCGGGACGTGGCCGCCTTCCAGTTCTCCACGACCGCCGCCGTGCGGGTCTTCCAGTTGTCGCAACTCGCCAGCCCCGGGACGGCGACGCTCGCCGCGTCCGACGGGGCCCTGGCGTCGAACACGAGCGTCCAGGGCCCGTTCGGCGACCGCCTGCGGGTGA
>Ga0075472_10000997_pt1 | contig 11653 bp, 1 predicted proteins | sample DEB19_08_DNA_3_FD_77014 | JGI IMG/M metagenome (GOLD analysis project Ga0075472, IMG submission 77014) | Aqueous microbial communities from the Delaware River and Bay under freshwater to marine salinity gradient to study organic matter... | ecosystem: Environmental > Aquatic > Marine > Coastal ...
GCCATCCGCACCGCGGCGTCCAACGGAACAGTCATCGACGGCTTCACGCTTCGCGACGGCCCCGTGGGTACGGCTGAGTTCGGAACTCGCCTTGGTGGTGCCATCGTCTGCATCCAGACCACCGCGACGATCCGCAACTGTCGATTCCTGAACAACACTTCCGCGTACGGCGGCGCCATCTATGCATACGACCTGTCGGGAAGCATCGATCACTGCCTGTTCGAGGCCAACCACGCCACCGTCGGCGCGGGCGCACTGCAAGTGGGCTTTGGCGGAACCATCGACCTCAGCTTCAACGATTACATCAACAACACCGCGGCGATCGACGGCGGCGCCGTCGCCGTCGTCCAGTGGTGGGAGGGCCCGATCACAACCGCGACGATCCGCAACTCTGTGTTCCGCGGGAACAGCGCGCCCCGCTACGCCGGCGCGCTCGGGTGGTACGCGGGACTTGGAACGGACCTCTCGATCAGCAACTGCACTGTCGAGTCGAATAGCTCGAGCGGACCCGTGTTCGCGCGGGCGACGGAGTCGACCTCGACAACGCTTCGCTTTGCGATCGCGAACTCCCGATTCTGCCTGAACAATAATGGCAATGTCGACGGGCCTCTGCTCGACCAGGGCGGCAACACCTTCAGCCAGGACTGCAACGCCAACGGTCTCTGCGACGCCGACGAGATCGCCAGCGGCGCGCAGCAGGATTGCAACGGCAACGGACTGCCGGACTCGTGCGAGCTCGGCCGCATCTTCGCCTGGGGCGAGAACAACTTCGGCCAGACCACTGTGCCCTCGTCGCTGCGCCGCACGCGCGACATCAGCGCAGGCTGCAACCATGTCCTCGCGATCGACGAAAACCGCCAGGTCGTCGCGTGGGGCTCGAACAGCTTCGGGCAGCGCGCCGTGCCGTCGAGCGTGACGGCCGCGCTCGCGGTCGCTGCAGGCTGTGACCACAGCCTGGCGCTGCGCACCGACGGCTCCGTCGCCGCCTGGGGCTACAACGGATACGGCCAGACGAATGTGCCCGCGGCCGCCAGCGGCGATGTCGCGCAGATCGCGGCGGGCGCGAACCACTCGGGCGTGCGCAAGTCGGACGGCTCGCTCGTCCTCTGGGGCCGCAACGCCGACGGCGAGTGCAATGTGCCCGCGGGCATCGGCAGCGTCTCGAAGCTCGCCCTCGGCGGCGCGCACTCGATGGGCCTTCGTTCCGACGGAACGCTCGTCTGCTGGGGCCTGAACAACTTCGGACAGTGCACCATTCCTGCGATCGGCGGCGCGGTCATCGACATCGCCGCGGGCTGCTACCACTCGGTCGGCCTGCGCAGCGACGGCACCGTGCGCGCGTGGGGCTCGAGCATCTTCGGACAGACGAGCGTGCCCGCGGGACTCTCCGATGTCATCAAGATCGCCGCAGGCTCGAGCCAGCACACGGTCGCGCTCCGGTCGAACGGCACGGTCGTGTCCTGGGGCTGGAACGCGTTTGGCCAGACCACCGTCCCTGCCGCCGTCAACGGCGTGTCGCAGATCTCTGCTGGCGGCACCTCCTCGGTGGCGTCGGCGCCCGGCACGGTCGATTGCAACGCGAACGGCGTCGTCGACAGCTGCGAGATCGCGAGCGGCGCCGCCAGCGACTGCAACGCGAACGGTACGCCCGACGCCTGCGAGCTCGTGGACGGCACCCAGACTGATTGCAACGCGAACGGCGTGCTCGACTCGTGCGAGCTCGCGAGCGGAGCGGCGACCGACTGCAATGGCAATAGCAGACTCGACTCGTGCGATCTCGCGGCGGGAACCTCGACCGACCTGAACAACAACGGCAAGCCCGACGAGTGCGCCGGCGAGTTCGTCGTCGGCGGCTCGGGCTTCCCGACCATCCAGGCGGCATTGTCCGCGGCCGTCGACGGCAGCGTCATCAACATCGGCTCGGGCACCTACTCGGGTCCGATCGCGATCGACAGCAAGCGTGTCACGCTGCGCTCGATCAATGGGCCGAGCAGCGTCACGCTCTCGGGATCAGGTCTCTCGACCTCGATCCTCACCATCCGCTCGGCTGCATCGAACGGAACCCTCATCGAGGGCATCACCTTCCGCGACGGTCCGATCGGAACAGCGGAGTTCGGTTTCCGACTTGGCGGTGCGATCTACTGCATCCAGACAAGCGCGGACATCAGCAACTGCCGCTTCTACAACAACTCGTCCGAGTACGGCGGCGCGATCTATGCGCTCAATCTCACGGGCACGATCAGCAACTGCGTGTTCGACGGGAATCATGCCACCATGGATGCGGGCGCGCTGCAGGTCGGATACGGCGGACAGACGACGCTCTCAGGAAACACTTTCGTCAACAACACTGCGACCCGAAACGGCGGCGCACTGCAGTTTGTCCAAGGCCTGCAGCCCCCGATCTCGTCGACATCTCTGTCAAGCTCGACCTTCCGCAACAACGCCGCGAGCGGACTTGCGGGCGCGATCTCTTGGTACGCCGGGCTCGGCAGCGACTTCCCGATCTCGGGGTGCACCATCGAGTCGAACACCTCGACAGGCGCCGTAGTCGCGCGGCTCCCGGGTTCCTCGTCGACCACCTCGAGATTCGCAGTATCGAACTCGCGGTTCTGCCTGAACCCTGGCGGCAACATCGATGGCGCAGTGCTCGACGGCGGTGGGAACATCCTGAGCCAGGACTGCAACGGAAACGGCATCTGCGACGCGGACGAAATCGCGTCGGGCTCCGCGTCGGACTGCGACAGCGATGGTTTTCCGGATTCATGCGAGTTCGGCAAGGCAATCGCCTGGGGCGAAGGCGCTTCCGGTCAGACTTCCCTGCCTCCCGGCCTCGGCTCGCCGCGCGAGATCAGCGCCGGATGCACGCACGGCATCGCGATCAAGCCAGATCGCTCCGTCGTTGCCTGGGGTTCGAACGCATTCGGCCAGGCGACGGTGCCCGGCGCGCTGAACACCGCACGCTCGGTTGTCGCAGGCTGCGACCACAACCTCGCGCTCCGAACCGACGGACTGCTGCTGGCGTGGGGCTACAACGGGTATGGCCAGTGCGACATCCCGTCGGCCGCGCAAGGCGACATTGTCCAGATCGCCGCGGGCGCGAACCACTCTGGCGTGCGCAAGACGAACGGATCGCTGGTCCTCTGGGGCCGTAACGCGAGCCAGGAATGCAATGTGCCCACCGCCCTCGGCGCAACCACGCACCTCGCGCTTGGTGGCGCCCACTCGGTCGCGCTGCGCGCCGATGGCCGCCCCTTCTGCTGGGGCCTGGACAACTTCGGACAGTGCAATGTCCCCGCTGCCGCGCTGAACCTGAAGGACATCACCGCGGGCTGCTACCACACGGTGGGCGTGCGTCCCGATGGCACCGTGCGAGCCTGGGGCTCCAACCTCTTCGGCCAGACGACCGTGCCGGCAGGACTGGCTGGCGTCGTCAAGGTCGCCGCGGGCTCGGGCCAGCACACGCTGGCGTTGCTTGACGACGGCTCGGTGATTGGGTGGGGCTGGAACGCGTTCGGACAGTCGACGATCCCCTCTGCCGTAACCAGTACCGTCGGCGCGATCACAGCGGGCGGCACCTATTCGATCGTCCGCACGGCGATGCCAGACGACTGCGACAACAACAGCGTGATCGACTCGTGCGAGCTTGCGAACGGCTCCGCTGCCGACTGCAACTCCAACGGCGTGATCGATGCGTGCGACATCGCCGCCGGCACCGCGACCGACTGCAACTCGAACGGCGTCCTCGACGGCTGCGAGCTTGCGAGTGGCTCCGCCGCCGACTGCAACGGCAACGGCAGGATCGACTCCTGCGATATCGCAGCTGGCGCTCCCGACTGCAACGCAAACGGCCGTCCCGACTCGTGCGACATCGCGAGCGGCGCCTCGACCGATCTCAACGCCAATGGGCGTCCCGACGAGTGCTCGGGCGAGTTCGTCGTCGGTGGAACTGGCTTCGCCAGCATCCAGTCCGCGGTCGATGCGGCGGCGGATGGCAACACCGTCGTGGTCGCGGCGGGTACCTACGGGCCCGTCGACCTCGGCTCGCGCTCGGTCGGCATCGAGGCCATCGGCTCGCTCGGCTCGGTCGTCATCGACGGCGGCGGCACTGCGGCCTGCCTGAAGATGTACAACATTCCTGGTCCGCAGCCGTCCTTCAAGCGCCTCGTCTTGCGCAACGGATTCGCAGAGAACGGCGGCGGCCTGGCGATGGTGCTTTCGAGCCCCACCGTGCAGGACTGCATCATCGAGAACTGCTCAGCGTCGGTCGACGGCGGCGGCGTCCTCGGCAACGGCAGCGCGGCGCTCCTCGAGCGCTGCGTGGTCCGCAGCTGTTCCGCCGCTGTCGGCGGCGGTCTTGCCGTCATTGGCGTCCCCGCCTCGGGCTCGCTGCGCGTGAACGACTGCATGTTCGACACGAACGCCGCGACCAGTTGGGGCGGCTCGATCTTCAGCAAGTCGCCCTTCATCCTGACCAACTCGCAGGTGCTTCGAAGCGAGGCCCCGCTGGGCGCGGGGGCGCGATTCGATCCGACAGGATCCGCCTCGGTCGGAGGCACACGCTTCTGCCTGAACGACGCAGACAACATCGCGGGACCGTACACAGACCTCGGCGGCAACTCGCTCAGCCAGGACTGCAACGCCAACGGCGTTTGCGACGCCGACGAGATCGCGGCAGGCACCCAGCAGGACTGCAACGCCAACGGCGTGCCGGACAGCTGCGAGCTTGGCGTCGTGCTGGCGTTTGGCGAGAACACCAACGGACAGCTCAATGTGCCCGCGGGCCTCATCGCCCCTCGGGCGATCGCTGCGGGCTGCGACTTCGGCATCGCGCTTCGCGCGGATGGCTCGGTCGTCGGGTGGGGCTCGAACGCGTGGGGCCAGGCGACGATTTCGCCAAATGTCACCTCCGCAGCCCTGATCGCGGCCGGCTGCTCGCACGGCCTTGCCCTACGCCCCGACGGATATGTCTTTGGGTGGGGATACAACGACTACGGTCAGATCAATGTCCCGGCTTCCGCCTACTTCAATGTCGCCGAGCTCGCTGCGGGCGGGAACCACTCGGGTGTTCGCAAGAGCAGCGGCAGCATTGTCCTTTGGGGCCGCAACGCCAGCAACGAGTGCACGCCTCCGGCGAATCTCGGCGAGGCGACACGGCTTGTTCTCGGCGGCGCGCATTCCATGATCCTGCGCGCAGATGGCACGCCGGTCTGCTGGGGACTCAACAACTTCGGCCAGTGCAATGTCCCTGCATCGGTCACCACGCTCATCGACATCGCGGGAGGCTGCTACCACACGGCGGGCCTCCGGCCCAATGGCACGGTGACCGTGTGGGGAAACAACATCTTCGGCCAGACGGCGGTACCCGCGGGGCTCACGGGCGTCGTCGATGTCGAGGCAGGGGTCGGCCAGCACACGCTCGCGCTCAAGGCCGACGGCACGGTCGTCGCCTGGGGCTGGAACGCGTTCGGACAGACCAGCATTCCTGCCGCAGCATCGAAGGGCTCGCAGATCGCCGCGGGCGGAACCTTCTCGACGGTGGTGACGCTGGCTGCCAACGACTGCAACGCCAACGGCCAGATCGACTCGTGCGAGATCGCGGCGGGCACGCAGCCTGACTGCAACGGCAACGGAATCCCCGATGGATGCGACATCGCAAGCGGCGCGGCGACCGACTGCAACGCGAACGCCGTGCTCGACTCCTGCGAGATCGCTGCAGGCACGCAGGCCGACTGCAACAACAACGGGGTCCTCGACTCCTGCGACATCGCAAGCGGCGCCGCGACCGACTGCAACACGAACACCGTCCCCGACTCGTGCGAGATCGCGGCGGGCACGCAATTCGACTGCAACAACAACGGGATCCTCGACTCCTGCGACATCAGCTCGGGAACCGCGTTCGACTGCAACTCGAACGCGATCCCCGACACCTGCGACATCGCGTCAGGAGTGTCGACGGACCTGAACGGCAACGGCAAGCCCGACGAATGCCCGGGCGAATGGGTCGTCGGCGGCAGCGGATTCCGCACCATCGGAAACGCCCTCGCGGCCGCTCCGAGCGGAACGACCATCTCGGTCGGACCCGGAACCTACAGCGGCGCAAGCGCGATCACGACAGCCTCGATCACGCTTCGCTCGATCGGCGGCCCCTCCGTGACCACGCTCATTGGCGCGGGCGCGAGTGCGTCGATCCTCTCCATCCGCGGAGCCGCGGCGAACGGCGCCGTGGTCGAGGGCTTCACCTTCTCGGGCGGCACCATCGGCACCGACGCATCGGGCGTCCGAGTCGGCGGCGCGCTGTTCCTCGAGAATGTCGGCGCGACCATCACCAACTGCCGCTTCGTCGGAAACTCCGCCGACCAGGGCGGCGCGGTCTATGCGTCGAACTACTCTGGAACGGTCCAGTCGTGCTACTTCGAGGCGAACACGGCGGGAGGCGATGGTGGCGCCGTGCAGTTCACCCTCGGTGGCAGCATCACCTTCCGCGGCAATGCGCTCATGAGCAATGTCGCGGGAGAGAATGGCGGCGCGATGCATGTCGCGTCCGTCGGGGGAGCGTCGCCCACAAGCGTGTACATCGAGAACACGACCTTCATCGGCAACACCGCAGCGGCGCGGGGAGGCGCGCTGAGCTGGTATGCCGCGGCCGGTGGAGCGATGCCGGTCATCGGATGCACGGTGACCTCGAACGAGTCCTCAGACGCCGCGTTCTCACGACTCGCGGGCACCCTCCCCTTCGGCGTCACCGACTCGTACTTCTGCCTGAACTCGCTCGAGAACTTCAACGGCACCGTCACCGACGGCGGCGGCAACACCTTCAGCCAGGACTGCAACCGGAACGGCGTCTGCGACGCAGAGGAAATCGCCTCGGGAGCGGTCAGCGACTGCAACTCGAACGGCATCCCCGATTCGTGCGAGCTCGCAGGCCGCCTCTTCGCCTTCGGCGACGATGGCCTTGGGCAGTCGACCATTCCGCCGATCAGCGGCGTCCCGCAGGCGATCGCCGCGGGATGCGATCACTCGATGGTCCTCCGCGCCGACGGCACCCTGGTCGCCTGGGGAACCAATTCCTTCGGCGAGGCCTCGGTGCCCGCGGGCCTCGCGGGCGTGACCGCGATCGCTGCGGGCTGCGACCACAACCTCGCGCTCCGAAGCAATGGCACCGTGGTCGCCTGGGGCTACAACGCCTACGGGCAGTGCAATGTGCCGACCTTCTCGGGCACGGTGGCCCAGATCGCGGCGGGCGCGAACCACAGCGGAATTCGCAAGTCGGATGGCTCGATCATGCTGTGGGGCCGCAACACCGACGGCGAGTCGACGGTGCCCGCGGGCGTCGGTTCCGCGACCATGGTCGCGCTGGGCGGCGCGCATAGCGCCGCGCTGCGCGGCGACGGCAGTGTTACCTGCTGGGGACTCAACAACTTCGGCCAGTGCACCGTGCCGGCGAGCGTGGGCACGCTGCAGTCGATCGCGCTCGGCTGCTACCACAGCGTCGGACTGCGGACCAACGGCACGGTCGTAGCATGGGGCTCATCGATCTTCGGACAGACCTCGGTGCCTGCGAGCCTCAACAATGTCGTGGCGATCGCTTCGGGATCAGGCCAGCACACGCTGGCGCTCCGCGCCGACGGGACCGTCGCGGCGTGGGGCTGGAACGGCTTTGGACAGTCTTCGGTGCCGTTCTCGGCGCAGAACATCGCGTCGATCGCGGCAGGCGGGACCCACTCGCTCTTGCACGCGCGTTCGGTCAGCGACTGCAATGGCAACAGCGTGCTCGATTCGTGCGAGATCGCCTCAGGCGCGGCCGCCGATTGCAACGGCAATGGCGTCCTTGACTCGTGCGACATCGCCGGCGGCACTCCCGACTGCAACCTGAACGGCCGCCCTGACTCGTGCGACATCGCGAGCGGAACGCCCGACTGCAACGGAAACGGCCGTCCGGACTCGTGCGACCTCGCGTCGGGCCAGTCGACCGACCTCAACGGCAACGGCATCCTCGACGAATGTGCGGGCGAGTGCGTCGTCGGTGGATCGGGCTTCAGCTCGATCCAGGCTGCGATCAATGCGGCTCCGAACGGCGCGACCGTCTGCGTCGCTCCAGGCACCTGGTCGCCGTTCGCGGTCAATGGGCGCCAGCTCACGATCGTCTCGCTGAACGGTCCTGCCACCACGATCATCTCGGGTGGCGGGTCGGCGCGAGTGGTCGAGATCTCGAACGTGGCGCCGCGCGCGCTCACGCTGTCGGGCTTCACGATCAGCAACGGCCTCTCGGCAATCGGCGCGGGCATCCGCATCACGAACGGCGCGCCGACGATCCGCAACTGCCTCATCACCAACAATGTCTCGACGGGCGTCGGTGGCGGCGTGGCATGCTCGAACAGCAGCGCGCTGTTCGAGCAGTGCACGATCTCCGCGAACCTCGCGGTCAACGGCGGCGGCATCGCGATCATCGGGTTCGCTGCCTCGGGACTTCCGAACCAGTTCGACCTCTGCCAGGTCAACGGAAACGACTCGAGTGGAGCGGGCGCGGGCACCTACAACACGGGAGGCCTGCTGCTCACCGGCTGCGAGTACCTCGACAATGTCGCGACGGGCGCCGGCGGCGGCGTGTTCACCGCCGCCTCGGCGAACAGCGCGATCGCGACCAGCTACTTCTGCCTGAACAGGCCGTCGAACACGAGCGGGCCGTTTGCCAACCTCGGCGGAAACACCTTCGGCGAGGATTGCAACTCGAACGGCATCTGCGACATCGACGACATCGCCGCGGGCGCAGAGGACAAGAACCAGAATGGCAAGCTCGACAGCTGCGAGCTCGCTCGCGGAGACCTGAACCTCGACGGCTTCATCAACGCCGCCGACATCACGATCCTCCTGAACTTCTGGGGCTTCTCGAACCCGCCCACGGGCGACCTCAACGGCGATGGCGTGATCAGTGGATTCGACCTCGGCATCCTCCTCAACAACTGGGGAACCTAATCCTCCCCAGCCTGAGAACCTCTCCTGCCCCTTTTCCTCCGCCCCGCGCGACGGCTTCCGTCCGCGGGGCGGTTTTCTTTGGTCGCATGATTCGCGCAAAGCCCCCCCCGATTGGACTTACGCGTCGCGCCTCGCGCAGACCCGCTCTGCACGCGCGTTCGACCCCGACCAGATCCCCGCGCCAAATCCACCTTTCCGATCAAGTTTCGCTTCACATTTCAAATGCCCGAGCGGACTCTGCGTAGACACTTGCTCTCCGAGAGCTCCGTTCCCATGCAGCACCTCGCGCCTCGTCTCGCAAGCCTCGCTGCAGCCCCCCTCGCAACCCTCGCCATCGCCGCAACGGCCGAGGCGACCCTGACCGGCGTCCTGACCGAGGCCGCCGACGGCGACATCAACGGCACGCCCGTGCGCATCACCCGCGTGTACGCGCTCGCGTCGAGCAGCACCGACCGGGTCGGGCAGGTCCAGGCCTATCCGCTCGGCGGCAGCGCGACCTATCACCACCGCGACATCTTCACCGACGGGGAGTACTCGACCACCGTGGGCACCTTCAGCCCGTCGTTCTCGCTCGGCGGCGGCACCCTCGATTCGTATGTGACCGTCGGCAACACCATCAACGCGAGCAACGGCACGCAGCCGAACTCGGGCTGGGGCCCGAACGGGCTGAATCGCCCCGACTTCCCCGTCCCGACGACCACCGAGGGGTATTGCTCGTGGGTGAACTTCAACACCAACACGGCGGGGCCGAACGCGCTCGGCCGCATCCTGGTCGCGCAGTTCGTGACCAACCGCAACGATGTCGCCGCGTGGAGCTTCTCGATCAGCTCGCTGAACGGCGGGCTGGTGGTCACCGATACCGTGCTCGTCGCGCCGGACCTCTGCCCGGGCTCGGCCAAGAACACGCCCGGCGAGTGCGGCTGCGACCAGGCCGACATCGACAGCGACGGCGACGGCGGGAGCGACTGCAACGACGCGCCCACGACCACCGTGGCGCTGCCCATGCCGCTGGCCGACGCGAAGGTCAATCCGGGATACTTCGGCGCCGACATCGCCGCGTCCGGGGACTGGATCGCGGTCAGTGCGCCACTGTCGACCTACCTCGGCGATCTCGCGCGCGGCGCCGTGATCCTCTACCACCGCAGCGCCGGCCAGTGGAAGCAGGTGCAGAGCCTCGTCGCGCCGCTCGAGTTCCCCTACTCGCCGAACGCGTCCGATGGGTTCGGCGCCGCGATCGCGCTTCACGGCGACATGCTCTTCGTCGGCGCGCCCTCGCGCCGCGTGACAGCGACGGGCACGCAGACCCGCGGCACGGTGTACGCGTACCGCTACGACACGCGCACCCAGAAGTGGTCGCTGCGCCAGGCCATCGTGTCGCCGCGCGCGATTGGCAACACAAGCTCGTCATTCGGGCAGCGGATCGCCTTCGACCCCGTCGCGATGCGGCTCTTCGCGACCGACCCCGCCGACCGCGTGCAGCCCACGCACGCAGGCATCGTGTCGATCCTGGAGCCCGACGCCGACAGCCTGTGGACCGAGCGTGCGTATGTGGCAAACCCGACCGTCGAGGCTTCCAACAACACCTTTTTCGGCGCGGCCATCGCGTGCTTCGGAAATGAGCTCGCCGTCGGCGCGCCCAACAACTACCCCGGCAACCCCGGCTTCGTGTTCGTCTTCCGGCGCGACGCGCGCGGAGCATGGAACCTCGCCCAGGCCCTCTCGCGCCCGAACGCAGACGGAGCGCCCGTCGGCTTCGGATGGTCGATCGGCATGAACGCGCGCACGCTGGCGGTCGCGACCAGCTTCATGGAGATGCCGGCCCCGTGGGGACTCGCACTTCCCGCGAAGAAGTACACGGGCGCTGTGCTCCACGAGCGCGGCAAGAACGGGCTGTGGCAGCGCGTGGGCGACCTCGTCGCACCCGATCTCCTCGTCCGGCTCATGGGTGCGTACGACGTCTCCCCGCGGCTTGACCTCGACGGCGACCGCCTGTCGTTCACGACGCGCCTCGGGCTGCAGAACTATGTCTACCGCCGCATCGGCGGCAGCGCGTGGGTGCAGCACACGAAGGCGAAGTACGGACCGCTGGCCTGGATCAACGGACCCGGGGCGTCGATGCTCTTCGGACCGCTGCTCCTCTCGGCGCACGGGCCGAAGGTCGACTGGGAGGACGGCACGCTCGTGGCGCAGGACCTCGGCCTTGCCGACTGCGACGGCGACGGCGTCGCGGACCCCGACACCGATGGCGACGGCCTGCCCGACTGCATCGACCCCGATGACGACGGCGACGGCATCGACGAGTGAGGCGATCACTCCAGCAGCCCGTTTCTGCAGGCGAAACCCCCGAAGGACTCAAACGATGATGGCCAACCGACTTCGTTCACTCGCGCTCCTCCCCGCCGCTGCCGCGCCCATCGCGGCAGCCATCGCCATCGCCCATGCCGACTACTCCACGATCGAGGTCGAGTCCGTCGCGACGGAGGTGCTGGGTACGCCCGTCGCCGTCCACCGCGTCTATGCGCGCATCGCGAATCCCGCCCTGCGGGTCCAGCTCGTGAGCGAGTTCGACATCGTCGTCGGCTCCGCGCTGTTCCACCACCGCGACTTCGAGACTAGCGGCGCGATCAGCACCGAGCTCGGGACCTGGAATCCCTACCAGTGCTCGACGCTCATGGCATCA
>Ga0075472_10000998_pt1 | contig 11647 bp, 8 predicted proteins | sample DEB19_08_DNA_3_FD_77014 | JGI IMG/M metagenome (GOLD analysis project Ga0075472, IMG submission 77014) | Aqueous microbial communities from the Delaware River and Bay under freshwater to marine salinity gradient to study organic matter... | ecosystem: Environmental > Aquatic > Marine > Coastal ...
AGGAGATACTGCAGCGGGTGCGTGGGATGCTTGGCGACGCCGACCCAAGCATGACTGCGCGCATCGACGATGCGATCGGATCGATCGACTCGCTCGAGCGGGCCGATTCCTTCGAGGAACGATCGCTGGCTGCGCGCGCCGGCGCACTCGCCGACGCACCCGCGGCGCCGTCTGCAAAGCCGAGCGGCGCCGTGATGAACGAATCGACCGGGAAACCGGCCGAAAAGCCCGCATCCGCGGCACCCGCCACGCCTCCGAAGGCGACGGACGCCGACGCGCCCGGGCGCAACGGCCGCGGAAGCCGCGGCTCACGGCGCAACGGCGACAGTTGAGTTCGTACGATGGGCTCCATGTCCTTGCTGAGATCCCATGTAGGACGATCGCTCGCAACCGCGGCGCTCCTGCTCTTTGTCCTGCTCGCCGCTCCCGCGTGCGACCACGGGCAAGCGCCCACGCCGACGCCCACGCCGACGCCCACGCCGACGCCCACGCCGACGCCCACGCCGACGCCCACGCCGACGCCCACGCCTTCGGCCACTGCCTCCGCCGGCATCCACGCCGTCTTCACGCAGAAGAGCGGAACCATCCGCGTGCGCCTCGCCACCGCCGAAGCGCCGCGGCTCTGCATGGGCTTCATCCTGCTCGCGGAGCGCGGGTACTTCACCGGGCGCCGCTGGCACGATTTTTCGCCGGTCGTGCGGCAACTCGGCGATAGCCCGCCGATCTTCACAGTGCCGCGCGAGTTCTCGCCAAAGCTGCTGTTCGACAAGGGCGGCCTCCTGTGCGCCTCGAACACCTCCGACGACAGCAAGGCGCGCGCGAAGCCAAACCGGATCTTCCTGACCGTGAAGGAGCAGGACCGCTGGAACCTCCAGTATGTCGTGTTCGGAACGATCGAGTCGGGGCTGGAGATCGCGCAGGCGCTTGCCGACGGCGAAACCGTCGACCGCCTCGTCATCGAGGGCGACACGGCTCCGCTGCGCGCGCGCTACGCGAAGGAGCTCCCCGAGTGGAGCAAGGCGATCGACGCGGCGGTGCCGCCCGCTAGTTCGCGGTGAATCCGCGCTGCGCGGCGGCCCCGCGCGAGGCGGCATGGTCGAGCATGCGCCCGATGTGCGCGAGCTCGGAGAGCGCGAAGCGCGCGCGTCTGCGGCCGTTCGGTTCGGCAAGCATGCGGTAGCGCGCCTCGTCGCTGCGCGACAGCAGGTTCACCAGCTGCTCGACGACGAAGTCCGTGGGCATGTTGCCGCGCCCGAGCCAGGCGCGCACAGGCTCGAGCTGCTGCCAGCGGCTCAGTTCGCCGCGCGTGATGATCGACGAGAGCTCGTGCTCGAGCGCAGGCATGCGGCGCGGCGCACCGGCGCGGCGATCGACCGGCGACATCCGCGCGAGCCGGTAGAGCCGCCGTCCCTCCGGCTCGGCGACGGCGTCGATGTGCGCGCGGCAAAGTCCATGCAGCAGCACCTGGTGCCGCCCGTCGGGCAGCGGGCGGTGCTCGATGATCTTCGCCACGCACACCGCAGGTCGCAGCGGCGGATCGCCGATGCGCTCGCCGCCCCAGCTTCGTCCCGCGTAGGTCGCCATCGCGATCGGCGCGGCGTCGAGCATCGGTCCGTCGCCGCGCGCGCGCAGGCAATCCTCGACCATCTGCCGGTACCGCGGCTCGAACGCGACCATCCACTCGAAGGTGTGCGGGTACAGCACGACCGTCGGCAGCGGAAACAGCGCGATCGGTCGGGAGAAATCGATGTGCACCTTCGAGGACACGGTCCCCGATGCTACGCGCGCGCGGTGAGATTTGCCACGCTCACGCCGCGAGCGTCGCCTGCGCCTCGGCGAGCTTCTCGCCGAGCTGCGCCCGCACATTCTCGAGGTTCGCCTCGTTGATGCCGAGCGAGAGGAACGCCTCGCGGGGAATCCCACGGTCCATCATGTCGGCGTGGAAGCCGCCATGCTCGGTGGCCAGGCGCTCGGCGACGAAGATCAACCAGGGAATCTGGCGGGCCTCGGCGGGGGCGCCGGCGGGATCGTGGTGGAAGCCGCACGCGATCGCAAGCGAGCGCGGGAACTTCCACTGCTCGCAGAGCGCCTCGCCGAAGTGGCAGTGGTCGGCGCCGAAGACGGCGCGCTCGACCATGCGGAAGTCGAGCAGCGGGTTGCCATCGCCGTCGAATTGCATGTCGCCGAACACCTTTACCAGCTTGGCGCGGTCGGACTGCAGCTCGACCATGATGCCGATGTCGTGCATGAGACCGCCGAGGAACGCCTCGTCACCCGAGCTCATGCGCGCTTCCTTCGCCAGCAGCCTCGCGGCGGTGGCCACGGCGATCGAATGGTCCCACAGCTCCTTCGCGTCGAAGCGATCGCACAACGCGCCACCGCGGAAGAGCTTGGCGAGGCTTGCGGCGATGGCGATGTTCTTGACAGCGTTGAGCCCGAGCATCGAGATCGCGCGGTTGATCGAGCCGATCTGCCGCGGCAGCCCGTAGAAGGCGCTGTTCACGACCTTCAGGACGCGCGCCGACAGCGCGGGATCTTGGCCGATGAGCTCGTTCAGGTCCTGCGCGCTCGACTTCGGGTTCTCGACCAGCTCGATGATCCCGAGCGTCACCTCGGGAAGCGTGGCGATGTGGCTGAGCTGCTTGACCGCTGCGTTGGCGACCTGCATGTACGCGTCGTGGGTCTGTGGCTGCATCGATCTCACCGGTGATTGAAAGGGACGGACTGCGAGGGGCCTGGCAGGCACGCGGCGCGGGTCCCGCCCTCATGCGGGAAGACACGCCTCGTGTTGACACGCCTCGTGTTGATCGGCGCGATCGGCCGGCATGTTGACGCGGGCGCCGCAGGAACGCGGCGAACGAGGCACAAGCCCCCCTGTCGCGGCGGACGGTGGACAGCCGATGATCGGACCTGTCCGCACAGTTGGATCCACGGCGCCGATCAGAACGCGTTGAGCTTCGCGACCGGATGCCGCGACTCATCGAACGAGCCCAGCACCGCGGCGATCCGCGCGCTCGCAGTGCCGTCGCCATACGGCGACATCGTGCGTCGCGGCGACATCACCGCCTCCGAGATCGCCTCCATCACCGCGTCGCGCTCGACCACGGCGCAGCCCACGACATTGCGTCCACGCTCGCGGCCGCGCTGGCGCGTGCCGACATCGACGACGGGCGTGCCGATCGCCGAAGCCTCGATGATGCCCGCGCTCGAGTTGCCGACAAGCGCCTTGAGCTCGCTGCGCTTCAAGAGCCCGACGAACTGCTCGCGCGGAAGATGATCGGCTACGCGCAGCGAGCCGAGCCGCTCGCTGATCGCTCGCACGACCCCGCCGCGGCCGGGGTCCGAGTTGGGCGCGATCGCGAGCACGCGGCCGTGCGCCAGCGCAGCGTCGAGCACATCGCAGGCATCGGCGTGCTCAACCGACTCGTCACGCCCGCACGGATGCAGAAGCACGAGGAACTCGGGTGATCCGAGCTCGTCAAAGCGGGCGTCGGAAAGCGCGGCTGCGTCGGCCAGCCCATCGATCGCAGGAGATCCGACGAGGTGCACCGTCGCGGGATGCTCGCCGAGCGACAGGATCCGCTGCGCGCTCTCAGGCGACGCAGGAAAGTGGATGTGCGCCAGCTTGGTGATCGCGTGGCGCATCGACTCGTCGGCCACGCCTTCCGCACGGTCGCCCCCGTGGATGTGCGCGACGCGGATGCCACCCACCGCCGCGGCGCTCGCTGCGGCGAACGCCTCGATACGGTCGCCCAGGACCACGACGACATCGGGAGAAATGCCCGCGAACTGATCGGAAAGGACTGCGATCCCGCGCCCGAGTGCGCGAGCATCGGCCAGTCGGCCTGTCTCGCCCGCGACCTGCATGGGGAACTCGACGAGCGCAGGTGCGAACGCGCGGACCTCGTCGATCGTGCGCGCGGGCGCAAGCAGATGCGCCCCACCTGCCAGGACCTGCAGCGCAAGCCCGCGCTCGGCTCGGATCGCCGCGCACACGGGGCGCAGCAGGCCCCACTCGGCGCGCGTACCCGTCACGACGGCGATCTTCCTCATGGCGTTGCCTCCAGCGCACGCGTGCGCACGGGCGCAAGATCCGCGTCGTGCAGCACATGGTCGGGCATGATCGCGCGCGCCGCGCGGCGCCCGACGACCTCGTCGATCCTGCTGGCGCAGATGCCCGTGCCGGGGCGCTTGACCGTGAGATCCTCGCGCGCGATGAACGAGCCCGCTGCGATCTCGCGCACGGCCACGAGCGACTGCCGGCTCACCGATCGCACATCCCGCTCGATGTCCTGGAGCTCCTTCAGTGGCGAGCCGACCATGCGCGCGGCGCGGCGTGCAAGCCGGACATACTCGCCGAACTGCGCGGGGTCGAGGCTTGCGGAGTGGTCGGGGCCGTGCGCCGCTCGGTCATAGGTGAGGTGCTTCTCGAGGATGCACGCCCCTGCCGCGACCGCGAGAGCGCCCGTGTCGAGCGCCGCGGTGTGATCGCTGTAGCCGACGGCGCGACCCGTGACCGCTGCGATCTCGATCATGCCGCCGATCGCCGCGCGGTCGTCGTCGGTCGGATAGCTGCTGGTGCACTGCAGGAACGCAAGCTCGGGAAGCGGCGCAAGCCAGCGGGCGGCGCGCTCGACTTCCGAACGCGTGGCCGCACCCGTCGAGACCACGAGCGGACGGCCGATCGAGGCCGCCTCGCGCAGCAGCGGTAGGTTGACGAGATCAGGCGACGCCGTCTTGAACGCGCTCCAACGCTGCGTGCGCGCGTGCGCGAACAGTGGCAGCGAGAACACGGTGACCATCGGCGCGATGCCGACCGCGATGCACTCCTCCGCCAGCCAGCCGAGGGGCTCGGGGTCGATCTGCAGGCCGCGCAGGAGTTCGCGCGGATCGCGTGCGCCGCGCTCTCGCTGGTACGCGGCCAGCACGGCGTCGCGCGACAGGAGCATGTCGGCGTCGAACATCTGGAACTTCGCGGCATCGGCGCCCGCCGACTTCGCGGCGCGCAGCAGTTCGCGGGCACGCGCGATGTCGCCGTCGTGATTCACGCCGATCTCGGCGATGATGAAGGGATCGCTGCCCGCTGCGATGCGGCGGCCGCCGAGCGTGATCGTCGCGCCGGTCATGCGTGCACCTCGCTGCGCGATGCAAGGATCGCTTCCGCGACGGCAAGGTCCAGTGCGGTGTCGACATCGATCACATCGCCTTCGCGGGTCTCGATGCCACGGCGGTCGCGCCCGAAGAACGCATGCGGCTCGCCCTCGCGCACACCGAACAGGCTCGCGCGGCGCACGGCGATCACGCCGCCATCGGGCATGAAGAGGGGCGGCAACTCCTGCCTGCGGTAGATGCGGTTCTCGATGAACTGCGAGACCCGGCCGTCGCCGTCGAGCTGCGACATCCAGTATGGATGCGTCTTGCCGACGCGGTAGTAGCTCTGCACGCTGTCGGCGCCCGTCGCGTGCAGCCGCGCGACCGCGCGGTCGGCGAGATCGGCGGGGCGGACGGGCACGTTGCCGTACAGGATCACGATGGTCTCGGCACGCGAGCCGCTGTGCTCGACCGCATGACGCACGGCACTGTCGACGGTCGCCGTGTCGTTCGCAAGGTCGGCGGGGCGCAAGAAGACTTCGACGCCCTCGTCGCGCGCGATGGCGGCGATCTCGTCGCCGTCGGTCGAGACGATCGTGCGCGTGATGCTCCGCGAGGCCCGCGCGAATCGGATCGTGTGCGCGATCATGGGCACGCCGCACACGGGAAGTGCGTTCTTTCGCGGAAGACCCTTGCTTCCTGCGCGGCCGATCACGACGGCGAGCACCTGTTCATCGCTGCTTGCGTGGGTCGCGGGATTCATGGCGTCCTCGTCCTCAGGTCCTGGTGCGACTCGCCGAACTCCCGGCGGATCTGCTTGCGTCGTGCCACGAGGTCGCGCCAGAGCCCGAGCAGCGGGACTCGGTCCACATGACCGAAGATCCGGTCGCCGCGCAGGTCGAGTTCCGAGAGCGGCACGCTGCCATCCGAGAGGACGAGCATGCGGCGGAGCATCTCGCGCCACATCGCGCGGCTCGGCGCCCGCGCGCTTGCGAGCGGATCGGGCGGATGCTCCGGCGACGGATCGAACGCCGGCGGGCCCTCGAGCACTGGCGTGCCGATCAAGTGCTGCCAGCGATCGAAGAAGGCGTCGATGTCCTCGAAGCTCTCCAGCCGGCGCTGCAGGCGCGGAACGATCCAGGGGATCGCGTGCGCGCCCGAGCCCGAGCCCGTGAATCCCTGGCGCATGCCGAGCACGCGCTCGATGTTCGCCATCGCGTCGCGGAATCGATCGACGCCGTGCATGCGGCGATAGGTCGCTTCGGTGTCGGCGTCGATCTCCACGCTGATCACATCGACGCCTGCCGCGACGACTTCCTCGAGGACCCTTGGACCAGCGAGCAATTCGCTGCGCAGGTGCACGCCGCGCACGCCGCCTTCCTTCGCCATGCGGACGAATCGCGCGGCGTCGGGATGAGCGAGCGGATCGCCCGCGCCCGCAAAGGTCATCACGCAGTCGCGGCTGTCGGCGACCTGCTCGACCAGGCGCGCGAAGCGACGCTCGGTCATCACTGCGCGCTGCACGGAGCCCATGCGGTGCGGGCTCGATGCGCCCGAGCCCTGGCGGCCCGTGTTGAGCTCGACCATCAGGTGCTGCGGCGTGTAGTACGGCACGGTGTCGAACAACTGGTGCTCGAGGAGGTCGACCGCCGCTCGCGCGTCGATCGCCGAGACCCCGCCGCCGCGCTCGCTGAGGAACGGCTCGATGGCGCGGCGCATGCGGATCATGCTGCGCGGTGTGTCGAAGACGGCACGCACCAGCGATCGGCGCACGACATGGTCGATCTGCACGCAGATGTCCTTCGAGATCGGATCCTGCTGCGGGCGCGATGGCTCGTAGGAAAGCAGCCATCCGACCGTCGCGCGGCGCCCGCCCTGCGCGAGCTCGCCCATGAGCGAGCGCTCGACGAGCACGCCGCACATGCCCGGCGGCGACTGGTTGAAGACGATGCGCAGGAGCTCGGGGCGCGTGCGGTGCCGGCGGATGAGCGCATCGCAGCCTTCCTCGCCGGTCACCGAGACGAGCGGCCAGTCGGGACCGACCACGATCGCCGCGGTGATGCCGAGGCGCGACATTGCCTCGTACATCGGGCGCGGCGCGAGGACTTCGTCGTACACGGTCGTTCCGGCGATGCCGCCGCGCCACGCGCTGTCGCTCCACAGGCGTGCTGCGGCGATGGCCGCGCGCTCGGGGCCGAATGGGCTTCCCGCGGTGCGATGGATCTCGATCGGCAGCTTGATCGCGCGGCGATCGATGAGCGCATCGAGGTCGAATCCCTCGGGTGCGAGAAGCACGATCGACGCGGCCTCGGCCGAGCGCCCGAGGCGCTCGAGCGTCCACTGCAGCGCCGTCTTTCCCGCGAGCGTCTCCGTCAGGCTGCGCGGCGTGCCAAGCCCGCCGTGCCACGGATCGATCGGCACGACGAACGCAGCGCGCACCTCTGTCGCCGACTCGACGGATTCGCCAAGCGCGCGCCCGAGTGCACCTTCCGCACCTGCCGATACCGCAGCCTCATCGGGCTCGTCTGCGATGGTCTCGCCGTCGAGCCTGCGCTCGGCGGAATCGAGCACCGACAGGTATTCCCGCGCGGTTTCCTCGATCCAGCGCACATTCACGATGTCGCGCTCGAACTGCAGGCGCTGCTTCTCTTCGGGCGAGATGCCGCGCGACTGCTCGATCCGGCGGTCTGCCTTCGCGCGCTTGAGCACGCCGAGCTGGCTGAATTCATCGAGCAAACGCAGGGTTTCGAGCCGCGCACCGACCTTCGCGCGCTCGGTGTCGATGGTGCGCCAGAGCTGGTCCTCGCTCTCGCGCCGCGGCTCGGCGCCGATCAGCTGCGCGATCGCGTTTCCCGTGCGGCGCGAGGCGGTCTCGATCGTTCGCACATCGTCGACCACCGCGCGCAACCGCGCAGCGGCCTTCGCCATGCGCGCGGTGTCGAGCGCCCGTCCGGGCAGCGGGATCGGCGGAATCTCGCGGTTCGCATGCAGCGCAAGCGCCTCGTGCAGCGACCGCACCTCGGTGCCCGCCTTGCGTACGCCGCCCTCGGTGGCATCGATCGTGAGCAGGCCGCGCCGCTCGTCCTGCAAGAAGAAGTACTCGAAGCGCTGCAGGTAGGTCTGCATCTGCGCATCGGTGTAGATCGACTTTCCGTGCACATCGCGGCGCTTCACGAGATGCGATCGATGACGCACGATGCGCGTCCACTCGAGGTTCTCGATGGTGTTGAACGGATTGAGCTCGGGCGTCCAGACATCGTCGATCGCCGTCCCGCGCGCGTAGTAGACGCCATCGGTGAAGCCGAGGTCCTGCCCGATGAGCGCGACCGGATTGCAGCCGAGGAAGCGGGCGATCTGGTAGCAGAGGTGCGCAACGGTCGCACCTGCGGGCAGGCGGCCCTGGTCGCGCGCGAGGGGTCCGAGCAGCGCGTCGAGGTGCGGCGCCGCGATCGTGCGCACGGGTCCGGGATAGCTCTCGGCAATGACGGGATTCGCCTGCGGATCGAGGATCAGCGTCGTGTCGGCACAGTCCTGCTCGCGCAGCCCCTCGTAGAAGCGCCGCGAGATCTGGTGCCAGTCGAGCGCGGCGACGAAGTGCGGGCGGATTCCCTCGGCAAGCAGCGGCTTCAGCACGGTCTGCGTGGCGACGATGATGCAGCGGTCGCGCACGCCGGGCTGGGCGAGGAGATGCAGGTTGCGGCGCAGGCTCGGGCCCGCGCTCACCACGATGCCCAGGTGTTCCTTCGCGATTCCCTCGAGCGGCGCGAGGCCTTCGCCACCCGCATAGAGCTGCGCATTCCGCAGGATCGCGCGGATGGTGTGCGCGCTGCGGACGAGTCCCGTCGCGCAGGTCACGCGCGCGGCGCGCACGGTCTCGGTCAGGTTCTGCGCGAAATCGCGGGCAAACGGCGCGGTGCGCGCGCGGCTTGCGGGGTGCTCCGTGATCTGCACGCCCTGGATCAGCACGCCTTCCGCGCCTGCAAGGCGCTCGGCGTAGCGCCCTGAATCCTCGGTTCCCGTGAAGAACAGGATGTTCGCCTTCTCGAAGGTCGCGCTCCAGTCGATCCGCTCGAGCACGGCGCGAAGCAGCGCGAGGTCGGGCTCGAGCACGACCACGAGGCCCGTGCGCCCGAGGCGCTCGCAGAACTGCGCAGCGTGGTAGCCGAGCCCGAAGCCGAGCACGGCGACCACGGCCTTCTCGCGGAGATCAGTGGCGTCGGCGAAGTTCGCTGCCTCGTCGCGGGGCGCATGGCGCGATGCGAGCGCGCGCCCTTCGTGGGCGGCGATGCTCGATCCGTCGGGCGCGGTCGACCACTCGAGCGCAAGCGGCGGCGTCGCGCGCAGGACCGCGATCACATCGGTGTTGCGGGCGGCAAGCGCTGCGAGGTTCCGCTCGAAGACAGCTCCGCCGGCCGTCGAAACTGTCGGGATCTGGGTCGGGGTCGGGGCCATCGGCAGACGCAAAACATGCGACGCGCGCCCGCACGATGCCGGCTTCCGGCTGCTCCTGGACGCGGCTCCGCCGCATCGGTCTGCATCGACCGAGATCTCGAGGAGCATGCAGAAAATGCGCGTTCCGCCGCGCGCCATTCAAGGGGGTCGACCGAATCCTGCGAAGATGGAGCGGATGACCCTCTGGCTCGACCGGTGGCTGTTCGAAAACCCCGTGCCCGTGGCCGTGATCCTTGGCGCGGTCGCTGCAATTCTGGCCTGGCGCGCGTTGTCGGGCGGGTCTCGGCGTGAGTTGGTCGCGGCAGGCGTCGCGGCCGTGCTCGGTCTCGCGACCGTCCTCGCGGGGCGAATGGTCGTGACCCCGGGCGAGGAAGCGCGGACGGTCACCGAGCAACTGGTTGCCTTTGCCGAAGAGGCCGAGACCAACCGCGCCGCGGCGCTGTTCGCACCGAACGCGGTCCTGAACTACGGGCGCCGCGAAAGCTCGGGCGTCTCGATCGAAGCGATCCGCGGCGCGCTCGCGAGCCTCGCCACCTCGAACCGCATCGAGGCAAATCGCATCACCCGCCTGGTCTGCCGAACGCTCGACGAGCGCACCGGCGAAGTCGAGCTCTCGTGCTCGACCGAAACGGCGCGCTCGATGGGCGCGGTGCCGACCAACTGGATCATCCGCGTGCGAAAGACGGTCGATTCCGAGGCGGGAACCGCCTGGAAGATCGACCGCATCACCTTCGAAAGCGTATTCGGCAAGCCGCCGACGCCGCGGATCTGGTGAGGCGAGGTCAACGCGACGAGTCTGCGCCCGCGATGGCCGCCGTCGGCGGCAGCAGCGGCGGAACCGCCACGCGCTTGAGCAGCCGCGCGTCGGAATCGGGCTCGTGCACGCCCGCACGAATGTCGCGGCCCGAAAGCCGCCGCGCGCCGTCGGAAAAGTAGAACGCGCGCACCGCAGTGGCGCCGGGCGCGAGCCCCGTCACGAGCTTGCGATCGGACGCATAGCCATCGGCGCCAGCGAACGCCTCGACATCAATGGTCGCGTCGCTCACATTCGTCACCTTCAGCGTGAGCACAAGGTCGATCGCGCCGCTCTCGATCGAGCGCGCAAGCCGCCACGACGGCTCGACCACCGCCTTGCGGTAGCCGACCTCAAGGAGCCCCGTCATCGTGGCGCGGAACGGCTCGTCGGCCGTGCCCGTCACCTCGACATGCACGGGCACGTTGCCCGCCTCCATGCTGCGCGGCACGCTGAAGTTCACGGGCAGGCGCACGTCGGCGCCGGGCGCGATGGTGAAGCGATGCGTCTTCGGCGAAAGCCCGAGCGCATCGGGCGCGGTGATCGAGAGCGTGCCGCTCAGGACGCGCTCCCACGGATTCGCAAGGACGAGCGTGCCTTCCTGCGGCGCGCGCTTGCTCTCGGCGAACACGGGGTCGACGCGGAATCCCTTGCGGAACAGGCACATCTCGCGGCTCACGCCCTCGACGAACAGCGGCTCGCGGCCCACCGAGAGCGCGTGGCCCTTCGGCGACGGCGCGATGTCCTTCGCGCGGCCCCAGAGGTCGGTCGCGTGCACGGTGCCGGGGCCGAGGTCGACCGCGACGGGCACGTCGGCGCCGCCGCCTTCGTTCCACAGGACAAGCGCTGCGCCGCGCGCGCCGTCGGCAAGCACCGCGCGCACGCCTTCCGAAACGGGAATCTCCGCGACGAATCGCCGGCCGCACAGCCGCGTCGAGATCTGCCGCCACGCTGCGAATTCCAGCGCGGGGCCAGGAATCGGCGGCAAACCGTCGTCGCGCACCTCGATCGAGATCGAGTCGAAGCCCGCGCGCCACGCGTCCATCGCGCGCAGCGCAAGGTCGATCGCACGCTCGCGATCCTCGACGGTTCCTGCAGGAAGCGGCACGATGCGAACCATGCCGCTCGAGCCGGTCTTGAAGCCCTCGTACGCCTCGCCGCCGCTCTCGCGCCACGCTGGGTCGGCCACGATCTCAAGCACGTTTCGGTCGCGCGCCATCGCTGCGGCGACCGCCGGCGGCACTGATTCCTCGGGCGACCACGGCACCGTCACGGCGGGACCGGCGATCGACTTGCCCATCGTGCGCGCGA
>Ga0075472_10001005_pt1 | contig 11608 bp, 10 predicted proteins | sample DEB19_08_DNA_3_FD_77014 | JGI IMG/M metagenome (GOLD analysis project Ga0075472, IMG submission 77014) | Aqueous microbial communities from the Delaware River and Bay under freshwater to marine salinity gradient to study organic matter... | ecosystem: Environmental > Aquatic > Marine > Coastal ...
GGTTCGGGTCGGGCGTCGTCCCCCCGCTGGTGCTAACCCCCGCTCATTCCTAGATTGGAACCTATGGGCATCCGGCAAGGAAGTAACGGGACGAAGGACCCCGCGGCGGCGAATTGGGACCGTATTTTCGGGAGGGGTGCAGCGAGGGCGGACGAGACGCGAGGCATAGCCACCACCGGCGAACCGGATAGTCGCGCACCACTCGCCGAGCGACCTGGCCACCCCATCCCCGCCGAACTCACCCCAGAGGACGGCGCATGACCAATCCCGACAACACGTTAGCGGCACCACCAGTCGAAGGAAGTAGTTCGGACAACTCCGGAACCATCTCCGGACCCCCATTAGTCCCCCAATCCCACGGCGGCGCCATCCTCCGGGGCGGGAAACCCGGCAACAAAGGCGGACGGCCCCCCGACGAGTGGAAAGCCGCCATGCGCTACCTCGCCTCCCGTGGCGCCACCCTCAAGAAGGCCAAACAGATTCTGGAATCAGCCGAGGACGGGCAGCTCTGGGCGTCGGTCTGGAAGTTCGCGGGCGAACAGGGCTACGGCCGGGCGCACCAGACCATCAGCAAAGCCAGTGTGAGCCGGGTGGAGTTCGCGTTGGTGGACGAACGGGTCGCCGCCCCGCCGGACGATGGCGAAGGCTAAAGGGCAGACCGTTCGGGTCAATCTGTGCAAACCCCTGCCCCACCAGGCGGGGCCGCATCGCCACCCCGCCCGCTATCACCTCCGCAACTGGGGCCGCCGGACGGGCAAGGACACGCTCGGATTTACCGAGATCAACGTCGGGCGGGGTCCGGCGGACTGTCCCCACCCACCTGGTCATTGTCAACGCCATCTAACACAGGGCCGGTCATGCTGGGCCGGACTGCGGGACCAACTCGACGTGGTGTGGCTGGCCCCCGCGCATCCGCAGGCGGACCTTCTGTGGCTAGAGCAGATCGTCCCCCGCTGTAGTAACCCGGCCTACGAGATTCACACCCAGGACAAACGGGTTCAGTTGATCGGGGGCGGGTCGCTCTGGGTGAAATCCGCGGCGGATCACGACACGATCAACAGTATCCGGGGCATGGGTAAGCAGTTGGGCGGGGTCATCATTAACGAGGCCGCCCACCTCGATTTGGAGTACGCGCTGACGAACGTCATTGCGGCGGCCACGATGGACCGGGGCGCGTGGGTGACGATCCAGAGCACGCCCAAGCGCGGCTCCTACTTCAACCAACTGTGTGCCGACACCAAGGACGGCGGGCGCGACCCCGCGACCTGGCACTATTCCCGGCTCACGTTCCGCGACAACATCTCGCTCCCCGCCAACGCGGAACAATCGCTCGCCGAACTCATCACCCCCGGTACCGACGCCTGGCGGGAGGAGGTCGAAGCCGAACTCCTGATCGGGGGCGGGGGGCTGGTGGTCCCGATGTGGGACGCGCGGGTCCACGCCAAGGCCCCAGACCCCCCGGCCTCGTGGCCACGGGCGGCCGGCCTCGATTGGGGCATGCGGGACCCGACCGTGTTGGTCTGCGGCGCCCAAGGCCCCGAGGATACCATCATCTGGTACGAGGCCACGTTCAAGGACATGACGGCGTACAAGGTGGGGTTCACCATCGGGCGCCGCCTGATGAAACTGCCCTGGATTGAGTACATCGCGGGCGATACCCAGATGTGGGACCGCCAAGCCACCGGGCCGACGATTGCCGAACGATTCCAAGCCGGCCTTTCGGATGCGATGGGGGCCAAGGCCGTCCAGTTGGTGCCGGCCAACAAAGGGCCGGGGAGCGTCCAAGCCGGGGTCAACTTGCTCCAAGAATTGATGACGTGGAGCGGCGATCCCGAGGCGCTGCATCCCTGGCAACGACCCCGCCTCACGATTCACCCGCGCTGCGAAACCTTGTGCAGCACGTTGGGCCGCTTAGTCTTAGACGAGCCGAAACCGGGCAAGCCGGTCACGATCAAGCCGGGCCAGAATGACCACTGCTTGGCGCCGGATACCCCGGTGTTGACAGACCGAGGCTGGATACCGATTGCCTCGGTCTCCACGGCCATGCGCGTGTTGACCCGCGACGGATGGTGTCGAGTCCTCAGCGCCCGACAAACGCAGCCGATGGCGGACGTGTACGAGGTGACGATGGACGACGGCCGGAGCGTGATTAGCACCGCGAACCATCCCTTTCATGTGGAAGGGGTTGGCTTTGTGCGTTGCGATGCATTACGTTACGGCGACCCCATCACGAGCCTTCCGTGGAGCGACCGACCGTCCTTCGAGCAACCTGCCAGATATGGCGCGACACCCGATTCTGGCTATGTGGACGATACTTCAGTCGTCCCATCCGTGGCGGAGGGCGCGAATACCTTCACCGACGGGTATACCGGGACGTGGTCGGAGCGATTCCCGACGGCTACCACGTCCATCATCGGGACCATGACCCCGCGAACAATGAGCCGGCCAATCTGGTCCTCATGGCGGCATGGGAGCACCAATCCCACCACGGCAAAATCGTCAGCCCGACACGATTGGCCGCCGTTCGGCGCAACGTCGTGCACGCGACCGCCGTTTCCCGGACCATGTCCTCCGAGCAGCGACGGGATGCCGCGTGTCGGGGATGGGAGACGGCCCGTCGTCGCGGACCGGTTGATGCCGTCTGTACGATCTGCGGCAAATCATACGGCACTTGGATGCCGGCCCGCTCCAAGTTCTGTGGCAACAACTGTCGCCAAGCTGCGATCCGTCGTCGCCGTCGGGCAGCAACCCGTTTGGAACCTCCACGTTGACGGTCGGCCCGAGTTCTTCGCGGCGGGCCTTCTCGTTCATAACAGCTTCGACGCGCTTCGCTACTATCTCGCGTCCCGGCCGCCCAAGGAAGAAGTCGAATCGGTCGAAGCGGTCGATCCGGACGTGCATCCGGGGTTCGAGGTGGACCTGAAGCGGCGCCGGGTGCGGCATCGGAACCCGGTCGAGGAGCGGGCGGCGGATCGGGAACGCTGGCGGCGGGATATCGGGGGCTACAGTTTCGACATGGGCAATGAATCTGACCTCGTGGAGTTTGACGGCGACCTATGAGACGCAAGAGCGCGGTGCAAGTCCTTGAGGAACAACTGGCGGCCAGTAACGCCCGGTTCGACCGACTGGCCGACAAGCTCGTGGCCGCGCTTGAATCCCTGACGCTGCCCCGTGAGCCGGCCGTTCCGGCCAGTCCTCCGCCGCCCGCGCTGGACCCCGCCATCGTCCGCGCCATTGCCAGTCTGAATCTCGACGAACGGTCGAGCGCGTACCGCGATGTGGTGCAGTGGGCTGCGGATGCCACGGGTCACATGGAGGCGGCCGAGGTCGTCCAGCGGATCACGAAAGGATGGGCGCACGAACTGGAGGAGGTAGACGCATGACGACCCCCGCGCTCGAATACGGCCGCAACCCGTCGGTCCTGGATGACCCGGAACGCACCACCACGAAGCCCGACGAGGACGCCAAGCCGTACGACGGGGAAGACCTCCTCCAGTTGGCCCAAGCTGACCCGCAGAAGGCGGCCAAGAAGGTGCTGGCGATGTGGGATGAAGCGAAGGCCCACCCGGCTCAGCAGAAACGGGAAGCCCAGTGGAAGGCCAACGCGCTGCGGCGGCAAGGCATCCCGAACGTCCGGCTCCAGAAAGCCAAGGACGAATCGGTCTACACGGTCTGGGTCCCGCCGGGCGCCGCGCAAGCCGCCCCCGTCGTCAACTACGCCTCGACGCTCTGCCGTAAGCTCACCGCCAATCTGTTTGCTGATCCCCCGGCGCCGATGGTGATTCCGTCGAGCGGGGAGGACGTGGACCGGGATGCGGCCGAACTGGCGGAGCGGGTCCTCGCCGATCTGGCGTCAGAATCGGGGCTTGATGACGTGCGGGGCGCCCGGAATGCGTTTGATCGGGCGCATACCTACGCCTCCGGGTTCGTCTGGTACGACGTGGACCCGGCTGGGAATGGCATGGGGCCGCAAGCGGTGTTGGCCAGCCCGAACGCGGTGACGCTGGACGAGGCGTTGACCGCCGGGCCGCCGTACGTCCTCCGCTTTGTCACGGCCGAACAGGACTACCAGCCGCCCGCCCCGCCCCCGACCGAACAGGTCACCGGGGTGGACCCGATGGGCCAGCCGATGGTCACGATGGTACCGGGGCCGCAACCGCCGATGCGACGGGCCAAGTTGCTGACCGATGACCCGACCAAGGCCGAGCAGGTCCCGCTGCCGAAACTCCGCAAGGAGATTCTCACTGGCAAGCACGTGCTGTTGCAGCCGATCACGGCGCAAGATGTCTGGGAAGCGGATGGCGTCATGAAGGGGCTGTTCCTCCCCTGGTCCACCCTCAAGCGCCAGTTCCCCGACCTCGCCAACCTGCCCCCGGACGAGCAGAAGAAGCTGTTCAGCACTGCGCCGGCCAAGACCGACGGTCTCTATCCGTCGGGGCTCAGGGGCCGGGACCAAGAACAGGGCGACAACCGGTTGGCCTTCACGGTCTGTTGCGTTTATCGAGCTGGCGGCGCCCATCCGCAGGGGGTGTACCTGATCGTGGTGGGCGATCGGGTGGTGTATAGCCGGCCGTGGATGGCGCCCCGAGGGGCCTCAACCGTCCCGCTGGACCTGCCGGTCACGCAGTATAAGGCGTGGGACGAGGGGCGCGAGGACCCGTTTGGCGTGGCGACGATGGAGATTCTGGGGCCGGGGAACGAAGTGCGGATTGCCCAGGTCGGGAGCCTCTTGACCCACCTCGACCGGTTCAACAACCGGAAGATTTTCTACCCGTCCAACAGCATGCTGCAACCGAAACAGATGCAGCTGGCCACGGGGACGTACATCCCCATGAATCCGGGGGGCGGGGCGCCGGTCCCCGAAACCATCCCGCCCTATCCGAAAGAGTCGATCGAGGTGTTCACGCTGACCGGACAGGAGATGGAGAACGCCGTCTCGATGACCGGGGTGGCCCAAGGGCTCGACTCGCCCGACGTGCAATCCGGCCGGCACGCCTACCAAGTGGTGGCCCAGGCTCACGCCGGCCTGTCGGAGCCGAAGCAGAACATCGAGCGGGCCTATACCCGCGGCTGTCGCATCCAGTTGCAGTTGATCGGCGCGTTTTACACCAAGTACCAGCGGGTCCGGTGGTCCACCGAGGACGGCCAGTACCGCGACAAGTGGTTTCTGGGCAGCGACTTAGGCTCGACCGCCGATGTCCGGGTCAAGCCGGGAACCATGACCATGATGACCCCGACGGCCAAGATGGCGCTGGCGATGGAGTGGAACCAGGGGATGCCGGGCCTGTTGTCGATGGAACAGATTCAGCGGTCGCTGTACTCCGGGGCGGGGGCGACGATCGGGGTCCAGGATGACCCGGCCCGCATGCGGATTCGTCGGCAACTCGCGGAGTGGTCGGACGGCCCGCCCGAGGATGGGAACCTCCCGGCCCGCGCCCAGGCCATCTTCCAGCCCTTCCCGGCCGATCTGGTCCCCGCGGTGGCGCAGATTCGGTTGACCGAGATCGTTCAATTCTGCCAGTCGGTGCGCTACGAACGCCACCCGCCGGAGTGGCGACAGGTCCTCGACCTGGAACTCCAGCGGATGCAACAGGCCGTGGCGCCACCGCCCCAACCGATGCCGCCCGGAGGCGCCGCGCCGAACCAGCCGCCGCCGCCCGAAGCGGTCGCCAGTACCCCGCCGACGATCGACCCGGCCAATCCGCCGTTGGACAACCCGGTCCTCACCGGTCAGGCTTGACACCCCAAGGAAAGGTTGTAGCATATGAGCAGCATTGGTAGCGCGGGGACCGAAACCGCTGACGCCTACATCGCGCGGATGGCCGAGCAGGCCGCCGCCCGACCGGACGACGCGGAACCCGACAGCCCCGAGACGCCCAGCCCGACGGTTCCTCCCGACCCGGCCCCCGCCGCAGTCGCCGACCCGATCGAGGATGCAGCGCCGCCCGCCGATGCCGCCCCACGCGACACCCCGCAGGCCGAGGCTCCGCCTCCGTCCCCGGATCAGGCCGCAGTGGCGACGACGACCGGAGCCCCCGAACCCTTCCGCTTTGTGGCGGATGGGCGCGAGGTAGAGATTCCGGGCATCGTGCGCGCTGCGAACGGGGATATCACCATTCCCGCCACCGCTTGGCCACGTGTCCTGCCCTACCTCCGGGATCACCGCGCCGTCACTCAGCAAATCCAGGCTGCCAAGGCCGAAGTCAAGCACTGGCAGGACCAGGCCGCCGCCCGGAAAACCCGTGGCGAGCTGTTGTGGGATAAGCTGAGTGCGTTGGTGGAAGGGCCAGAAGACAAGCTGATCGAGTTCTTCGAGAAGCGTCAGCAGATGGCGCCCATCTTGAAGGCCGAGGCCGAAAAGGCTGAACTTCAGCAGCGTCTTGAGGCCCGCGAAAGCCAGGAAAGCGCCGTTGCCGAACAGCAACAGGTCGCGGACCTGAACCGCCAACTTCGCGAGACGACGACCCAATGGGCCGACTACTACGCGAAACGACCGGAGTTTCAGGGGGTGGATGCCAAGCGGATCGACCGCTTGCTCTGGGATCTCCGGTATGACCTGTGGTTTCAGGCGGATGAGCGTGGCGTGCCCGAGTGGAACATTCCGCCGCACGGCTACGGCATCAACCACGATCTGTTGCAGGAACGGCTGACCGAAGTGGTGGGCGATATCCGCCAGCGGGAAGCCGCGATCAAAGCGGCGCAGGAGGCCGCGCAACGCAATGCCACGGCGCTGGCCCCTTCGGCCGCGCCCCCGGCGGTGAGTGCGAAGGCGACGGGTGACGCGGCCCGCGTCCCGGCCAAACCCACCACCACCGAGGAATATCTCGCTCACATGGAGCGATTGGCGCGCGGCTGAAGCCGATGAGCGCCATCGCAAAGGATCACAGCAATGGCGCTCGCAACGACGGTCACCACCTCCGGGACCGATGTCAACAAAATCTGGCGGAAGGTCCAGGGCGATCTGTACGAGGGGATGAACTTCTTCTCGGAGGAGTTCGGGAACATGGAACGGTTCGTTCCCGACACCTACGACATCGACATTTCGGCGCGGGAAATCACCGTGCCGGTCGATCTGAACGAGGAAGTCGGGGTGGCGGCGATCCCCGAGGGCGGCTACGAAGCCGTCGCGTCCTCGGTCAACGTCGAGGAAGTCACCCTCGGGTTCACGCTCCTGAACGCCCGGTTCTCGGCGTCGGTCACGGCCCGCATTCTGGACGAGCGGCACCGCGCCGCCGAACTCAAGCGGCAGATCGTGTTCCAGGGCATGAAGAAGATGCAGGCCCTGGCCCGCACCTGGTCCGACATGGTGTACGGCTACAGCACCAACATCCTGGCGCTGACCGACACCGACCTGTCCGGCACGTCGGACACCCTCACGCTCTACAACGGCCTCAACGATTCGACCATCGCCGGCTCGACCGCCGCGACGGGCAACTACATCGCCAACCTGTTCCGGCCGGGCGAGCGGATCGCGGCCCTCAACGCCGGCTCGCTGGTGACCAACGCGCTGGGCGAAGTCACCGCCATCACGGCCGGGGCCAACCCGACCATCGCCGTCACCTGGGACGGTTCGACCTCGGAATCGACCAACGGGTTGCAGATCGTACTGGCCAACTCGGTCGAAGGCTCGACCATCGCTGCCACCGCGTACAACCGGGGCATCGTCGGCTACCTCGACTTGCTCAAGTCCACCAGCGTCCACGGCACGTCGTCGTCCTCGGTCCCGAACTGGTCGATCGCCGGCTCGGACACGTCGGGCGGTCGGCTGTCGGGCGTGCGGCTCCGGGCGGCCAAGGACACCCTCCGGCGGTACAGCCCGATGAAGCCCGACTTCGCGCTCCTCGACGAGGGCGTGCATCGGGACCTGATCGACCTCGAACGCGCCGCGCTCCGGTTCAGCGATCCGTTCGCGCTGGAGACCGACGGCGACGTGAAGTCGAAGGACCTGGCCATCCGCAGTTCGTGGCGGGTGCCGCCTGGCTACGCGATCGTCGGCAGCAAGAAGGCGTTCGCGCGGCTCGACATCATGCCGAAGCCGGGCCAGGGCTTCGCGTGGGGCGACGGGCACAAGATGGAGAACCAGTCCGGCTACCTGTTCCCGGTGGACTTCCTCACGGGGACCTTCTGCAAGAGCCGGAAGGCGTTCTTTTACTTTTCCGGATTGGACCGTCAGTAGGAACTAAAGCGACAAGGCGGAGGGCTTTACGGCTCTCCGCCTGTCCTTTCACACTGAGGAATCAGACATGGCGGTTACCAAGACCAAGCAACAGACGACGCACGGCTCGGATGCGCGGGCCGCCGTCATTCGCGTCAACGAACTCGCGACGTTGGCGAACGAACTCAAGACCGACTACACCGCATTGCTGGCCGATGTGACGGCGATTCGGGCCGTGCTGGCTGGCATGATTTCGGGGTCGGCCACCTACGACGCGGCCAACCTGGTGGACGGCGCCGGAGCCACCACGACCGTCACCGCCACCGGGGCGGCGCTGGGCGATTTTGCCCTGGTGTCCCACAGCGTGGACGTGGCGGGCATCAGCGTTACGGCCTACGTGTCGGCGGCGGATACCGTGTCGGTGCGATTCCAGAACGAATCGGGCGGCGCGGTAGACTTGGCGTCCGGGACCCTTCGGGTGCGGGTGCAGCCGGAGGCGTCGTTTGCCGCGCCGGCTGCGCTCACCGCAACCTCCATCGCGACGGCGGCCGTGGATTCCATCGGCTCGCCGGCCGGGATTGCGTACGACGACCTGTGAGTCATCCCGCAGGGACTTGGGCCGAGCAGATCGAAGCGCTCACGCCACCGGACGAGCGCCTGTCGTGGCTCAAGGTCCGGTGGCATCCGGTGTTCTGTCGGTGGATGGTCTGGCAACTCCTCCCACCGAACGCCACGCCGTTACTGGTGCTGGATGTCGAGCAGAAGTTGGTTCGGCATCCGACCCGCGGCCATTTCATGCCGGACCCCATGTCCAAGTTGCTGTTGGACCGGGAAATGGTCGATCAACCCGCTTGGGACCTGTACGAACAGACGGGTCGGTACGGGCGGTCGTATTGGGTAGTGCAGGGCGAGCATGGCGGGCACAAGCGACGGTTTTCCAACGTCGAGAAGCAACTGGCCCGCCTCCACGGCAAGCGCTTGGAGCCCCCGGCCCCCGGCGACTTGCCGTATGCGCCCGTCGATCGGCGGGTGTTCGACAAACTAGCGCCGTATGACCAGCTCTTGGGCTGGGAGTACGCCTTCCGGCGGGATGAAGCCGATCCCGCGATGTTCACGGCGCAAGAGCGGGAGGCGATGGTAGGGGTCAAGGGTCAGTATTGGCGCTGGCTGGAAAGCCAAGTCGATGCGGCCTTTGATAGTGTCGAGACTCTCACGCGGAGAGTCCCCATTCCCGTCCGGGATGATGCGCCCCGGATCGACTACGATGCGGAAAAAGCCCGCATCCTGACAGCGGAGTAACCGATGGCGAAGCAACAGGACCAGCAGAAGCGGCGGCGGGCGGGCATTCTCCGGGACCAGTGGGACCGGCCCTATTTCTCGGTCATCGACAAGATGACGGGCGACCCGATCGGGGCGTTGTCCCCGAAGTTCAAGGCGCCGTTGGGGCCGCCGGATGGCCCGGAGTACATCACGATGCAGGCCGACCAGCCGGGGCGGTTCGCCATCCGGTACGATCGGTGGGCGGCGTTTCTGCGGGAGCGGAAAGCGGCGTATCAGGCGTTGATCGCCCGGTATGCGCGCCAGATGTACGGCGACAAGGCCGCGGAGGCGATCCTGCAACCCCCGCCCGAATTGCGGCGGTTGGCGGGCTCGACGCCGTTCCCCTACGAGTTGGTCGAAGCGGCGGGCCAGGGCAACGGCTACATCCTGGGGACGCGGCCGTTTGACCCGACCAAGACGGCGGATGTGAAGTTGCGGGCGATCCTGGAGGAGTACCAGCAGGATCGAATCGACACGGTGGAGGAGTTGCCGACGGGCGAGTGGGGGGATGAGGGCGCGGTCCCGGAGCCGTTGGCGGTGCCGAAGACGCGGCGCGAACGCGACGAACACGCCGGCACGCTGACCTTTTCGTAACAGGAGGCCGTCATGGCCGATTTGGCGGAAGTACCCAGCTATCCCGTGACGGCGACGGGGATTCTTGGCCCGGTCAGTAGCGCGAGCGACACCGTGACCGGATATGCGGCGGGCCAACTGACCTCGGCGGCGTTCAGCGCGACGATTCAGTGTCAGGGGTCGTTTGACAACGGGACGACCTGGGTCGCGTTGCAGATCGTCAACATGGCGGACGGCACCACCAGTACCGGCATCACCGCGAATGGCATCTATCGGGCCGATGTCGGCGGAGTGCCGCGGCATCGATGGTATTGCTCGGCGTTTACGAGCGCGACCTCAGCCAAGTTCTTCCCGACCAAGCGCCAAGGATGACGCCGGCTGAACTGCGGGACGCGATCATCGCGTTGGCGCAGGACATTGCGAAGCGGTCCACCAGTCCGACCGTGGACCAGTGGGCGGCCGAACTTGAGGTGCTGGCGGGGACGATCCCCACCTTGGCGCCGACCATCATCGAGCGGCGGCAACCGAACAGTGACCGCCGGGTGAAGGATGATCCGACCATGCAACAGTTTCGCCGTTCTGGCTCGCGTCGTCGGGGACCGCCGAAGCCCACCGCCCCCGCGCCCACCACCATGACCATCAGTTCCCCGACCTCGGGCACGGCGCGCTTGGTGGACGATACCGAGCAGTTCACCGCCGAAGTCACGGCCCGGCGCAATGACCCGATGGGGAACTACACCGATGTAGTCCTGTCGGTCCTGCCCGAGTCGTGGGTGTCCAGCGATACCAACGTGGCCACGATTGTCAGCGGGACCGGGGTCGCCACCTATGTCGGCGCGGGGTCGGTCACGTTTACCGCGAGCTATCAGGGCCTCACGGCCACGGTCAGCCGCACGGTCACCGCGGCGGTCGCGAGCCTGACCAGCATTTCGATTTCCCCCGCGACGACCTCGGTCCAGACCGGGGCCACCCGGCAGTTCACGGTGACGGAACACTACGACAACGGGTCCACCGTGACCGCGTCGTCTGGCGTGACGTTCATCGTGGTGAGCGGCAGCGGGTCGGTCACGGGCACCAGCACCGGCACCTACACGGCGCCGGGGTCGGCGGGCAGTGCCACGGTACGCGCCAGCAAGAGCGGGTTTACCGCCGACGCGGCGGTGACGATCACGGCGTCCTCGGGTCTCACGTACGAGTATTTCGACGACTTCACGGGGTACGGCGATCTGGCCGCGCTTCGCACTGCGTCGGAAGCGACCGCGTCACCGGACTGGAACTTTACGACCCCGGTTGGCTACACCAACAACCATTGGGCCGCGACGAGCTTGGTGAACGACAGTATCCTGGGCCGGCAAGTCGTGCGGACGCCGTTCTTGGCGCAAACCGATTACTACATCAACACGCCGACGACCGTCAACGGCACGTCCTACCCCCATACGGCCACTCCGGGGGATACCACCCGAGTCTACGTCACCCCCGCCGCCCCGATGAGTTTTATTTGGGCGCGGATGCTGTTCCGCTGGCCGCAACACACGCGGTTGAAGGAGAACAACGGGCAGA
>Ga0075472_10001006_pt1 | contig 11606 bp, 11 predicted proteins | sample DEB19_08_DNA_3_FD_77014 | JGI IMG/M metagenome (GOLD analysis project Ga0075472, IMG submission 77014) | Aqueous microbial communities from the Delaware River and Bay under freshwater to marine salinity gradient to study organic matter... | ecosystem: Environmental > Aquatic > Marine > Coastal ...
CATTGGAGTGGGGCCTTGCGCATGGCGCCTTAGCAATGAGCACTCCTGGAGATACAAGTATGGCCACGATGGCGGAAGTTAAGAAACTAGCTGAGGGTGGAAGTTCACGAGTTGACCGATGAATCTTGATGTTGCTTACCGTGGCAAAGATGAAGTTGGTGAAGGACCCACTTGGGACTTTCGAACACAAGAGTTGTTTTGGGTTGATGTTACTCAAGGTTTAGTGCATCGATTAAACCCGATTACAACAGATTACTCCTCTCTAAAAATCGGAATGCACATTGGTGCGATTGCCTTATTTTCGAAACAACTACTCGTTGCAGCAATCCGTGATGGTTTTGCCACGATTGACAAGACGGACGGATCAATTGAATATATTTCTCGTGTACTTTATGAAGAAACAATTCGATTTAATGATGGCAAATGTGATCCTGTAGGTCGCTTTATTGCGGGAACCATGCGTTACCAGCCCGAGCAAGATACCGCTGCCCTTTATTCATGCAACCATAAAGGGGAAGTGCGAGAGATTCTTGGCGGAGTGGGGTTGAGCAATGGTCTGTGCTGGGATGCCAATGGCAATCAACTTTTTTACATCGATACTCTCACCAAGGAGATCGCTATCTTTGAATACGACCTTAGTGTGGGGACTTTGCATAACCGAAGAACTCTCTACGCCTTCGCTGCATACGATGGCTCACCAGACGGAATGACAATTGATGTCAACGGAAATCTATGGGTTGCATTGTGGGGCGGCGGAAAAGTCTTATGTATTACTCCACAGGCTAGAGTAATTGCCGAAATCTCACTTCCAGTCTCGCAGCCGACGAGCGTTGCATTTGGTGGAGAAAAGTTAGATCAACTTTTTATAACTTCGGCTAATTATCAATTGAACCAAGCCCAGCAAGAGCTAGAACCTCTTGCCGGCTCCTTATTTGTTGCAGATGTTGGAGTTGAAGGGCTACGTGAACCGATATTTGGAATAGGTCGCTAACCCCTCAGTGTTGCTTTAACTGTTAAGTGCTGTAAGTGCTTCTTGATAAAAATTAGTGTTCTTTCCCGCATACCAGGAGACCCACTTAGCTGCTCCGATTAGAAAGTTCCAACGATCAGGATGGTTCGATTCACGGAATTCTTCCAAGCAGGAATGCAGATGCTTCACGTTATGCATCAAAGTTCCGTCATCAGAGCAGGCAACTTCAACCAAAAGAGAAATAAGGGGTTCAGCTGGTTCACCAGCATTACGATATGCCGCTACCGAAGCGGTCGTGGTTCGAACATCGTGTTCATAGAGCGCGGTTTTCAATAGTTGCAACAGCGATGCTCCATCGCGAGAACTCAGAGCCGCAACATCCTCTTCGTAGGGATAGCTACGCGAGGGAGTAAAAGGAATAAATTCAAAATTCTCGTTAAGAATGCTGGGGCCTCGTTCAAGTAAGCAGCCGCCCATTACAAGTGCAATAGCCTGAGTTCGAGGAGACATATGGCGCAATGACGCCCTCAAGATATTGAGAGTGGTACCGATATGAATAGGGGCAACTTCACGACTTACCGCATCGAAATCGTCGTGCGGAACGGGATCAATTTGTAAGAACATGTCACATGCTGCAAGCGATAGCGCCGAAATTACAGTATCCGCACTTGCTCCTTCAATCGCGAGCGCTTGAGCCACGCGTCGAGGGCGCTCCATTGCAGGTAGTGCCAATAAATCGATTCGAAGACTTGAAATTACATCAAGATCTTTTTTGCCTAAAGAAACTTTCTTGGCTAAGTGAAACTCATCAACCAAACTTGTTGCTTTTTGATAGGGCTCAAGATTCCTGGGAAAGGTACATGAATAGCGCAAAGTTCCGCGCAACATGGGGAAACCGGCTTCCCAACCGGTCAGCTCCATCATGTCCAGAGATAAAGAAGGAGTTATGAGGGTGTGATCGTCGGTGACAATTCCTTCTAGACCAATATCAAGAAGTAGATCAATGATTCTTTCTCGACTCATCGTCTTGGAGAGTCCTACTAAACGATGGTCAGCACGCATCCATTCGCCCATTCGAACATCATTTCGAAGTTGAGCGATGCCTTCTTCTTCAGTTTTTTCGCTGATTCCCCAAACATCTAATAGTTCGTAAGGTGCAAAGCAGGGATCATGTAAATCGGTGACAACTTGAGCTAGAGCTTGGATAAGAAGGATTTTTTGAATTCTTTCTGATTGCCCCAGAGCCGATTGACGTGCATCTTCACAACCCACCATTGCATGGGAGACAAAGCCCAAGAGATTTCTGGCCTGATTACTCACGTAGCGTGCAGCCGCTAGTGCACCTGCTGCCCATAAATCATCAATAGAAATGCCGCTCGAAAGTGCCGAAATCGTATTTCTGACAACTGTCTCCGGTTTTTCGTTTCGTAACCATTGAACTAAGTCATTTCGACTCATGCCTTCAAACTGTATCTTTGAAAGGTCAATTGCTGTAGACATCTGTGCCTCCGTGCTGAGCCATGTTCAGACGATACTCTTTATTTTCGGCTTCGCACAGTGAAACTGCCATTCAAGATTGCTGGAAGAAGAATGATCAGAATTGCGCCACAAAAGTTCTGGCTCGTGTAGTTCCATGCTGAGAAGCTGGAATAGACCAAAGGCTGCCAGCACCTGGAAATCTCTCGATATCTTCAGATGAGAGGGTTGCAGTACCTGTCGTGATTAGTAAATTATCTTCGGCGTCGAAGCCACACGATGTGACATTTGGAGCGGCGAATTTTATGTGTTCGACGAGATTTCCATTGAGATCAAAGTGAGCGATACCAGTGCCATTCCATAGGGCTGCCCAGATTCCACCATCAGCATCAGCGCACATGCCATCAATGAGGCCCATACCATCCGGAAGTACTGCAAAAGTTCTAGGAGAGGAGAGTCCTTGATTTTCAAAATCAAAAACTTCAATAGTCTTTCGAGGACTATCGACCCATGCAACGCGAACACCATCTGAAAGTAGCGTAATTCCATTAGAAATGCTTGTTTTGTCGACAATCGTTTTGATTTCTCGATTGAGGTTTATGTGAATAAGTCGACCACGATACGGCGTTAATTCCCGATCTAATATTCCAAAAAGTAATTCACCATTAGGTAAAACCATTCCATCAGAGCAACGCAAATTAGTCGATGCTTCGTGAAGACCAATTTGTTCTACTTCGTTTCCTTCGGAGTCGACAAGCAATACTGCAGTTTGGCCAAGAACTACGCTGCCATGTAGCCAAGGTAGTACTTTTGAAATCTCATGATCAAATTGTTTCCATAATTGATTTTCTTTGCCATTCCAGATGTAAGCCTTACCACGCGGAAGGTCGACCCATCTCATTTTTCCATCTGGAAAAATATTCATTCCTTCTCCAAGTTCGGCACGGAAGGGAAGTACGATCTCGGGAGTAATCACTTATTTATCTCCCGTAGGTACCGTTCCATAACAAGATCTAGTTCACTATGCCTGCGCTCCCGATCAGGGGTAGCCTCAATCATCACACTTCTTATTCGCGCTTGAGCAGCTAGGAACTCAAAGTGGTTAAAGAGTTCATTATTGGAGACCACTCTTTCTCCACCGATGGAGACTTCACTAGCAATCCCACCTTGGAGGTTCGACCAAAGAACCTCATCATTTTGTGCATCTATTCCTGTTGCTAATTGACCACCATATGTGAGCGCTTTCAATGCATATGTTTCATCAAGGGAGATACGTGCAACTTCAAAAGGTGAATCTTTCGCAAGAATGCTATCGAGGCCAATGGCAAAATTTATTTTTTCTGCAATCCATCGTGACACATAAGCTCTTCCGGCCTTAAGGGTGCTGTTGGAACGAGGACAAGTTACCAAGTGAGTTCCGGTTGATTTTACAAGTGCGAGTTCTTCGTCGGATAGCCAGATTGCATGGGCCAAACTCGTTTTGGAACCGAGAAGATTGAATCGTGCGAGACGCTGAATAGGAGATTCCTCTATCCAGTGGCGTTGGAGCGAGCTCTCAAGACAGTGTGTGTGAATCTGCATTCCCGTACTTGCCAATTCACTTATAACTCTTAACATTGCATCTGAACACCACTGTGAAGCAACTGGTGCAATACCAAAGTCAATTTCGGGGAATGCCGATTGAATTCTTAAGACCAGACTTCGAAACTCCGCCGGCTCCATTCTGGGACCTACATCCACAAATGAGGGTAATGTGAGAGGTGGATTTGAACTCTGCGGCAAGAATTCGAATTGATCAGTAATGGCTAAAATTAATTTAAAACGTATCTTGCTCGCCCGAAGTCCCGAAATTGCACTTTCTAATGTAGAGAAGTAATGATCAGGAGTTCCAAAAGTATGGAAGATTACTTGTACTCCAGTTACTCCCGAGAGTAGTAATTGACCCGATGCGACTAAGGCGTCGTCGAATGGATCAACTCCCGTCATAGCATTCATTCGTAATAGTGCTTCTTCAAAACAGCTTCCTGCGACTCCGTGATCGGATAGTGAAGTGGCTCGTAGGTGTGAGTGAGCATCAATGAAGCCGGCAGTGGATTTCATGAAGCTCACCTTCTTTCGATTAGTTACATCAGTTTGATGTATTTAGTTTGAGATCTTCAATAAACGTGCAAGATTCGCACCTTCTATGAGTGCACGATCATCTGCCGACGTTACCGCTCGAGCAATCTTTGCTCGCTCTAGATCAAAGTCGCTGCCAGGCCAATCTGTGCCCATTACTATTTTTTCTGCCCCCACCGCTCTATAGGCGAGCTTGACATCCAGAAGTTGAGCGCTTGACGTTTCCAAATAAATATTGGAATTTCGTTTAGCAACCAAGATGGCCTCATTCAGATTCCAAACGGTACCCATGTGCGCTATCAAAACTGGTGTGTTAGGAAAGGATCTCGCAATCTCCTCGATTGATAAGGGCGCACAGAAAGGATCGTCAAGTGCGTTGACTAAAATGGCCAATCCATTCCTATCTGCTGCTTCAAAAATAGGATCGAGCAAACCATGATCGGCAAAGTGATAACCATGCATAGTGGGATGCAGCTTGAGACCTTTTAGTTTCAATGTCGTTGCACAATGTTCGATAGTTTGAATTGCATCAGGAAAACGCGGATTAACTTGCCCAAACCCAATAATCCGTTCTGGATACTTCGCCATTGTGTCAGCAATGAATTTGTTATCCATCATCTGACCTAGCGAACATCCGACTGCCATATCAACCCCAGCAACGTCCATAGCCTTGATCATGTCTTCAGGAGTGTATGACTCAGCGGTTAAATAGTCTGAAGTTCCTGCAGCCTGCCAGACATTGTTATACGCATCTATGATCATTGTCGTTTCTCGCTTCCTATGACGTTACTTCGCTTAGTTTTTCTGATTCCAGTGAGCTACAAGATGCCACATCACTTTTGAAACAAGTTCTAAATCTGCAATGCTCACAAATTCATCAGCAGTATGTGCCTGATCAGTGGATCCAGGTCCAAACACCGTGCATGATGTGCTTTTAGTTAGCGCAGCCACCATCGATGCATCGGTGTAAGCCTCATGGCCATCACTGCCACCAACGGGCACTTCGGTACCGGTTATCGCCCGATACGCAGAACGTAATCCAGAGACTATGACAGAGTCATCGCTGGCTTGAACCGGTGGTCGAGCTGCTCCAAGTCCAGTAACTTCAAATGATGCTCCTGGAAAGTCTTGAATCACTTCTGCTGCAATCTTTTCGACCATAGGGATGACATCATCGATTTTCATAGGCGGAACAATTCGGATATCAAATTTTGCTTCCGCAGTGGGAGGAACAACATTTGTGGCAACGCCAGAACTAAAGACGCCACAGGTAAATCGTGGACGCCCAAGAATGGGATCAAGATGTGGCAGGCTTTGAATATAGTTCTTGAGTCGATCGACGATCCGAGACATAACATGAGCTGAATCAATACCGAGGTGTGCTCTGCCGGCATGAGCCATACGTCCCATAATTCGGACATCGAGCCAACGCAATCCCATCTGAGCAATTCGTAATCTAGTTCCCGTAGGTTCCAGGGCGATAACTTGATCGTTTTCTCGCAAAAGTCCGCTTTTTACAAAGGCTTGTGCACCGGCCATGTCAGGTGCCTCTTCATCGACGGTCGCTACAAAAACAACATCTCCTGACGGTTGAATATTATTTTTGACTAAAGCTTCAAGAAGACCGAGTGAAACTGCAACCCCACCTTTCATATCACAAGCACCGCGACCATAAATTTTTTGATCGATTATTTTTCCTTCAAGAGGCGCAACGCTCCAACCTGATCCGATGGGCACTGTGTCTAAGTGGCCGAGAATCACCAGTCGAGGAGCTCCTGATGTACCAGGAATAGTTGAGAGAATATTCTTACGATTTCCGGCCACTACAAACTCTTCAGTTTTCAAGCCCATCTCATTGAGCCGTTGCTTAACCCAATTTCCGCAGGCTTCCTCTTGTACGCCAGGATTTTGACTATCGATACGAATTAAGTTTTGAGTATCTTCGATTACTTTGTTTATATCGATCACGGTTCGCCTCGTTTATTCTGCAAGCGCGTATGCGCTACGTCGGGGGTCAGTTCCTGTCATCATAAAGCGAGTACCTTCGGAATTTTCTTGCGATTGAATAGTTTGAACTGAACCCGCATCGAACTCAAATTCGGGCCATACTTCAACGTTGTGGCCATGATTAGACAATTTATTGATCTCGTCTTCACCAATTCTTTTCTCCGCATAAACCAAGCAATCAGCAGATGGATGAGGATGGAATGCGCTGGGGGCATTGAAAGCCGCAATACGAGGTAATTCAACTGCTTCTTGAAGATTTGGCGTATCTTTCAAAACGCGCCACACAACTTGTGCCATAGCTTGAACAATTACATCTCCTCCGGGGCAAGCCAAGGCCCAGGACTGATCATTGAAAACGCCAATTAGTGCAGCTGGAGTTATAACTGGCCGACCGCCGGGAACCAATCGGTTGGGATGATCTGGAGTAAGTCTGCTTTGAACTCCACGTGGCGAACAGAGAATTCCAAGCTCGGGAATTATCGGTCCGCCATCGAGTGTGTCTGATGGAGAAGTGGCAAAAGTGCAGCCCGATGAATCCATTGTTACGACCGCAGTAGTACTTTTCATAGCGGGCGTCGATGAATTCTCTCCGGAACGGCCTGCGATGGATGCGTCAGTAATACTGGATGCAAGTTTCTTCAATCGATCCTCAGAGAGAAGTTCGTCGATACTCAGAGTCATTTGACCTGGAGCCGCCAAATAATCTTCACGATCATTAAATGCAATTGTGATTGACTCTATGAGTTCATGCCAAGTCGAATCTGTTTGGGAGAGTATTCCAAGAATTTCGAGAGCGACCGGTCCTTGGCTCCATGAAGGAGTGGCGTGGAATCTCCAGTTTCCAAATGACACCGATGGAGCGAGTTCAACTTCGGCTTCAAAATTTGCAAGATCCTCTATAGTCATAAACCCGCCGTGTGACGTTACCCATTGCACAATCGTCTCCGCTACTTCACCTTTATAAAAAGCTGCAATGGCCGCATCGAGTTTGGTTTTGCGACTTCCTAAAGATTCTTGCTCAGCAATAACTAATCGTTGAATGAGTGATGCGAGTGCTGGTTGAACTAATCTATCCCCAACTTTTAGAGCGATGTCATGAGGTCGATAAATATCAAGGCTCGACTGCCACTTTCTAAAGTTATTTCCAGTTATTTCAAGACTTTTGGCAGTGGCGTGATCAAGCAAAAAACCTTCACTTGCAAGTTTGATTGCCGGTTGCGCAACTTGCTCTAGCGACATCGTTCCAAATCGCTCAAGTGCGGTAATCCATGCGGCGGGGGCGCCAGGAACTATCGCTGGTGCGCCTTCCAAAGGAAGTTTTCCGCCGTGACGAGCAAGCATTGATTCCAGAGTTACGCTCTTACTCCATCGTCCAACTCCTGCAACTGAATAAACTTCTTGACTCCCAGTAGGACGAACTAAAATCGGAGCAATTCCACCAAAATTCGCCATATCAACTTGCACAACATTGCTTGCGATGCCGGCGGCAACACCAGCATCCACCGCATTTCCTCCTGCAGCGAAAATTTCTGCCGCTACGTTACTTACTTTTGGATGTCCAGCTACAACCGCCCATTTTTCCCCTACAAGTGATGGGCGCATTGCAATTGGCGGGGGATAAGTTCCAGGGACCAAGCCGCCGCCCATGCCGCCTTTGACTTTGGTCTCGCTCAATGTCTCTCCTAAAAATGAAGAAGTTTCAAAGCGAAGGTTACAGGTCATAACTATTCGAAGCGACTACGATTACATAGATGAATCAAGAATTGAAGAAATTTTCTGGAGACACACAAGCTTGGGCATGGCACCACACTGGAATTTCAGTTCTAGATATCGATAAGTCGCTCGATTTCTATACCAAAAACCTTGGTTTTCAAGTCATTTTTGAAGCACGCGCCATGACAGATTTAATAAGTAGCATTACAGGAGTTGATGGACTGGGCGCCCACTTAATTCAAACTAAGTCGCCAGTGTGCAATCATGTTCTTGAATTAATTGAATTTTTCAATGTCCCAGAAAATATAAATCCGATATTGCCAATAGCCCCAGGTAGGTCTCATACTGTATATCTGGTGGATGACCTCGAAATTGCTTTGGAAAGATTGGTGAAATCAGGTGGAACACAACTTGGAAAGGTCACAGAGTTTGCAGAAGGCAAAGCAGTTTATTGCGCAGATCAATACGGAACTGTTGTGGAGTTAGAGGAACTCAAAATTGACTAATTCAGTTTCCCTCATCGATCGCTATGGGTACATGCTTTGGACGCGACACTTTGAATTGGCGTGTTTGGAAGGCGTGCCGACGAGAGAAATACAGGGCGAATTGCATACTGCAATCGGTCAAGAAGCAATAAGTGCAGCGATGGTGGGATCGCTCCGGAAAGAAGATGCAATGTGTAGTACCCACCGCAACCATATGCATGCCATTGCAATAGGTGTGGATTTGCGTTCGATGCTTGCGGAAATCTTTGAGCGTAAAACAGGGATTTGTGGTGGTTTTGGCGGTCATATGCATATTTTTGATTCCAGCGTGAAGTTCTCTGCAACAGGAATAGTTGGCGCAGGAGTACCCGTTGCTCTCGGACATGCATACGCAGCAAAGTTGAAAGAAAATGGCGCAGTTGCAATCGCTGTTGTTGGTGATGGAGCGGTCAATACCGGAGCATTCCATGAAGCGATGAATATGGCTGGCGCAATGTCACTTCCACTTATCGTTCTTGTCGAAAATAATGAATGGGCAATTTCCGTTCCATTCTCAGCATCAAGTGCTACCGAAACAATTTCGGAGCGAGCTCCATCATGGGGTGCTCAAGGTGTGCGAGTTAATGGACTCGATGTAGAAGCCGTAGCGGAAGCATTTTCAATTGCGACAGACCGTGCACGTGCTGGTCAAGGTCCGAGCATTGTTGAAGCGATGTGCTATCGATTCAGAGGTCACTTCGAAGGAGATGCAGATATGTATCGATCGAAAGATGAAAAGGAAGAAAGGCGAGCTCAAGATCCAATTGAAATTACCAAGAACACTCTTATTTCGCGGGGACTCGCATCGGAAGATGTGTTGAATTCCATGGCGCATTCAGTTAAAGATTCAATGGCCCAAATGCTTTCTTCAGTTCGCTCCGATCCGACACCGGAATCGGCTGACGCGAAGCGATTCGTATTTGTGGAGAGTCATTAATGGCGCGCAATCTCAATCTCTCACAATGTATTTCTGAGTCACTTCATTTAGAGATGGAACGAGATCACAGTGTTCTTGTCATCGGTGAAGATGTAGGAATGCAGGGTGGAGTTTTTGGCGCTACTCGTGGATTACAAAAAAAGTTTGGAGCGACCCGAGTTATTGATACTCCGATTTCCGAATCTGCGATTACGGGTATGGGCGTTGGTTTAGCAATAGAGGGCTATCGACCCGTACTTGAGATCATGTTTGTCGATTTCATTGGCGTTTGTTTAGACCAGGTCTATAACGCCATTGCCAAGAATCATTACATGTCTGGCGGTCGAGTTCGCATGCCGATAGTTATTAAAACTGCGGGTGGTTGTATCGGATCGGGTGCGCAACATTCACAGTGTTTATGGGGACTCTTTGCGCATCTCCCTGGTTTGAAAGTGGTTGCTCCATCAAATCCTTATGATGCGAAAGGTTTAATGGCAAGTGCGGTTGAATCCGATGACCCTGTTGTCTATATCGAACATAAAGGCCTATTACTGAAACGTGCTGAAGATTTTTCTTTTGGTTCGGATGTTCCAGAAGGGCGCTACACGATTCCACTCGGCAAAGGAAACATAGTTCATCCTGGAAGTAATCTGACGATTGCGACGTTGAGCGGAACTGTGAGTTTGTGTGTGAATGTCGCTCGCGCTCTGGCTGAAAAAGGCATAAGTATTGAAGTAATTGATTTAAGAAGTGTCGTCCCACTTGATATAGACCTAGTAAGAGACTCTGTGGCAAAGACTAATCGACTCCTTGTAGTCGATGAAGATTATTTAAGCTTCGGACTCTCCGCGGAAATCATTACTCGAGTAATTGAAAGCGGTATCAACCCAAAGGCAATCCGCAGGCACGCTGTTCCTGATGTGCCGATACCTGGTGCGCTTACTCTGGAGCGCGAAATTTTGCCAAGCGAATCATCAATTACTGATGTTGTTATGGAAATGATGGAGGCGAAATGACAGTACTTGTTATCGGAGCCGGAGGAACTATTGGTGGCGCATGTGCTGAGGTGCTGCTAAAGGACGCTCACTTCAAAGCGGAGAAGATTATCGCTGCAGATTTAAAAGCGCCCACAATTCCACATTTGGAAACTGTTGCGATAGATGTAACCAATATTAATCAGGTAAGAGATGTCATGAATTATTTTGAGCAAAACTCTCCAATCACTGGAGTTGTTTATGCAGCCGGACTAAACACAACAGGGCCTGTTGATTCAATTGACTGGTCGGATTACGAGCGAGTAATGGAAGTTAATCTGAAAGGCGCATTTCATGTCGGTGCCGTTCTATTGGAAATCCTCCGCAATAAACCTCGACCTTTTTCTTCTGTCTTTGTCTCGTCAACTGCGGGATTGGTGGGCGAAGCAGGTGGATCCATTTATTGCGCTTCTAAATTCGGATTAATTGGTTTCACGCAATCTTTTGCTGGAGAGATCGCGGCTTTTGGAGGGCGAGCGAATGTCGTCTGTCCGGGAAATGTTGATAGTCCAATGCTCTCTACATTGGCAGAAAAAATTGGCAAACGCGAAGGTCGAAGCGGAGCAGAAGTTCTAAATCAGTGGATTGGCACTTCGGCATTTAAGCGTTTGATTGCACCAAAAGAAGTTGCCGAATCATGCGCATGGTTACTTTCACAAGCGTCGAGTGGGATTAGTGGTCAAACCATTGTCGTCGATGGTGCGCGCGCGTGACCACAGTGGGTCCGGGATCTCAGTTCGAACTTCTCTTTGAAGAAGAGGGTGAGGTCATTGAAACAACACACATTGCTCTGCCCGAAGAAATGCGCGATGTATATCAAGGTAATTGGTTCATACCGAGAGATTCAC
>Ga0075472_10001008_pt1 | contig 11582 bp, 30 predicted proteins | sample DEB19_08_DNA_3_FD_77014 | JGI IMG/M metagenome (GOLD analysis project Ga0075472, IMG submission 77014) | Aqueous microbial communities from the Delaware River and Bay under freshwater to marine salinity gradient to study organic matter... | ecosystem: Environmental > Aquatic > Marine > Coastal ...
AATATGTCATACCAGACTAATGCGGACACAATGGCACGATATATTGTCGGGCCAGAATTGCAGCCCGAGCCGCATACTGCACTGGAAGATATCATGGGTTATGAGTTGCCAATATTGCTGGCGCTGGTTAAAAATACTCCCAAGAAGAATTATATGAACCCGCCACCGTATAATTGGCGCGATTATCAGGTTCGCGACCACTTTAAACCGGCATGATATATACAGGCGGGGGAAACCCCGCCTTTTCGGAGATTCTAAATGGGACCAATATTAACTATTGTCGTCGGTGTAATATATACTGCAATTGCCCTAGATTATGGGCTGCGATTAAATAATTGGCCGATGGGTGGAGTATTCCTGGGGTATGCATTTTCAAATGCCTTTTTATATAAACTAGGGTAAATTAAAAAGCCGGGGTTTTCCCGGCTTTTTTATAATATTATTTTGCAATGTTATAACGTAACGTGGACGAGCTTGTTGCAGCGTGCGCTGGCTTGTTGCAGCGTGCGCTGGCTTGTTACAGAAAAACTTCAATAAAATCAATGACTTACGGGGCGATGCATCGCCCGGTAAGCTATTGAATTGCAAGAACTTTTTTTTGGATGCTCGGGCGGGGTTTGTCAAGTTTTTGCACAATTTGCCGCCGACCCCGCTGCAGGTTGCTTGACTGTCAATCTGCTTGCAGGACCGCCTCGGTCCTGCGCCAAAGTGCGAAATCAATGTCAAGTGCTATTTTTACGTGTGCGCCAAAGTGCGAAATCAATGTCAAGTGCTATTTTTACGTGTCTAAGTGCAAAATTTACCGATCGGGAAATTTTAATTCAAATTTGTGCAAAATTTGTCGAAATTTACCGATCGGGAAAGTTTGCGCCAAAGTGCAAACTCAATGCAAGTAATAAATTCGCCGCGCCAGGCCTCGCGCGGGGTTTGAAGTGCGCTTATTTAAATTATACCGCAATTGAGTGCGGGTGTCAAGTACTAATTTTACGCAAATTAAGCGCGAACCCCGCCCAAATTTTTTCCGGCCCCCGGAGCGGGGTTTGTAAATTTTGTGCAATTGGGTGGGAATTTTTGCAAAATTTGTCGAAATTAAAAAAAAGCAGTTGACATGGCTTGCTCGGCCCCCGGAAATTTTTTAAGTATTTTTTCAACCATTCTAAATTTTATATTTGACAACGCAACGGTATCCATAGTATAATGGTTCCATAAAGTGGTAAGGAGCAAATATTATGCGCGTTTGGATTGATCCGCCTAGCGGCTGGCGCTATGGATTCCCAAAAGTGTGGGATTCTAACGAAGTAGAAAATGTTCAAGATTTTCTGCGAGAAAATGGATACCCAGAAAAAGATATTCCTTTTGCATGTAAATGGTTGCGTATGTGGGTGGCAGAAGAAAATGAATGAAACTCGAGAATATATGTTCAAGCTTGAGATAGAAAATCAAAAGTTGAAGAGTGAGATTCTGGAACTACGCCAGGAGCTTTCATTGATGGTTGATCTCAATCTTGATTTGCGTAAAAAACTTATTGATGCAACTCGTGTATTTAATCGAGTAGCATCATAAGATAAGCGGAAGTGGTGAAATTGGTAGACACGCAGGATTTAGGTTTCTGTGCTGCAAAGCGTGTGGGTTCGAGTCCCACCTTCCGCACCAAGGAGTGATAATGAAAAAAGTAGTTCGAAATGGTAAAGTAGCAGTTATTCATAGTTTCGACTGGGGAGCTGGCTGGTATAGTTGGCACGGTGTGGAAGAGCTTCTTTATCTTCCTGAACTTGTGGAAAGCCTTGAAAAACCTTGGTCAGATACTTATAAAACTAGAACTCTTCCTATATTGGAAAAAGTTTTAAATGAGCACAATCTTCGAACTGACTTAATTCCAGATTTAAGTATAACATGGGTGCCTGTTGGTAGTAGATTTTATATTGCCGAATATGATGGCGTAGAGACAGTAATTAAAGAGGAAGACATGAAATGGATCACAGCGTAAGGTTTGATCTTGAGCAAGGAATCATGAATGCTTGGAGCGTTGTAGAGGATCTTAAGCTTGCCGCCGAATTTGCAAATGAACCTAAAATTGTAGAGCTTTTAAACTCCATGGCATGCCTGTATCAAATGCGTTTTGAAAAAACTTTTAGTCTATTTGAAGAGTGTCTGAGAGAATCATGGCGGTAATTCCCAAACAAAATTTAAAAGTTGGAGCATATTATACTGGGCATTGTCGAAACTCTGATATTGCAAGATGGACAGGGGATCGATTTTTGTATTGGCGATACAAATTTGGGCTTAAATTTTTAGAAGAAATTTATCACCCAGATGACGATCACTTTTATGATGTATTTGAGCCTTATTTTGAAACTGTCGAGGTAGATAAAGAAATTCCACTGGGAGTATAGCTCAACGGATAGAGCATCCGCCTTCTAAGCGGGCGATGAGGGTTCGATTCCTTCTACTCCTACCAAAATTGAGAAATTACCATGTTTGAGTTTGCAATGTTAATGGTTGCTTGTTGTGCACTTATTGTTGTAGGTCTAATAGCTAAAAGCTTAGATAACAAAAAATAACACTTGATTTTTAGGTATGTTTTCCCTTATAATATCTTTCGTAAAGTCGGAGAATGAAAGATGAAAGAAGCAACGAACTATACACCAGAAATGGTTGAGATTATGGTTCAGCGATACAAAGCCGAACCTACGATGGATACTGTGGAAGAGCTATCTGAAATGTATGGCAAGCCGACCAAATCGATCATTGCCAAACTTTCTCGTGAAGGTGTGTACCTTAGGAAGGCTCGCCTGAATAAGGCTGGTGAACCTCCTGTACGCAAAGAAATGCTTGTCTCTTTGATTGAAAGTGAACTCGGTTTTCCGGTGGAATCTTTTACAAAGGCGAGCAAGATCGACCTGATTCGCTTGTTTCGAAAGCTCAACGAGCTTAAAGTTGCGGCAGGTGGTCAGGTCTGAGGAAGTGCAATGCTTCCTCTTCTTACGGGCAACGCAATGTTGATCTCGCAGGAAGGGTGGTAAGACTTCAGCCCATGTGTGAAGTCAATGAAAGCGCGGGAGAGGGGCGACTTTCTAATGGAGATATTATGGTAAATGGATGGCGAACAGCAGGACAAGCACTCTCTGTGCTTAAAGCAAGAGGATTTACGGCAGAAAATAATAAATTTTTTGCAGAAGCCTGGAAAGGCTCAATTCCAAAAGCTGGTAGTGCAGAGGACGATGCAATTTACTATCTTCGTGCTTGGTGGGGCTACGATTCTTATATAGAAGGTACGACTTATTACGTTGTCAGGAATCCGAAATGAATAAAATTCGACAAAAGTGGCTAGAGCTTCAATCATGGGAAGATCGATACGATTGTGTCGTATTCTCTACGATTGATATTGACTCTGTTCGAAAGGACAGAACATTTTCTGGTGAGTATACTGACTCTCAAATTCTGAATGCATTGCAAGATGCTATGCAGTGTTTTGAAGATGAGTTGTATGAACTTGAAGCTAAAGTTACTCAGCTCACGATTGACACACTTTTGAATAGTAGGAACAAGTAATGAACTTTTCGAGCATTATGAAAAAACTAGGGATGCCGGAGCTTCGGCAAGAGGCAACCCCGCTTAATGCTCGTTGGTTCTTGCGTAATGAAGCAATCAAGCACAGAAATCATCCGTTATATATGCAGGCCATGAAAGTCGCGCAGGAAGTCGCAGGAGGTGAAAAATAGTTGTTGACTTTCATGGTCAAATGCCTCATAATATCTTTCTAGAGTGATGAAAGCGAGCGGCGAAGTCGCCAAGTTTGTTCTTATCACTACTAGCGGTGAAACGATAATCACCCGACACTAACAACGCGACAGATGTGAGTCGGAAAAACATCGGTACTTGCCGATACAAAGCGAGACTGTGTAAACTGCGTTAGTGTTTATACATATGCGAGGACGCGTAGGCAACGTGGTAAAAGGTTTAATGCCATTAACCTAAATTTGCAAGGTCAAGCAACCCCGCAAGCGGCAAATTAATAAATGAAGTCGCTAAATAAAAGCAAAATTTACCTGAGACTGGTAAGTATTGCGTAAGACTAATAAAAGCAGGGAGTTCAACCCCTTATCCAATACTTTATGACCAAAGAACTGGACTGTCTTACGAAGTTAGGCATTCTCAACAAAAATGCAAAGGTGAAGAGAGGTAAAAATCTCCGATTAAGAGCGAGAGCGGGGCTACTTAGTCATCTAACCCTAAGCGGGGTCTGTAACAGGACCTTTCTTGGGGTTTTTTATTGGCTGAAAAATAAGCCTACAGCGGGGTCTATAGTGAATATAATAAAATTTCCTTCTTCTCACAATCTTTATAAAAGTTATGTAGCTCGATTAAATGAATATAACGAAACTATCGCCGAGTTACTGGAAAAAACGGAAGAAATGAATGAAACACTCAGTTTGCTAATGCACGACTATTTGAGCGTATTGAGCAGCATGATGAGCGAGTTGAGCGAAGAGGATGTAAGAAAATTTTTAAAAGAAGAAGGGTCGAACCACTCATTAAGACTAGTGGCGACTCCGCTATCCTTTCAATTATCAATGGAGTTCGAATGAGCAATTATACAGCCGAAGAAACGGCAAAAATCATAAATACGTATCGAGTCGCAACAAATAAAAAATTAGCTATAGCCGAGCTGAGCGAAACACTCGTTCGAAGTGAAAAAAGCATTATCGGTAAGCTAGCACGTGAAGGTGTGTATGAAAAAAATCGTTATTTAAATAAGCGTGGAGAGGTGCCAGAAACGAAAAAAGAAATCATAGCTCGACTCGCGAATCTATGTAATTTAAACCCCGCTAGAATACAGGGTCTGGAAAAATCGCCCAAAAATGAGTTAAAACTGCTAGAACAAGCCCTTACAGACGCCCTAAATCCCGTAGAAATTACCCAAAATTAACCCTTAATTTTATAACCACCTGCTTAAAAAAAAATATATAGACTTTTAAAAGACGGTATCTTGCGAGTATCGCGAATTGTCGCAACCCCGTCTTATATTTCGTACGTAATTACATTGATTGAAACAAACAAATGATTCTTAAACCGTATTATTGCGCTTTGCGATCCCATACAACCGTAAAACGGTTAGTTAAAAACCGAATGCACAATCTTCGTTTGAATTCGTTTTAATAGCGTGTTCGGGCATGGAAAAACTTATAATAAAGATTGTAAATATGTCTAGAAGCTCTGTTCCCCGCTTACGCTTCCTTTCGAGCACACAGATTTTACAATCAATATAACTATTCCCAGACCCGAACACGAAACTGTTATGTAAGTTGTAATGAATTAATTTCTATTATTATACCACAACTTTTGTAACAAGTCAAGTGTTTTAGTTAACTTACTTATATATTATTTTTGAGTAGGTGAATATAAAAAAGGGGAGCTACTGCTCCCCGTATATCATTTCAATTATTTTGACTGGTTTATCGAAAGTTTTATAACTATGCCAGTTTCGAGGTGGAATTGTCATGCTTTCGAGCTTACATAACTTAAAACTACTGTTGTGCTCTCGTTGTACCGACAATACTCCACTCAATACAAAAATGTATTTGGCTTCATTCGGCCTTCGTTCTAGTGTAGTTTCAGTATTGCACTCCAGCTCTCGAACAAATATTTTTACGCCATTTTCATGAAATATTGTTTGCACGTAAATACTCTCGCCTTCGCGCAGCTGCGCGCCTTCGGCGCGAAATCACGCTGGGTTTTTCATACTCGAGTTTGCTGCGATAGTCCAACAGTTTTTCACTGGAAATTCTCTTGAACTTCTTCATCGCTCTCTCGAAATCCTTCACTACAATTCTCATAATCTTCGAGTCCTAAATGTGAATTTACCAAATTTTCAATTGAAATTAATAACTCTGCACTTTCCTCTTCCAATTCATCAGAATTCATATGCAATTCGTCAAACATGGAAGCGAACGTGTAATAAAAATACTGCAATATATCCTCGCGACGCTGCAACAAATCGTATTGCTTATTCGGAAACGGTATTATAATCGCCATCCTTTTTTCCTTAATCGAGAAACTTGAGTACGAATACTACCCCAAGTTTTTCCTGGAAGCATTTCCAGCAGTTTTGCTGAAGATACTTGCCCGTAGTTTTGTTGCAATATTAGATTTTCTTTGTAAGACCACCGCATAGTGTATACATTATAGACCACTATACAACAAATGTCAAGATATATTTTCGAAGAAGTCAAAATTTTTGCCTTGACTTGTACGTGCTATTTGCAGTATAATATATAATCAGTTCAGGAGTATACATGAAAAGTATTGATGAAAGTGCTCTTATTTCTCGTGCAGAACGAATTGCTCGACCAAAAGCCAATCCTTTTTACGAAAGAGAGCGCAAGTTTTATCCGAGTATAACTCCTCGTACTGCTTCTACGGCTGCCAAGCCCCGTATGCAGTATACCGGTACCTATGTTAAAGGCATTGGCACTATGCACAAGTCAAATGCTATTCCGATTACTTCGGATGAGCAGGCGCGCGATATTGCGCGTATGAGAAGATAATGAAAAAACTATTATTGCTAACACTTCTTACAGCTTCTTTTTCAGCGCAAGCGGCACGGGATGCGATCATAGAATTTGATGCTCCCATAGAATACGAAGATGGAAGTGCTCTCGATGCTACCACTGAAATTAGTGGTTATACGTTATACTACGGTAAAACAAGTGGATCGTATGATAACAGCATATCAGTTGGTGCAAACCAGCGAGAAGTTACAGTGTCAAATCTCAGCGGAACGTATTACTTTGTAATGACTTCGACAACTACAGAACTGGAAGAGTCATTGCCGAGTAACGAAATCAGTGCTCGTTTTTCGAAAGGAAAAGCGAAAAAGTTTATTATTCGATTTCGCGGAAACTAATGATGTATTATAGGCAAAAGCCTGTCAGCGTGGAAGCCTACCAGCTTTCACGGGAGTCTTATAAGTTTATTATGGACTGGCTTCGAGTTCATGAAATTGACTTTGACGATCATGGCTGGGAGGGCAGTAAACGTTTTATCGTATTTTACCAGCATGAAGGACGCATGAAAGTATGCGAAAGCGACTGGATTGTGCGAGAAGTTACAGGCGAATTTACTGTTTACCAAAATGAAACTTTTTGTCGATCCTACGAGTCCAGTGACTACATGAACTCGACAGCTAAACACTGTGCCGAACTGATCGATACTCTTTATATCAAAGGTGATCTATCAGAACGAGCTGCTGGTATGCGTGCTGCACGAGATATCATACTTAAAAAGTACGGAGAATAAATTGTTATATCGATCGCAAATATTGAAAGCACTTAAAAAGCACTACGAAAGTTCGATTGAGTATCATACAGTAAATGTAAACATTTTACTTGACAATACCGTAGGCGTTGCCGAGCACCCAGATGTAATGAATACAATTGACACCGAGCTAAGTAAAATTGCGGAATGGGAAGAAAAACTTCAAATTTTAAATAAATATTTTTCCGGAATTGGCGTATAATGGCAGAGAGGCAACAACACGGATTCAATTTTGAAACCGCGGTTAAATCTTTTTTAGGAGCACAGAACAATTCTTACACCGCAGAATGGGACGCAGAAAATAATATTAGCATAAAATTTATTGGCTCTGGAACTATTGATATGGGTTCAATTGTTCGTATATTTACACATCTTCAAAATCCTGGCTGGACAATGATTCTCGGTCGTCATAGCAATAAAGTCTGTCATTCAGTCTACGAACTGACATTTACAGAAGAAGTGTGCAAAGCTTTGCGGGGTCATCTCACTCTAGAGATGGTCACTGAATTTGATAATACTGTTAAATCTTTTGTAGTTGGACAACATAAAGAAGCTCGAGCTTATGCCAAGATGTGGAAACTTGCCAATAAACTTCGTATGGGATTACTCACTGTTCAACCTAAAATTGATAGTAAAAATCAGCGACGAGTTCAATGTGGTATAAACAATACTGCCTTTAAAAAGCTTTTTCCAAACGCTCAGCTTTCAAAAAGATTTGAGTCTTTGGTAGGAGTAAATTTTGCTTAATAAAGAACTAGATAAATTTTATACCAACTCAGATGTAGCAGCTTTTTGTGCTAATATATTTGCAAAATATAAACTTGACGGGCCAACTGTAGAACCTTCAGCGGGGTCAGGTGCCTTCGCACCGTGGTCAAATATAATGTTCGATCTACTGCCCGAAGGACCAAATATTACGCAAGCAAACTTTTTAACAGTAAACTCAAAACAATATAAAAACTATCTTGGAAATCCTCCATTTGGAAAAAATTCTTCTTTAGCTAAAAAGTTTTTTAATCATGCTGCTTTGGGACAGGGAGTTATTGGATTTATTTTGCCACGCACTTTTCGCAAAGTATCCATACAAAATGCATTGAATATGAATTTTCATTTGGTAGAAGATGTGCTTCTTTCTCCCAACAGTTTTACACTCAATGGAAAACCATACGCAGTTCCTTGCGTATTTCAAGTGTGGGTATGGAAATCTCTCAAAAGAGAAAAGGTAGTGCTACCTACATCGCATTCAGACTTTAGTTTCGTTAAACCTTCAGAATGTGACTTTAGTATTCGACGAGTGGGTGTAAATGCTGGTGTAGTAAATGACCACAATAATTATGCGGAAGCATCAAATTATTTTATTCGCGGACCAGTAAAAAATATTTTTATTGATCTCGAATCACAGTTTAGAGAAGCTGCTATAAATACAGCAGGCAATCCTTCACTATCAAAATCAGAGCTTATTTATATTTATGAAAGACGAAGATGAAATTTTAATGTATCTCAGCTATGGTTGGGGTCTTTTCTTTTTTGCTTTGTTTGCGAACTGGATTGCTGGGCTAATGGCTTAATGGATTATTATAACGAAAACGATCCAAAAATAGCAAAGTGGCTAAAAAATCTTATAGCCGCTAATCTGCTTCCTCCCGGAGATGTAGATACTAGATCAATAGAAGAAGTGGCGCCTAGTGATTTAGCAGCATACACTAGATGTCACTTTTTTGCTGGTATAGGAGGTTGGCCTCTTGCTTTGCAGCTAGCAAATTGGCCTACTGATCGTCCGGTATGGACGGGATCCTGCCCCTGCCAGCCATTTAGTGTTGCAGGAAGTCAAAAAGGATATAATGATGAAAGACACCTCTGGCCTATCTGGGCTGACCTCATTGCCGCATGCGAGCCTCCAGCAATATTTGGAGAGCAGGTTGCAAGTCCTGCTGGGAGAGAGTGGCTCGGAGATGTACGCAATTCGCTCGAAGCACTGGGATATTCCGTGGGGGCCGCCGATCTTTGCGCTGCGGGCGTCAGCGCCCCGCACATCCGACAAAGACTCTACTGGGTGGGTTACTCCGAGCGCGCGAGACTGGAAGGATACAGCCGGTATGAGCGCTCAATCTGGGGATCGCAAGCGAGCAGATCAACTACCGAGACAGATGATTCACGCGGGCTGGCAGACACCGGTAGTGAACGACGCGAGAGGGAGCGATTACAGTTACTCGAATGGAAAGAAGTTCTACAAGCTCCATGGGCAGATAAAGAATACATCGAATGCGCCTTTGACGGAAAATACAGGCCAGCCAAACCCGGAATTCAGTTGTTGGTTGATGGGGTTTCCTCTAGAATGGCTAAATTACACGGAATAGGTAATGCAATTGTACCCCAATTAGCTGCAGCTTTTATTCTTGCTTCAACTTAAGATTGAAAAAATACTTCTTGACTGAGTTGCCTTGAAGTTATATACTATATAAGTAAAGTCGAAAGAGCGTAAGCATGAATAATCGTTTTATTCGCGGAGTCGGTACTTATATTTGTGTTTCCTGCAACCGGCGCACTCGGCCGCACGGCGGCGACCTCAGCGCAGTATACGTTAAGCTCTGCGAAGAGTGCTATGAACTTGCAGGTATTGAAAACTCTATTCTTGACGGGCATGCTCCTTCACGAGAAACGTGTGAGTATTACATTGAGCGGCTGGAATGTCGTGGAGTAAATGCAAAAATTATTTTCCCGGAAGTAAGGAAGTATCTACAATGAGTGGCGGACATTTTGACTATCGACAGTATCATATTCAAGAAATCGCAGAAACTCTAGATCTTGATTTGACTGAAAGTGACTATGTAAGAGAAGAGCTTTCCATTGAAACAAAAGAGTTTATGAAAGAAACTTTGTATCTTCTGAGAGATGTAGCAGCACGAGTTCATGCACTTGACTATCTGCTTGCGGGAGATATTGACGAAGATAGTCTTTTCGAGTATTACGAGCGAAGGAAAAATAACCATGATTGAGACATTTTGGTTTTATGCACGTCGCGCAGGTTTTACGTTCTGGGAAAAAGAATCTTGGAATCATAGAAATCGTCGAATTGATTGGTCATCAGACTATGATGATGAACTTCAAAGATACACTCGCGAAGTAGTTATTCATACTCTTCGTCGAATGCATTGCAATAAAAAAGTTGAAATTGAAATACTGAATGAGTTTAATTTGTGATTAAACGTCTACTAGTTACACTCTTTTTCGGTGTGCTTATTGTAGAATTATTTATACTGTATTTTGTTTTGGGCTACATGCTTTATGCCAAACTATTCACCGAAGGATGAAATAAATCTAGCATTTGTTGCTCTATGTAAGGGTGGCGACACTTATGGTATTCTCGAAAGTTTATATCATCAAGCGGTAACTGATGTAATAAACTTTATTTCGGAAGAGTATGTTCGAGACTTTGCTTACGATTATCGAGAGGATTTAATTCTCAGTCTTCGAGAAAAATTTGAAAAAACTTAAATATGCAGCTCTTGGGTTTTTGCTAGTAGCAAGCACGGCTTCCAATATTGGAACAATACCCGCTGCATTTCTAGAATGGCAAGCTCCGACATTTTATGTCGATGGCACAGAACTTTCCGCAGAAAATATCTCTCACTTTACAGTACACTACGGCCCTGTAACTGAAGCTTACACAGATACGATGGATATTCCAGGAACTGAACGATCTGCATACATTACGGTTCGATACGCAGGTACTTGGTATTTTGCAATGACTGCTACTGATATTTTTGGAGAAACTTCTGCGCTTTCAAATGAAGTTATGCGAACTCTCTCGGATGGTCGAAGAAAAGCAAAACCAATAAAGATAAGATTAGTTATATTATGAAAGAATACGATGTCGCTTTGATCGAAGAAGATACAGAGACTGGAGAACATATTCTAACATTGTCGAACGAACTTTTAAAAGAACTAGGCTGGGAATCGAATAGTACATTTACTTGCAAAGATAATCAGGATGGAACATGGACTTTGAGTAAGAAAAAATGAACAAACGAATTGAAGAACTTGCTGTCCAGGCTGGATTTAAGTACATCAAAGAAGATGGCATTGGATGGGCAGGAAACTATAATTCTAGTCTAGACAAGTTCGCCGAGTTGATTGTGCGAGAATGCGCTGAAGTTGCTAGAGAAACAAGATGGGCTGCGCCACCTAGTCAAGAACAGATTGCTAGATGTATCTGTCAGTATTTCGGAGTTGAACTATGAAACTAAGTGAACTAAAGGCATTGG
>Ga0075472_10001009_pt1 | contig 11572 bp, 15 predicted proteins | sample DEB19_08_DNA_3_FD_77014 | JGI IMG/M metagenome (GOLD analysis project Ga0075472, IMG submission 77014) | Aqueous microbial communities from the Delaware River and Bay under freshwater to marine salinity gradient to study organic matter... | ecosystem: Environmental > Aquatic > Marine > Coastal ...
CCCTCGAGTAAAGATGCAGAGAGGCAGATAAATTTGCGGTTGCTTGGAATGCAGTGAGAGGAGATAGGTGTGTCACTGGCGCAATGACTCTCTAGTTTTGCGTCACGAAAAAGTGTGCTTTTTTTAATACTTTGCTGAGTTTTCATCGAGAGGACAGTGTGGTCGAGGCAGTCGTACTGCGTGGTGCCGAGCACAGCGATATGGTCTACAAGGTGCGATATGCGATTTTATGGATAGAGAAAGATGGGCTTGGTTTGAATTAAAAGGAGTCGAACCCCGATCGCCGATGCGCAAGACTGTGAAGTGATTGCTCTTAGCCGACTGTTTATGGGCTATTGAGCCTTTTTAAATACCCAAGTTATGGCGATTTCAAGGTTGGCACTCGAGGCTGTGCCAGTGGAAGGAGGACAAGACCAGCTCAGCAGCGTTTGAATTATATTTGTATTGGCTCCCCATTTTAGTTTGAACAAGGAATTTAAATCTTACGCACTCAAGCGGCTTTTTATTTGAAAACACATGCGGAAATTCCTGTTTAGACACTGAGTCACCGTGATACGTCATTTAAGCAAACTATAATTTAGTTGGGGATGCGGCATCAATGACGCTTCCGGTACTCTCATGTCGCTTTTGCCGTTAAACTCCTTGTTTTCAAGCACTTAAAGGTGCGGTGGAAGCAGGGGTCAAACGCAAGCCAACGCTTTGTTGCTGAAGTCTCGTATTTAAAGTCAGCGAGGTTGCGCTCTTGTTATAATTAATTTTTTCCAAGCGAAACACTCACATGCAAACTTGCGTATCACAAACGCGCTCGTTAAGGCCGTCCACGCGCAGCTGCAACAGCAGTAGCACCCTCCTCTGACTCCTTGCACTGTCACTGGCAGCGCTTGTGTTGGGCGTGAGTGCAGTCTCGACCGAGCCTGAGTGCGCGGCCCCGACCACGGCAATTACCACTGCAAAAAGGGCCTAGCCTGAGCAGTACGACTTCGAGTTAGCCAAGCTGAGGCATAGCGTGGCTGAGAACCTTTCTGAGGGGCGTCTCGCCCTGGGAGGAGCCATCAAGAAGGGCAACTTCAAGACCGCAGCACTCGCAGTGGTCGATCTTACCACTAATTCCCTTGAATTCTCCAAGCTCTTCAAGGGCGCCAACGGAATTACCGCGGTGGCTCAATCCCCGACGGATACCCTCAACGTCGTGGCTCTAGCGACACAGACGTTCGCTCACACGAAGCCGAAGACTTTCATCCTGGAGTTCAGTCCTTCGGGCGACCTCATCAGGGAACCAATCGCCATGTCGATGCAAGCCTTTTCGGGGAGAGGCAACGTCGCACTGTCTCGTGCGTCGCTCCTCTTTGACCGGGATTCAAACTTCGTTGTCGCGTTTGGTCACGAGAATCATAAGTTAATGTCGCAGGTGTCGGTCCACAGCGCCGATGAGCGCCACTAGATTTCGAAATCGAAAGTCGTCGCCTTCCTGCCCACCGGAGGAAACTAGGCGGCCGCCATCTTCGACAGCCCACAGACGCGCAAACAGACCATGTTTGTGGCTGGTCAGAGCGGCAGCCAGGCTGCAGTCGCCGCCGTAAGACTGGCCGACGGTCGCGACTCAAGACCCGCCATTATTCGAATTCCGGGTTCAGTCCAAACTACCCACCTCTTTATCGATGAATCCGACGGCACGCAACTTTTTGGTTCGGCCCTCGATCATAGCAACAACGTTGACCTCTACACAATGAAGCTGACCGAGAATGCCAGCGTTGAGGAGAGCTCCCTCAAAGCGATCAAGCTTTCCCAAGTCGCCCAAGTCTCGAGCATGCTCTCCCACCTGAAGGAGAACCGCATGCACCTCGTGGTGAAGACCCAAGCTGCCAAGCACGTGTACATCGTCTACGACCTGACCACGAATCTGGTTCAGCTCGCAGTCCCAGTGAATGTGCCCAAAGCCTCTTTCATGAGCCTCTTGTCTCACAAAAGCGCTGAAGAGGTCCAGGCGACGTTTGTTGTGCCCCAGCAAAATAAAAAGAACAAATTTGGCCTCTACCAGGCCAGCTTCAGCGAGCAGGAAGGGCAAGAGGAGGCATGCGCCTGGGACTTTGTCCTCGAGTCGATGCACATTGCGTTTGCGCAACAAGAGGCGCGCGCCTTTGAGCAAAGCGCCTTCGACGAGACCCCTATCGACGCCGCCGCCAAGGCTACTATCGAGGACCCGCAAATGTTTGCCGGAGAGGAAGACCGCGACGAGCGGAACTACGACGAAGACGGGGACGACGAGTACGACTTCACGTCTGAAGGCTCCAGCACGTTGGGCGACATCCGCGTCTCCTACTCCGACGATGCGGATGACGAGGACAAGAAGAAAAAGAAGAACAGGAGGAGCAGAAGGATATTGCGTCGCAGTCTTAACGCTCTGAAGGATGCTGAAAAAGCTCTCCAGGAAGCATTGAAAAAAGCGTAGGAGGCAGCGGAAAAGGCAGCCAAGGAAGAGGCGAAGGAAGCGAAGGAGGCAGCGGATAAGGAGCACAAGGAAGCAAAGTTGGCTCTCGAGGAAGCTGAAAAAGCTCACCAGGAAGCAGCGAAAGCAGCGAAGGAGGCAGAGGTAAAGGCAGCCAAAGAAGCAGAGTAAGCAGCCAAGAAGGCAGCGGAGAAAAATCTGAAGGTCGGAAGTGGAGCGTCCTGCAAATCTTGCGGTGAGCCCACCGTCAAGAGTGAAAAAACCGCCAAAGACACCGCCACCGTCAAGAGTGAAAAAAGTGTCAAAGACACCAGTTGCTCTGAGAAGGCGACCGGATCTGAAAAAGTGACGGTAAAGAGCGGAACTGAGAAAGTGACCGGATCTGAGAAATCCACCAAAAAAAGGAGGGAGCTCGGATCTGGGGGAGCGACCGGATCTGAGAAAGACACCGGATCTGAGAAAGACACCACTAAAAGCGGAAGCGAACCGAAAACCGACAGTTCAGCTGATGATGGTTGCGGGCCAAACTTGAGTTGCCCGACAACGATAGGTCCCTTGCCCAACAAACTCTATTTCATTACCGCGCCATTGATCTCTTTCCCACTGCCAGACTTCACGATTTCGCATAACTGCCCCCTCGATTACACCTACGTCGTCTCACGTACAGATGGCAGTAGCTTGTTCGACTTCCCACCGATGATTTACGATCCTGTGACACATACGTTCACCGTATTTTGGGATGACACGCTCTAGTACACGTCTGAGACTGCAGCGGGCACAGACTACGTTGTTAGTGTCACAGGCGCGTTCGGGACCACCGTGAGGCTTGAGACCGCGTTTATCCTGACACTGAAGAATCCGTGCTTCGTCTATGGCATGCTTCAGTTCCCCAACGCAGTTGAAATGCCATCGTTCTATTCGTACAAACTTGGCGATTTCCAGAGTTCAACTCCTCCTGGTATTGCCATCGCCGACGTCTCCCTGCTGTCCGTCGTCACGCCCCTTTGTCAGGCCGGCGTTTCCTACGAGGTCAATTTCAACGGCGCTCCAGTCACGTTTACAAGTTCGCCTGCACGCTTCACGATTAACACCGCAAACTAAATTGAAGTGGTCTTCTTTACCGATCAAATCGCATACTTGGGCTACTCAGTGCTGTCGGTACGCGCCATCTTGCCCCACATCGACACAGTGCCTTACTTGAATCCTGGCGACCCTCGCACGTTGATCCCAGGCGTGGACCCGTACCAAGCCGACTTCGCCGCTAACCATCCAGGGCCCGTCTATCCTACGAACCCTTACCTCTCTAGCTTCGCCGACATAACTGTGGTTAAAGTCGAAGAAAACTGCAACTTGATCAGGAGCCTATCCTCCAACCCAATCAACGACATCACGATGCGATACGGTGACTACCGATCAATCTTGTCTGAATTTATCGTTGATCCTAGCCAATGCCCACTTGACTTCACCTGCACCAACACAGGTGGTCCTGCCGGATCTGGCAACTTCTGCAACTTCATTACACCTGGCGGGCCAAACACCGTCATCGAAATCACAGAGATTGATCCGACGATCTACCCGCCAGGCATTTATCCCATTAGGATCTGCGCCGCTGCGGGAGAACTCACTACGTGCGAGGATTTCACCATCACTGTGCCAGACCCATGCGTTGAAGCCACCCTGTCTCTGGCTCGTCAGATCCTGCCATCCTTAACTACTTACACGTTGGGCGACCCCGAGAAAAATCTGAATTGGAGCTCCTAGAATCTGATCTTGTCTTCTCGAGACACCACCCTCTCCACTTTCGGCATCAGCTGCACCCCCGTCTTCGAACTCCAGACGCCAGAAGGCGATCCCATTCCCGCGTACTTCAGCGACACACGCGGAAGCAGCGACGCCAACACCTTTGACATTCTTTACTCGGAAGACCCGAACTTCATCGGAGAGTGGAAGGTTCAGCTGAAAGCTTACTTCAATGAGAATCCTGCGAACGCCGTTCTTTCGAACGAATACACGATTGTTGTGAACGATCCTTGCGATCCTCCCGGCATGACCCTCTTCCCCACGCAGTCTTTCAACTACGTCATCACGGACAACATCGGCGCGAGTCACCAATCTGACCTGACCTCCGCTTTCAACAGCTTCGTCTCCAGCATTGACCCCTCGTTCTGCTACTCTCGGATCACGTACAGGAACGACGATCCGACAACAACGAGTGCCTTTTCCTTTGACCCAGCGACCGACGTTTTCTCGATTAACCAAATCATGACGCTTGACTTGCTCGGCGAAAACAAGGACCAAATCACGAAGACTGTCTACTTCGATGTCTACTACGGCTACGATTGCGAAGGTTGCATTCGAGGCGTGCAGACAGTCCCGTTCACGATCACGCTCAAGAACCCTTGCATTGACAAAAACTACGTCGCGATCCAGTAGATCACGCTGCCCGCCACTCCAGTCGTCATTGAAGACCCCCGAGGCGACAAGGTGGTCGTGCACAACGTGCCCACCGTAGTCTATACGCCCAACGCCCACAACCTATGCGGCGCGTTCAGCTACACGCCTCTTTACGAAGGTGCCCCTCTCAGTGGAGACGACCCAGTCCACTCATACACGGATTCCTCGAGGACATTCAACTTCTACTCAACAAACTACGATCTGGTGGGTCAAACCAAAGACTACGGAATACTTGCCCAGTGGGCGACTTACCCGACAGCTGTGTTCCCCAACGCAAGCTCGTCTCTCTCGGAAGGACCGCTCACTTTCTATCCGCCTTGTCTGAACCCATAGAGTTTCTCGAGTGTGGCGCAAAACAATCCGGCACCATACCCTTACCTCGGCACTGATCTGTCGATTGGAGTCACGCCATTCAGCGTAGTTCCTTCCGCCTGCTTGATTGACTACACTCTCGTGAGCGCCACTTTGGACGGGGCACCTGCTGGCTCGAACACGCCTATTCCGCTCTCTGCGTTCACCTGGAACGCGGCAACCAATTCTTTCGTATTCAACGCTGACTACTCCTACTACACGGACCCGGAGAACCCTTACCCACCGGGCACCTACACTTTGACTATTTAGGGTTAGGTGAACATGAATCCGTCTTATACTGATACGGCGACCATCAAACTGACAATTCCTGATCCGTGTGACCCGCCCACGAGCATCACACCGAGCAACCCTGCGGACCAGACTTACACTATTTCGGACAACCCCTACACTTACACTGTGGCGCCCTTCACCATTGTGCCTTCCTTCTGCCAAGTTGACTACGTAGCGACGAAGACCGACCTTTCCGATGGCTCCTCTGCCGTGACCATCCAAAGCTCACAACTCGACTTCTACATTGACTACATCTCCAGCCTAGTCCCAGTGATCAACGGAGAGGAGCAGACCATGACAATCACGGCAACGTCAAAGACCAAGTGGGCATCAACTCCAAGCAGTCCTGTGACGGCCTCAACTGATTGGGTTCTGGACTTCCTCAATCCGTGCATCGACACGAACTTCGTCTAGATCACTCCGCCTGCCGTCATGCCATCTTACTCCTACGTCCCAGAGACTGGTGCTTCGGTGCTAACACCTTCTGTCGCAGCCTTCACAGTGACAACCGTTCCCAGGGCGCACTCTCTCTGTGGTCCGTTAACTTACACAGCCACCTTCGAGGGCACCCCCGTCGACGGCGACCCACTCTCGTTTGATCCAACGACGCGTACCTTCACGGCTGATAGCAGCGATCCAAATATCATTAACACGTCGGGCAGCTATGGTGTGAATGCTTAATTCACAAACTGGCCAACTTCGACTAACCCAACAGCACCGTCTGGAACTGGCACTGGACCAATCAATTTTGGAGACGCTTGTGACACCGCAACGCCCACTGCACCCGCTCAGTCGGCCTTCAGTGGACCAAGCACCTACAGCGGTACAGCTGTGACCTTCTCACTCACATAATTCACGACAGTGCCCGCTCGATGTCCCATAACCTATACATGTCAGAATGTAACACCGACTGCTATCAACTGTGACGACCTCACGAAAGACTTGACCTTCAACGGCGACCCCACCGATGGCGTGATCTCGTTCAATCCGTCGTCGACAGACTACGAAAACGGAACTTACCCTCCTGGGGTCTACACGATAACCATTCGGGGAGAAGTGGATGACTCGGGCAATTACGTGGACATCTAAGTGGTGCTCACTGTGTTGGACCCGTGCGACCCGCCCATCTCGTTGACTGCTGCCGCTCTCACCGACCAGGTGTACACAATCACAGATACGGAACACCCCGATTACACGCATCCTGACTACACGATCGTGCCGCCCTTCTGCCCCTTCAGATACACGTACTCCACGACGACCATCCTCAGCACGGGCGACTCTGCCATCACCAGAGCAGACAAGACCTTCTCCTTCTTCTACGATCAGCCAATTTCAGACTATACTGCGGCTGTGCAGGTGACCACTGTGACCGCTACGTCGTACTCCATCTACAATCCTACACCTGCAGCTCCCCTGACGGCCAGCGAGACCTTCGATACGACGTTCCTTGACCCGTGCCTCGATAAAGACTTTGTGACCATCACTGCGACACCCTCGAGCCGCAAGAGTGACAATTTCTCTGGCGCCAATCTTGACTACACTGTCGCATTTACCGTGGTCCCGAGCTTCTGCACCCTGACGGTCCAGTGTGACACTGTGCTGCCCCCTAACAGTGGAATCACCTGCACCGAGACTGCTGACGGCTCTGTGACATACAGTTTCGACCAAAGTGACCACCTCGGCGGCATTCAGCCTGGCGACTACACCATCAACTACAAGGTGTTCACGGGCCCCACTCCTGACCAAGACGGACTCCAGGAGACCTATGCTCTCGACCTCACTCTGATAGATCCTTGTCTTACCGCAACGATCACGCCAGCCGTGACGCAAAACTACGAGTACACGCTGACAGATCTGGCAACAGAGTTCCCATTCGTGTCTGACTTCTCCCACACGCCAACTTTCTGCGACTTCTCGTTCACGGACATCACCATCACGTCTGACGCCAACTCGCTCAGCTCGGTGCTCACTTTCAATCAAGGCGATCAGGACTGGGAGATGCAGCAAGTGTTGAACACGCTGATCCACGCGGGTGCCTCTCAAACCACCTACACGCTCAGCGTCACTTACAACGTCCACGACATTGACGGCAACGTGGTCTCTTCGAGAACTGCCAACTTCGACATCACAATCAAGAATCCTTGCCTGGACATCAATTTCGTCCAAATCGTGGCACCTGACGTTGCTAACATGAGTTATCGCATCTCAGACCCATCGCTGACATCCCCGGCCTTCCCGCAATTCACTTACACCACCGCACCTTCCACGCACCAGCTTTGCGGCGATTTCACATACACTGTAGTTGACAGCAACGGTGACTTGGTTCCCACTTCTGGCGGTGACCCAACCACTTTCAACTCCGGCGACCGCACATTCACAGTCTTCTCTGATTCCGCCGCCCTCGAAGGAACCGTCAAGACTTACACCGTCATCGGTGCCTTTACGAGCTACTCAGCGGCCGCCGTAGCATTTGGCAACTTCGATGTTGACTTTAGCGCCGCTTGTGAAATGCCAAAGAGCTTCACCGCCACCGCACAGACAGGCATCACCGACAACTACAGCAACACTCAAAAGACATTCTCTCTGACACCCTTCAATGTGCAGCTGTCTCGCTGCGAAGTTGTCTACGACTGTCGTGGAGTCACCAAAGACGGTTCCGCTACCTCTCAACTATCTTGCAGCGACCTTAACTTCGACGGAGTATTCGACAACGTTGGAGACGACGGCACCTTCAAGTTCACGGCTGACCCTGCCCGGTATATAGACGGCACTCTGACGCCTGGAACCTTCACCGTCCAGATCTGCGGCACAGTTGTCTAGGCTTTGGCAGGTAACGCCAACAAGGAGACCTGCGTTGACGTGCAGATCGTGGTGGAGGATCCGTGCAACCCGCCTGTAAGCGTCACGAGCCCTGGCATGACCAACCAAACCTACATTCTCACGGACGTCACCAAGACGTACACCCACGCAGCCTTCACTGTAGACCCCGCCTACTGCTAGCTGGATTACAGTTACACAGTGACAAAGTTCACCAACGACGGCGGCTCCTAAGCTTCGGCGATTTCGCCCAACACCGCCGATACCAGCGATCCTCAAACCTTCAGCTTCTACTACGACGCTGACGGCTCACCAGTCAACCCCGTCGCGCAGCACCAGATCGTGACAGTCACTGCGACAGCCTACTCGCCATACGATAGCTCCAACGTGGCCACGACTGTCGACCTCTTTAGGCTTGACTTCGAGTCACCTTGCGAACTGGCCAGGCTGACGACAATCACTCCCACAGCGCAGACAAGCCCAGGCCCCGACGCGTACTCCGGCTCCAATATCGACTTCACTTACAATCCGTTCACTGTGGTGCCAAGCTGGTGCGACCTGACCGTAACCTGCGAGTCAGTAACTATCGGAGGCGCTCCTGGAGCTATCTCCTGCATCGACCTCGTCGACGGCCAGGTGACGCAATCGTACGATGACAGCGACTACCCAATCGTACAGCCCGGAACCTACACCTTCGAGTACAAAGTGTCGACTGGAGGCACCGACGCAGCTCTCAATCCTACCTTCACCTTCGACGTGGTTCTTCAAGACCCATGCGACCCGCCGACAGTTGCAACCTCTACCCTGGTGGACCAGGCCTACACGATTTCAGACGTGAGTCAGACTTACACGCTGAACCCTCTCATCACCGTGACTCCCTCGTACTGCGGTCTGGTAGTCACGGCGACCATTGAGGCGCCCCTCGGTGAAAAGCTGAGCTTCGCATCTGCTGACCAAACGTTTAGTCTGCCCCAGTTCTACGACAGCCTCCACCTTGCTGGACACCCAACCACAACAGAGCGCAGCTATGAGATCACCGTCACGTACGAGACGTTCAGCCCATGGAAGAGCGCGCCCACATCGACTGGGTCCAACACCTTCGACTGGCTCATCAAGAACCCGTGCGTCGACCCCAACTACGTGCAGATTCTTCCAACAAACATTACCGACCAAAACTACATCGTGTTCGACGAACCGAAGACCTTCTATCACTCGGACTTCGTCGTGCAGACCACACCTGTCTCTCACTCACTTTGTGGCGCCCTCACCGTGAACGCTCTTTACGAAGGAGGCCCCATCGACGAAGACGACATGCCGCTCGCCTATACCAGCGGCAGCAACGAGTTCGTTATCGACTCCGACGACGTGACTCTTGTCGGACAGACGAAAACCTACACCTTGGAGGCAACCTTCACGAACTACCCCACAAGCACTTTCCCGACGGTGACTCGACAGTCGCAAACGAAAAACATTAACTTCAACAACCCTTGTGAGGATCCTTTCAGCTTCGCTGCGACGCCGCAGACCAATCCTGACGACTACTCGTATGTGGGCGCGCTCGAGTTCAACCTGAATAGGTTCACAATCGACCCACCCCACTGCGAGATCATCTACGAATGCCAAGGCGTTACAAGGCTCGACGGCATAACGAACACGTACATCGGCTGCGCTGACCTTCCCTTCGATGGCAGCTTCGACGGATCTCTCGACGCTTCGAACCAGGTTTCCGACGGCAAAATGACGTTCGTTGCCTCAACATCTGACTACCTTAACGATGTGTACCCTCCGGGCGAGTACGAGATCACCATCAAGGGCACGGCGACAACTTCGGGAGAGGAGGTCTTCACGACCTTTGTGCTGACCATTGTCGACCCTTGCAACCCTCCAGTGTCAATGAGCGCCCCCGGCTATGTGGATCAAGTCTACACACTAACAACAGTTCAGGACCCATACATTCCGAACGACTTCACCATCAGCCCTACATTCTGCCCCTTCTCCAAGACTATCAACATTTCACTTCTGTCGCCTAACACTCTGCCGAGTGCAGTGTATTAGGGAACGGGCCTCGATTGGGTCTTCTGGTACGACCAAGACTTGCTCCCCCTGGGCTAGAAGCAGACTGTCACGGTCAACGCTCAGTCTTACACCGATAAAACGGCGTTTAACAGTGGCTACGTTGCTACACCAGTGACCGTATCTGACGACTTCGACGTGACCTTCTTGAACCCTTGTCTCTATGAGGAGTCTGCCACTCTTACCGCAACTGCCCAGCAAGGACCCATCACCGACAACTTCAGCAACACGCAAAAGACATGGACTTACTCACCATTCACCGTTGTGCCTGGCCTGTGCTCACTCACTGTCTCATGCAAGACGATTACAGGCCCATCTGACAAACTGACCTGTCCCAACCACGAGCTCGATCCCAACGGTCAAGTCTCTTTCCAGTTCGGTGAGACAGAGTATTTCAACGGGTACACTCCGGGCACCTACACGCTAACCTATGAGGTCACAACCGGGTCGCCCGACGCCCCACTCATCTAGGAGTTCTCATTCTAAGTCATCCTGGTCGATCCTTGCTTGACAGCTACGGTGACTGAGCCGACCTTCACTGCTCAGACGTACGTCATATCTGACTACACGCAGAGCTTCGACTTCGCCACTGACTTCACGCAGCGGTACACCGTGTCGCCGCCCTTCTGCCCAGTGACGCTCACCATGTCGACGAATGACGACACCGTGGGACTTTACCTTGAGAACAACTTGGACTTCGACCCGACAGCTCAGACTCTGGACCTCAACTAGTTCTTCACACCCGGGTCGCTTGCTCTCTCAGGCAATGTGGAAACCGAGTATCATGTGACTTTCACCTATACCGTGACGAGTCCATATTCCGCTAGCTTCTCCGACGTCTATACAGGCGCCATGCCAGTCACAGTCAAGAACCCATGCATTGACGACAACTACGTCTACATCCAGCAAGCAGCTAGCTCGCTCGCTACCAAGGACTACGTCATAGACTCGCCAGCTGAGACCTGGGACCCTCACCCCAGCAACGACTGGACGATCATGACGCAACCCGCGACCCACACTCTCTGCGGCGACATCCTGCTCACGCCTCTCTACGAAGGAGCCGGCCTGAGCGCACCTGGCACGCCCATCACCTACAGCACAAGCACAGGCGACTTCACAGTAGAGTCAGACCGCGGCGAC
>Ga0075472_10001013_pt1 | contig 11560 bp, 13 predicted proteins | sample DEB19_08_DNA_3_FD_77014 | JGI IMG/M metagenome (GOLD analysis project Ga0075472, IMG submission 77014) | Aqueous microbial communities from the Delaware River and Bay under freshwater to marine salinity gradient to study organic matter... | ecosystem: Environmental > Aquatic > Marine > Coastal ...
ACCCCTCCAACAATGCCGCCTCAGCGGCTCGACGTTTGACCAATCCCGGCAGCACCCGGCCGCCACCGCGCACCCACTTCATCAGCTCCGCGCGCGCCCCAGGCACGTCGTCGGCGTCCATGCGCTTGCGCAGCGTGCTGCCGCGGTAGCGCCCCACGCCCAGGTTGTAGGCAAAGTCGGTCATGGCCGCCAACGCCCGGGGGTGCGCCAGCAGGCTTGGCGACGCCTTCAAAACGCCCGGCAGGTAGGTCGCCCGCAGCTCGTGCAGCAGCCACTCCTCGGCGGTCTCTTTGCTGATGGCGGGGTCGTCCATGGAGACCTGGCGGCCATCCGGGCGCCAGACGGTGCCGTAGCCTTGCGTGGGGTAGCCGGCCGGGCAGATGTAGGGCTGAAGCCTCAAGCCCTCAAAGGGCCGGCACAGCGCCGCCGCCAGCTCCACGGCTTTATCGACTGCGCTCGTAGACACGGCCGACGAACCAAAAGCTGATGATCATGTTGAACACGGCCAGGTCGTCGCTGCCCCACATGGAGGTCAGCACGTCCTTCCAGTTGCCGCCCTGCTCGATGGCCATCAGGTAGGCCGCCACTTTCACGGCAGCGTACAGAGCCAGGAACAAATAGGTCACCGTGGGCCGCACCAGCGCCGAGATGGCGGAGACGAACCAGCCGGCATTCTTGGCCGTCTCAGACTGCTCCCTGAACGCCTGCGTCATGGCGTCAAGCTCGGCGGTCTGCAGCTGCACATCCGCCTGGCGCATGGCGATTTCGCCGCGCACCTTGGCGAACTCCATCTCAGCCTCGACCATGCGCAGCTCGTGCGCGCGCTCGTTCTTCTTGTCGAAGATCTTGAAGACCTCGGGCGCCAGGCGCAGCAGGCCGCCAAATACGCCGCCAAGCAAGGTTTCCAGCATGTCCTACTTTCCAAGGAACTTGGAGCCAAACTGCACCAGCGTGAACAGCAGCACCGCCGCCGCCCACACGCCGATGCCGCGGTTGATCCACTGCTCCACCTTGCGGTCGGTCTTGTGGATCATCGTGTCGTGCACGGCAATGGAGGCTTCGCACTTGCCGATGCGTTCGCCTTGCGAGGACTGGCGTTCCTCAATCAGAATGAGCCGCTGGATGGCGTCGGTCAGCTTGTCCACTTTGGACTCAAGGCGGCGGAAGTCGTCGTCGGTCATGGCGTAAAAAAGCCCGCGGCAAGCGGGCTGGGAGTGGTGGATGGACGGTGAAGACTTGAGGCGGGCGCTGGCAGCTCCGCTGGGCGTCGTGTTCTGGACGTTTGTGCTGGCCCTATGGGCCCGGCGCAAGAAGTCCTCCAGCACTGACGCCCGTGATGCCCAGAAGGCCGTTCAAAGCGGCTATCTCCTCGGGAGTAAGGTTCGCGCGCTTTGGGACTTGTGTGTTCAGCGCCGCCGTCGCGTCTAGGGACTGCCGGCCCGCCTTGGTGATCGCCCCCAGCAGCGGAAGCTGCCCGCCTGCAGCCGTGCCGGCCATGCCAAGCCGAGCCATGCCTCCCAGCAGCACGCCGCCGGGGTTGCCGCCGCGGGCCACCGTGCCCCAAGCGGGTTCGGTGTTGGCGTAGGCGGTGATCCGTGTCAGCCGGTTCAGCTCGTCAATCTCGGCCGGGCTGAAAAACACCTTCAGCTTGTCCGTGCCGATGTTCCTCATGGCTGACTGCAGCCCCGCTGGCTGCGCCAGCTTGTCGCCGGTAGCGTTCTCTCTGAACGCCCCTCTGTAGATCACCTGGGCAATCTGACGCTTGGCTTCAGCCAGGTCGTCGGCCGGCAATAGATCCGCCAGCTTGCGCAGATCCTTGACTTTGCCGTCAATGATGAAGCGCTTGACAAAATCGTCCGCGCTCACCTTGCCGTCTACCACCGCCTTGAGGGCCGGTGCTGCGTCCATGAGGCCAAATCGCTCAGCGGCCAGCTTGCGCGCCGGGGCAAACGGGTCACCCTCGCCGCCGCCCTCCAAAATCGCCCGCTTGACTGCGCCGTGCAGAGAACTCAGGCCGGCGTTGTTAGAGCCTTTGAGGTGGGAGTTGATCTGCTTGAGCAGCTTGTCCGCCTCTTCGTAGTTGAAGATGCGCCGCTGGGTCATGTCGTCACCCACCACGCCGAGCTTCTGCAACCTGGTGTACACCGCGCTGGGGATGGCGTTCGCCTCTGCGCCGACGCCAAAGTCGTCCACTACTTGCTGGACGTCGTAGGCCAAGCCCTTTGTGGGCACCGTCCAATCCTTGCCAGACGACGCGCGTGCGTTCTTGTAGGCCCGGGTGACGGCCGAGCTGAGGTCGTCGTCCAACTTGGTCAGGCTGGCCACAAACTGCTCGCCAACCGGGAATGCCTCACGCGCAGCAGGTCCTCCAAACTTGCCAAGGTCGGCCGTGATGCGCTGGTTTTGGGCCTGCAGCACTTTCGCAACGGGCTCACCGACGCCTTCAATCCCGCGCAGGTTCATGTCGCGGGAATACTGAGCTGGGTCGCGCGTAATCTGCCCACGCAGCGCTGGTACGCCCTGTGCCTCGAAGTCCATCTTGCGCAGCGCCGCAGCGGGGTCCAGGCGCTGCCCTTGCTTGAAGGAGTCAAGCACCTGCTGGCGCAGGCTGGCCAGGGTGTCCCGCGGCACCGATTGAACATCCATGCCCATGTCGCGCAGCACTTGCTGGATGGCGGCGTCGGTTTCCAGTGAGGCCCGCGCGCCCAGCACCTGCGGGTCGCTCATGCGGGCCTGCAGCGCCTTGATCTTTGGCGCCACCAAGTCGGCCACCTTGCCCACCAGCGGGGTGGCCACAGCGCCACCCACCGCGCCGGCTGCGCCTTGGCCGAGCTTTTGCATGCCGAAGGAAACGTCCCCCGCTTCGGTCACGGGCGTAGCCAGCACGCCCCCAGCCGCTCCACCTACCGCGCCTTGGAATGCGCGCCCAATGGTGGTGGCCGCGCCTGATGGCGTGACCCGCGCCAGCGCCAGCGTGGCGGGGTTGGCGACGTTACCAAACAAGCGTGCCCCGTCGAAGCCGGTCTGCCCGTCTTTCCAACGCGCGGCTTGGTACTGCTTTTCCGACGCATTGATGTCCTCGTCCACCTTTGTGGCTTCGGCGTCCAGGAATTGGCTCACGCGGTTGGGGAACAACCCAAACCCAGAGGCCAGTGTGGACAAGCCCCGCGGCAACAACTGCGCCCCCGAGTCAAACGGGTCTTTCAGGCCCTTGAGCGTGCGGCCCACACCAGACGCCAAAAAGCGCTCGCTGACTGAGGCTTTCTCAGGCGCACCTGTGACCTGCATTTGGGCCAGCCGGATGACTTCGCTGTTGGGCGTGCCCTCGGGGGCCCGCACCTTGTATACGCGCCCGTCCGGGCCTTCAACTTCAAAGTCTTTCATTACCTGACCTTCCAGCCTTTGGGCGCTCCCACCACCGGGTTTTCGGCGATGTACTGGGCCGCCATGTCCAAGAAGTCGTTGTCAATCGAGCCGTTCTTGCGCGCGTATTCCCGCGCCATCTTGGCAATCTGAATGTCGCGGTTGGCCGCCGCTTTCATGGTGGCCGTGATCTGCTTGCGGCCTTCGGCGGTCTTCGACAGGTCAGGCACCTGGAGCAGGAAGTTCTCAAAGTCCTTATCCGTCATCGGGCCCGTGCCTGGCTGGCGGAAGCTGCCAGCAATCTCTCGCGCCAGAGCCTGGGCGGCCTCCTTGTTGCCGAGCTTTGGGTCCAGCTTGATGCCGATGGCGTTGGCCGCGCTGGCAATGTCCAGGCCCGTGGGGGCGAGCTTGCCGCCGTCCACGCCATCCAGCAAGGACTCCATGCGCTCCAGTTTGCGGATCTGAGCGGGCGCGGCAAACGCCACCTTGTTAATGCCGCTCATCATGTCGCTGAACTCTTTGCCTTGGTTCGTGCTGTAAGAGTTCTCAAAGCGCTGGCCGTTGTCGATCCTTGTGGCCCCGGCTGCGGCAACTTCCTTCTTGGCTCCGATCAGCGGCTTGTTGGGCACCAGTTGGCCGCCAGGGCCGGGCACCAGCAAGTCGGCCACCGGGTTGCTCTGGCGCGGAAGCACAGTGCCGGGCGCAGTGGCAAACGGGTCCACCGCCCGGCCGTCCACAAACTCGACCCTGGTGCGCGGCACCAAGTCGGAGTAGTTGTTGGTGGCCGCAAACTTGCGCACCGACTCTGGCGTGAAGTCCTTGGGGTCCACCTTGCCAAACGGGTTCTCGGCCTTGGCAGGCATGAGCGCCTGGATCTCCTGCAGCCCCAAGCCGGCCCGCATGGCCTGCGGGATGCTCACCGGCATGGCCGGGCCTGCGTTGGAGTCAATGCTGTCCAGGTACGAGCCGCGGGCTTGCTTGGCGGCGGCGGCTTCTTCACGCGCCCGTGCCGCATCGGCCATTCGGCCCTCTAGCTCGCGCAGCTGCAGCGCCCGCTGCGCCATGATGGCCCGGCGCTCCTCCTCCTCTTGCTGCGCCTTCTTGGCCGCGCCCAGGGTCGCGCCGTAGGCGTTCAGGCCGCCGGCCAGGCGCTGCATGGTGTTGCCCTGCCCACCCAGCAGGCCGCCCGCGAGCTGCAGCGCGGCCATCGTCTTGGGGTCGTCCCAGCTGGTGCCCAGAATGTCCAACAGTCCCATGCTTACCTCCGGAAGGGGTTGCCCGCCACGCCGCCGCCCAGCAGGCCCTGGCCGACGTTCATCATGTTGGTGTAGCCCTGCGCGTAGGCCGGGTTGAGCAGGTAGTTCTTCTGCATGTCGATGCCTTGGCGCTGCAGATCATTCAGCCCGCCGGTGGCCATCTGGTCGTTGAACAGCTTGGTGGCCGAGCCCAGCAGGCCGCCCGTGCCGTCAGGCCCGTAGACGTAGTTGGCTAGGCGCGGGTCCATGTCCTTGGTGGTGGTGGCCGTGGTGTCCTTGCCCCCGGAGGTGCCGCCCAGCACTGCGCCGGCGATGGGCAGGGCGTACTTGAGCAGGCTGCCCGCGGCAGAACCCACCGAGCCTGCGCCGCCGGCCGACATGGCTGATCCAATGGCCGAGTTCAAAGAGCCGCCAGCAGTCATTCCTCCAGCTGTCGCCCCGGTCACCGCACCGTCAGACATGGCCGAGGCAATAGTTGCGTCCATAGAACTTGGGGCTGGGCCTAGCAGCCCCCCCGAGCCGAACATGCTGGGCTGGCCCAGAGCCGCGCCAATGCCGTTGGCGCCCACCGCAAACGCGGCCAGTTTGGCCAGGTCTTTTAGTCCGTACTTGTCAGCCCCGGCGTCGTGCACGTTGCTGCGCAGCAGGTTGCCGCTCATGTCCACCACGTCGGTGCGGTAGGTGGTGCCACCCAGTGGGGTGCTGACGGTGTAGCCGGCTTGGTAGGGCGATCCCAGGTCCTGCTCAGACGTCCCCGTCATCTCCATGTACGGCGAAACCTCAAGCCCGTTGATGCGCGCCATCATCGGGTTGCCGCCGATGCCGGAGCCAAAGCCGGCGCGCAAGGCCTGCTGGATGATGTCTTGGTAGTTCATGCGGACCTCACGGCTTGTTGAAGATGTTGTAGAGCTGAGCGCCCACCAAGGCGCCGCCCAGACCGCCAGCCAAGGCGTTGCCCGGGGTGTTGGTGGAGGTGTTGCCAAAGCCGGTGAACGGGCTCACGGTGTTGGTGTAGTTGCCCACCACGTTCCACGGCGCTTGCTGCTGCGTCAGGCCCAGGTTGTAGAGGCCCTGGCCTTGCTGTTGCATGCCGGTGTTGCCCTGCTGGAACAGGTTGGCGCCCAGTTGCAGGCCCTGCATGTCTTGGCCGCGCTGCGCGGTGTAGAAGTTCTGCAGGCTGTTCTGGTAACCCAGGCCAAGGTTGCCCATGCCGAGCGCGTAGTTCTGCGCGCTGTTCTGAAAGCCCAGCCCCAGGTTTCCTAGGCCCAGGTTGTAGCCCTGATCTGCCTGGTAGCGCTGCAGGCCGCGGCTCATGGCGCTGTTGTAGTCCTGGCCGTACAGGTTGGCCAGCGAGTTGCTCAGGCCCTGGTTGGCGTCTTTCAGCGCGTTGGCCTCCACCACCCCCTGCCGAGAGCCCCCGTAGCCGCCGGCAGCCACCGCCGCGCTGCCGATGCCCGGCAGGATGTTGCGCTGCAGGTTGTCCGTGACCTGGCTGGTGATGCTCTTGGCCATGTCGCCCAGGTACGGGTTGGGCGTGTAGGTGAAGGGGTTGGTCAGGGTCTGGGGCATGAAGGGGTTGCCGGCCGCGCTGCCCCCAGCATTACCGCCAGCGTTGCCAACCGCATTGCTGCCTGCGCTGCCACCATTGGAGGCCGCCAGTTGTTGCAGCGCGGTCCAGTCGGTGTCGGACTGCATGCCAAACAGACCGCTGGCCTCCATGCGCAACTGCTCATCGGTCTTGCCGCCGGCCAAGCCGCTCAAATAGGCCTGCGCCTTTTGCTGCGGTGACAAGGCCTGCAGGTTGGCCAGTTGCTGCGGCGTCATGCCTTGCTGCTGTGCCAAGCCCTGCAGGTAAGCCAAGTCGCCCGCCGACTGCGCGCCAAACTGACTTTCCGCGGCCTGGCGGATAGCCGCGTCGGAGTAGCCTTCTTTGAGCAGCCGGTTGTACTCGCCCGCCTTGCCCGCGGCGCTGGTCATGTTGGCCGTGTTGAACGTGATTGCCATGTCGTTACCCCAAGAAGCGCCATGCCCCGGCGCGGTATCCATAAAAGCCGCCCCCGCTGCCGGGGTTCCACGTGGTGCCGTCGGCCAGCACCACCATGCCGTCTCTGGGCTTGGCAGGTGCGGCGTACAGCATCTGCAAGCTCAAGAACGGGCTGTTCTCCACCGACGCCCGAGCGATGTTCATCAGCTCTTGCTGCAGAAACGCCGGCAGCGCCGCCGCATCGGGCGGCACGGGTCTGGGCGAGTACATCAGTACGCCCCCGTGGTGATCACATCCAGGTCAAACGAGCGCACCCGAAACGGGCTGCTGGCCGAGAACTCCACCGCCACAAACCGGCCCTGCGCAAAGCTGTCGGCCTTGATGTCAGAGCCCACCGTGTACGTCACCGGGCTGGACCACGTCGGGGCCTGGTCAGCGTTCATCGCTGCACCAACCCGGATCGTGATGGGGCTTGCCAGGTTGCCGTCAATGCGCGGCCGGATGGCCCGCACCAGCTTGTTGGTGTACGGGTCACCAAAGCTCATGCCCGTGCGCTGCAGGGTGCCCTGCAAGGCGTTGGTGCCGTCGTCGCTGTTGCCCACGTCCCAAGCCTTGATGGCCGTGGTGGCGCTCAAAAGCAAACGCGCCTCGTTGGGCGCGTAATCGTTGCCGGTCCAGGTGGTCTGGTCCCAGTCCCACTGCTCACTGTCCGCGGCCCAGGTGCTGGTGGTGGTGTAGTCCAGCTGCCCTGTGGCGCCGTAGGTGACGTTGGACAGGTCACGCTGGCCCCACAGCTTGGTCTGCCAGTTCCACACACAGGCCTTGTTGCAATAGCTTGAGCCCGCAAACGGGAAGCAGATCAACACCTCGTTGCGCTGCGGGTTGCTGGTGACAAACGCGCGCTTATAGTTGTCGCTGGACAGGTTGTCGAATATGTACTTGCGCACCAACCCGTCGGCAATGCTCACCATGCCCTGGCCGGTGTTCAGGATCACGTCTCCCGCAGCCAGCACCACGTTGCCCACGGGCGTGTTCACGCCGCAGCCGCGCGCCAGCATGCCGTACTCGCCCGGCATGCGCCGGAACTGGAAGATGAACGGCTGCCCCACAAAGCGCATCTCGTAGCACGAGCGCTCTTTGTAGACCGCCAGCACATCCCCCAGCGGCAGCGCGTCCACCAGCAGGTCCGCCGTCTCTGCGAGGTCTTGCTCGCCGGCGTCTTTGGTCGCGTCCGTCTCGTCCCAGCTGGTCGGGATGGTGCCCGGGACCGCGGCGTGGCTCCACTTCACCATGTGCGGGTAGGCCGTGCCACTTTTGCTGATATTCAACGCCACCAGGTAGTTTTTGAACGGCAACAGGGACTGGCAGCGCCAGTTGCTGTTCCAGCCCGTCAGCGTGGCCAGGTCGTTGGCGACGTTGCCACCCCAGTATTGCGGCTGGTCCACGCCGTTGTTCATCACGAGAACACCGCCCAAGACGCCGCCGGTCCAGCGGTCGTCCTGCGTGCCCGTGAACAAGCTGCCCGGGGTGATCTCAGTGCGCGTGGCGCCATCGTCCACAAACACCTTCTGCGTGCCGGCGTGCACCCAGAACTTCTTGGTGGTGGTCTGGTACGAGCCGAGCCAGTACGGCGTGATGCTGGGCGCGGAAAACACTGACGTGGTGCCGCTGAAGCGCTGGGCGTAGCCGTTCAGAAAGCGCATGTTGGTCACGCTGGACCACATGCCGGCCTCCAGCTCCTCCGGCGACAGGTCGGCGTTCCAGCCGCGCCCGCAATCGTTGACGGTGACGATGGGCATGTCAGAGCGTGCTGGCGGTCACAAACAGCGCATCCAGCGCCGCGTCGTCCAGCCCCAAGGCGGGCGCCAGTTGCGCAACCAGGGCGCTGCTTCGCTTGACCTCCGTGGCGTACTCCCACTCGATCTGCGCCGCTTCCTTGGCTGGGCTGGACAAGGCCGCAATGGCCGCGTCGACTGCCGCCAGCTTGCCGGCCTGCAGCAGGGCCAGGCGGGCTTGACGCATGGCCACCGAGGCGGGAACGCGCGACGGCTCAGCAGGCGCCGCCCAGGTAGTGCCGTCAAAGCTCCAGCCTTGCTGCACCTCGTCAGGGCAATTCACAAACAGCGCCGCGTAGCCGGCGTCAAACAACTCAAAAGGGTCACGGCTCCAGGCTTCCTGCACCACGCCGTTTTGCACAAATGCGTATCTCATGTCGGCTCCTTAGTACAGGATGAAGACAGCACCACCACCACCGGCACCACCAGATGCAACGCTGGTGTTGTACTGACCTCCTCCGCCGCCGCCGCCTGCGTAATTGTTAGCTCCACCAGCAGACGCAGATGGACTTGACGATGCGGTTCCGCCAGAAGCGCCTCCACCAAACAAACTGGCATACCCAGTTGACAAACTTCCGCCTCCGCCGCCGCCAAACGCTCCTGCGCTGTTGACTCCTCCACCACCCGGCTGAGGAAGACTAATCGCGCCAAAATTACCTGCAGCAAGCCCACCAAAACCTGTCAACGGACGCAAGATTGGATCGCTGAACAGGTTGTTCAAACCTCGACCAACACCCGCAACAGAAGAAGACGCTGCACCACCAGATCCACCTCCGGCATTTGTTGAACCGGCTCCACCGACTCCACCGCCGCCGTTGTACTGACTTGTCGTCCCGGCGCTACCAGCGCCTCCCCAACCTCCGCCAGCACCACTACAGCTTCCAACGCCTGCGGCTACGCATGCGCCACCCGCACCACCAGTTCCAACAGGCGAACCGGATGCTCCGCCTCCACCACCTGTGGAGTTGTTTCCTCCCGAGCCGCCAGCACCGCCCGTATAGGCTCCGCCGCCTGTAACGCTGACGTCCTTGCTTGCCGTGCCGCCACTGCCACCAGTGCCACCAGAGGCTGCGCTGCCTGCGTTAGCCGTCAAGTAAGTGGTTGCGCCTATAGCTACCGTGGTAGACGACCCGCTGATGGTGATCGTGACCGTCTGGCCCCCGGCCACCGCGATGTCGCCATAAGCGCATCCACCACCACCTCCGCCGCCGCCGCTGGCCGTGGAAGCCACGCCCGCGGCCCCCGCACCGCCAGCACCAAACGCATAGGCGCGGATAGACGACACCCCGCTGGGCACGGTAAATGTGCTGCTGGCCGCGTAGAACTGGTTGCGCGAGTTGCCCAGCAGGGCCAGGGCCGTATCAAACGGCGTTGGAACCCAGTTCGCGTTGCTGCCGTCGGTGCTCAGGTACTTGCCGGCGTTGCCCGTCTGCCCAGGCAAGACCGCCGTGATGCCACTGCTGGCCAAGATGGAGGCCGCCACATGCGCCGTGGTGGCCACCTGTGTCGTGCTGGTGCCCGCGGCCGCCGTCGGTGCGGTAGGCGTGCCCGTGAAAGCCGGAGACGCCAGCGGCGCCTTGGCGTTGAGCTGTGTCTGCAGCGCACTGGTGGCGCCCGCCACATAACCCAGCTCCACATCGCTGGCCGCCACCGCCCCCGCCACGTTGGGAAACGAGGCCTTGACCGTGCTTTTGATCAGGCGCAGGTGGTCGTCACCCTCGCTCTTGGGGTCCGAAGCCGCCGGGTAGGTGGCGTTCAGGCCGTTGATGTAGGTCGCGGTCTCAACCGTCATAGCGTCCTCACTCTCATCGCAGAACCCGAGCGCAGGGCCGTGTCGTCAGCGCGCTGCAGCGCCTGCACATCGGCCTGGTACTTGGCCTCCCAGGTGGGCATGCGCTCGTCGTTGAACACGTAGCCGCTGGCCTCAGCCAAAGCGGCAAACAGGTACACGCTGGGGTGGTTGGTCAGCAACCAGTTGGTGGGCGTGGTCGACAGCGCCGCAAAGCGCTGGTAGTAGTCCAGGCTCACCGTGTAGACGGCATCCGGCGTCGGGCCGAACTGGATGGTGTTGCCCACGATCGCATAGACCACCGGCTGGCCGTTGGCGTAGCCGCTCGGGAACTTGCGGTCCATGATCTCGGGCGTCACCACCGACAGCGCCGCGGGGGGCGTGGTGTTGCTCAGCGAGATGTTTTCCATCTCCAAGAAGTCGCTGGGCAGGGTCACGGTCTGCGTGCCGGCCACGGTGCTCAGCGTGGTGTTGGTGACCTGGCGGCGCAGGCGCAGGTCTCGCGCGATGCGGGCCTCGGCCAGCGTGATGAAGTCCGGGATGATGGACGTCAGGTCCGACCGCTTGAGCCAGTTGGCCACCGAGGCCTGCAAGTCGGAGTAGGTGGCAATAGCCATGTCACACCCTGCCCTTCCAGATGCGGAAATGCGCCAGCGCCGGGTCGTTCAGCAGGCGCTTCTGGTGCTCCGGCGAGCGGCCCAGCTCCTGCAGCGTGATGGCGTGGTCGTTGAGGTAGCGCTCCACCAGCACCATGGGGATGCTCGCGGCCAGGCGCATGTCGCTTGAGCCCGTGTGCCCCGCGTTGTGCATGGCCTGGGCGCGCTCGGCGTAGGGCGTGCAGTCCTGCGTGGTGCCGGTGACGAGCGCCCCGTCTTGCAGCGCCACGGTGGTCACCACCCCGGGCGCAGCGGAGATGTCCGTGCGCAGCATCAGGAGTTGTCCAGCGGGACGACGTTGACGTTGCCCGCCGCGGTGCCCTGGATGTAGGCAATGTGCGTCAGGCCCTTGGGCACGTGCATGATCACCGAGTCGGCCGGCTGCACCAGCACGTCGTTGGCGGTGGCGGTCACGGTGGAGTCGCCCACCTTGACATAGCACTCGTTTCTGCCCGCCACGCGGATGTAGTTGGGGGCTCGACCGGATGAGTCGTTGGGGATGGCGGTGCGGGCCGAAGCCGCACCAGTGGCCGCGGAAAACCCGCTGGCCGTCACGGAGATGAACGCTCCGCCGAAGATTTGAGCCATGTGCTGCTCCGACGTCTTTCGACGCTGGGAGAAATGAAAAGGGGCCCCGAAGGGCCCCCGTGCTTGCCGTGCGTCAGGCCGGAGCCAGG
>Ga0075472_10001019_pt1 | contig 11493 bp, 25 predicted proteins | sample DEB19_08_DNA_3_FD_77014 | JGI IMG/M metagenome (GOLD analysis project Ga0075472, IMG submission 77014) | Aqueous microbial communities from the Delaware River and Bay under freshwater to marine salinity gradient to study organic matter... | ecosystem: Environmental > Aquatic > Marine > Coastal ...
AGGCGGCGATCGTCGCTTGATCTTCCGGGGTCACGAACGGCGAGCCTTGAGCATGGCGTCGGCGAGACAATAGGCATCGAACGCCAACTCACTAACGGTCGCATCATGTTCATGAGAATGTGCGGTCAGCCCAGCCAACGCCTGCCCGGCGAGCCAGTCGCGGAGGGTCATGCCATGGTAAGTCGTTGTGATAGTCTCCCCCATGAGCCCGGTGCCCAGCCGTGCCGTGTGCGGAAACGCCGGCCCACCGTCATCAACCTTATCGCTCATCCGCATCTCCATCTCTGCCCACAACACATAAGCCTCCCGCACGCGCCCCGCAAGTGCTTTTTTCACCGATGCGCGATTTTTCTTTCGCGGCGCTTGACGCGCTTGCACCGCACAGTATATTCGGGACGAACCAAGCAAGGGAAGCCAATGAACGAGATCGCACTACCTCAGCCGCAGTTCACCGAGAAAGTCGGGCACCCTCTCGCCGTCTGGCTCGCTGAGCGCGGGTTGCGGGTCTCTGGGTTCGCCGACCAGATCGGCATCCACCGCAACACGCTCTACAACATGGTCAACCGCAAGCGCGCGACCGAGATTCAGATCGTGCGGCGCGTGTCGGAAGTCACCGGCATCCCGATGGAGAAGCTGATTTGATCGAATGGGCCATCTGGACGGGACTCGGCACGATCGCGGCGCTGGTGGTGCTGGGTGTGTTGGCGATGTGCAGAAAGCCCCGGTGGCGGAGGGCGGATGAGGGATGAGCGCGTGTTCAAGTCAGTGGCCTGCTGTGGCCGTGATAATCGGGCTCTTTGCGTTCGGCGCGTTCGGTCTTTGGCTGATGTGGCTCAATGACCACCGTTGACCTGATCCTGGCCGCCATCGGCGCCGTCATGGCCGCCTGCGTCGCGGTTGGTCTGGCCTGTTGCGCCGTGATCTTCGTGCGCGGCTGGTGGCTGTTCAGCGAGGACGCGCCGATCGAGCCGGATGAGCATGAGCAGGGAGGGATTGGGTCGTGATCGTCATCGAAATCATTGTTAGCGTGCTGTCGGTGCTGCTTTGAGCGGCTATACCGACGAGGATGTGGAAAGCATGGCGATTTGCCTGCTTGCTGCGTATGATGACAGAACGTTCGGGGAAGCCAAAAAACTTTTCGCTCTTAATGGCGTATTGTCCTCCGTCTGGAGTCGTGTCGCAGCTAATGCGCTTGACCACATCCCCTACCTCCCATCCAATCGTCCGCCTGTGCAACCTGCGGCGCCGCGATACCACTGGCTAGGAGCCGATGCCGATGCTTGACCAAGCCGCGATCTACGGCCGCGTCCGAACCGCCATCCGCGCCGCCGGCAACCAGAAGTTGTTCGCCGAAGCGTGCGGCATCTCGCAAGCCTATCTGTCGGATCAACTGAACGGGAAGCGCGCCCTGTCCGATGCGGTGCTGCGTGCGGCCGGTATCAAGAGGGTGGTTACGTATGTCGAGTGTGAGCCTGCGGGGTTCACGGAAGTAAAAGTCCCGATTTTGCGGCTAACGGCTGAACAGGCCGAAATTTTGCAAAAAGCTCAAAGTGCTGAATTGAACCGAATTTGCCATGAAACAAGCGTTGATTTGTATGCAAACTACCCATCCGCTCCGTGTGGGCCTACAGCGAGCGTCGGACGGGTGGGAAGTGAACTTGAACGGCAAGGTGTGGGGGTGGTCGCCGCTTCTGTGTCGGGCGTGGGAGTGGGCCAAGTTCTTGCGTGGCCGGCACACCTGCCACTACCGACAGTCCAATACGTGAGACTCACAGTGTCCAAGGGAGCCGACAATGCCTGACATCCCCCCGCCCAACATGGGCCACAACATTTCCGCCGACCGCTTGCGCTCGTTGGTGGAGAGAATCGAAAAACTTGAAGAAGAGCGCGCCGGCATCGCGTCTGATATCAAGGACATTTACGCCGAGTCCAAGAGCGCCGGGTTCGACGTAAAAGCCCTCCGCGCGCTCATCCGCATCCGCAAGCAGGACCCAGCCGAGGTCGAGGAGCAGGAGGCGTTGCTGGACGTTTATCGGAGGGCTCTCGGCCAATGAACCGAGGCTGCGTCCAAAACATCCGCCCCTGGTCCGACGCCGAGATCGAGCGCCTACGCGACATGAAAGCGCGGGGCCTGAAAACCGACTACTGCGCATGGGACCTAGGCCGCTCATACGAGTGCGTGGCGGCGGCGCTCAAGAGCAAGCGCTACAAGGGCACGTCCACGAAGAAGACGATCCGAACCGAGGCGCGACTGGCCGTGATCCGTGAGTGGTGGCCGACCGATACCGGGGTCCACGACATCATGGCCATGCTGAACGAGTTGCCCGGTGAGCCCGTCTTGAAGCGCAACACGCTTGCCAAATGGGCCGACGAGATCGGCGTGTCGCGGCCAGAGGGCTACCTTCCAGCGCACCAGAAGGACGGCAAGTGGACGCCGGAGCGGGATGCGCTGCTGCGGGAAATGCGGCCGGCGGGGAAGTCCGACGAAGCGATCATGCACGCGGTCAACAAACTGCCGGGCGAGACGATCGAGTCCTCCAAGAGCGTCTGGAAGCGAGCGAAGAAACTCGGCGTTCGCACATTGCGGAAGAACGGCGGAGGTCGAAAGCCCAAGCCGGTTGTCGTGAAGCCGCCGCCTGCGCCGAAGTTGGTCAAGCCACCGCCGCCGCCGAAGGAGCCGAAGCCGCCCCGTGAGCGCAAGCCTAAGCCGGCGCCTGAGCCTGTGGCCGTGGCACTGCCGCCCGTGCTGGCGGGATGGCATGAGATCGCGCGGTGGTATATGCAGCACTCCGGCAAGCGGGACTTCGCGCCACAGCTAATGGTGGTCAACGCGCTGCGTCGGAAAATGGGCAAGGCGCCGTTTCAGCCGGTTGCCGGCGGGATTCGGCTTCGGGGGGCTGCGTGATGGAAAAGAAGTGCGCGAATTGTGAGCATTGGAAGCGGGGGTATCGTGCCGGTCATACAAGCGGATACAATTGGGTAATCAAACCATACGGAGGCGAGATGATGCAAACGGGGGCGTGTTTTGGCGTGTCTCCAGTCGTCAATGTTAATGGGGCGTTCCCGTCCACCCACCAAGACGACCGCTGCCCCAACTTCTCGCCCATCCCAGCCCCGGACGCTTCTTGATGCGCCGCCTCTCCTCCGTCCGCTCCATAGCCCCCGACGCCCTAGAGCGCACCGTCCAGGTCGCCCTGGTCGAATACCTCCGCATGGTCCTCCCGCGCGAGTGGATGACGTTTGCGATCAAGAACGAATACGGCGGGGTCAAAGCGAAGGGCAATTCGCCACAGGAGCAGGGCAAGCGCGCCAGATTCTTCGCCAAACGCAAAGCCGAGGGCGTCGTGACCGGCTGGCCCGATCTTGGCATCGTGAGCCCCGGCGGCGTGGTGTATTGGGTGGAGACGAAGCGGCCCAAGGGCGGCGTTCTCTCGACGGCGCAGCAGGACGTGCATCAGCACATGACCACCTACGGCATCCGCGTCGGCGTGGCCAATTCGATCGAATCGCTCCGGGGTCTGTGCCAGGAATGGGGGCTGCCGTTGCGTGATGCCGAGGGGCAGCCGGTGGAGTTGGCGCGGGTTCGGAAGGCGCCGAAGCGGAACGGGCTGCCTGCGGACGAGGTACTGTTTTGAGCGACGACGGGTGGCAGGACCTAACCCTCGTCCTACGCCCCACGCCAGAGGGCCACGAGGGCACCATGTCGATCGGCCCCTTCCGCACGTTCGAGATAAAGGGCTGGCACCGCACCGCGTCCGGCGTCGTGAAGGCCCGCGCGAAAGTGCATGACCCGGCGTTCGACGCGATTGTGAAGCGGCAGGATGATTTACTCCGTGGCGGATGACGCGCCGCACTCCTGGCGCCCCCCACTCCTCCCGCGCCGGCAACCGCCGGTCACGCATCCAAACCCGGCAACCGCGCCCGAGTTCATCCCGCCCGACGCCGTGGCATTCGAGCGCCACCGGATGCTGCGATGGGATACAGTGCCGCATCTGACGCAGGCCGCCCGTGTGCTGGCCGTGCAGATCGCTCTAGGGCACAGAGAATGGTCGGAGTGCATGGGCCTACTGATGCACCATTGGGGGCGCGTGACGCGGCGCGATCCTGAGTCGCCGCAATGGGACAAGGCGCTTGCCGCATTCGAGGGGATCATGGAGGCGCAAGTGGCGGTGTCGGAGGAGTTGTTGGATTGGGAGGCGTCCCCTTAGCTACTTCCCCGTCCCAAGCCTCCCCGTCACATCCACGTTAAACGCATCCTCCTCCTGCATATACCCCATCGCCACGCCGGCTGACTTCCAGCGCCCTTGTGCCATGATGTCAGCCAACGGAGCCCCGGCCTTCTTCGCCGCGTGCGCCAGCCCGCGCCGCATGGAGTGCCCCGATAGGCCCGGCGGAAAGCCCAACGCACTGCCCCAACGCTTCAACTCGTCCGAGAACACGCGCCCGTTGCCGTAGCCGAACGCGCTCTGCCCGAACCGCGCCGGACGCAGCGCCGCCCATCGCAGCCACGCATCCCGCGCCTGGATACCGAGCGGGCCAGAGATCGCCACGGCGGCGCCCATGCCTGTCTGGTCCGTCTTGCTAACCCGCACGCGCACCAAGAGGCCGCGATCGTCCGGTTGCAGGTCCCCGACTTCCAGGGCGGCGAGTTCCTCCCGACGCAGCGCCGCACCGAACGCGCACAAGGCGGCGGCCTTGAAGCGCTCGGGAATGCCCTCGGCGGTCGCTATGACGGCAAGCTCCTCCATGGTCATCGCGCGGGCCTTCTTGCGCAGATCGCCCGCCCGCACGCGCCTGATGCCCTCGACAGTGCGGCGCAGGGCTTCGGTCGGCGCCCACGGGTGGCCATGCAACTTGTGAGCTTCTTTGAGCGCGGCCAAAGAGACATACATGGTCGAGCATGAGAGCCCCTGGTCGGCCCGATGCGCGAGCCATTCGGCCACCTCGGCGTAGATCACCGGATAAGCGGGCATGGCTCGACCGGCGCACCACTCTTCCCACGATCGCAGCATCGAGCCATAGGAGCGGCGGGAATTATCCGACAGCGAACGCGAGGCGTAGCGGACGACGGGCTCGGACAGCGCGGCGTCGGGCTTGGGGGTTAGGGCGCTGGTCATTGAAGGGGAGCCCTTTCAAAGCCATGAGACAGTGCCACAACGACGCCGCGCGCTACTGTGGGGTCGGGGGATTGTTCTACTAGAGTATAAAGCAGCAAGGCGAGCGTGAGATACATCGTGGAATGGTTCGCACCATGCAGCGCATCAACCGCCGCGCCTGCGGCGATGCGCGCCTTGTCCATGTCGCCGTTTTTTACAACGCCCTCGACGATTCTAGGAATTGCGCCCAACTTAGCAGCCGCTTCCCTCAGCAATTCTTCTTCGTTCACGACTTCTCTCCCTTCATTGAACCAATCGCAACCACCGCGATCTCGCCCGCTTTCAGCATGTGCGCGGCCAACCCATCCACACGCGCCTGCACCTCCCGCCGGGCGTCCGCCGCCGAGACGTTCGCAGGGACGCGGACGATTAGCTTCATGGCTACTCGGTGGGTCATGACCGGCCCTCCGCATCAGCCATCGCCTTGTTCTTAGCCAGCGCCGCCTGCAATCCGTCGTGTCGGTCAACCGACGAATGCGAAACAAATTCCATACGATACCCGTCAGGATATTTGTGCATAAACGTTTCGTGTCGATCTGGCCTTGTGCCGGCCAAAATGCCGAGATCGTGCCACATGAAACCCTCTGACGAACAAACGTGACTTCCCAAGCACTCCCCATCCTCAGCGAGAAGCACCCCATAAAACCATCCCGGACTGCCGCCGTTGTTGAAGCCATAGATTACCGGCAACTCATTCACCGGCAGGTTCTTCGGGTTGTAAATCGCGTTCTCGCTCATCTCTTGCACTCCCTCGCCAACTTCGCTATCTTCCGCCCGTGGGTGTTTCTCAGCATCCAGAGTTTCCTCCCTGTAAAACTTGCCCCCGGCCTGCGCGTGCGCTGCCGGGGGTCTTTTTGTCAGGAAGTCGGCCCCGTAGCCCAAGCCGGCGGCGTCGGGATCGTCACGTCATCCAGCCCGTCCGGGTAGAACTCCGCCACATCGCCCCGCCACATCACGGTTGCCGGACCCTTGCGTGTGCCGCCGGATCGCCACACGCGCGTGATGCCGACCGCGACCGGGGTAGGCGCCTCGCAGGATGCCCGCAGGCGCGCCGCTAGGGCTTCCAGATCGACCAGAGTGGCGCGCAGGGCGTCCGACACGCCGGGCTCGGCCTTGCGGGCCTCGGCGGCTTCTACGAGGCGCGTTAGGGCGGCTAGGCTGGCGGTGAGGTCGGGGGTCATGGGGTGGGGTCCTCCTGCTGACGAGCAAACCCGAACGCGATACAGCCGCCGCGCACGTCGAAATCGTCAAATTTGTCGGTTTTCGTTTCCGTTACGCCGTGTATCCCTGTCAGCTTTTCGCCGTTTTCGATGTAGTGAAACACCCACAGAGGGATCAGCATTAGGGTTTCATCCCATCGCGTAAATCGCAGACGCAGAAGCGTTTCTTGTGGGATTGACGAGATTTGTTCAATCGTCACCCGCCGCTCCCGAGGCCGCCGCAACGGGGCTTCTTCATCGCGCCAAACTTCACGCACCTCCTTCCGCGCAAAGGCATCATCCCAAGACGGGAAGGCGGCTGTTTGCGCAGCAGTTGACGCCAATTCGGACAGAACGGAGAAAAGGAATTGCTCGGTGGTCATCATTCTCGTTTACTCCTCAGTAAGTTCGGCGGCGGGAGGCATCACCCGTTGGGGTTCCTGTTTTGCAATGGCCCCCCGCCGCCACGCCCGCCAAAGATCAAGCAGCAGGCGTTTCTCTGCATACCTAAGCGCCATCTTATGAAGGTGCCCATCCGTCTCGCACCCGTCACGCTTCTTCGCCGCCGGCACCACCTCGATTCCCTCGGCTGCCCACGCGGCGCGCTTGCGTTCCTTGTATTCGAGGTAAACGCCCCGATACGGCCCGCCACTCCGCAACAGACACTCGCCGATCACGTGCGCTTCCGACCGGCGCCGAGGCGAATAGCCCTGACGCTCCCAATCGGTCTTGCTGCGGCCCTGCGCCTTGCCGTCGAACACGGCGAGCCCCATCCGCTTCCACACCTTCGCCGGATTGGCGTAGGAGCCGAGGTCGCCGCACTCGCCGACGATCGCCGCGAGCGACGCATCGCCGAAGCCCTTCACGCCCTTCGCCCACTGATAGACCGGCAACTTGCGCGCCTCGCGGATCAGGCGCTTGGAAGCATCCGCGCGTAGGGTCTCAATCGCGGCCTGCGCGGCGTAGTAGCTGCTTCGGGTTTGGCGGACCCACTCTTTATCCTCCTCAATCACGGGCGGGAATTTGCTCCCGAGTTCGCCACCGGCTGCCCGGATGCGCTGGGCCGCTTTCCACCGGGCTTCCGACGAAATGCGGAGGTCCATCGCGACGCGCATGGATTGCAGGCCGCGATGCTCGCGATGGAGGCTGACGATCTCGGCGATTAGTTCGGGGGCGACAGTTGAGCTACGGGGCTCACAGGAAAGATGGTCGCCCCCGCCATCGGCAAAATCACCTCGGGGAACTACTGAGCAATGGCCGATGGAATTGACGGAGGGGACACGGAACCTCAGGGTGTCAGGCCCTTTTGGGTCCCCCCCGGCGCCATCGCTGGCGCAAGGGTTGCGAGAGACGCCTACGCTTTGGGCTTCGGATGCGAAATGGTCTCTCGCGCCATCGGCTTGTGGGCCGATGGATGGGGTTGGGGAGGCGTGCTTGCTATGGATATCGGCACGGTTTTGGCCTCCCCGCCCGCCATCGCTGGCGGGATTGGTGGGGGCGACACGGGATGCACGGGCATCTCTGTTGTCTTGGTCGCCCCCGTCGCTGACGGACCCGGCATGGGTGCCATTCCTGAGAGGGTCAGCGAAAGGATTGGGCTCGACATCTCCATCATGGGCGTCATCACCCGGTTGGTCGAGCCCGTCGCCGACACGTCGAGCACGGGGCGCGATCGTCAATCGGTCAGCGACATTCTCGCCCGAGGCATTGCGTGATTGGGCAACGCTTGGTGGACGGCCTCGGGCTCCGCCGGCATCGCTGCCGGCGGGATGGGTGGAGGGGGCGCGGTGAACACGGGAAGCACCGTCGCTTTGGCCCCCTCCCGCACGCTTTGCGGCGCGCGATGGGTCGAGGCTGGCATGCGCGAGTAGGGTGTCGTGCTCACCGTGGCCAGCCTCGGGCGTCTTGGGCGGGCGCCCGCGACGCTTTGGTTGGGGGAGGGCTTGATTGCACTGGGGAACAATGCGTCCTTGGCCCTCCCCGCGCGACTCGCGCCGCGCAACTTCGGCCGGGGCATTCTCACCCTGGAGTTCGATTGGGCCTAGGCCCCGGCCCGGAGCACTCATCACGCCCCGATCTGCATTGAAATCAACCATTGATCGCCTCCGCCAACTTGTTCTCGTCCAGCACGGCACGCACAGTCCCGCGCTTACGACCCATCGCCGACTTGATGCGCTCGAACATCGCCGCCTTAGCCGCCTCGTCGTCGGCCCGCTGGCGGTGATACGCCGCAGCGCCCGCCAGATCGTCCGTAGTGGCGTCGCCGAGGCGGATCGGTGCATGAGGCAGGAGGTAATCATACAGGCTCACACGGGCCTCTAGGCGCGCCATGTGGGGGCTATCCCCGATACTGGCCACACGGGCGGCCTGGGCCACGATCTGCCGGCGCTCGGTGTTGCGTAGCTGCGCCACGATCGCGTGTGAGGCGATCGACAGGGCGGCGTCGTGCAGGTCCGGGCGGCTTTGCAGGATCGACAGGACCGTGGCCGCGTCCGGGTCGGGGAGCGTGCGAAAATTCGCGAGTAGCGACGGCGGGGCCTCGGCGGGGAGTTGGGTGGTGGGGGTCATGGGGTGGGCTCCTTGAAGGGGGCGAGGGCGGTGCGGGCTGTGGCGCACCACGCCGGTTGAAACTGGCCCCTGTGAAACGTGAGCGCGTATTCCAGCGCCTCCACCAGCCGCGCCACGTCCTCGTGCGATGGGACGGGGGCGAGGTAGCGGGCGTGTGAGCGCGCAAACTGACTGTTGGCCGAGAACGTTGACCTGCGTTCAGGATACCAGATGCGGTCTTCGGGGTCCCAGCGGGCGGTCATCGGCTTGCCGTCGATCTCCAGCCAATGATGGCTGTCATATGCGGCGTCTGCCGGCGGCTCGCAGCGGTGCGGTTCGTCGGTCACGCCCGAGGCTCCTTCTGTAATGAATGCCACACAGTCTTGAGGCTCGATATCATCCCCCACGATTCGCGTGTGCGAACTGCCCGACCGGCGCGAACCTCTGCGTCTAGGGCCTTCCGATCGGCCGCGCTCAATTGGCCGATGCTCCAAACTTCGCCGCGTTCGTGCAGTTGGGCGACCCAATTCGCTTTGATGGGCCGATGACACGGGCCTCCCGCCACAGTCCAGACAACCTCCCAATCTTCCGGGGTGCCATACTTAGGAAGCCCTCGTTTCCATTCTCTTGCGTCGCTCACGCCATCGCCTCCCTAACCATCACACATTCCCCACACCAAGCCCCGCGCAGCATCTTCCCCCGCGTCGTGCGCAGGCGCCAGAGCGGCGGCCATCCGCCCGTGCAGCCGTCGCACAAGCCATCATTGCACCACGTCGGGGGCGCCATCTCGCGCAGCACACGGCGGCGGCGCGGGCGGTAGCGGTTGGCGCGGGCGCTCATGTGCGGGGCTCCGAAAGCGCGGCCTCAGCCTGCTTGCGGGCCGCACGCCACGAATCAGCCGCACCATAGCGCGCGCCAGAAACGTCAGAAGTGTTCCAACGGGTCGGGTGTGTGGCGCCGGCATAGGCCATCCAACGCCACCACGTTCCTCCGGCAAAACTAGCGCGCCACACCGTCAGAATGTAACCCGCCGCCCTGGCCACATGCTGGCCACGGTATGCGCTGCGACGGTCGCGTTCGATTCGCCATTCTGCCTTGGTTTCGCTTGTCATCTTTGTGGTTCCTTCCTGCCTGTTAAGCCGACCCTGCGCCCGTTTATGCCGCGCGTCAAGGGGAAAATGCACTCTACGTCGGCGGGTCCAGCACGGCCAGGAGCGCCTCGCGGTCGTCGCCGCCGTGCTGCTCGATCAGGGCGCGCAGGCGGGCGCGTGGGTCGGTGCGGCGGGCTTCGCGGTAGGCGCGGAGGGCGTCGGCAAAGCGCTTGTTATGTCGCGCGCAATGGTAATTTTCGTCATCGTCCCAGTTTGTCGCATCCACCGCCTCCGCCAGTTCCAGCGCCGTCGCGGTAAGGCGGTCGGGCGCGGGCGGGGAAAGGGGGCGGAGGGAGGAGGCAGAGATATACCAACCGGCGGGCGTTTCTGCGTCGAAACCGTCCGCCATCAGCGCCGCGTCATCCATGAGAACACAGAATCCGTTAGCAATTTTGGAAAATTCCGTAATCGTTCCCGTGCCGCGCCCCTTGATGAATCCCCACCCTTGTTCCGGGTCCGGCGCCACAACCTCCACCCGATCCCCGACCTTGAACTGGTGCTCGGTCATGTGCGAACTCCTGCAAGTTGTTCGGCCTTGGTATGGCCGGCAATGGCCTCGGCGCGCGTGGTATAACGCTCTTGGTATTGATCGTGTGGGCCGCCAAAAATCATTGTCTCGAACAAGAGCGGCGGCCCATCGCCGAAACTAAAATCTAGGCCGAGGAAAACCGTCGAGACGGTGACGCCACCGCTGTGCGACTTGCTCACGATCCGACGCGGATCACCAAACATTGCCGCCCATGCCTGTAGGTCCGCCGTCGGCACGGGTTCGCCGTTGTCGTCAAGAATGTATTTGTCAGTCATCGCGGCTGTCTCCGTCGTCATCGTCGGCGCCCTCGGCGACCGCGTGTGTTACCTTCACGTCCATCTCAAATGACCAGTCAGAGGCAAAGGCATCCTCAACGGCGCTTGCGAATGCCTTGACCATGCGGTCATTGCTGCGACTAAGCATCCGCGTTAGAGCATCCTCAATCGCAGAACGTTGTTCCCGAACGGCGCGCTGGACGAACTCTTTCGCGATATTATGGATTGACTCGCGAACCATTCGATCAAGCAAGGATTCGGTTGTTTGTGCCGCGCCGTAGAGAAAATGAGCCATCGCAATTTCTTGCTGCGATTTCGCCGGCTTGGCCGTCAACTGACTTTCGATAATCTTTGGGAGATCAATCTTGCCGATAGCGCTCTCGATGGCTGGTCTGACGGCGGCTTGAACGCTCGATTGCACAAGGTCCAGATCAAGGCGCAGGTTTATGTCGGTCATGGCGCGTCTCCCGTGGCTTTGGCGATGGCGGCGCGGGCGATCATCCTGGCGCGCGTGACAAGCATTCCGCGCGCAACCGCGTCATTGGCGCCGGTCCTGCTTTCCAGGCGGTCGTCAGGCAAGTTTCCGGCAATGCAGGAGATCGCCCGCAACGCCGCCACAAGCTCCGCATTGACCGC